>Ga0272446_1002641_pt1 | contig 23983 bp, 28 predicted proteins | sample YNPCB0061_FD_194587 | JGI IMG/M metagenome (GOLD analysis project Ga0272446, IMG submission 194587) | Hot spring microbial mat communities from Yellowstone National Park, WY, United States - YNP-CB-006-1 | ecosystem: Environmental > Aquatic > Thermal springs > Hot (42-90C) > Sediment | place... | reverse complement strand
ATCCCCGTTCTGGTCTGGCAGGAAATGGCTCAGACTGACCGAGGAGCCCTCTTTTCTAAAGCAGACCTCATCATTGATGCTCTTACCGGGACCGGCCTTTCCGGTCCTTTGAAAGGCCCTGTGGCTGAGTTGGTGTTTGCCATTAATCAGAGCAGAAGGGAGAATCCCAATCAGCGGGTCATCTCTCTAGATGTACCCTCAGGCCTGTCTGATTCCTGGGACCCGCCAGATCCCCTGGTAACCGCGGACATCACCCTTGCCATTGAGCCAATTAAGGCCTGTCTTTTTAAGCCCGCCGCCCGACCTAAGGCAGGACATATACTCCCGGTGACGGGTATTTTCCCGGATATCCTTCTTGCACAGGGGCCTAAAAACAGACTTGTTACCCTTGCAGCCCTCTCTTCGGACCGGGATGCGGTAGATGACCTCAGGGTTAAAGCAGAGTCCTATAAACACCAGCGGGGAGTGGTGCAGATTTTTGCGGGCGCTCCCGGAACAAGCGGAGCTGCCATCCTCGCCGGCAGGGGTGCCCAGGCCGCAGGAGCCGGTCTTATACAAATTGTTACCGAGCCTGTGGTAGCGGAGCACCTTATGGCTCAAGCTGGGGGCCTCCTTCTTACCTGTCAGGCCTGGCTTGATGAACAGAAAGAGTCAGGAATAAGGCCAGCCCTCAATCCCGATGCAGTTGTTATGGGACCAGGTCTTTCTTGGAACAGAACACTCGATGATAGCCTTACAAAGGCTATGGAAGATCAGGCCCAGCGGGGTATAGGCCTCGTGTTTGATGCCGATGCTATTGTTCATGCGGCGGTACATACCTTTATGGGGCCTACGGTATTTACCCCCCACCCGGTGGAATTTGAGCGGCTCCTCAAAGCCCTCCCGCTGGATACTACCGAAGGCCTTCTGCCCGGCGGGGATAAACTCTCCAGGCTCATTACAAACAATCCGGTTCCCCTCTTGCAATTGGCCGCCCGAAAAACCAATGCAGTCATTGTCTTAAAAGGCCATGTCATTTTTATCGGTGCACCAGATGGATCCTATTCTGTGATTGATGGCATGGAAAGCATCCTTGCCATGGGTGGCAGTGGGGACCTTCTGGCAGGTCTTACCGGTGCCCTTATGGCCCGAATGAAACGAAAAAAGGAGAACATAGACCCCTTAGTATGCAGTCAATGGGCTGTAGCAATCCTCATAGAAGCGGGGCATCGATTAGCCCAAAAAGGAGCCTTTCAAGATCCTCTGGCATTGGTTGAGATCCTTGGATCTATCGCAGGAGAACTCTGGCTGCCGCCTTTACGAGGTACCCTTGATGGAAGGTGAAAAAAAACGCATAGGTAATGAGGATGTTACTTTTTATTATTCCCGGGAACGTCGGCTTTCTAAGGCCCCTGAAAAGGTTCAAATGCTGCATTCCGGTGCTTTTGGCCGTCGTTCCGGCTTGTTCCGTTCCCTGGTCGCTACCAAGTCCCTGGCATTTTTATTTCTTGCCATTCTCATGCTCAGTGCGACTGCCATTGTCATGTCCTTTTTGTTACAAAGGGAAAGCAATCAAAGTATTTTGGGTAATTCATTTGCTCTGGAAGCTTTCCGTTTTCAGGGCTCTACCTATGTGGCTATTAAAAAACAAGCCCGCAGTACAGATGCATATACAGGCTCCCTCGATGTCGCCGTCTCACCCTTCTTAAAGGATTCTGGGGGAGAGAAAATTCCCATTCATGTGCAAAAATTGGTTATTAGTCTTAAACAAACCGAGGAGTTTCGGTTTTCAGTCCCCTTTGAAGCTGAAAAATTGGTCATTCTTTTAAAATGCAAAGAGGAATTGCTTAAGTTTACCATACCGGTAAAATAGGTTCCGATTAACTCCATTGACCCAAAATAGTATATTCTGTATTGTAAATTCCTGAACCGAGATACGAGGACTCAGCATGATACAATTTTATTTTTTATCAATTATCTGTAATGCTCTGGCCGGCTATGCGCTGATAACCGATGCCGAGGCTAAATCATCAATCCTTGATGGCATCCGTTCCTATGTTCTCGATGAAACCTTCCGCCTTGTTCTAGGAGTACTGACCATGGTGGTCGGTTTCTTTAAAATACTTTCGGTCATCCGGGGAGATATACCAGTAATTGGGGATCTTTTCCCCGCTGCGGCAGGTCTGGCTGCTGGTTTCAGTTTATTGTTTGAATTTTATAAGTCCCGATCCACCATAATTGATGAAAAAACTGAACAAATTGAAAGTTTTTTATCTGCGAATCGTAAATGGGTTGGTTATGGGGCGATCGCTGCTGCGGGAGCCCATTTCCTCTTCCCTACAGTTTTATTTTTTTAAAGGAGTCCCGGTGGATCCAGTTTTTCGGGGCCGGTCTGTAGCCGGCATTTGTATTAAAAACAATAAAATCTTCATTGCAAAACGTATCCCTGGTGGTTCTATGGGTGAACGATGGGAATTTCCTGGCGGAAAGGTAGAACCCGGCGAAACAGATGAGGAAGCCCTGATTCGAGAATATCAAGAAGAATTGGGGAGCCCAGTAACTGTGGGCCCTTGCGTCGCCCAGGCCGAATTTGAGCATCATGATCAAAAACGACAGCTTTTTGCATACACCGTTGATATTCCAGATATGGACTATGTACTGACTGAACATACTCAATGGCGATGGGCAACGATAGATGAAATAGAATCCCTTAATTTTGCCGACTCTGATAAAAAGCTTCTTTCTGCATTGCGTCAGTACTTACAGAGGTAAAAAAAGATGAAACATTTTTTCCCAGTTATCATCATTTTCTATGTTTCATTAAGCTCTGTTGCCTGTTTTCTCTCAAGCCCTGAGAGTAAACTTCATCCGCCGGCCACGTTTCCTTTATCCCGGTCGGTACTCGGCTATGTGGTCATCACCGATAGCTATACTCAATTACTGGACCGCCGCGGCAGTGAAGGTGTATCTCTTGGGGTTCTGCGGAAAGGGACCATATTACCTGTTTTAGAACGCCGGCTGATGCAAGGTGAAGCCAAGACCGAAAGCTGGATCTATGTGGCGGCAGAAGAAAAGGGTTGGATACGAGAATCCTCCGGTCAGGTGTTCCAGACCGAAGGGCAGGCAAAAACGGCCCTCCGAAACCTTTTGCAGGGGCAATAATGAATAACCTCCTGTTTTATCTGGCCCCGCCAGTCATTGGTGCAATTATTGGATATGTAACCAATGCAATTGCCATAAAAATGCTCTTTCGCCCCCTTTACCCGATAAAAATCGGAAACCTTCAGCTTCCTTTTACCCCAGGAATCCTTCCCCGAGAACGGCATAAATTGGCGGATAATATAGGCCGGATGGTGGAAAAGGAATTGCTGACGGAAGAAATAATCCGTCAACGGCTTGCAAAACCGGATGTGCTTCAGGCTGTAGAACAGGGCGTGTCCACTGCAACGGGGCAACTATTACATACCACTTTGCAGGCCGATTCGGAACTGGCAAAGGAAACGATTCGGTTTTTAGTCCAGATTATCCACAATCCCCGCTTTCTCGATTCGATAGAATCAATTGTAGATACATTGCTGGAACAGTTGCAGCACCGAAGTATCTCAGAACTATCCGGCAAAGAACTGGAAGAGCTTCAAAATCAGTTGCAATCCCTTATTTTGCAGAAACTTGAACAGCTGTGGCCTGTTGCGTCTCAAGGGCTTGGAACCCTCCTCGATGCCCATTACCTGGAACTCAAAGATCGGATCATCACCTTTTTACGGCGTCCCGATATTCATAAACAGCTCGAGATTCAAGGCCGGATCTTTCTTCAGAAGACCCTCCAAAAGTTAAACACCTTTCAGCGGTTTTTTATTTCCGCGGCCCAGTATGATAAAACCCTGGATGAGCGGATGGGTGATATTATCGATGACCTCATCACCCAGATTGATGTTCTTTTAAGCAAACCTGAAAACCGTGCATCCCTGGTGCACTATATCCAAACCGTTTTGGCTGATCTGGGACAAAAAAGGGAAACCCTCTACCGGCTTTCAGGGATGGTATATGGTTTTGTTGCACCGCTTCTTCATAAAAATGTGGGGGATCTTATTCAGAGTCTTACCAGCCTGGATGAGGCTGCCCAGCGAAAAACGATATTAAAAAAACTTACCGCCTGGATCTTACATCTGAAAGAAGAAACAATTCACGCTTCTATAGGCCAATTTTTTTCTGCCCATGGGAATATTCAAATCGGTGACCTTATAATGCTCGATGAGGCCCAGAAAGCGCATATCGATACCCGCATCACCCAGGCGCTCATCAACCTGGCAAATACTAAAATTGCCGATGCCCTTAAGACTATAAATATCCGCAGTATTGTTTCAGAACGGATCGACTCTCTGGATATGGAAGATGTAGAACGGATCGTACTCGATGTAATGGCCAGCCAATTTACGTGGATAAATATTTTTGGGGCGATTCTTGGTGCTCTTATTGGGGCAGGACAGGTGCTGTTATCAATCTACCTTAAAGGCGTCTACTGAGCCAAGCTGACCGCAGGCTCCGGAAACTCCCCGGCCTTTGCGGTACCGCCGGGTAACTGAAAGTCCCCGCTGTTCTAGCAGTTTGACCATCTGATCTATTTCTCGGTCCGTAGGTTCTCTGAAATCTTTGCCATTAATACCCATTCCTTCCACCGGATTCCAGGGGATCAGATTGATGATCACATCCAGCCCCTTTGCAAAGGCTCCAATTGCCAGAGCATCTTCTTTTCGTGTCGTAAGGCCCCCCAGCATAACCGCTTCCAGGGTTATCCGTTTGTCCTGTTTTGACTGAAAATATCGCAGGGCTTCTTTTAACTCTGGCAGGGGATTGGCCTTTGTGACGGGCATCAGCATTTCCCGCATTGCAGGATCTGCGGTGGTAAGGGAAACGGCCAGCCGTACCTCAGGCCCATGGTCAGCCAAGTCCCGGATTCCAGAAATAATCCCGCTGGTGGATATGGTCATTCTGCGGCGGGACATGCCCAGCCCTGCAGGATCGGACCAGATACTCATGGCGGTTCTGAGATTTTCCAAGTTTAAGAGGGGTTCTCCCATCCCCATAATGACGATGTTGGAAATATCACCAGCGACGGCACGGCAATGATATAGCTGTTCTGTAATTTCAGCGGCAGAAAGATTTCTTAGAAATCCCAAGCTTCCGGTTTTGCAAAAGGCACAGGCCATAGGACAGCCCACCTGGGTTGAGATGCAAGCCGTTTTTCGGCCTTCTCCATCCACGAGAACAACGGCTTCTATCTTTGTACCGTCCTGTAGGGCTATCTGAAGCTTAATTGTGCCGTCAGAGTCGGTAAGGGTCTCCGATACATGGGTTTCATGCACCAGAAATCGCCCACTCAGGTCCTTCCGCAGTTCCTGGGAAAGGTCCGTCATGGTGTCGAAATTGGCCGACCCACGGGCAATCCATTTAAAAATTTGCTTAGAGCGAAAGGCGGGCAGGGGATGTAATAGTTCGGTTAATGCAGAGAGGGTATAGCCACTGATACTTTTTGTGCCCATTATGCTTGAAGTTTTTCCAAATATTCAGAAATAGCGGCGTTTCGCTGGCCTGTTTTCTGGAATTCAGCCAGGACTTCAATAGCCCGTTCCTTATCACCCTTTTTTATCCAGCAATCGGCCAGTTCAATATAGAGCCGGTAATTTTTTGGATCCTGCTGAACCAAACGGCGAAGCGATTCAATTGCATCATCGTACTTACCCTGCATTTTAGAGACCACCGCCAGCCCCAGCACGGCATACATATCAAATTCAATATTCAATGCCCGGTGGTAGTATTCAGCGGCCTTATCATATTCGCCCATGTTGCGATAGGCATCGCCTGCCCGGGTAAGGATTACCTTGTTTCGGGGATCCTGTTCCAGAATTTTATTCCAATATTCCAGGGACTTATGCTGTTGATTCATACCCCGGTAGCAATCGGCAAGCCCAAAAAGGGCGTAGAAATTATAGGGATCCATTTTAAGGGCCCGTTCAAAATAGGGTACCCCTTCTTCGAAGGTTTTGAGCTTCCGGTGGCAATTGCCGATGGATGTCAGAACCCGAATATCCACATTATCCTTATGAAGGGAAAGCATCTTTTCCCAATAATACAGGGCGTCCCGATATTCCTTAAAATCATAGTGCAGATGTCCGAGACCAATGAGGGCATAGGGGTTGTTCTCTTCCATCTCCAGGACCCTGAGGTAGACCGCCTTGGATTTCCTAAAGTCCCGGACTTTTCGGTATGCATCGGCCACACGGGTAAGGACGGTGATGTTCCGATCGTCATGCAAAAGGTATTGTTCCCAAATTTCAATGGCCTTTTGGTACTGATTTAAGGCCTTGTAACAATCGGCGAGACCAAAGAGGGCATAATTATTGCCTGGGTGATGGGATAGACAGCGGCGGTAATATTCAACTGCCTCCCGGAAGGAACCCCGCTTCCGGGCCGTATCACCTAAACCCACCAGGGCATAGTTATTATCCGGATCTTTTGCGAGGATTTCCTCAAAGGCGGCTACCGCTTCGGAAAGCTTGTTTTCCTTGATGAGCTGATATCCCTTTTTGGATAGTTCAGAAATTTCGGAAAATTCATCCTTTTCCTTTTTATCTCCCTCATTTTCAGGGGGTGTTTGTTCCATTTCGGGATTTATAAAGTTCTGATCGTCACCCATACTATTTTTCCTCATCTTCTATTAATTTTTGTATCAAAGCGGCTAATTTTTCAATTAAAGGTTCCGCTTTTTTTTTATCCGGTGCAAGCCAGTACATTTTTAAGGCTTCGAGACTTTTGCCCTGGGCAAGATACCAGTCTCCCAGGCGGATAAGCCCATCCGAATACCCGGTGGTAATAAATATCCGCTCCGCCCCTGCAATATCACCCTTGTTGAATAATTCGTTACCCTTTCTGTTTAATTGAACCTTCTGGGCAGCATCAAGTTCAGGCCGTGTTGTTGTTTTTATAAATCCCTGATTTTCAAAACGACCAAACAAGGTATTATTATTCAACATTTTTCCTTACTAAATATAGTATAGATTATAATTCAAGAACAACAAATTTTGCAACTAAATTTTATAAAAAAACTCTAAAATATGAGAAATTTAGGCTTCTAACCTGTAAAAATCTACAATGGATCTGCCATATTCCCGTCGATCTATCAAGTTCAGCTGTTCTAGGGTGTCTGGAAACTGATCTTCCCTGGGGCGATGGATTAACAACAGAGAACCGGGAATCATCAGTTTTGATCGTGCAATAGAGCCTACCAATTGCTGTTTGAATCGATAGGGAAAGGGTGGATCGCAAAAAATGTAATCGAAGGGTTTTTTTGCCCGTTTTACAAAGAGCTCTGCGGACATAAAGTGGCAGTTTACCCGCACCGGTGCTATGGATACATTTTTTAAGAGGGTGCTTCGCTTTAGCGGATCCATTTCTACCGCATCCACCGGGTTTGCACCCCGGCTTGCAGCCTCCAGAGCAATGATCCCCGACCCAGAGAAAATGTCCAGGAAAGATTTGCCGGTTAAATCCCCCAGAATGGCAAAAACCGATTCACGCATCCTGTCCATGGCAGGGCGAATAATGCCATCGGGCACTTCGACCCGTCTGCCGCAGAGCTGTCCTCCGGTTATTCTCATACCTAGGGCTCCTCTCTCAGCATGCCATCGGCGACCCGCAGTCCGCTGGCCCAGGCTGCCGTAATTCCCCTGCTTGTGCCAGCCCCATCGCCGGCAAGATATACTCCATCCAGAGCCATAAAATACCGCCGATCTTTAAATTGAGGTTTGTTAGCATACAGCTTAATTTCAGGGTAGTACATGATAGTGCTGGGATGCAAAACCCCCGGCACAATCGTATCGAGCAATTTTAAGGCTTTCCATATGGATCGTAAGAATTTAGCGGGCATCACGAGGCTGATGTCCCCGGGAGTACAATCTTTAAGGGTGGGTTCAAAATCAAACAAATCATGATTAAAACCATCCTTTGTAGACCGTTTACCCATTCTAAAGTCTCCCACCCGTTGCATAAGGGGTTTTCCGCCTCCTGCAAGCATGGCTTGGAGCCCAAGAATTTCTGCAAAATCCTGGCCTGAAGCGAGGGGTTCGGTAAATTCCACACTCCGCAACATGGCAAAATTGACTAATCCATTAGTGGGCCGTTCAGAGGACCATGCGTGGCCATTAACACTATAATAAATTTCTCCATGGCTGGTTTCATACCGTTCCTTAACCACATGGGCGCTCCGGGAATTGGTACAGAAGGTCCGCACCCGCTCTGGAAACAGAAATTTAGGATCATAATAATCCTTTACAATAGGGTAGTGCATTTCCCTGGTTTCAACCCGGATCCCTACATCGATTGAATTGTCCGAATAGGGAATCCCAATTTTAGTCATGAGTTTCCGCAGAAAATCAAATCCGCCGCGACCCGGGGCAATTAAAATTGCCTTGTATTTCAGTTCCCGTTTATCTGTATGGACAATTTTTTTTTCAGGATCCAAATCCAACAGGGTTTCCCCCAGTGAAACCTCTACACCCTTACTACTGAGTTCCTTTATCAGCCTGTTGATGAGCTGGAGCCCCCCATCGGTGCCGAGATGGGACTGTTTGACGTCTAATAGTTCTACGCCAATTTTCTGAGCCCGCTGACTGTAGGCTCCAACATTCTTGCGCTCCATGAAGGTGGGTTGTAAAAAGGCGGTAACCCGTTCAAGATAGTGTTCGGCCATGTCCCGGGGCCAGAAATCGATGGGGAAACCTATAGGATAGGTAAAATTCATCTTACAGTCATTGCGGAGGCCCCCCGAAGAAACCTTCGCCTTATCAATCAGGATAATCCGTGAAGAGGGTTTTTGAGCAATCAGTTCAAAGGCCGCACCTAAACCGGTAGGACCGGTTCCTACCAGGAGATAATCTGCTTGTTCCATGAAGAAAATACTATCATATTTGAGTATAAAAAGACGAGAGGTTCTTTTAATCCTGCAGCAGTTCCCGCAATTCCTGGGGACTTACCACCATACCATTATCCTGTTCTGCAGGATGCAGGGCTAACAATTGTTCCAACTGCTCTTTGCGCCCCTTAGAGCTGGATTTATACAATTCTATCTTTTCTGAAATTGGTATAAAGGCGGCTCCCAAATTTCCCTTCCCCTGGATTAAATCATCAAGCAGGGTTTCCAGATCTTCCTCGAGATCAAGCAAATTCTGTACCTGTTCTTCCCAATCAACATACTTTTCGTTTTCCTGAATTGCTTCAATGCAATAGGCAAGGCTAGACTGCAGAAGATCCAAATCTTGCAGATAGGACTCCAGAAACAAATCCGGTTCAAGGTTTAGTATGAGACCATCGGCCAGTAATTTAATTCGGCTTTGAAGAAAAAACAGGGTGTCTTCGATATGGATACGTTTTGACATGTTCATCCTCACTTATGGTATCGGTATACAGAATAACCTACTTAAACCTTACTTGACAAGGAAAAAAGCATTCTATAGACTAACATAGCCTCTTTATCCGTCTGTGTTGACGGATCAATCATAAGTCCGTAAGGAGGACCCATGCGTCAGTATGAACTGACGGTCATCTTCCCCTTGGAAGAAGACCTTTACAAAGCAGGACGTGAACTCGTTCTGGCAGACCTTGCCCATCATGGAGCTCAGGTCGAAAAAACCGAAGAAATGGGAGATAGGGATTTAGCCTATCCCATCAACAAAAAAACACGGGGTCGCTATACCCTGTACACCATTAAACTGGATCCGGCGCAACTTGTTGCTCTGGAACGGGCCTTTAAGCTGAATAACAACATTATTCGTCACCTCTTTGTAAAAGTAGAGGAATAAGGAACCATTATGGCCGATCTTAACCATGTAATCCTGATCGGACGGCTTACCCGGGACGCGGAACTAAAATATACTGCCAATGGTCAGGCGGTTTGTAAGTTTTCTGTGGCTGTTAACCGGCGTCGGAAAAACGGCGACCAATGGGTTGATGAACCTAATTTTTTCGATGTGGTACTCTGGGGCAGATCCGGTGAAACCCTGAACCAGTATTTGGTAAAGGGTAAACAGGTTGCAGTAGAGGGTGAACTTCGTCAGGATCGATGGGAGCAGGATGGCCAGAATCGATCTAAGGTGGAAATTTTGGCAAACAATGTGCAGCTTCTTGGCGGCGGTCAGGGCTCGTCTTCATCCACTAATGGAGAAGGTGGTTTTACGGCCTCCCGTCGCCCCTCAGAAGCACCGCAGGGAAGAGGCCCATCAGCAAACGATGGCCCTGCAGATGATGGTTTTGCCGACGATATTCCATTTTAAGGTTACAATCAAGGAGATTATTCATGTCTGATGAGAATATGATGCAGAATGAACGGCCCGCACGGGATCGTTCTATGGATACCCAGATGGATATGGGTATGACCGGCCGCGAAGGCGAAGAACGGGGCGGCCGCGGCGGTAAGGGCAAGGTTTATTTTAAGAAAAAGGTCTGCAAATTCTGCACCCAGAAGCAGAAGATTGACTATAAAGATGCCGATGGACTGCGCCGGTATACCACCGAACGGGGAAAAATACTTCCCCGCCGCATTACCGGTACCTGTGCTAAGCACCAGCGTGAGCTGGCTATAGCTATTAAGCGGGCTCGAATCATCGCACTGTTACCCTTTGTCGCTGAATAAATAAGGGTATCCCTTATGGCATCCCGCACAAGAATACTTCAATTTCTCTATCCAGCTTTTACATCAATAGTGATGGTTATTCTTGTGCGGAGCGGCCTGTTAACCCCGCTGTTCCTCATTCCCTTAGGCTTGCTCGGACAGCGGGGCAACAGAACCGAAATCATCGGTACGGCCCTTGTGATGATTTTCATCAATATGGCCCTTTCGTTTTTTGCTATCGGCTCTGATCCGGCGGCGTGGAAACTGTTCCTGGCTGATACCCTGTATGTATCTGCCCTGACCCTGCTGTTTGTTGTGTTCTTAATTCCCGGTATTTTTGATGGGTTCTTGCCTTTTCTTCGCGGGACCTATCGGATATTGTTGGTATCTTTTATCGGGATGCTGTTTCTTCTGCCGGTATTCCTCTTTGCAATGGGTGATAATGGGCTGTACGACCTCTTTAAGCAGCAGGCAGATATGATTGCAAATATGCTTAAGGAAAGTACTGCCGGCGATGTGGTTCAGCAGTCAGTAATTGAAAACGCAATTAATGCTGACACCCTATTTATTCTTATGAAATCGATAGCCCTGCGGGGCGGTTTATTTATAAGTCATGTGCTATTTTTTGGGCTTTCCGCCGCACTAAGCCGCCAGAGTGTTGGGAATCGGTGGTCTTTAAGGGTTTTTCACGTTGATTTTGGTTGGATTTGGATTTTGTCAGCCATGTTACTGGCTATTTTGGCGGGTATTGTTTTTAAGGTCGAGGTTCTCGAAATAATCGGCTGGAATGGTGCACTTACAGCGCTTTTGCTGTACTTTTTGCAGGGGATGGGAATACTTTCCCATTTCATTGCCCATCCACGAATTTCCCGTGGCAGCCGTTTTTTACTTCGTACCCTGCTTATTGTGGTACTGTTTAGTCCTGGAATCAATGCAATAGTTCTGGCAGGGATTTCTCTGTTAGGTATTGCTGAGAATTGGGTTTCCCTGCGGAGACCCCATCTTACTGGGCCATCCTCTACTCCGGGGATGTGAAACCGGCGCGTTCGGTTTCTGTGTCCATATATATAAGGAGCTTGTATTATGAAGGTCATTCTGAACAAGGATGTCAATCCTCTCGGCGAAGAAGGGGATGTTAAGGATGTAGCCAAGGGATATGCCCGCAACTACCTGTTCCCCCGTGGGCTTGCGGTTCCCTATACGGAACGCAATCTAAAGATTTTTGAAGCTCGTCGGGAAGAAATTGAAGCCCGCAAGGCTGAAAAGCGAAAGGATGCGGCCAGTCTTAAGGAACGGCTCGAAGGTACTGAAATCACCATTACCATGCCCGCCGGTGCCAACGGCAAGCTGTATGGGGCTGTTACCAACCAGACTATTGCCGATGAGCTTGTCAAACAGGGCTTCCAGGTTGAACGGAAACGTATCGAAGTTCCCGGTAACCACATTAAGAGTGTGGGTAAATACAAGATTCATGTAAAGCTGTATGAAAATACCACCGCAGAAGTAACCGTGGTTATTCAGGCCCAGGTTACTAAGACCGAAGAAAAGCACGAAACTCACAAGGGCCATCAGCGGCAGAACCGCGTTGCCCACAAAGAAGAAGTAAACGCTGAAGCACCTGCTTCCGAAAATGCTTCCGAAGAGCCTAAATCAGCTGAATAAACAATGGTAATGGGTCCCCTGTGTTCGAAACATGGGGGACCTCTCTTTGTATAGGAAGTACCGATGGCTAGCATTTTAAAGGATAAGATTCCGCCCCATAATGATGAGGCAGAACAGGCTACCCTAGGGGCACTTCTGCTTGATGAAGATGCAATTTCTGTTGCCATCCGCTACCTGAGACCCGATGATTTTTATTCCAATGCAAACCGTCGAGTCTATAAGGCAATTCTTAATTTATTCAATCAGGGCCGAAAAGCCGATATCATAACGGTCATTGAGGAACTTAAACAATCGGGAGAGCTTGATTTAGCTGGGGGCCCTGCCTATGTGGCATCCCTTACCAACGTGGTGCCCACCAGTGCAAATATCGATTACTATGCACAAATTGTACAGGATCATTCTGTACGCCGGTCTCTCCTCCGTATTTCCAGTGACATTTCTGCCAAATCCTATGATGAAGCCACCGAATCCCGGCTTATTGTAGAAGAGGCTCAGCGATATATTTTTGAACTGACCGATAACCGTCAGACCCTAACCTATAAAAGTGCCAAAGAAATCATTCCTAAAACTATTGAGGCTATTGAAAAACTCTATAATACAAAGGACGCCTTTACAGGGGTTCCTTCAGGCCTTAATGAGCTTGATGCAATGACCAGCGGTTTCCAGAAATCGGAGCTTATTATTATTGGAGCCCGGCCTTCAGTTGGTAAAACAGCTCTGGCCTTAACAATGGCAGCCCACACGGCTATTAAAGAAAAAATTCCAACCGCCTTTTTTACCCTTGAAATGTCGGACATGGCCCTTATGCAGCGCCTGATCTCTTCCGAGGCTCGGATTGAATCAGAAAAAATAAGGACCGGCTTATTAAAACCGAGCGATTTTCACAGTTTGATGGAAGCCGCCGGAAGAATATACGAGGCACCCCTTTATATTGTCGATATGCCTAATATGAAGCTCTTGGACCTGAGAGCCCAAGCCCGGCGGCTCCGGGCTCAGCAGAAGGTCGAGATCATTTTTATCGATTATCTTACATTAATTACCTCAGAAAATTATCAGCTGCCACGGCATGAACAGATTGCTGAAATTTCTCGGTCTCTTAAAAGTTTAGCCCGCGAACTGGATATCCCCGTGGTAGCCCTTTCCCAGGTTCGCCGTGATGCGGAAGGAAAACGGCCAACCCTATCTGATATCCGAGAGTCCGGTTCTATTGAACAGGATGCCGATGTGGTTATGTTCTTGCACCGAGAACGGGAATCGGACAAGAAAAGTGATTCTGAACGGTCTAAGGCAATAACCACTGAATTAATTATTGCAAAACAACGGAATGGACCGGTGGGAACAGTGGAAATTGTCTTCCTTCCGTCGTACACTAAATTTGAGAATCTATCTCGAGCCAGTGTATAAATGGAGGCTTACAGTATGGCATTTAAGGATAATTACGATTTTGATCAACTCGTGAATGAAGCGGAACGGCTTGTAATTGATGAACTTGAAAAACAGGTTTCAAACTATCCTGAACCGCTCTGCCTTTGTGAGGATTGTGTTTTAGATATGGCCACCCTTGCGCTGAACTCGGTAAAGCCTCTTTATAGGGTATCTTTATTAGGAAGTATCTATGCAGCCCATGCTATGGATGAGGCTTCCTATGCTGAAAGCGTTAAAAATGCAGTCGCTTCAGCCATTGCAAAGGTGAAAGCCCATCCATCTCATGATTAAGGGCTTTTATTTATTCTAATTCAGGCCTTAAAAGGTTTTGCACCGATACATAGGGACCGAACCGTAAGGATTTAAAGGGTTCTGTGTCAGGGTTCCTCTGATATTCCTGTTCGGTCTTTGTATAAATGGCATAGGGTATTCGGCTTACCGCTACTTCTTCATTTTTCAGTCCATGGATATGGAACTCTAATGAATTTTCTGTTCTGCCTGCAAACCAGGCGCTTGCTTCAGCCTCAGGATTGGTTTCATCTGCCTTAAGTAAGAGATAGTATTTTAATGCCTCTATGATCAAAGGATTTAGTCCTTCTTTCAGGACCATAATACGATCCGCCGCCTCAGGATAACCGATAACAATCTCTGTGTTAGATGCCGTTTTTACCTTCCCATGATAAAAGGCTTCGCGGTCAAATTCAGGCAGTACCTGCAAATAGGTGTTATGACTCGGCCATTCGATGATCAGGGGAAACTCGGGCTTTAAGGGTGTATCGCAGGAAGGACAGACAATGGTTAAAAAAGTGCCATTACAAAGTTCTTCTACTGCTTTTTCATTAAGATCAAGATTAACCTGTTCAGGAATATCTACTTCAAAACGATGTTCGCATTGACAGGTGATGGAATGGTTCATGCTTGCCTCCTATTTTTTACCAAATAAAAACATAATATCACCAAATACTGAAAAAATGAGCAAACTGAAGATAAAAAGGGCGCCCAGCATTTGAAACCAATATACCACTTTCGGATTCAGGGGTTTGCGGGTAATGAGTTCTAAGAAGAAAAGAATAATGAGTCCCCCATCCAGGGCTGGTATGGGAAGTAAATTCATGATGCATAATGAGATGGAAATAAGTGAAAGAAAACTAGCTATGGCGGTAAAACCTGCTCCAAAACTTTGACCAAAGCCTTCGGTAGCGACATCTCCTACCATGTAGGTGATACGAACTGGACCTGATACAGCTTTGGACAGATTCACCCCCTTAAAAAGCACGGCCAGGCTTTTGATAGAAACCGTCAAAGTCTTCCAAGTTTCGGCAGTTCCTTTTATAAAGGCATCAGGGATGGATTTTGCTGCTGCTCGATAACGGATTGTCTTAAATTCCAGCCCAAGATTGGTTTGACCCTTATCATCATAAGAAAGGATGAGTTCCTTTTTAAGAATTTCACCTTTTCTGTCAATTTCAATGTTTAAAATAGAAGGGCGATCTTTTAGTACCTTATAAAGAGCAACCGAATAGGGGAGGGGCATCCCCTGAACTGTAACGATACGATCCCCTTCCATCAGCCCCGCCAACTGTGCCGGACTATCGGTTTTTACCGTTTCAACAACAGGGTCAGTCCAGAAATAAATACCAATTCGACCTGCACCGGTGTCTGGATCGAGCTGGGGCTTTACCTTAATTGGTATTTGGACCCCATTGCGTTCTACGAGCAAATCGAGGGTAGATCCCGGATTAGGGGCAATTTGTTCTTGAATTTCGGTGTAATTTGAAACGGGTTTACCATTAATGGCTATGATGCGATCTCCGCTCTGCAATCCTGCTGTATCGGCTGGAAAGGTTTTGCCTTCTATTTCAGAGGCCAGCACAATTTTATTGTCCAGGGTATGTACATCAAAGCCGATGGCCCATACTAACGAGAGGACCAGTACAGCGAATAGGGCGTTTGCAAAAGGGCCTGCAAAGGCTGTAAAAATACGCCTGAGCGGTGTAGCGCCATAAAAGGTCCCCTTTTCGCGGGGGATTGCAACTGAATTATTGGTGAGGGCTTCCTTAAATTCAGCTTCACCCTTCATCCGGCAATAACCGCCTACAGGAAATATGCCGATTCGGTACTCAACCCCCCGGAACACCTTTGAAAAAATTGGACGTCCCCATCCAATAGAAAAGGCTTCCACTTCGATGCCTGATAAACGGGCCACAATAAAATGACCTAATTCATGAACAAAAACTACAACACCAAGGCCAATAAGACCCAAGATTATTTTTAGAATCAACGGGAAAGCTCCTTTATTGCTTTTTTAGCAGTAATTCTAGCCCTTGTATCCACCTCTAGAATGGACTGCAGTACCAGTTCTTCGCAGGGCCATTGGCTTTGCAGAACCTTTGCTACCACGCGACCTATGTCGCTAAATGAAATCTGCCCATTCATAAAAGCGGCTACAGCTTCTTCGTCTGCCGCATTATATGCTACAGGATACCCCATACCCAAGTCTGCAGCTTTATAAGCAAGGGGTAGCATGGGGAAAAGATCTTCCTTTGGCTGTTCAAAGGTCAAGGCCTGTCCTGCGAGGTCTAATCTGCCAAATTGGCAGTGGCGAATCTCAGGCCAGAAAAGAGCGTTATGAATAGGCACCCTCATATCAGGCCGAGACATTTGTGCATAGAGGGAGCCCTCTTTAAGCCGAATCATAGAGTGAACATAACTTTGAGGATGAACAAGAACTTTTACACGGTCTGGTTTAACAGCAAAGAGCCGAACCGCTTCTATTACCTCTAAGCCCTTATTAGCCAGGCTTGCCGAATCTATCGTGATTTTTCCTCCCATGTTCCAGGTCGGATGAGCTAACGCATCGGTAAGGGTTACCTGTTCCAATTGTTCCTTCGTATATTGGCGGAAGGGTCCCCCGGAGGCGGTTAATATTATTTCTTCAAGAGCATCTGGCCCATGGGCTTCTAATAGCTGAAACACCGCAGAATGTTCTGAGTCTACTGGAATAATTCGGCAGTGATGCTTTTTAGCCAGTTCAAAGGCTAAGGGGCCTGCCATAACAATGGTTTCTTTATTAGCCAGTGCAAGGTCAGCTCCGGTTTCCAAAGCCGTTAATGAGGGCAATAATCCAGGAGAGCCTGCAATGCCGTTAACAACAATGTGGGCACCGCTTTCGCGAATAGCCTGTAAAAGCCCTTCAGGACCCCAAAAGCTAATAGGCCTAGCATCAGCAGTGGATGCTAAACCAATGTCTGCCAATGCTAATTTCGCGGAAGGATAGACCCTGGAGGCTAGAAGCAGTTTTTGTAAGTCCCGATTTGCGGATAGGAGGACCACTTCAAAATCATCTGGATAGGAAGCAATCACATCCAGGGTGCTCTTGCCAATAGAGCCGGTGGCTCCGAGAACAGCAATTTTTCGTTTCATCAAAATAGAATCCAATAGAGAGCATAAAAGACGGGAGCTGCGAGGGCAATTGAATCAACAGAATCTAAAACTCCGCCCCGTCCCGGGATGATAAAACCAGAGTCCTTTACTTCACCACTTCGCTTAATAGTAGATTCAGCCAGGTCTCCGATTATTGCCACAATACCCACACAAATTCCCAAGATAATCCCTGCGATCAGCCTGGGCAACGTGTGGTTAGTCGTAAAGGCTGCAGGAAAGAGGAGTGGGGAGATAATCCCAATGATGAGAGAACCTGCCATGCCGCCGATAAATCCTGCAATACTTTTATTGGGACTGGCAGGAATAAATCCGCGGTTTCCCTTCCCAAACAGCATGCCCACAGCCCATGCAAGAGAATCGTTTGCAAAGACCATCAATAAAAAACTTAAAATAATGACCGTTGCATGGGCCAGCCTGGTCATTCGGATGATCCAAAGCATGAAAATTCCTGGATAAATCATTACAGAAAGGCCTGCAGAAATTCGGTCCAGAACCTGAGAGATGTCTTGCAAGGACGAAAAAACCCGGGAAGCAATCAGCCAACCGGCGCCAAAAATAAAAGCCGCGGGAACCAGTTCGCCTGGAATATTTAAGCTGATGCTCAGCGTCATGGCCGCAGGAGCTAAGGCCCCTAAGATGGCCGCTTCCCATGGGGGAAGACTATAGTGTTTTTTTGCAAGGATTTGGGAAAATTCAACAGCCCCTAAGGCACTGATGATCGTAACCACAAGGTTAACCGCAAGATGGTTGTAAAAGGGCAAGTATGCAACAAGGGCAATTATGGCCGGAATCCCGAGTGAAAAAATGAGCAGCCGTTGAACCAGTTTTGTCATGCTGTAATACCACCAAAACGTCGTTTTCTATTTTTATAACTTATTATTGCATTTTTCAGATCTTCCTCATCCCAATCGGGCCAGAGCTTATCTGAAAAATGAAATTCGCTGTAGGCACTTTCCCAAAGGAGAAAATTACTGGAACGCAATTCTGCTGCGGTTCGGATAATCAGGTCAGGATCTGGTACATCCGGATTGTCAAGATGCTGACGGATGGTATCTTCGGTAATCTCAGAAGGCGCTATACCCTTTTGTGTAATTTTTCTAACCGCCCGAACTATTTCATCGCGGCCACCATAGTTGAGGGCTAAAATAACGGAAAGACCGGTAAAACAGGCTGTTTTTTCACAGACCTGCCTCACTTCCTGGGCTATATCCGGAGGGAGTCCTTCCAAGTTGCCTGTAAAACGAATCCGTATTTTGTTCTCGTTATAAAAATCAAATTCGGCCATGAGGTACTTTTTTACCAACCCCATGATAAAGCCCACCTCTTCTTTCGTCCGTTTCCAATTTTCTGTAGAAAAGGTATAGAGGGTGAGATAGGAAATTCCCATATCAGAGGCGGCTTTTACAATTCGTTTTGCAGCCTTTAAGCCTTCAAGGTGCCCCTGGGTTCGAGCCATGTTACGGCTTTGAGCCCAGCGGCCATTGCCGTCCATAATTATGCCCACATGGGCCGGTATGCCTTGGGTCGTCATTAGACTTCCATTATCTCTTTTTCTTTTTCTTCAAGAATATGATTAATTTCTTTAATGTATTTATCGGTAAGATTTTGAAGCTCCGTTTCTGCCTTAGCTTCTTCATCTTCCGTAAGTTCTCCATTTTTTTGAGCCTTCTTCAGCTCTTCATTGCCATCGCGGCGAATATTACGAATAGCTACTCTGCTTTGTTCTGCCAAGTTTTTAGCCTGCTTAGCCAGATCCTTTCGGCGCTCTTCCGTTAGAGGAGGAATAGAGATACGGATAACCTTTCCATCATTGGATGGATTGAGAGATAATTCAGAAGTCCGAATAGCCTTTTCAATCTCTCCAATCATGGCCCGATCCCAGGGTTGAATTACGATAAGCCGTGCTTCAGGAATAGAAATATTTGCAACCTGATTCAAGGGAGACTTTTCACCATAATAGTCGACCCGGATTTTATCAAACAGGGCAGCAGAAGCACGTCCGGTACGAATACTGGCCAAATCATCTTTAAGGCTTGCAATGGTCTTTTTCATCCGATCTTCAGAGTTTTTTATGGCTGTATGCATGTATTTCTCCTTGAACAACCTTCTCAGGCTTGCAACATAAGGGGCCACTGATACTCAGTGGTCCCCGAAATTAAATGTTTACTGACCTACGCGGAAATAAACATAGTCGGCGATGCTGATTTTAGCACCGACCTGCTTTCCAAGGTCTTCGACAACCTTAGCAACCGAGAGCTTTTCATCTTTAACAAAGCCCTGATCCACGAGGCAGATTTCTGCAAGGTATTTATTCACCTTACCCTTAAGGATATTGTCTACCACATTGGCAGGCTTACCTTTCATTTTTTCATCCTGCTCCATCTGCTTGCGGAAGATTTCTTCCTGTTCTGCAAGGTGGGAAGGATCTACCTTGCTGCGATCCAGTGCAAAGGGATTAAAGGCTGCAATATGCAGCGCCAGATCAAAAGCGAAGGCCTTGACCCGTTCATCCTGCAAGGCTTCGCTCTTATCTGCGGCCAGCTTTACCACCACACCGATTAACCCATCGCCATGGATATAACTTGTAAGGTATTCGTTGCTGGCGGCATTGACCACCTTGAGCCGCTTAAGGCCCATGTTTTCCCGAATTTTTGTCGCCAGATCGGTTACCATGCCATTAAGTTCATCATTGGGCTCAGTGTAACCCTTTTGGAGGGCTACTTCGGCGATTTTATTACCCAGGGCAATAAAATCAGGGTTCCGGGCGACAAAGTCGGTCTCAGAGGCCAGTTCTACCAGGACAGCCTTATTATTGGCAATCTTTATGAATACCTTGCCTTCATTGGTAGCCCGATCAGACCGCTTTTCGACGGCTGCCAGGCCCTTTTCTTTCAGGTATTTTTCTGCCTTAGCAAAGTCACCTTCACAGGCTACAAGGGCATTTTTGCATTCCATCATACCTGCGCCGGTTTTCTCGCGCAGGGCTTTTACATCAGATGCTTTAATTTCCACGGTATTCTCCTTATTTGGAATCGTAAACCCGATCCACATCTACCGGAAGTTCATCTTCATCGGCATCTTCATCAATTTCACTGGAAGCTGACTCTTCACCGCTATAGGAATTAATATCGACTTCCGTATCTTCTTCACGGACTGAAAGATCGGTGAGCATTTCCTCAGTAGCCTCTTCGTCTTCACCGAGGGTTTCAATAATTTTCAGACCAGTTTCATTGTCCGCTTCGATAACCGCATTAGCAATAATCTGGGTAAAGAGGGTAATGGCCCGGATTGCATCGTCATTACCGGGGATTGGATAATCGATGCCTTCGGGGTTACAGTTTGTATCAACCACGGCTACTACAGGAATACCCATCCGCTTAGCTTCAGCAATTGCAATAGCTTCCTTGCGGGTATCTATAACAAAGAGAATGCCGGGAAGATCCTTCATCTCCTTGATACCGCCGAGGTTTTTCTGCAGTTTTGCCCGTTCTTTTGCCAGGGCAGCGATTTCCTTCTTGGTTAAATTGTCGAAGGTGCCATCGACTTCCATCTTCTCCAGTTTTTTAAGGCGGAGAAGGGACTTCTTGATGGTTGAAAAGTTGGTAAGCATACCGCCAAGCCAGCGGTTGTTTACATAGAACATGCCACAGCGTTCGGCTTCTTTCTGAATTGCCTGCTGGGCCTGTTTTTTGGTTCCGACAAAGAGCACCGTTTTGCCGGAGCTAACGGTCTTGCGAACCGCATCATAGGCATCTTTGATTGCCTGAATAGTTTTTTGCAGGTCAATGATGTGAATACCATTCCGTTCGGCGAAGATATATTTCTTCATCCGAGGATCCCAGCGCTTGACCTGATGGCCGAAGTGCACGCCCGATTCGAGCAGGCTCTTCATAGTAACTACTGCCAAAATATCCTCCCTGTTGGTTTTCAATCGTTATAGAAAACCAAGCCTTCTCTGTATCTCACCACCCTAAGGTGGCGGAAAATTAAATGGTTTATGCCCCGTAGGGATAACCATTCTCCCGTAACATGCCATAAAATTCGTGGATTGGCAAGCCTACTATGCCGCTATAGGAGCCTTCTATATGAGAAATAAAACAAGAAGCCAGTGCTTGGATTTGGTATCCCCCAGCAACGCCCTGCCATTCGCCCGTATCCAAGTACCACTCAATTTCTTCATGGCTTAGATTAGAAAAACGAACCAGGCTTGTAACCGATCTAATGGCAATACGTTTTTCCCGTCCCACATAGAGGGCCATGGCCGTAATTACTTCATGGGTTCTGCCAGAAAAGGTTTTCAGCATATCATAGGCTTCCTGCCGGTCTGCGGGTTTTCCAAAAATTTTGTTGTCTATAGTAATTATGGTGTCCGCCCCAAGTATCCAAAGGGGAAGCCGTCCCTCCAAAACCTCTAGGATTTTTTTAACCTTCCGTTCTGCTATACATTCTGCCTGTTCCCGGGGCGGCAGATCCGAGGGAGCAGTCTCATCGACATAGGAAGGCATGATGTTAAAGGGGAGGCCAAGGAGCTTAAAATATTCCTGCCTTCTCAGAGAGCCTGATGCTAGTATAATTGGTTCCATATCTTCTTATGCCGTACCATAGTGATGTGTGTCAAGGGAAGACCTTACCCCTGTCTTGACATTCCGCAAAAAATACTTTAGGGTGTGTCCATACAAAATGAGAGATTAGCTCATCTGGATAGAGCGTCAGCCTCCGGAGCTGAAGGTGGTGGGTTCGAGTCCCGCATCTCTCATGAAAAAACGGGCTATCCTGCAAGGGATTAGCCCGTTTTTTTTGTGCGTCCCGCAGGGAGCCACAACTTGCGGATGCAGGTCCCATACATGCCTGGCAGAAGGGTGTCAACGACTTGTTGAAAGGAATCTGCTGGGCTGCTTAGTTCTAAAAGCCGGCAGAAACCCTGCCTGGCAGGGCTATCTGCCTCTCTTGTCTTTTATACCGCCCGCTCTACTGGAATTTGTTTCTTGATGAGCCGTTCTACCTGTTTTAATAATTTTTTTTCTTCATTGTCACAGAAAGAAATCGCAGTGCCCTCTGCACCAGAGCGGGCCGTCCGTCCTATGCGGTGAACATAGGTTTCTGGTTCGGTGGGCATATCAAAATTAAACACATGGGTAATACCGTCCACATCGATTCCACGGGCTGCAATGTCGGTGGCTACCAGGACCCTCAAATCGCCTCGCCGGAAGGCTTCCATCGTTTTAGTACGGTTTCCTTGCCCCTTGTTGGCATGGATGACCCCATTTTCAATTCCCGCAGAAAGCAAAATTTTACCAATCCGGTCCGCACCGTGCTTCGTACGTGAAAATACGATAGCCCGTTCAATATGCTGTTCGTTAATGATTCTTGTTAAAAGATCCCGTTTTTTGTCCTTTGAAACAAGAAAAAGTTTCTGGTTTATTTTTTCTACCGTGGGCTCTTCGACCTGTACGGCAATACGAATAGGATCCTGAAGCAGGCTTTTAGCCAATTCTTCTATTTCTTTTGCCATGGTAGCAGAAAAAAGCAGGGTCTGCCGCTTTTTGGGGAGCATGGTTACAATTTTACGGACATCCCGAATAAACCCCATATCGAGCATACGGTCAGCCTCATCGAACACGGCAATTTCAACCTTTTGTAAACTGACTGCCCTATCGGCAATCAGATCTAAGAGCCGGCCTGGTGTGGCAACCAAAATATCCACACCCTTTGCAAGGGCATGAATCTGGTTAGATTTTCCAACCCCGCCAAAAACAGCATGATTTTTAAAGCCCGAAAAACGGCCATAGGCTGTGAAAGAATCATTAATTTGGGCTGCAAGTTCGCGGGTAGGAGCTACGATAAGAGCTCGTATATATCGCTGTCCGGCAAAACCTGGATGGTCAGATAGATGCTGTAAAATAGGAAGTGCAAAAGCTGCGGTTTTTCCTGTACCTGTTTGAGCACTGGCGAGAATATCCTTACCTGCAAGTATGTGCGGTATTGCCTGATTTTGAATTGGGGTGGGTTCGGAATAGCCTTCTTTTACAAGTGCCTTTAATAATGCTTCATTGAGTCCGAGCTGGGTAAATGTCGTAGATAACATGTATGTCCTTAACTTAAATCGATTTGATGAACCTTATTTATAATTTTCATCATGATAGTACTATATAATATAAATAAACTTTATTATAGTGGCCATAAATACATTATAATCTTATCAAGATAGGATCATATTGATGAATAAACGATGGCTATTCGGCGTCTCTCTTGCTCTTTTGGCAGCCCATTGTATTGGTTCCCAGGAACTTCCTAGGGCACATTCTGGCAAAATGGACCTCACTTCGGTCCCTTTTTCTAAGAATACTACGGTTGAACTTACTGGAGAGTGGGCTTTTTGGTGGCAAAGAAAAATAAGCAGCCTTGAAGCACTAACAACGCAAGGAATCCAGCCGGATGCTTGGCCTATGATTCCTTCTTATTGGAATAGCGGATCCCATGGCGGTAAACAATTCCCAGCCCAAGGATCTGCAACCTATCGGCTTACTCTGAAACTGCCCGATTCTCAGGTCTATGGGCTGTATGTTCCTCAAATGGTCAGTTCCTATGAATTGTATATTAACGGCAGACTCATTGGCACCAATGGAAGTGCGAGCGTAAACCTAAAGGATGTTCGGGGAGAATTTAGACCCGAGGTTTACTACGTAACACCAGAAAAAAATACGCTGGATATATTTCTTTTCATTGCAAACCGAGACTATCGCTCTGGAGGGCAATGGAAGCCCATCGTCTTTGGAACTGCCCAGGCTATACAAAATTTTTACAACCGAT
>Ga0272446_1002640_pt1 | contig 24011 bp, 22 predicted proteins | sample YNPCB0061_FD_194587 | JGI IMG/M metagenome (GOLD analysis project Ga0272446, IMG submission 194587) | Hot spring microbial mat communities from Yellowstone National Park, WY, United States - YNP-CB-006-1 | ecosystem: Environmental > Aquatic > Thermal springs > Hot (42-90C) > Sediment | place... | reverse complement strand
GTGGGTCGTCCACGGTTGCGAAATAGGACGCCAGGGCAAGCTTGCGAGCGCCGGGCATGGGCGACCTCCAGGAACGGTGCTGATGCCGATGCCCGCATCATCCTTCATCCGGCGCTCCAGCGCAATTTAGAAGATGCAATCGCCCTAGCAGGCCGCCCCTTCGGCATTGCGCCCATTGCACCGGCGTGCTATACTGCCGGCGGAAATCGCCCTCCGCAGGGGTAAGGTACACGCCTATCTGCAGATCCTGCCTGGATCTCGCTCCGTTGCGGGAGTTGCCCGGATAGGCGCTCATGAGGTGTCCCATGGCTCAGCAGACGCGCCTGGTGATCGCCGATGACGAGTCGATCATCCGCATGAATCTCAAGGAGACGCTGGTCGGCCTCGGTTACCTTGTGGTCGGCGAGGCCGGCGATGGGGTCAGTGCGATAAACGTCGCCCGCGAGCTTAAGCCCGACCTGGTCCTGATGGACATCAAGATGCCCAAGCTGGATGGCATCCAGGCCGCCCGCATCCTCACGGAGGAGAAGATCGCCCCGGTGCTGCTGCTCACTGCGTACTCCGACCGCGAGCTCGTCGAGCGGGCCAAGGAGGCGGGAGTTGTCAACTACGTGGTCAAGCCGTTCCGCGAGGCCGAGTTGCTGCCCGCCATCGAGATCGCTATGGCGCGCTACCAGGAGTTCCTGGAGATGGATCGGCAGATCGCCGACCTCAAGGAGACCCTGGACACACGCAAGATCGTCGAGCGGGCCAAGGGCGTACTCATGGACACCCAGGGGCTCAAAGAGGCTGAGGCGTTTCGCAAGATTCAGCAACTCTCGATGAATACCCGCAAGTCCATGAAGGAGATTGCCCAGGCCATCCTCCTGGCCAACGAGATCTAGTCCTGTGGCCGACGAACACCAGACGCCGGGGGACGCGCCAGCCGCGCCCCCGGCGCGCACGCGCACACCGTTCAAGGCATTGCTGCCCCATCTGCTGACGGCCGCGCTGGCCGTCGCGCTCAGTCTGCTGGTCCAGGCTCTGCTCTGGCCGCGCCCCCCGATCCCTGGCCCGGCTCCCACCGCCCCGCTTGCCGCGCCGTCGCCTAGCGTGACCGTCATCGCCCCCACGCCAGTGGCCAGCCCCGCGGCCACCGCGCTGCCCAACGATAGCGTGCTGCGGCTCGAGATCCTCGACCTCGAGGCGCAGGATCGCCAGATCTGGAGTGCCCTGTACCTGCTCCGCGCCGCCAGCCAGATCGATGATGCCGTCATTGCCCTCCAGGGCAATGATCTCGCCGAGGCCGACCGCACCCTGCTCACCGCCTATCGCTCGCTCGAGCAGGCCTACGCCTATAGCGCCGAGCGCGAGAAAGGCCCGATCGATACCTTTCGCCTCCAGCTTAGCCAGATCCGCGACGACCTCCATGTACGCCCCGAGCGTATCGATCGTCGCCTGCGCCAGCTGCGCCAGCTGGTGCTCAGCCTGGTCGAGGAGGGAAGCTAGAACGGTCTCAGAACAGCTATGCTGGAATCGGCCCCGCCCCGTCAGACCACAACATTGGCTGCGCCAGCCCAGCTACCCGGGCTTGTTCTCGAAATCAACAAAGCGGTAGCCGACGCCGCGCTCGGTCAGGATATACCTGGGATTGGAAGGGTCTTCCTCGATCTTCTGGCGCAGATAAGTGATGTACAGGCGCAGGTAGTGGCTTTCCTCGCGGTACTCCGGCCCCCAGACCTTGGTCAGCAGCATCTCGTGAGTCTGCACATAGCCGGCGTTCTGCACCAGGTGGTAGAGCAGCCGGTACTCGGTCGGCCGCAGGTTCACCCGCTGGCCGTCCACCAGCACCTCACGGCGCGCAAAGTCGATGCTCAGGCGGTCATCAACCTTGACCATCGTCTGCGGCACCGGTGGGGCGGCGTAGTGGCGCCGCAGCACCGCCTTGATCCGGCTCACGAGCTCGCGGTGGCTGAAGGGCTTGCCGATGTAGTCGTCGGCCCCGAGCTCCAGCCCGCGCACCCGGTCTTCCTCTTCGTCCTTGGCGGTCAGCATCAGAACGGGCACCTGAGAGAACTGGCGGATACGGCGCAGGGCCTCAAAGCCGTCCATGACCGGCATCATGACGTCGAGCAAGACCACGTCGGGCATGTCTTCGCGTACCCGATCGAGCGCCTCGCGCCCGTTGGCCGCTGTGGCCACGCGCATCCCCTCGAGTTCGAGGTTGAGCCGCATGAAGTTGACCATGCGCGGCTCGTCGTCAACGACGAGCACCAGTTTGTCTTTCAGCTCTGACATCGATACACGCACTCCGCAGGTGGGCTTGCCGGCAACGACGTTAGCCGGTATTCTAGCACGGTGCGCACGCTGCTCACAAGGTAAGGGCACGTCAAGGCTCGAGTCTCCGGCGGTAGGGTGTGGGACGTGACCGAACGACGTTGCACAAGCCCTGGCCGGCAGGTGCAACCTGAGGCGCTATGCAGATTGTCATCACAAACGTGCTGCTGCTGGTGATCGCGGGCGGAGTGGGCTACCTGGTGGGCCAGGGGCGGCCACAGTGGTTCGGGCCGGAGTTTCGGCAGCGGCTCTTCGTTGTCGGCTGGATCGTGGCGCTGCTCCTCGCCGGCGCCCTGCGAGCCGCCGCCCTGGTCTACGGGCCGGGCGCGATGTTTGCCGTGCTCAGCCTGCTGGGCGGCTTTGCGCTTGGCGTCTGGGTGGCGCTTCGCCCTGGCCGCCCGCGCCGCCCCAGCGGCCGCCGCTAGAGCGCCAGCGCCCCCCGCCGGCTGCTCACGGCTGGCTGCGGCCCGCCGCTGGCCGCCGCTCCCCCGGCGAGCGCCAGCGCGCCAGCCGGCGCCGCACACCGGGCAGGCGCAGCGCCAGCAGCACCAGCAGCAGCGCGCCCCAGAGCGCTGGCTCACGCCAGACCTTCGCCAGCCAGAGGTAGTGCAGCACCGCCAGGGCCGCCGCAGCGTAGACCAGGCGGTGCAGCCGGCGCCACCAGCGCCCGAGGCGCCGCATGGCTGCCCGCGTTGAACTGAGCGCCAGCGGCAGCAGCAGCAGAAAGCTCGCAAAGCCCGCCACGACGTAGCGCTTCTCGCTGATCGCCTGACCAATCAGCCCCGGGTCGAGCCCGTAGTCCGCCACCGCAAAGACCAGCAAGTGCAGGCACACATACAGAAAGCTATAGAGCCCGAGCGGTTTGCGCAGCGCCAGCGCCCACTTCCAGCCCAGCAGCAGGTTCAGCGGCGTGCAGGCCAGCGAGAGCATCAACAGGACCAGTGCGGCCTTGCCGGTGCGCAGCGTCAGGTCCTGGATCGGGTTCACCGACAGCCGCCCGAGCCCCGTGTCGAGCAGCAGCAGGCCGAGCGGCAGCAGCGCAAGCCCGTGCACGGCCAGGCGGAGCCAGCCGGTGCGTGTCGTTCCTGTATGTTCAGCAGTGTGGCCCATCGCGCGTTCAGACCCGTCAGTAATTCGCCCGCAGGTCCATCCCCGTGTAGAGTCCGGCCACCTGCTCGGCGTAGCCATTGAAGGGCAGCGTCGGGCGGCGCCCTACTTCGCCGATCCGGCGCTCCGTCGCCTGCGACCAGCGCGGGTGCGCCACCTCAGGGTTCACATTGGCGTAGAACCCATACTCGTTGGGCGCCATGGCCATCCAGAGCGAGGTGGGCATCTGCTCTACCAGGTCGATGCGGACGATCGCCTTGATGCTCTTGAAGCCATACTTCCAGGGCACCACCAGGCGCAAGGGCGCGCCATTCTGCGGCGTAAGCGCCTTGCCATACAGGCCGGTGGCCAGCAGCGTCAGCTCGTGCTGGGCTTCGTCGAGGCGCAGGCCCTCGACATAGGGCCAGGGGTAGAAGCGGTCGCGCTGACCTGGCATCGCCGCGGGGCGCAGGACCGTCTCGAAGCGCACGTAGCGCGCCGCGGCCAGCGGCTCGACCTCGGCCAGCAGCCGCCGCAGTGGGAAGCCGATCCAGGGGATCACCATCGACCAGGCCTCGACACAGCGCAGGCGATAGATCCGCTCCTCCTGGTCGAAGCGCAGCAGATCCTCCAGCCCGAACACCCGGGGCGAGCGCACCAGGCCACCCACCGCCACCTCCCACGGGCTGGTCTGGAAGCCCTGGGCCAGCCGCGCAACGCGCTGTTTATCGGTACTGAACTCGTAGTAGTTGTTGTAACTGGTGATCTGCTCGAAACTGTTGAGCGGGTCGCCCAGATCATCGCGCCGCGGGTCAGCGGCCACCTCCGGCGCCGGCGAGGCCGCCTGCGGGCCGCAGGCGCCCAGCAGCAGCGAGGCGCCCAGCGCGCCCGCCACACCCATGAACTGGCGGCGCGAGAGATACAGATGTTCGGGGGTGATCTCCGATGGGTGGATCTGCGCCAACGCACGCTCCTTCGCCAGGGGAGCGACGCGCGGCCACGTGTCGCTCCCAGAGAGAATCATCTTTCGCTATGTCGTACGTAGCCATGCCCCACCCTGGATGCAGTTCGCGGGCACGCAGCGCCCCTACAGCACCCCCACCGAGGAGTTGTCGCCGATCACCAGGCGATAGGCCTTCGGTTTGAGCGGGCTCCGCGCCACCTCGACATTGCGCCCGATCAGGCTATCCTCGATCCGGTGGGGCATACCACGGATGCTACACTGCTCCATCACAATGCTGTGCTCGATCTCGCTATCCTCGATCAGGCAGCTGTGGTAGATCGATGTAAAGGGGCCAACGTAAGAGTTGAGGATCCGCGTCTTCTCGCCGATGATCGCCGGGCCCCGGATCGTCGAGTTGATCACCTCGGCGCCAGGCTCGATGATCACCTTGCCGATCAACTGCGAGTCCCGATCCACATAGCCTTGCACGCTCGGCTCAAGCTCCTCGAGCACCAGCCGGTTGGCCTCGAGCATATCGTCCTTCTTCCCCGTATCGATCCACCAGCCCTCGTGAATGTACGGGTAAACACTGTAGCCAGCCGAGACCAGCCATTGAATGGCGTCGGTGATCTCCAGTTCGCCTCGTGCCGAGGGCCGGATGGCATTGACCGCCTCGAAGATATGCCGATCGAACATGTAGATGCCCACCAGGGCCAGGTCGCTCCGCGGTTCGCGTGGTTTCTCTACCAGGCGAGCGATGCGGCCATCGTCCTCGAGTTCGGCCACGCCGAACGAGCGCGGGTCGGCCACGCGCTTCAGCACGATCTGTGCATTGTAGCTACTGTGCCCAAAGGACTCGATCAGCGGGCTGATCCCGCCCTGGATGCAGTTGTCGCCAAGAAACATCACGAAGCGCTCATCGCCGATGAACTCCTGGCTGATCTTCACGGCGTGGGCCAGGCCCAGGGGTGCCTCCTGCGGGATGTAGGTGATCCGCAAGCCCCAGCGCTTGCCGTTGCCCACCGCGGCGCGGATCTCGTCGCCGGTGTCGCCGATCACGATGCCGATCTCGCTGATCCCCGAGTCGCGGATCGCTTCGATGACCCGAAAAAGGACCGGCTTGTTCGCCACCGGTACCAGTTGCTTTGCGCTCGTATACGTGATGGGCCGCAAGCGTGTGCCCTTGCCGCCGCTGAGAACCAGCCCTTTCATCAGGATCCTCGCTGCTTACCTCGACCTCGATCGCCGCTTCCAATCGATTGTACCCGATCTGTGACGCGACGCGTCAGCCCACTGGTCCAGCACAACAGCAAGCCCCACTCTGCCATAGCGGCCAGAGGAGGGCTGTGCAGTGCTGGAAGCCAGTTGCTGCCTGGTGCACTTCCAGGCGACCTGTTCGGGTCTCAGCGCGACCTTGACCGTGTCCAGATGCGCCGCCCCCGAGCTGCAATCAACGATCTACTATCTGCAATCGCATTAACGGTAGGGCCGGACCGCGCCGACGAAGGTGTTCTGCCAGTAACTGCTCCAGATGCTCGAAACCTGCACGCCGTAGCGCGGCGTCATCGCGTGGACCATCCGCCCGCCGCCGAGGTAGATCGCCACGTGCGAGATGCCACGCCGCCCGGCCGTGCCGGCGAAGAACATCAGGTCACCGGGGGCCAGGTTGCCCATCCCGCCGATGATCGCGCCATAGCGCGAACTGTACTGGGCGGCGGCACTGTGTGGCAATCCCACCCCGAACTGCCGATAGACATAGCTGGTGAGGCCGCTGCAGTCAAAGCCACGGCTCGGGCTGCTGCCGCCCCAGACATAGCGCGACCCGACGAACTGCACCGCGAAGCTCGCAACGTCGCCACTGGCTGGAATGTTCGCCGCCGCGCCGCCGCCGCTCCCACCGCCCCTGGTGCCGGTAGTGCGCACCCGCGCGGGCAGCGCCGGAATGTCGTTGGTCACCGGCACGCGGCGTGCAGCCATCGGCGAGACCCTGAGCAGGTCGGAGAAGATCCAGGCCCGGGTGCCATCGGCCAGTTGCACCCGGTACCAGTCCTTATGACGGGCCAGCAGGCTCACACTGTCGCCCGCCTTGAGCGACGTGATCCGATCATAGGCAGAGCCGGGGCCCTTCCGCACATTGACGTTGTTCTCCAGCACCGCGCCCACCAGCGGCGGGTTCGGGTCGGGGATGCTCGTAGCCACCGGGACCCGCTCGATGATGCCCTCGCCGATGTTCAGAAAGTCGGCCGTGACCCAGCCATACTGCTGGCCATACTCGACCAGGTACCAGCCCTCGTAGCGCTCAATGAGCGTGAGTTCCTGGCCGAGCGCCATCCTGGCCATACTTACATAATTCGTCCCGGGACCATCGCGCAGGTTAACGCCCTCTTCACGCACCACGCCCACCTTCGGGGGCGGCGGCGGCGGAATGAGTTCGGCGGCGACCTGATTGAGCGTATAGACCACCGCGTCCGGGATGTCGACCAGTTCGGCGGCCACCCAGTAGACCGTCTGGTCACCATCGCGGCGCACCTGCAGCCACTCCTCGTGCCGGCCGATCACCTCCACGCCCTCACCGCCATTGATGCGCCCGACCTCATCGTAGGCCAGCCCTGGCCCGTTGCGCAGCCTGACCACGTCGCCGGCGATCATGGCCGGCACCGTCAACGGGGCGAGCACCTCGCTCCGCGACGACAGTGACAGCGGGACGGGCAGGGCCTCATCGTCGCTGAGCGGCGGATCGCCGATCTGGCCCTGTTCCAGGGCCGGGTTGTCGATCACGATCGGCCCGACGCTAAGCGGAGCTTCGAGTAGTTCCGTGCGGTTCTCGGTGGATGTGGCGAGCGGCTGGGCCGGGAACTGGCTCAGGAGTAGTGCCAGCGGCACGCTGAGGATAATGACGGCATGGAGGAGGAAACGGGTTGGGAGCTGTGCGAACCAGCTGCCGGGGGCGGCAAACGATGTCGTTGCACGTTGGCGAAGGCTGGCAATGGAGCGGTTCTGTTGTCGGTACTGCTGACGGTGGCTGGCGGCGCGCCGCTTCAGCCCATCTACATCGCTGCGCTGCGGCGTAGACGACGGGTTTCGATTGAGCTCGATCATGGAGCAATCCACCTCACTTGGGTCCCCGTGGCGCGAGCACACGCGAGATGAACCCTACTACACGCTCCTGGTGTATGCGCAATCACGTTGACAGTCAGGTCGGGATGGTCGGAGTGTACCATGGGTTCGCGATATCCGCAAGCGTCAGTTTCCGTTCAGCTCTGCATCAGGTCTGCTGATCCCGGTCTCAGCTTCTGCGTCACAGGTCCGCTTGAACACCCTGTGACCCCTGCTGCGCCTCCGGGCAACCTGGGCTGGGCCTGCGCTGGCTCGCGCCCCTGGAAAAGTAAAAGTAGTTTAATATACATCACACATTCTGTCAATAGTACCTTCAGAATATTGCTTCAGAAAGCCATAAAAGGCAAAGACCGCGAAGAAATTTGTAATCCGTATCTCAAGGGAGTGTAAAGCGATCGTTGCAACCCGGGGCACAGGCTCCGCCGCGCCGTCGGGTGTGCTCAGGGCCTTCTCAGGCGGATAGCGCAAACCTGAGCACATGCTGAGTGCGGGATCGGTGACCTGATAATCGTTGCCAGCCCGTGACACGGCGCACCGGCACGTCGCCCGGCGTCTGTGCCAATCGTCGGGACCAAGGTACTATGCTGCAGACATGGTTCAAACGTACGTGACAATCCAGCCTTCAGCTCCACAGCGCTCCAGCGCTCCAGACCGGCTGTGTGGAGGTGTGGAGGTGTGGAGCAACGGTCACGCGAGAACACACGATCCTGCACCATGCCTCAGCGCTGGATCAGCACGTAGCGCCAGTAGCCGAGGCTTCCGCTCACCAGCTCGAGGACACCGGGCCCGCGTCCCGGCAGGGGCGTACCATAGGCGCGCAGGCCCTGGTCGTGGGTAAGCTTCAGCCAGAGCAGCAACTCGGCGGGCTCGGCGACGATCAGCGCGCTCTGCGCACCGGCAGCATGGGCGCTCCGCATCCGCCCCCGGAGCTCCACAACCGGCCGGCGCTCCGCCCCCAGGGCCTCGATCCGCTCCCCTGGCGCGCCCCGCTCGATCATGCTCGTGCGCAGCACCTCCGCCCCGGCCCCCGCGACGATCACGGTTGGCGCATAGCCGCGCCGGTAGGTCTCGACGGCATGCTCGAGCAAGGCCGGGGCGGGGAGCGCCGGGGCGATGATCAGCAGCACGTCGGCGTTACGGACCTCATCGCGTCCAGCCTGCAGCCACGCTGCCAGTGTGCCGACCAGCAGCGCGATCAGCAATACCGTGCCCAGCACCACGATGAGGTGCCAGCTCTGCTGACGCACGTGCCGCCAGACCAGCGGCCATCCCCCGCCCCCTGGCTCGTTCGCCGCTGCCTCGTGCTCAGCGCCCATCGTCGTTGCTCCCGTATGCGCGGTATGGGACCGCGCCGGCCTCACCCGCCCGCAGGTATGCTGCTCCGTGCCCTATTCTACGGCGGAACGGAACCTCTCGGCAATCAGTCGTATCCTGCCGCCAGCCTGCCCGGTTCATAGGGCGAGCTGATCAGCTATCGATCGCCGGGCGTTGCGCAGCGTCCGGCCCGCTCCGCGATCACGAAAGGCGACGATCACGATGAGTCAGGTCAAGGGTACCATCAATGCGGTCGAGCTGCTGGGCTGGCTGGGCGCCGACCCGGAGATGCGCTTTATCGCGTCGGGCGCCGCTGTCTGCCGCTTCCGCGTGGCCACCAGGCGCATCGCCGGCCAGGACGAGGATGGCCGCCGCGCGTACGAGACTGACTGGACGACGGTGGAGGCCTGGGATAAGCTGGCCGAGCTGTGCAACACCTACCTCCACAAGGGCAGCCGCGTCCGCGTCGGTGGTGCCCTGCGCACGGATAGCTGGCTCGACAAGGCCAGCAACCAGCCCCGCACGCGCACCTATGTCCGCGCTGAGGATGTGATCTTCCTGGATGCGCGCCCCGGCGTTCCCGGCGAGGCCGTCGCCATCGCCGAGACCGACAGCGTCCCCGCCGGTGAGGACGTGCCGTTCTAGTCCTTCGTCCGAGCAGCGGTGATGGGTCGGCCCCCGCCCCGTAGGGCCAAACCACTGGCCCAACGAGCCCAACCCGGCAACGAAGCTCTGACCAGTACCGCCGCCAGGCCGCAGGGGGGCGTCCTGCGGCCTGGCGGCGTTGTCACGGCACAACGCGAATCCGCGCTACCTCCACCGCACCCGCGGGGACGGGGATAGCATCCGCTGTGACCGGCGAGCGTGCGCCGGTGGCCGGGTCGTACAGGCCCATCACGACGCGGTACTCGCCCGGCGGCAGGTTCGGCGGCAGGTAGACGTCGTTATGGTCAACCACAATAGCGCCCGGACGCCAGGTACTGGTCGGAAAGCGCCCCTGCCAGGGTTGCGCGTCACGCTGCGTCGGGCGGCCACCAGCGGCGTCGATCACGTGGACGAAGATCGCGTAGTCCGTCGTGAAAGGCGTTTCCACCAACCAGAAACTGCGCAGGCCGAGCACGTCGCCCGGCTTGAAGCTCGTGCCGGGCACCAGCGCTGGCGGCTCACCATCGCCCGTAGGGGCGCCCACGGCCACCCCAAGCAGTCGTGCCCCGCCGATCGTCACGGACGGCGCCAGCGGTGTGACATCAGCGGCGCTGAGCCCGGTATCGATCACCAGCAGGCGGGGGCCACTCATCTCTTCGCGCCGTAGCTGCGGCCCGAAGGCGGCCACCACCCGGTCGCTGAGTGCGGCGTAGGCGGGCGGGGGCGTGAACTGACCCCAGCGGTCTGAAGAGGCGATCAGGTAGCCATAGCCCTGGGCGCGATACCAGGCCAGGTCGTGGGCCACCAGGCTCGGCACAAACGTCCAGCGGGCCTCGGTCGGACTGGGCACGGGCTTCAGCTCGGCTGCGATACGTACGCCGGGCGGTACATTGGCCTCGATCCAGGCCAGCACCTGCAGCCGGCTGTCACCCGCGGCCTGGCGGCCCACATAGGCCAGCGAGCGGGTCGCCAGCGGCAGCGCCAGGGCCAGGGTCAGCGCCACCAGGGCCACCAGGGCGGCGGCGCGGCCCGGCCTGGCACCGCGCCGGGCCAGCAGGCCGGGCAGTTCGACCACCGCCACTCCGGCCGGCAGCGCACAGGCCACCAGCAGCGGCAGCATATTCTGCATAAAGTGGGTCGGCCGCGAGAGGTGCAGCAGCAGTGAGGGCAGCGCAAAGCCGAGCCAGACGGCCAGCACCCGGGGCCGGCGCCACGCCAGGATGGCCAGCCCCGCGGCGACCAGCAGGCAGCCGGGGATACCGAGCCCGTCGCCGAGAAAGAACTCGACATAGCCAGCGACGTTCCACGCGCCCCGGTAGTGCCCGTTGCCACCGCCGTAGTTGCCCCACTGGGTGACGATGCCGCCGCTCACCTGGCGCCAGCGCAACAACACATACGGCGTACCGGCGACAAAGCCCGCCATCGCGGCCAACCCGCCCGCAGCGAGCCGCGCGCCCTCGCGGAGCAGCGCGCGCCCTGGCGCATCGCGCGCTGCCCAGACACGGGCGATGGCCGCCGCAACAAGCGCGCCAGCGACAACGCCGGCATTGTACTTGGCCGAGGCGGCGAGCCCCGCGAACGCCCCCGCCACCAGGTAGGCCCGCCAGCTACCATCGCGGAGTGCGAGCAGCGCCGCCCCCAGGGCCAGCGAGGCCAGGAACGTCGCCAGCACATCGGTGGTCGCCCACTGGGAGAAGCGCACGTGAATGGGCAGAACCACCACCAGGAGCGCGCCGGCCAGCCCGGCCCCACGGTTCCAGCCGCGCACGCCCAGGGCGTAGGCGCTCAGCACCGTGAGAGCGCCGACAAGCGCCGACAGCAGGCGCGCTGCCAGAAAGAAGCCGGGCACCGTCGTGACCGTATGGGTCGTGATCAGCCAGGCTTCGATCGGGCCGTAGATCCCCGCAGCACGCCCCCACCCATAGTGGGCCTGGATGACGGCCAGCGTCAGATAGGTATGGAGCGACGGTTTCCAGAAGATCTGCTGGTTCGGATCACCGGTACGAAGCATCGTGACCACGTAGTCGATGTGCACTGGCTCATCGGGGTGGTCGACGAAGGGCAGGCTCTGGCGAATCGTCCAGACACGCAGCAACAAGGCGGCGAGGCTCAGGCCGGCCAGGGCCAGCCAGCCCAGCCACGGGCGCGCAGCAAGCCGGAGCCGCTCCCCGGCCGCTGGCGCAATCTCGGTTGGGGCAAGGCTCAGCTTCTTCATGGCAGGCGCGGCAACGATCGGCTGGTCAGCCAGGGTATAGTACCACGCTGCCAACATGTACGTGTTCCGCGTTGGGGCAACCAGGCAGACCCGGGAGCGCGGAACGACCACGGCCGTCCTACTCAGCCACGCACGCGTGCCGTTGACTCACGGATCACCAGGTCGGTGGCCACCCGCGGCAGATTGGGGGGCATATCAGCCAGCAGGTTCAGCAGCCCGCGCGCGGCGTAGCGACCTTGTTCGAGCATCGATTGGCGGACGGTAGTCAGCGGCGGGGTGGTATAGGCCGAGCCGAGCAGGTCATCGAAACCGACGAGGGAAACATCCTCAGGAACACGCAGACCCCGGCGATAGAGCCCGAGTCTGATACCGTAGGCCATCTGGTCATTGGCGGCGAAAATCGCACTGAAATGGACCCCGCGGGCGAGGAGGGCCTCAAGGGCGAGCAGGCCACTCTGCTCGGTGAAATTACCCTCGACGACCAGGCGCTCATCGACGGGCAGGCCGGCGGTGGTGAGGGCCTGTTCATAGCCGCGGCGGCGCTCGCGGGCATCGATATGGGCCGCAATCCCGCTCACGTGGGCGATCCGGCGATGGCCCAGCTCAATCAGGTGCTGCACCGCCTGGAAGGCGCCGGCCGCGTTCTCGACCCGTAGACAATGGTCTTCAAGCCCCGCAATCAGCCGTCCCACCGCGATCAGCGGGATCTGCTCATTGATCGCCAGCAGGTCAGCATCGGGGTGATCGCCGCCGAGCACAATCAGACCGTCGACCTGGCGGGCGAGCAGCAGGTCGAGGGCGGCCTGCTCCGCGGCGCGCTCCCAGTGACCACTTGCGAAGACACACTGGTAGCTACTGCCGGACAAACCCTCCTCAACCCCCTGGGCAAGCTCACCGTAGAACTGGCTTGCCATACTCTGGGTAAGGATACCGATCACCATCGACTTGCCACGGGCCAGGGCGCGCGCGGTCAGATTCGGTCGGAAGTTGAGGCGCTCGATCGCGGCGAGGACCGCGGCGCTCTTGGCGGGATGCACCGGGCTGCTGCCGGTGAGCACGCGCGACACCGTACTCGGCGAGACTTGCGCGAGCCGGGCGATGTCGCTGACTGTCGGCTGCTTTGCCATCGTGCGGGGCTCATCTTTCTATGACAGCGGTTTCAAAACTCCTCGAGCAGATGACCGGAAACATTCTACCACAACCGGGCAAGCGGGCCAAGATTTTGAAAACGGTTTCACATTTCTGGTCGACCTGGGGCTTGACATGCGAGTATTTGTGCTCTATACTCAACTCAACAAGAAAGCGATTTCATGAAGATCGCCCCACCCTCTCTGCGGGCTGAGGGGGGTCTTGCTAGTACTACAGTTGTATTTCGGCAGATGACCCGTTTCCGTCGGCGTAAACGCCTCGGCTAGTGCTTGCGAAGGCCACCTGCGTGGCCTGTTTAGCCCACGAAGGTGGGCTTTGCCCCCCGTAGCCGAGGGCTTTCAGCCCGACGGGGAGCGCACCTACAACTGTAGTACTAGAAGCCAGAGCCATAAACTTTCCCTGGTCATGTCTTGAAATCGATTTCACAGCATGTACGAGGCGGCACCAGCGCCGCACGCTCAGGAGCAGGGCGGCCCACCGCTGGTGTGCACCGACCCGCACCACCCTCAATGGAGCACTCTGTGCAGTACTCCGCCAACCCGCTGACGGATCCTGGTCACTGGAGACATAGCTCAAGAAGCAATGGGAGGCTTGTGATGGTCAATCAACGCTCAACCCTGTTCGGCGCGCTCCTCGCCCTGGTCTTGCTCCTCTCCGCCTGTGGCGCTTCCAGCCCCACGGCGCCGGCGGCTCAGGCCCCCGGTACTGCAGCCCCTGCCGGGGCCGCACCCGTGACGCTGCGGGTACTCGTCCACCAGAATCCCCCGATGGTCGAGTTTATGGAGCAGTTTAATCAGCGGTTCCAGGCGACGTATCCGAACGTCAAAGTCGATATGACGGTCGTGAATGCGAATGAGCTCAGCACCGTCACCCAGACTCGCCTGACCGCCAACGACGTCGATGTGATCGATATCTTCGGCTTCTCGAACCAGGCGCAGCCCTATATGAAGAATGTGACCCCGCCGAACTGGCAGACGCTGATCGAGGCGGGGCTATTGCTTGACCTCACCGACCAGCCGTTCGTCAAGAATTACGATCCCGCCGCGATCGCCGATGCCGGCACCTACAACGGCAAGGTCTATCAGGTGAACCTCGGTCGCGTCTCCTATAGCGGCATCTACTACAACAAGGATCTCTTCGCCGCGAACAACGTGGCTGTCCCCACCACCTGGAGCGAGCTCGTCGCGGCGTGCGCGACCTTCAAAGCGGCTGGCATCGAGTGTATGACCGCCGGCGGCAAGGACGGCTGGCCGATCTTTGTCGGCGCCTATGGCCTGATCGGTGCCATGTACCCTGACCAGGCCGGGCTCGTCGAGGGCCTCTGGACCGGCAGCATAGCGTGGAACGATGCTAAGGCCCTGGATATGTGGTCGAAGATGCAGATCTACGCCCGCGACATGATGGAGCGCGGCGCGAGCGGGATCGCCGGCGACGCTGCCCCTGGCCGCTTCGCCTCGGGCGCCGTGGCGATGTTCCCCGGCGGCACCTGGTACGCCTCTGCCATCGAAGCCGCCGAGCCGGACTTCGAGTGGGGCTACATCCCCTTCCCCGGCAGCGACAATCCTGACGAAAACAAGTATCTCTTCGGCAAGTACGACCAGGGTTGGGCGATCGCCGCCAATACGCCCAACAAGGAGGCGGCCCTCGCCTACCTGGCCGCGTTCTCCGATCCCGCCAACTACCAGGCCTTCATCAACGCCGTTGGCTTTATTCCGACCCAGCCCGGCGCTACCCTCGACACCAGGATCGGCGCCGCAGTGGCTCCGTACCTCGCAAACTTCCGCGTTGGCTACGAGCAGTACTGGGTGGCCCCGAAGGGCGCCGGTGAGTATGCCAACCCCTACGCCTCCTACTTCCAGCCCTTCGGCACCTACAACGACGTCCAGACCCTCGCCGACAAGGTTCAGGCCGACCTCCAGTCGGGGCTCGACGCGAACCAGTAGCAGGCGGGGCTGCGGCCGGAGGGGGGAGCCCGCCGCAGCCCGCGCAACCGACCGCGAGGTGAGGTATGAACAACTACCACTTTGGGCGCGGCTGGGCCAGGCTGGCTCCGTACCTGCTGTTGCTGCCCGGATTCCTCTTCTACCTGGTGATTATGCTGGGACCCGCCATTGCCACCGGCTTCTACTCGTTCACCGACGCGAGTGGCATCCAGGGCGCGAAGGTCAACTGGATCGGGCTGGAGAACTATCGCGAGTTCCTCTTTATGGGCCAGGCGTCGCGGGACAACTATGCCGCGCTCGTTCGGACGCTGATCTTCTGCTTTTTCGTAACGACGATCCAGTTTAGCCTTGGCCTGCTCCTCGCACTGCTTGTCAACCAGCGCCTGCGGGGCGTCAACATCTTCCGGACGATCTTCTTTATGCCGGTGATCCTCGGCGCGGTCATCCAGGGCCTGATCTGGTCGCTCTTCCTCTACCCGCTGGGCGGGCCGCTCGCGACCATCCTCGGCCTGTTCGGCATCCGTTCGGAGTTCCTGGGCGGTCAGCCCGCCGAGGCCATGGCATGGGTCATTTTCGTCCAGATCTGGGCGAACCTCGGCATCACGATGATGATCTTCATCGCCGGCTTGCAGACCATCCCTGGCGATCTCTATGAGAGCGCGCGGATCGATGGCGCCACGGGCTGGCAGGCCTTCAGGAACGTCACCTGGCCCCTGCTGACGCCGAGTGTCAACACCAACCTGCTGCTGAACATCATTGGCTCACTCCAGGCCTGGCAACTCTTTCTCGTCCTCATCGGCTACCGCAACGGCACCCAGGTGCTGGGCTACCTGATCTTTGCCCAGGGCTTCGGCCAGACCTCGGGCAGTGTGACCAGCGCGTTCCGTCAGGGCTATGCCGCCGCCGCCTCAATCGTGCTCTTCTTCCTGGTACTGGTGATCGGCCTGCCCGTGCAGTATTTCCTCCAGCAGCGAGAAAGGAGGATCCTGGGATGAGCACCCTCACGACGGGCGAGACTGCCAGCCCTCCCACGCGGCGCGCCGCGGCCCGGCGCATTGCCTGGGCGCGCATTGGCGCCTACGTCCTCCTCAGCCTCTTCGCCATCGTCTATGTCGGGCCGCTGATGATGCTGGTCATCACCTCGCTGAAGTCGATGCCGGAGTTCATGAAGAGCGCGACGGCGCTGCCAACCAGCCTGCGCTTCGAGAACTTCGTCGAGGCCTGGGAGAAGGCCAATTTCCTGCGCTACCTGACCAATACGCTGATCTATACCGTCTCGGCCACTGCGATCTATGTCGTCACCGCCGTCTTCGTCGCCTTCCCGATCTCGCGTGGCTATGTCCGAGGCGCCGGCTGGCTGCTCACGCTCTACATTATCGCGCTGTTCCTCCCGGTGGCGCTGATCCCCCAGTTTCAGCTGATGCTGAACCTGGGCCTCTACAACAATCCTGTCGGCTACGTGATGCTCTTCCTCGTCAACCCGATCGGCATCGTCATCCTGGTGAACTACATCAAGACCCTGCCGCTCGAACTGGACGAGGCCGCCGCTATGGACGGCTGCGGCTACCTTCGCTTCGTCACCTCGATCGTGTTCCCGCTGATCCAGCCTGCCATCGCCACCATCGCGGTGCTCCACGCAATTGGTATCTGGAACGAGCTGATCCTGCCCACTATCTACCTGACCAACAAGGACTATTACCCGATTACGCGCGGTATGATCGTCTTCCAGGGCGTCTATGGCAGCAATTGGCCCACCCTCGCCGCAGCCGTGCTGATCATGACCCTGCCGATGCTGGTGCTGTTCCTCGTGCTCCAACGCTATATCGTTTCCGGCCTCACGGCCGGCGCCGTGAAGGGCTAGCATCAGCGGTCGTTGTGCACCACGTGATCCATTCCGATGCATGGGCAGGCCGGGCCGGCGCCCGCCTGCCCCGGAGCATGTGAGATGAGTACCTTCGCACCCGGTGCTGCGACGGCGCCGGCTAGCCTCGCCGTGCCCGCCGTGAGCGGGGGCTTCGTCGACCTGGACGGTACGCGGTTCTACCGGATCGCCGGCGTGGACCGGCTGGAGCCGTTCCTGATCAGCCTGGTCAGTGCCGCCGATCACTGGTTCTTCATCGCCAGCAGCGGCGGGCTCACTGCCGGTCGCGTCAGTCCTGAGACGGCCCTCTTTCCTTACGAGACAGTTGACCGGCTCTACAACTGCCACCCCTATACCGGCCCGCTCACCATCCTCCATGTGACGCGCGCGGGCACGACCCACTGCTGGGAGCCGTTTGCCCCCCACTACGAGCAAGGCGACACGATTGAGCGCAACCTCTACAAAGACGCCCTCAGCACGACCCTCGTCTTTGAAGAACTGAACCACAGGCTCGGCCTGGCCTTCCGCGTGACCTGGCAGACCAGCCCGCGTTTCGGCTTCGTGCGCACGTGTCGCCTGGTTGAGCGTACCGGCGCGCCGGCTGCCGTGCAGGTGCTCGATGGTCTGCAGAACCTGCTGCCCTACGGTGCGACCACCGTGATCCAGAGCAACTACAGCAACCTGCTCGACGCCTATAAGCGCGCCGAGTATGACCCGAGCGGGCTCGCGATCTTCGCGCTCAGTTCGAAGCTTACCGACCTGGCTGAGGCGAGCGAGTCGTTGCGCGCCACGGTAGCCTGGCAGCACGGCCTGAACGGCGCCGTCACCCTGCTCTCATCAGCCCAGGTGGCCGCATTCCGCCGGGGCACACAGCCCCTCGCGGAGGATGACGTGCGCGGGCAGCGCGGGGCCTTCCTGCTGGTCACCACGCTCGAACTGGCCCCCGGGGCCACGCACGCCTGGCGCATCGTCGCCGATGTGGCCCAGGACGCCGCTGCCGTCGCCGATCTGGCCCGCGCCCTGCGTGACGACCCTGACAGCCTGGCCGCCGCACTGGTGGCCGATATTGCCCGTGGTCAGGCCGAACTGGCGGCGCTGGTGGCCGCCGCCGACGGGCTGCAGCAGAGCGCCGATACCATGGCTGGCGCCCACCACGCTGCCAACACGCTCTTCAACATCATGCGCGGCGGCGTCTTCGCCGACGGTTACCGCCTCGACAGCGCCGACCTGCGCGCATTCATCGCGGTGCGCAACCCGGCGTTACTGGCCGCGTACGCTTCCTTCTTCGCCGGGCTACCGGCGCACATCAGCGTGCGCGAGCTGCGCGCACGGGCCGCCGCCAGCGGTGTGGCGAACCTTGAGCGGCTCTGCACCGAGTACCTGCCGCTGACCTTCAGCCGCCGCCACGGCGATCCGAGCCGCCCCTGGAACCGCTTCAGCATCAACGTGCGTGGGGCGGATGGCCGCCGCCGTCTCGACTACCAGGGCAACTGGCGCGACCTCTTCCAGAACTGGGAGCCGCTGGCTTATGCCTTCCCCGCCTATCTTGAGGGGATGATCGCCATCTTCCTCAATGCCACCACCGCCGACGGTTACAACCCGTACCGGCTCTCCCGCGCTGGCGTGGAGTGGGAGGTGCCGGAGCCCGGGAATCCGTGGGCGAACATCGGCTACTGGAGCGACCACCAGATTATCTACCTGCTCAAACTCCTTGAGGCCATGGAGCGCTTCGAGCCGGGTTGCCTCGCCGCCCTGCTCAACCGCCGCTGCTTCAGCCATGTCGATGTGCCCTATCGGATCAAGCCCTACGCTGCGCTGCTCAGCGACCCCGCCGCTACGATCGTCTTCGACTGGGAGCACGAGCGCCGCATCGCCGCACGGGTCGCCGCCGGAGGCACCGATGGCAAGCTGCTCACCGGCCCTGACGGGCAGGTGCTTCACGTCAGCCTGGGCGAGAAGCTGTTGCTCCTGCTGCTGGCCAAGCTGGTGAACTTCGTGCCGGACGGTGGTATCTGGATGAATACCCAGCGCCCGGAGTGGAATGACGCTAACAACGCCCTGGTCGGTAAGGGCCTCTCGGTGGTAACCCTGGCCTACCTCCGGCGCTATCTGGTCTTCTGCCGCGCGCTGCTGGCGAGCGGCCCCGCCGACCTGGTGGTCGGCAGCGAGCTGCGCGCTCTTTTCGACAGCGTCGTTGGCGCCCTGGAGGCGGCCCGCCCGACGCTGGCGGCCAGCTTCGATGACGCCAGCCGCCGCGCCCTGATGGATGCCCTCGGGGCCGCGGGCGAGCACTACCGCGAAACGCTCTACGCCACGGGTCTGTGCGGCGCATGGCGCCTGCTGCCACGCGCGACGGTGCTTGCCGCCCTTGACCTTGCCCTCGCCTTTGTGGAGCACAGCCTGCGGGCCAATCGGCGCGACGACGGACTCTACCACAGCTACAACCTCCTGCGCCTCGCCCCCGGCAGCGCGGCCATCGGTCGCCTCGCTGAGATGCTGGAGGGCCAGGTGGCGATCCTTTCCTCGGGCCTCCTGAGCGCCGAGGAGAGCCTGGCCCTGCTCGGTGCCTTGCGCACCAGTGCGCTCTACCGGCCCGATCAGCACAGCTACATGCTCTACCCGAACCGCGACCTGCCCGGCTTCCGCCAGAAGAATCGCCTGGCAGCGGAGCGCGTGCGCGGGCTGGCTCTCGTGGCCGCGCTCGAGGCCGCCGGCGATCGGCGGCTGCTCGTCCGCGATGCAGAGGGCGACTACCACTTCGGCGGCGATCTGCACAACCTGCGCGACGTGCGCGCCGTCCTCGCTGAACTGGGGCGTGAGCCCCGTTTCGCCGCGCTCGCCGAAGCTGCTGGCCCACAGATCGAAGCGCTCTTCGAGGAGGTTTTCCGGCACAGCGAGTTCACCGGCCGCTCGGGCAGCTTCTTCGCCTACGAGGGCCTGGGCAGCATCTACTGGCATATGGTGGCCAAGCTGCTGCTCGCTGTGCAGGAGGTCCACCACCAGGCGCTGGAGGGCGCTCGCGCGCCTGCGGTAGTGGACGGCCTGGCCGAGGCCTATCGCGCCATCCGGGCCGGCCTCGGCTTCCAGAAGACGCCCGCCGCCTATGGAGCCTTTCCCACTGATCCGTACTCGCATACTCCACTCGGGCGTGGCGCGCAACAGCCCGGTATGACCGGCCAGGTCAAAGAGGAAATTCTGACCCGTATGGGCGAACTGGGTATCACCATTCGCGATGGACAGCTCAGCTTCCGCCCGCGCCTGCTCGATCCCGGTGAGTGGAGCACCACAGCGAGCGACTTTCACTACTACGACGTGGCCGGGGTGCGGCGGTGCCTGGCGCTGCCGCCCAACGCGATCGCCTTCACATGCTGCCAGACGCCGGTGGTCTACGTACGCGCCACTGGGCCCGCGATCACGCTCCACTACGCAGATGGCACAACCCGGAGCAGTGTCGGCGACAGCCTTGACTACGCCACGAGCCAGCACCTCCTGGCGCGCGACGGCACGATCAGCGCGATCACCGTCGCGGTCGGGGACGCGAGCGTGAACGGCTTCCCAGGAGATACGAGTTCCGCGTTGGGGTAACCAGGCAAGCCCGGGAGCGCGGGCGTCCCGCCCTCGTCGCGTCTCCGCGGGCAAGATGCCCGCGCTCCCGGGAGAAATGTGAACACGTACCCTCCACTGACTGGCCCTGGTTGCAGTGGCGTGGTATCATAGCCCGCACTACTGGCCAGTGCGGCCAGGAGATAGGAGCCTTGTATGGGGTCTCAACGTATCTCGCGGCGTGTGCGGGCGGTGCCGCCCTCGGGCATTCGTCGTTTCTTCGACATCGCGGCTACGATGCCCGATGTGATCTCGCTTGGTGTCGGCGAGCCTGACTTCATGACGCCGGGCGATATTCGCGCGGCGGGCCAGCACTCGATCGATCAGACCACGGCCTACACCTCGAATTCGGGCCTGCTCGAACTGCGCGTGGCCCTCGCTGCGCATCTGAACCGGCTCTACGGCGCTGACTACAACCCCGAGAGCGAGGTGCTGATGACTGTCGGCGTCAGCGAGGCGCTGCTGGCCGCCACCCTCGCCACGCTTGACCCGGGCGACGAGGTGCTCATCCCGGAGCCATGCTTCGTGGCCTACCCGGCCTGCGTGATGTTCGCCGATGCGAAGCCGGTCTATGTACCCACCCGCGTCGAGGACGGCTTCCAGGTCAGCGGCGCTGCGCTGGAGGCGGCGATCACCCCACGAACCAGGGCGATCCTGATCGGGTACCCCAACAACCCGACCGGCGCCGTACTCTCCCGTGAGCGCATGCTCGAGGTGGCCGCGGTCGCGGCACGGCACGACCTGCTCGTCATCTCCGATGAGATCTACGACCGTCTGGTCTACGGCGTGAGCCACACCTGCGTTGCGGCACTGCCCGGCATGCACGAGCGGACCATCCTGCTCGGTGGCTTCTCCAAGGCCTATGCGATGACCGGCTGGCGCCTCGGCTGGCTCGCCGCTCCGCCAGAGATCACCGCCGCCGCGCGCAAGGTCCACCAGTACGCGATTATGTCCGCGCCGACGATGAGCCAGTACGCCGGGCTGGCCGCACTCCGCTTCGGTGAGGAGCATGTGCAGGCCATGCGCGCCGAGTACGACCGGCGTCGCCAGGTGATGGTGAATGGCTTCAATCGCCTCGGCCTGCCGACCTTCGAGCCCCAGGGCGCGTTCTATGCCTTTCCCTATATTGGTCACCTCGGGCTCAGCAGCGAGCTGTTCTGCGAGCGGCTGCTGACCGAGGCGCAGGTAGCCGTCGTCCCCGGCGACGCCTTTGGCCCCAGCGGGGCCGGGTATGTGCGCGCCTGCTATGCCACCGCCATGGACAGGATCGAGCAAGCGCTCGAACGGATCGAGCGCTTTGTGCGCCGCATTGCTTGAGCCGCGTTCGCGGCGAACACCTGCGGAACACACCGGTTTCACCACGTCGTGACGTTCAACCGCACCATCGTAGCCGTAGCACGTTGAAGGAGGAACCAGACGATGCCCGCAGAACTCACGCAGCAACCCGGCACGCTTGGCAGCGAGCACGAGCCCGTCGTCGTCAGCGGCGAGCTCCGCTGCGCGCTCACCGGCGTCGCAGTGCGCCCCGACGAGGCCTACTGGGCGCCGCCGCTGATCACCACTGGCCAACTGGTCGCCACGGTCTACAAGACGCTGACGACCGCCCCCGGTGCGCTGGGCCAGGTACTGTTCGGCGAGTTGCCCAATGTGCCCTACGCGCCCGCAGCCCGCGAGCAACTGGCAGCCCGTCGTAGCGCCGAGCAGCTCAAACTCCTCGCGCTGCTCGTGCTCGTCGCCGCGCTGCTGGTGCTGCCGGTGATCATGATCATGACCTGAGCCTGCCGCACAGCCCCTACCCGTGCCCCCGCAAGCCCTGGCGGGGGCGTTGCACTGTCTCTGCGGCCAACAGGCAGATCGTTGACAAACGGCCTGCGCTGGTCATTCGCGCAACTGGCATCAAAAAAGCTCACATATATGTGAGCTTCTTTGATACCATCTGGCGGACCCGACGGGATTCGAACCCGCGATCTCGGCCTTGACAGGGCCGCATGTTCACCGCTACACCACGGGTCCTGACGTGTGGTGACCCCAGCGGGATTCGAACCCGCGATCTCCACCTTGAGAGGGTGGCGTCCTAGGCCGCTAGACGATGGGGCCACGACCTCACAACAGTGGGGAGTATAGCACACCTGGCCGGAGAATGCAAACGTCCGCACCGGTTTGACACCCATCCCCGGCTCTGCTATAATCTTCCAGGTTAAGGGCGGTCAGGCCGCTCTGTTTTCATGTTGTCTGCAAACGCGTTTTGCCCGCAGCACCGGCGCACGTCAGGCGGCCCGCCGTCGACGGAGGAGCTGCTCGAAGGAGAAGAGACGTGTACGCGATTATTCGTGACCGCGGGATGCAGTACCGGGTCGAACCGGGTCAGGTGCTGATGCTGGACCTGATCGAAGCGGCCGAACCCGGCAGCCAGATCGAGATCGGCGAGGTGCTGCTCGTCGGCGACGGCGACGCGGTACAGGTCGGTTCGCCCATCCTGGATGGGGCGAAGGTGCGCGCTGAGGTGCTCGGCGAGGCCAAAGGCGACAAGATCGTCGTCTTCCGCTATCGCAACAAGAAACGCTACCGCCGCCGCACCGGCCACCGCCAGCGCTACACCCAGGTGAAGATCAGCGCGATCCTTATCTAGTTTTTTCGCAGCGTGGCTCCTGCCGCGCCCCGAGAGGAGCGAGAGCATGGCACATAAGAAAGGCGTCGGCAGCTCGCGCAATGGCCGCGACAGCAATCCGAAGATGCGCGGCGTGAAGGCCTATGGCGGCCAGCACGTGATCCCCGGCAATATCATCGTTCGCCAGTGTGGCACGAAGATCCGCCCCGGCAAGAATGTGGGCCTGGGCCGCGATTATACGATCTATGCGATGGTTGAGGGCACGGTCAAGTTCCAGCCCTACTCCCGCAGCCAGAAGATGGTCAGTGTGATCCCGCTGGCCCAGCCCGTCGAAAGCGCCGATTAGCACCATGGCTGAGGGGCGCCGCTCTGGCCGCCCGAATGAGGAGCACACAGGTGAAGCAGGGTATCCACCCCAAATATCATATGGACGGGATCGTCTGCACGACGTGCGGCACGAAGTGGGCGATCGGCTCGACCCGCAGTGGTCTCCGCGTCGAGATCTGCTCCAATTGCCACCCGTTCTACACCGGCGAGCAGCGCATCGTCGATACCGCCGGCCAGGTCGATCGTTTCATGAAGCGCCTGAGCAGCGCCCAGGCCCGCCAGGCAGATATGGAGAAGCGCCGCGAGGCGCGCAACCAGCCACCCCAGAAGCAGAGCCTGCTCAAGGAACTCTACGGGGACGAAGCCTGACCGGCGTCCTCGCGCTGAAGATGCAGGGGGCGGCCGCGCGCGGCCGCCCCCTGCTGATCACTGCTCGTGGCACGATTGCGGTTCGCTGCGCTAGATGACGATCGCAGCCACGACCATCCCGGCGAGCAGCAGCCCGCCAATGATGGCGATCAGGATCAGATCGCGACGCACATAGGCGTAGTCCCGCGAGTAGTCCGGCGGCGCAACACTGCGCGCCGGGCTCGGACGGCGCTGTGGGCTGCGGACCGGCTGGCGGCGGCGCGAACTGCGTGAACTGGTGGACATCGAAAGCTCCTATGACGCTCGGGCCGCGAGCGGGCCATCCGGCATTCGTGCGCAGCGGATTATACCACGCCTGTGCGCCCCCGGCGCGTCCGGGGCTTGTGCAGCCAGGGCTGATGCAAAGTCGGCGGCAAACCGCTGACGCACAGTGAACACCTTTCCGGTACGATGAAGGTACCAACCAATCATCACTACCAACAAGGTGTTCACGATGGATGCTACCACAGTGACCG
>Ga0272446_1002639_pt1 | contig 24017 bp, 17 predicted proteins | sample YNPCB0061_FD_194587 | JGI IMG/M metagenome (GOLD analysis project Ga0272446, IMG submission 194587) | Hot spring microbial mat communities from Yellowstone National Park, WY, United States - YNP-CB-006-1 | ecosystem: Environmental > Aquatic > Thermal springs > Hot (42-90C) > Sediment | place... | reverse complement strand
ACTGCAAAAAAAGATCACCCGCCTCGCCCGCGCGGCCGGCAAGCCGGTGATCATCGCAACTCAGATGCTTGAAAGCATGATCTCGTCCCCGATGCCGACGCGGGCCGAAGTGTCCGATGTCGCCACCGCCGTCTTTGACGGCGCCGACGCGATCATGCTTTCGGCTGAAAGTGCCGTCGGACAATACCCCGTTGAAGCGATCCAGATGATGGACAAGATCGCAGTCGAGGTGGAGCACGATCCAGTCTACGAGCCAATGCTTTACGCAACGCAGACCGAGCCGCAGCCGACGGGCGCCGACGCCATTGCCGCAGCGGCATCGGCCATCGCCGACACCGTTCGGCTCGGCGCCATCGTTTGCTACACGGCAACGGGATCGACGGTTCTAAGGGTAACGCGCGAGCGGCCGGGCATCCCCGTAATCGGGCTGACGCCGATCGAATCAACGGCGCGGCGGTTGGCGCTCGTTTGGGGCGTTCAGACGATTCTCACCGGCGATCCCGAGAACCTCTCCCACATGGTGCGCAAGGCCTGCCGCATTGCCTTCGAGGAAGGGCTCGTCAAAGCGCGCGAGGGACTGATCATCACTGCCGGCATTCCACTTGGAAGTCCAGGCACGACCAATATGATCCGCATCGCCTTTGTCGACGAATCGGGGGCTCCGATCGCAGAGGAGATCTGAGGAGAGAGCGGGGGAGGAAGCTGCACCGGCGCCGCCCCGAACGGCGGATGAGTACCGCCCGCCCGGCTGCCGGGCCGGCTCCATCCCAATTAATCAAATCCCCTGTCCTTCGAGCTCTTTCTTCAGCGCATCCCGCGCCGTCTCGCCGCCCTCGATGTTGGGATGCACCTTTAGGAGCTGATTGTAGGCTTCGAGTGCCGCTTTCTTCTCGCCGAGCTGCTCAAGAATTTTCGCCATGCCGTCGAGGGCCCGAAAATGGTTGGGCTCGAGCGCGAGCGCCCGCCGCAGATCACCAAGTGCCGCTTGATAATTGTTGAGGCGATATTCGACGTAGGCCCTGTGGCTCCACGCTTCGGCATAATCTGGCGCGAGGTCGATCGCGGCATCGAGAAGCGGCAGGGCTTTCTCGTTCTCGTTGCGCGAGGAGAACAACTCCGCACGGTCGATCAGCAGATTGACGGTATCGCCGCCCTCGAGACGCCAGAGCCTCTCGATCGCTGCCCCAATCTCCCCCGCCAAGCGACGATCATCGGCCGTAGCGAGATACGCGTAGAGATTACCAAGGGTCTTTGCGGTCTCCTCCGGAGACTTGGGCCATGGCAGGCCCATCATCCCGGGCTCACTGCTCGGCCGGGTCTCCTTCTCCGTCACGCCGGGAGAAGGAGCTGTCGGCGGAGGCTTTGCAGCTCTGGACTCCGGCGGCGCCGGTGAATCCCCTTGCGGCGCCGGAGGCATATCCGCTGGCGGCTTTGTCTTGAGCAACTCCTCATCTGCCGCAGCCGCCGTCAGACCGGCGGCAAGAGCGAGCACCGAGAGAAAAAGTCGGGCAGCAGGCATCATGCCCCGAAACTTATCGGGGCATCACGATGGGGTCAAAACAAGTCTCGTGAATTCCCCGTAACGTCGGCCGGTGGCGTCGAACGGTTCAGCCCTGGCGCGCCTTGAAGCGGCGTTGCGTCTTGTTGATCACGTAGACCCGTCCCTTGCGGCGCACGACACGGTTGTCGCGGTGCCGTGAACGAAGGGACTTCAAAGAGTTTCTAACTTTCATAACGACACCGGTTAAGTGATGGTGGGCACTAGAGGGATCGAACCTCTGACCCCTACCATGTCAAGGTAGTGCTCTACCGCTGAGCTAAGTGCCCGGAAGAAGCGAGCTTCTAGAAGGTGATCCGCCTACAGGTCAAGCCCTGGCGCCTGGGCAAATGGCTCAGTTCCGGAATTTTGGCGGTCCTAAGCCGCGAGAAGACGATCAACCTCGCGCACCAAATCCTTGAGATGGAAGGGTTTGGAGAGGACGCGCGCCTCTTTGGGGGGGTGATTTTCACTATTGAGCACGACGGCAGCAAATCCGGTGATGAACATGATCTTGAGATCGGGATCGAGCTCGCTCGCGCGGCGCGCCAGTTCAATTCCGTCCATCTTCGGCATCACGATGTCCGTCAGAAGCAGCGTAAAGGGCTCACGCTTCAGCCGCTCGTAGGCTTCTTCACCGTTCTCGAACGCAACGACGTCGTAGTTGGCCTTCTCCAGCGCCTTGACGAGAAAGATGCGCATTGACGCATCGTCCTCGGCGAGCAGGATTCGGCGCAAGGGCAGACTTGAGGGTTTAGCTGGCATGATCTGAAACGCGGACTTGCGTTGAGTGATGGTGGGACTTGTCGGACCCAAACTTGGCCCGACTTTGGTAAATGGAGGATGAAACTGTGGAAAGGCCCGCCAGAAATGCACGATGCGTCTTGTCCGCGTACCGTCCCAGAGCCCCCCTTATACACCCGCACGCCACGAGCCCAAGCCCCATAACAAGTCTCGCATGGACTTCGCCGTCGCGCATTGGCAATCTAACGAGGCCAAAATCACCCTTTCGCCGCCAGCCGGCAAGAGGCCACAAATACCTATGCCCAACGATTTCTCTCAGACTGTGCCGGCCGCATTCTTTCCGTCGTTCGACGTCATCTCGCCGCGCGTGCAAAGCGTGCCATTCGTATTTTCCTCGCCCCATTCAGGGCGCCTTTATCCGCCGGAATTCTTAGCCCTTTCGCGACTCGACCCGAAAACGCTGCGCCGGTCCGAAGACTGCTTTATTGACCGCCTGTTCGGGCCCGTGGCGAGTTTGGGCGCGCCGCTGATCAGCGCCCGTTTTCCGCGCGCCTACCTCGACCTCAATCGCGAGCCCTATGAGCTTGATCCCGAACTCGTGAGCGAGCCTTTGCCGGCGCATGCCAACACCCAGTCCGTGCGCGTCGCAGGAGGCCTCGGCACGGTCGCCAGGATCGTCGCCGACGGGGAAGAGATCTATCGGGAGCGGCTGAGCCTCGAAAGCGTGCTCGCACGCATCGAGCAGCTCTATTTTCCGTTCCACGCCGAACTGACGCGGCTCGTCGCCTCGACACGCGAGATGTTCGGTTATGCCGTGCTGATCGACTGCCATTCGATGCCGTCGGCCGCCATGGCGCCTGGCGGCGCGCAGCGGCCTGACATCGTCATTGGTGACCGGTTCGGAGCCTCGTCGGATCCGCGGCTGACACTTCTCTTGCGCGATCAGTTCCAGCAGCGGGGATTTAAGGTTCAGCTCAACCGCCCTTATGCCGGAGGTTACATTACTGAACACCACGGACGCCCAGCGCGCGGCACCCACGCCCTTCAACTCGAGATCAACCGGGGCCTCTACCTCAATGAGCTGACATTTGAGGAAAGCTCTGGATATGCCCCCCTGGCAAAGGCTCTGACCGAGATCGTGGCTGACCTTTTCGCCGAGGCGCCGGGCATCCTTGATTTCCGCGCCGCTGCCGAGTGAAGGCGAGAGGGCGGCCCGATGCTCCAAAGAAAAAGGGCCGTTCATTCACGAACGGCCCAAGTCTAGGGAGGAAACGCCCAAGGAGGGCTGCGAAGCGCGAGCGAAGCTCACATATCGCACTGCAAAAATTAAAGGTGCAGCGCATCACCGACAAATGCGATTTATGCAGAGCTGCATGGCTGAAAATGCGCATCTCACGCATGGCTGCTGGCCATGAGGCGGAACCAACTGAAAGATAATGGATTTTTCCGCCGGGCGCGGAGGCCCGCGCCTCAGAAAGAAAGGCCGCCCGTCGCCGAACGGCCCAAGTCTAGGGAGGAAACGCCCAAATCGGGCAGCGGTTGCGAAGAAGCGTGTCAGCGCAATCGCAACGATAACGATGGGCTGCTTCGTGACCCATCGCAATCTCAACGAGTATTATCCCTAGCACATTGCCAATTAGATGTATCTAGCAAGCAACAACTTGAGTTACTAAGAAACATCTATATCAACATTGCCGGGTCTTAGAGTAGTATTCAAGACTTCTCCGATTACTTGGCAAGCAATTGAAATCATAGGGTGAGTGCGTGTCAGGGCCATCGCCCGCAGCGGAATTCCAGGCCATCGTCCGGGTGGCCCAAGAACTGGCCGACCTCTCTGGCCCGGTCATTCTGAAACACTTCCGGAAGCCGATGCCTGTGGAAAACAAGGCGGCCGGCAGTGCCTTCGATCCGGTGACAAAGGCCGATCGCGGCGCCGAAAAGGTCATTGCACAAACGCTGGCAGCGCGATTCCCCGACCATGGGGTCGTCGGCGAGGAATTTGGCACGAAGGCCGGCACCAGCGCCTTTCAATGGGTCATTGATCCGATCGATGGAACGCGCTCGTTCATCATTGGGTCGCCACTCTGGGGCACGCTGATCGGCGTGCTGAAGAATGGCGTTCCCTATTTCGGGCTGATGGACCAGCCCTTCACCGGTGAGCGCTTCTGGTCCGGAGATCGGGCAAGTTATTGCAGCGTCCGCGGTGGCCGGCCCGTCCGCCTCAAGACGCGCCCCTGTCCCCGTCTCGAAGACGCGGTGCTGACCTCGACCCATCCCGACCTCTTTGAAGGTCCCGAGCGCATCGCTGTTCTGACCGAACTCAAGAACGCCACGCGGCTCACCCGCTATGGCGGCGACTGCTACGGCTACTGCCTGCTGGCCGCAGGCCATATCGACATCATCATCGAGACGGACCTGAAACCCTACGACATCGTCGCCCTTGTCCCGATCATCGAACGCGCGGGCGGTCAGGTCACGACCTGGACGGGGGCCGATGCCTCGAGCGGCGGCAACATCATCGCAACCGGGGACGCCCGGCTGCACGAAGCGGCGCTGAAGCTGATCAACGGCGGCTAAACCTCTTCTGAGGTTGGCGTATCGATGCCCATGTAAGCATCGAACGCGGCCCAGAAGCGCTGCCGGATGCCATCGGCCTCCTGCAGGATTTCGTGCCGGGAATTCGGCATCAGGATCAATCCGCCCGTCTTCAGATCGACGGCGAAATCCTCGATCGCCTGCGTCGACACGATCCTGTCAGCTCCGGCCGCAAATAGCAGCATGGGCACACACACATATTTCGGATAATCGGACCGCGACAGCATCGCCGAGCTTCTGAGCGCCGCCCGGAGCCAGCCGACTGTCGGCGAGCCGAGCGCCAGTTCAGGCGCCGCATCCATGATCGCTTTGGTCCGCGACCAGCGCACAAGATCCGACGTCAGCTTGTTCGTCTCAAAGTCTGAGTAATCATCGGGCTCATCGCTTCCCCCTCGCACGTAGGTCGTTGCAAGTCCAAGTGCGGTCGCCGCGGTTGCATAACCGCGCGCAACCGGCCGCCTCACCCCAAGCATGCGTTCGTGAATTGCAATCATCGGCGACAGCAAAATCATGCGCGCGAATGGGCTTGCCTCGTCCTGCGCGCCGCGCAGTAGAATATTGCCTCCGAGCGAATGCCCGAGCCCGATGAGCGGCTCCGGCAGTGTCGGCTTCACCACATCTTCGATGAATATCGAAAGATCTCGATCGTATTCTGTGAACGCCACAACGTGGCCCTTGCGGGGATTCGACAGCATGCGCTCGGACCCGCCCTGCCCCCGAAGATCGAATATAGCGACCGCAAACCCGCGCCGGCGGAGATCCGCGATCACTTCAAAATACTTCTCGATGAACTCGCCGCGTCCTTGGACGATGCAGACCGTGCCGCGCGTCGGACCGCGCGTCGGCTCCCACAGCGCTGAGCGCAGCCTGAGCCCGTCATAGCCCTGAAAGGCGGCGACGGCCGCCCCGCTCGGTATGGGATTGATCGACAGCGAAACGAGTTTCATGGGCAAGCTCATAAGGCATCGGGAAGAACCGGCGTTAAGAAATCTAGCGCGCCGCACAAGAACTTGGCAGCACGGTCAGCCCTCTTGAAGGCGCCTTCTGGCTACCTACCTGTTGATTGCGGTTGCCGCTCAGAGGGACCGCACCGGAAAGTGTCGAGCCTGATCGCCGGCTCGAAACACATGTCGCTTCTAACGGAGGATATGTCATGCGACACGCCGAATTTGCCCCCTTTTATCGTTCCGCCATCGGCTTTGACCGCCTGTTCCAGATGCTGGATCAGGCGACCGGCTTCGACAGCGAATCGACCTATCCGCCCTATAACATCGAGCGGACCGGTGAAAATTCCTACCGGATCACGTTGGCGGTGGCGGGCTTCACGCCTGATGAGCTGAAGGTCGAGGTCAAGGAGCAGACGCTGTCGGTCTCCGGCGAGAAGGCACCAGAAACGGAAAGCAAGACCTATTTGCATCGCGGTATTGCCTCCCGGGCCTTTGAGCGCCGCTATCAACTTGCCGACTATGTCGATGTGACCGGTGCCAAGTTCGAGAATGGGCTCCTGCACGTCGATCTCATTCGCAATCTCCCGGAAAGAATGAGGCCGAAGACGATCGCAATCGGAACCGTCGAGGCACCGAAACAGCTTGAGACGAAGGCAGCGTAGGAACTTCTCGAGGCTCCGGAAATTTTTCAAAGGCAGCCGCTTAGCGGCTGCCTTTTCTGTCGGGCGCGAGCCCCGGTAGGGACAAGAAATTTTGTTGCGTGCCTCAATGGCAGGCCATGCTGAAAACAATCACGGCCGGGCCCGCGTCTTACCGCTTGTGCCGCAGTCTCAAATCTGTAGAATTTGCTAGATAGGTCAATATTGCTGTCCTTTATGGTGCCTAGGTGAGGCGCCGGACAGCGGGGAATGCATCAGATCCGGCAGGTCCATCGACCTCGGTTTTGCGGTGGCGTGGGAGAAAATACGTGGTTGAACTGGGGTCATTGGGGTTTCCCGGCCGTTTGGCAGGCCATGAGGCAGGTTCCATGCGCGGAAACCAGCCGGCCACCCAGCGCATTGATTGGAAACGAACGCGCCGGACCTGAACCGGAGCGCCCCGCAAGCCGGCCACGTCGGAAACTGCGGGTCAGGCCCGCAAGGGCAGCCGGCATAGATCATTGGCAATCGGACGTATTGGATTGAGGCCAGCAGTGGCCACACGAGGCGAGAGATGAGCGAAGGTTACCTGCCCCTGCTGGACGATGAAGTCGGCACACCCGGCCGTCCTCATGCCCAGGGCCTTTTCGACCCGGCGTACGAACGTGACGCCTGTGGCGTCGGCTTCATTGCCAATCTCAAGGGCGCCAAATCGCACGACATCGTCGAATGTGCGCTGAGGATTCTTGAAAACCTCGAGCATCGCGGCGCCGTCGGTGCCGATCCCCTGTCGGGCGACGGCGCCGGCATTCTGATTCAGATTCCGCATGAGTTCCTGGCCGCCGAAACCAAATCCCTTGGTTTCGAGCTGCCCAAGCCCGGCGACTACGCCGCTGGCCATGTGTTCATGCCGCAGGACGACCGCCTGCGTGCCCATTGTGAACGCGTCTGGGCCCGCTGTCTCAAAGAGGAAGGATTGGAGCTTATCGGCTGGCGCTCGGTACCGGTTGCAAACGCCTGCCTTTCGGAGATGGTGCGCAGCGTGGAGCCCGTGCACCGCCAGGTCTTCATCCGTCGGCCGGAATCGGTTTCAAGCCAGGACGAATTCGAGCGCCGCCTTTACATCGTCCGCAAGGTTGTCTCGAACGCAATCCACGAAGCCTACAAGGGACGCGATATCGGCCATTATACCGTGTCGCTGTCGACGCGGACGATCGTCTACAAAGGCATGTTCCTATCCTATCAGGTGAAGGCCTATTATAAGGATCTGTCTGACCCGCGCCTGACGTCGGCCCTGGCCCTCGTACACCAGCGATTCTCGACCAACACGTTCCCGTCCTGGAAGCTCGCTCATCCTTACCGGATGGTCGCCCACAACGGCGAGATCAACACGCTCAGAGGCAACGTCAACTGGATGGCGGCGCGTCAGGCGTCCGTTTCCTCGCCACTGTTCGGCAACGACATTTCAAAGCTTTGGCCGATCTCCTACGAAGGCCAGTCCGACACCGCCTGCTTCGATAACGCCCTCGAGTTCCTCGTCATGGGCGGCTACAGCCTCGCCCATGCCGCGATGATGTTGATTCCGGAGGCTTGGGCCGGCAATCCGACGATGGATGCGAAGCGCCGTGCCTTCTACGAGTACCACGCCTGTCTGATGGAGCCGTGGGACGGCCCCGCCGCCATGGCCTTCACCGATGGCCGTCAGATCGGTGCCACGCTAGACAGAAATGGCCTGCGCCCGGCCCGCTATCTCGTCACCAAGGACGACACCGTCATCATGTCGTCGGAGTCGGGCGTGCTGCCCGTTCCCGAGGAGAACATCGTCAAGAAGTGGCGTCTCCAGCCCGGAAAGATGCTGCTGATCGACCTCGATGAGGGGCGTATCATTTCGGACGAGGAACTGAAGGCTGAGATCGCCGCGAGCCACCCATATGAAACGTGGCTGAAGCGGACACAGATCAAGGTTGCCGATTTGCCGTTGCCGGCGAAGACCGCCGCCGTGGCAAAGTCGAACGTTTCCCTCCTCGATCTCCAGCAGGCATTCGGCTACACGCAGGAAAGCATCAAGTTCCTGCTCACGCCGATGGCCGAAAAGGGCGAAGAAGCCGTCGGCTCGATGGGCACCGATACGCCCATCTCCGCATTGTCGTCGAAGTCGAAGTTGCTGCACACCTACTTCAAGCAGAACTTTGCTCAAGTGACGAACCCGCCGATCGATTCGATTCGTGAAGAGCTGGTGATGAGCCTTGTATCGTTCATCGGCCCGCGTCCGAACATCCTCGATCTCAAAGGCACCTCGAAGCAGAAGCGCCTCGAAGTCGATCAGCCGATCCTGACGAACGAAGACCTCGAGCGCATCCGCGGCATCGGCGCCGTCAAAGATAATGACTTCTCGTCGATCACGATCGACATCACCTATCCGGCGGAAAAGGGCGAGGCCGGAATGGGACCGGCCCTTGATTGCGTCTGCGCCGAGGCGGAGGAATACGTCCGCGCCAAGGAGTTCAACATCATTATTCTCTCCGACCGGCGGATGGGGCCGGATCGGATTGCGATCCCGTCGCTCCTCGCAACCTCGGCCGTCCACCATCACCTGATCAAGCAGGGCCTCAGAACCTCCGTCGGCCTCGTCGTGGAAACCGGAGAAGCCCACGAGATCCATCAGTTCTGCACGCTTGCCGGCTACGGCGCCGAAGCGATCAACCCCTATCTCGCGTTCGAGACTCTCTACGCGATGATTCCAGACCTGCCCGAAGGCACGACGCCTGAAATCGTGAAGAAGCGGTACATCAAGGCCACCGGCAAGGCGATGCTGAAGGTCATGGCCAAGATGGGCATCTCGACCTATCAATCCTACTGTGGCGCACAGATCTTCGACGCCGTCGGCCTCAGATCGAGCTTTGTCGCCAAATATTTCACCGGGACTCATACCCAGGTAGAAGGCGTTGGCCTGCGTGAGATCGCCCGCGAGACGGCCGAGCGCCACAAGGCGGCCTTCGGCGAGGTTCCCGTGCTCGCCAATGCCCTCGAAGTCGGCGGCGAATACGCCTATCGGGTCCGCGGCGAAGCGCATATGTGGCGGCCCGGAACCGTTGCCGATCTTCAGCACGCTGTCCGCTCGACCGACAATAAGGATGCAATGAGCGGCGTCATTCCGCAGAAGTTCCGCGACTTCTCAAAAGCCATCAACGATCAATCTGAGCAGTTGATGACACTCAGGGGCATGTTCCGCCTCCGCTCGGCGGAAAGCATGGGGCGCAAGCCCATTCCGCTTGAGGAAGTCGAGCCTGCGGCCAACATCGTGAAACGATTTTCGACCGGTGCGATGAGCTTCGGCTCGATCAGCCGCGAGGCACACACCACCCTCGCCATCGCGATGAACCGTATTGGCGGCCGCTCGAATACCGGCGAGGGCGGCGAGGAGCCTGACCGCTTCAAGCCGTTGCCGAACGGCGATTCCATGCGCTCGGCCATCAAGCAGGTCGCTTCCGGCCGCTTCGGCGTGACGACCGAATACCTCGTCAACTCGGACATGATGCAGATCAAGATGGCGCAGGGCGCCAAGCCCGGCGAGGGCGGTCAGCTTCCCGGTCACAAGGTCGATGCCGTGATCGCCAAGGTCCGCCATTCAACACCTGGGGTCGGCCTGATTTCGCCGCCGCCGCATCATGACATCTACTCGATCGAAGACCTGGCGCAGCTCATCTTCGATCTGAAGAACGTCAACCCGAAAGCTGACGTTTCCGTGAAGCTCGTTTCCGAGGTCGGCGTTGGCACCGTCGCCGCCGGCGTCGCCAAGGCACGCGCCGACCATGTGACGATCTCCGGCTTTGAGGGCGGCACCGGCGCCTCACCCCTCACCTCGATCAAGCACGCCGGCTCCCCGTGGGAAATCGGTTTGGCGGAAACCCATCAGACACTTGTCGCCAACCGCCTGCGCGGGCGCATTGCCGTCCAGGTCGATGGTGGGATCCGTACCGGCCGCGACGTCGTCATCGGCGCGCTTCTAGGTGCTGACGAGTTCGGATTCGCGACCGCGCCGCTCATTGCAGCCGGCTGCATCATGATGCGCAAGTGCCATCTGAACACCTGCCCTGTCGGCGTCGCCACCCAGGATCCTGTTCTGCGTGCCAAGTTCACCGGCAAACCCGAGCACGTGATCAACTACTTCTTCTTCGTCGCGGAAGAAGTGCGCGAGATCATGGCCCAGCTCGGCTTCCGCAGATTCAGCGAAATGATCGGCCAGAGCGACCAGCTCGACAAGGACCGTGCGATCGAGCACTGGAAGGCGCGCGGGCTTGATTTCACCAAGCTCTTCCATAAGCCATACGCCCCGAAAGGCGTCGCGATCTCGAACACCGAGCGCCAGGATCACGGTCTCGGTAAAGTTCTCGACGTCAAGCTGATCGAGGCCGCGCAGCCGGCCCTTGAATCGAAGAAGGCCGTCAAGGCCGAGTTCGACATCAAGAACATCAATCGCTCGACAGGTGCCATGCTCTCTGGCGAGGTCGCCAAACGCTATGGCCACGCCGGACTGCCGGAAGATACGATTTGGCTGTCGTTCAAGGGCACGGCGGGACAGGCATTTGGTGCCTGGCTGGCGCACGGCGTGACGCTCGATCTCGTGGGCGAAGCCAACGACTATGTCGGCAAGGGCCTGTCGGGCGGAAAGCTGATCGTCCGTCCCGACCCGAGCTCCGGCATCGTCCCGGAGGAAAGCATCATTGTCGGCAACACGGTGCTTTATGGCGCCATTTCCGGCGAATGCTATTTCCGTGGCGTGGCTGGCGAGCGCTTCGCTGTTCGTAACTCGGGTGCCTATGCCGTCGTCGAAGGCACGGGTGATCACGGATGCGAATATATGACCGGCGGCGTCGTTGTCGTCCTCGGTCCGACCGGACGGAATTTCGCTGCCGGCATGTCAGGCGGTATAGCCTACGTGCTGGATGAGGATGGTCACTTCGAAAGCCGTCTCAACAGGGACATGGTGCAGCTCGAAGCGCTGACCGCGGATCCGGGCTCACTCGCCAAACTGGTTGAGCAGGACGGCGACGTCGCGATCGCGGTCAGAAACGTAATGGTCGATATGCGCGAGCAGGATGCCGAACGTCTGCATGCCCTGATCGCCCGCCATGCTCACTACACGAACTCACGCCGCGCGCAGGCCATCCTGAAAGACTTCGCAACCTATCTGCCGAAGTTCAAGAAGGTGATGCCGATCGAATACCGGCGCGCCCTCGCCGAGCTTGCGAAGGCCCGCGCGACGAACGCCGAGGCGGCAGCATCCGCCAAGCAGTAAGGCCCTCAAGGCGCCTCGAAAATAACCCGCCACACGCGCGAATAGACGAACAGGAAGACGAATGGGTAAGCCGACAGGGTTTCTTGAGATTGAGCGCACCGACCGCAGATACCGGCCGGTTGAGGAGCGCATCAAAAACTGGAAAGAGTTCGTCGTTCCTCTGACGGAAGCAGAGGTGAAGCGGCAGGCCGCGCGCTGCATGGACTGCGGCATTCCCTATTGTCACAACGGCTGCCCAGTCAACAACCAGATCCCGGACTGGAACGATCTCGTCTATCGGGGAGACTGGCGGGACGCAGCAGAAAATCTGCACTCGACGAACAATTTCCCGGAGGTCACCGGTCGCGTGTGCCCGGCGCCGTGCGAGGCATCCTGCACGCTCAACATCGACGACAAGCCGGTAACGATCAAAACCATCGAATGTTCGATCGCCGACAGGGCCTGGGGCGAAGGCTGGATAAGACCGCTTCCGACCGAAAAAAAGACCGGCAAGAAGGTTGCCATCATCGGATCGGGACCGGCAGGACTTGCCGCCGCCCAGCAGCTTGCGCGAGCCGGCCATGAAGTGCACGTCTATGAAAAGAATGCCCGCCCCGGTGGCTTGCTCGTCTACGGCATTCCCGATTTCAAGATGGAAAAAGAAATCGTTGCCCGCCGCGTGAAGCAGATGGAGGCCGAGGGCGTCACCTTCCACTGCGGCATCCACGTGGGAGAGGATCTCTCCGCAAAATATCTTGAAAATAAACACGATGCAGTTCTGATCGCCATCGGCTCCGAACAGCCCTTCGATTTCTTTGCCAACGCGCCCGGGCGCAACCTCGACGGCATTCATTACGCGATGGACTTTCTCCCGCAACAGAACCGTCGCATTGCCGGCGAGCCGCAAAGCCCAAAGACGAAAGAAATAACGGCAAAGGACAAGCATGTCGTTGTTATCGGCGGCGGCGACACGGGGTCCGACTGCATCGGCACGTCGTTCCGCCAAGGCGCCAAGAGCGTCACGCAACTCGAAATCATGCCGATGCCGCCCGAGAAAGAGAACAAGGCGCTCTCCTGGCCGCACTGGCCGATGAAGCTGCGCATTTCGACGTCCCAGGCCGAGGGCGCAAGGACCGAGTATTCGATCTCGACGACAGGCTTTACCGGCGAGAACGGCAAGGTGAAGAAGCTGCATTACACGCGCGTCAACGCCAACCTGCAGCCGATCAAGGGAACCGAAGGTTCCCTCGATGCCGATCTCGTGCTCTTTGCGATGGGCTTCTCAGGCCCTGTTGAGAGCGATGTGATAAAGGAGTTGCAGCTTCCCATCGTCCCTCGCGGCCGCTTCAAGGGCCTCAATGCATCGGACAAGGATTACAAGCTTCCAACCTCGCCCAAGCTGTTCTGCGCCGGCGACGTCCGTCGCGGCCAGTCTCTGGTCGTCTGGGCCATCCGCGAGGGACGCCAGGCCGCCCACGCCATCGACAAGTTCCTGATGGGAACGACGGTGCTGCCCCGTTAGCGCGACAACGCCTGACGTCAACTTCGCGGCGGCTCCCCTGATTTGGCGTCGCTCGTCGTATCACGCTTGGGAGGCCATGTGAGATCATCCGCGCGGCCCGCTTTTGGCTGCAACCGCTCGCCCTTGACGAGTAACCGGAAATAAGGTGCCTGCGTTGGCGAAAGCCGTCCGCGCTCTTTCCCGCCGGACGGCGTGATCGAACTCATGAGCGTCAGGCCGCCCGCGATCTGATCGACGAGGAGATCGCCGCGCTGTCCCGAGCCTTCCCGGCGCGCCATCAGCGCCACGACGGACGCGGGAATCGCCGGCCGGAGGATGTCGATCGTCTGCGTTTCTGCGCGGCCGTTGGGGCCGACGATCTTGAGCACGATCTTCCCGTTATCGGCCTTCTGTTCCCCTGAAGCATTGCTTGCCGACGATGACGGCGTGCCGTCGACCTTCTGACCGCGAACAATGGGAGCCTTCAGAGCCTGTGAGTCGGCTGAGGCCGCCACGGGGGAGGACGGCGCCGGCGTTTTGACCGCATTGTCCGGGTTGACTTTGGCCTGCTCCGCTTCCGAGCCGAGCAGCGGCACGTTCCGGTTGCTCTTCGCTTGATTGAGGTCAGACCTCAGCTCCTTTTCCACGAAGTGCGCCAACTTGCGGTTTCCGGCATCGGTGAAATTGACGCCGTCCCTCAGCCTCAATAGGCGAATTGCACCATCGAGATCCGGACCATAAGCGGAATAGCTGCCATTCTCGTCGGTGAAGCCCTGATAGGCATCGACATATTTGTAGCCGTTGAGATAGGCGCGCTCACGGATCACGTCGTTCATGCGCTGCACCTGCTCGTTGGCGTCGACACGCGCCAGCGTTGGCAAGCCGACCCAATACACACCGGCATTTTTGCGCTTGAATGCCCGCATCAGCCGATCGACACGCCGGGTATACTCCGCGATCCATTCGTCGCTGGCGACCGGCAATCGCCTGCCATCGGCATTCTTAATGGATACGCGATCATCTTCGCCAACCATCACAATCGCGATGTTGAGCGGCTGAGCACCGATCGTTTGCTCGAGCTGGGCAACCCTGGCCTCGAAGTCCGGGCCGGCGATTCCTGAGAAAGGCGTCACCTGACGTTGAATATTGAGACGAACGTCGCTACCAAATGCGCTCATCAGGCCGCTGAGCAAGCCATCGGCGAAGTTATCGCCGAAGACCGTGAGGCGATAGACATCGTTTTCCGGGAACGGCGTCAGAAAGGTGCCGCCTTGATCATCGTCCGCCGCGCGAGCCGATACGGCCGCGGCGGTGGCGACAACCAGTGCCGCAGCGAGTAATGCAACCCAGGAAAGGAGCGGTTTCAGAAAGCCCTTCATTCGGGGTCCCTTGTGCGCTTCAGGGGCAAACGACGATCGCGCCCGCCCTCTTCATCCCGCACCATACAGCGTCGGGGTGCACCAACCAACGCCTCACATTCTCGACTCAACGCGCCGCCTGTGAATTGGCGTGCGCCAGCACCGCATCGGACGGCCAGCAGTCAATACGAAGGCCATTGGACTTTTGATAAATCCCGATCTGCTTCCTGGTGTTAGATCCGATCTTCCCGTCGATCTTATCCATCGGATAGCCGAGCGCCCTGAGCCGAACCTGCAGACCGTGCACCGTCTGCGTCCTGGGCTGAGAGAACGGCTTCCACGCCGTCACGAAGTCGCCGCCGCCGCGAATCCGATCCGACAGATTTCCAACGAAAAGCGCATAGAGATCGGATGTGTTGTAGAGGCGAATGACTCGGAAGTTCTGAGCGGCAAGAAAGGCCGGCCCGTAGGCCCCGGCCGGCATCATCAAATAGGCTTCCTGCCGGAGCTGATGTTCGGTGAACGGGGGGCCACTGGCCTTCTTGAAGCCCATCCGTATCCAATCGGCAATCGAACGGGCATCCGGCGGCCCTTCGAGCGAGCAATCGGCTTTGGGCGGCGCCAGCACCTCAAAGCCCCAACGCTCACCGCGCACCCATCCCTTGCCTTCTAGCTGACGCGCGGTGAAGGCGAGAGCATCGGCGACCGAACGCCAGATGTCGATCTTCCCATCGCCATCGCCGTCGGCGGCATATTTGAAGTACTCGGTCGGCATGGCCTGCGTCAGACCGATCGCCCCCGCCCAGGACGACTTCATATCCGAACGCGGAATGCCCGATTGCAACATTTTAAGCGCTGCAATCAGCTCTCCGCGAAACTGGTCTTTGCGTTTCCCGGCAAAAGCCAGCGTCGCCAGAACGCGAACGGCGTCGTAAGGCGGCTGATGGCTGCCATAGGCGGTCTCCCGCCCCCAGATGGCCACGAGGGTATAGCGATCGACACCGGTCATTGCCTCGATACGCTCGAGCGCCGTCTTGTGCTCGACAAGGAACGCCCGGCCTTGAACCGCCAGCTTTTCGAGATAGGGTTTGGAAAGATAGTCCGCCGCCGTTTTCGTGAATTCCGCCTGCCCTCGATTATCGACCTTCGGACGCCCCGGAAGATCGAGATCAGGAATGGAATAGTCGGGCTCGACCCCGGCGAAGGCAGCATCGAAGACCTTGCGGCTGACCCCCGCGGCTTTGGCCTCCGGCCAAAGGCTTTCGACGAACGAACGGAAAACCTCGTTAGCATGTGCCGTGCGTGCACTTAGAGCCATAACGGCGCAAAGCGCGAGGATGATCGCCCTGGCGAACCCGAAGCCTCTCCACACTGAGCGCATACGAGTGGAATACCCTCCATCAAAGTCGTGCCGTTTGCCCGTTGTTTGATCTACCGCATGCTCGGATTTCAGGGCATTTTTGCGGCTTCAGGGCAAAGCCCCGGCCTTGAGCAGATCGACGCGCCGCTCCCAGGCAAGCGCCTGCGAGACGATGAGATCAAGATCATCGTAGCGCGGTTGCCAGCCGAGTGCACCGCGGATCTTACCCGACGCCGCAACGATCGCCGCCGGATCGCCAGGGCGGCGCGGTGAAAGTTGAACCTTAAAGTCAACCCCTGAGACTCGCTTCACGGCGGCGATGACCTCAAGCACGGAATAGCCCTTCGAATATCCGCAATTGAATATGTCAGACGCCCCTCCGCGGCGCAGATAGGCAAGCGCCGCCGAGTGCGCGCTCGCCAGGTCGCTGACCTGGATATAATCACGAATGCAGGTGCCGTCCGGTGTCGGATAATCCGTTCCGAATACCTCCATGCGCGGCCGCTTGCCGACTGCCGTCTCGCACGCGACCTTGATCAGGTGCGTGGCTCTGGGCGTCGATTGACCTGACCGGCCCTTGGGATCGGCGCCCGCAACGTTGAAGTACCGCAGCGCGACGAACCGGAAATCGTGGGCCCGCGAAGTATCCGCGAGCATAATCTCCGTCATCAGCTTCGACGAGCCATAGGGCGACATCGGCGCCAGCGGAGCGGTTTCCGTGACAGGGTTCTCCTGCGGATTTCCATAGACCGCCGCGGTCGAGGAGAAAATGAAATGCTTGACGCCCGTTTCAATTGCTGCCGCAATTAGTCCGCGGGATTTGACCGTATTGTTCAGATAGTATCCGAGCGGATCGGCAACCGAATCCGGCACCACGACCGATCCGGCAAAGTGGATGATGGCGGTCACCTGATGCGCGCGGATCGTCTCCTTGACGAGTTCCGCATCGGCGATATCGGCAATGACAAGCGTTGCCTGAGGTCCCACCGCCCAACGGAAACCCGTCGAGAGGTTATCAATGACAACGACCCTCTCGCCGGCATCCAGCAGCTCCAGCACCATGTGGCTGCCGATGTATCCGGCTCCCCCTGTAATCAGCACGCTCATGGTTGCAACCGATCCCCGAGTTCTGTAGGCACGTGCGCGGCCCGCCGCGTCAACATGACAAGGCGTCTGCAGACACGGGCTGGCCGCCCGTCGTCACGACCCCTCGCCAGAGCCTACGCAATAAACCCAAACGGTTACAAATGAGTGCTGATCTCGCACCAGGAGCAGCGAATGAACGCCGTGAATAAGCCGATTCGCAAGGCCGTCTTTCCGGTTGCCGGTCTCGGCACACGCTTCCTTCCGGCCACCAAGGCCGTCCCGAAAGAGATGCTGACGGTTGTCGACCGGCCCGTTCTACAGCATGTGGTCGACGAAGCGCGCGCCGCGGGGATCGAGCACATGATCTTTGTCACCGGCCGCAACAAGAGCGTGATTGAGGATCACTTCGACAGCCAGTTCGAGCTTGAGGCGACGCTCGCAGCCCGCGGCAAGAAGAAGGAACTTGAAGAGCTCGCCCGCGATCTTCCCGCCGCCGGCCAAACGAGTTTCACCCGGCAACAATCACCTCTCGGCCTTGGTCACGCCGTCTGGTGCGCGCGAGACATCGTCGGCAACGAGCCGTTCGCCCTCCTCTTGCCCGACATGCTTCACCACGGCCGAACCCCATGCCTCGCCACAATGATCGCGGCCTACGGCACGACCGGAGGAAACCTCATATCCGTTGCGCCCGTACCCGACGATCAAACCCATCAGTATGGCATCGTCGGCGTCAAAGATGTGAAAGCGAACGTTTCGCCGATCACCCAAATGGTCGAAAAGCCGAAACTGGGCACCGCTCCCTCCAACCTCCACATCACCGGACGCTATATCCTGCAGCCCGAAATCTTCGACTTGCTGGAAAAACAGGAGCGAGGCGCCGGGGGTGAGATCCAATTGACCGATTCGATGATCCGCTTGATGCACGATTTGAGACAGCCTTTCCACGCCGTCCGCTTCGACGGAGATATTTTCGATTGCGGGTCGAAGCTCGGTTTCCTGACCGCTAACGTCGCGCTGGCGCTTGAACGCGACGAATTGGCAGCGGACTTCAAGCAGGAAGTCCTGCGTCTCCTCAACGGCAAGGCCTAACGGCGCAAGCGAACGCCGAGGTGGACTTCGTCGCCGACGTAATCGTTCGGAACCCCGACACCGTCGAAGTTGACGTGCGCGTATCTTCCGAAGAGGACCGTATCGCGATCGGCAAAGTATTCGATACCCAGCGTTTCACGGCGCTGATTATCGTTGATGATGCCATCCTGCGAGTTCTGGTTCGAATAACTGAGACCCGCCGAAGCGATAAGATAGCGCCTGAGCTGGTGGCGGACCTCAACGCTGGCAGAGCGATAAAACGCACCGCCAACGCCAGCAGTCGTCGTCTCGGAAACATCCGAGCTTGCGTTGAACAGGATTGATGTCAGCTCCGTCACGCGCCACGTGGCGTTGGCATCGACAATCAGCCCATCGACGGAGTGCAACCGCGCATCTTCGGGCGTTTGGATGCCGTAGCCGAGGCTCACCTCGCCGCGAAGAATTTGTCCGGTATTGCCGAACGAAATGCCGAATCGGTAGCGTTGGCCATTGGACGTGCGGTTGATGAGATCAGTCTGGGCCGCCTCGCCGTAGCTGCGCTGGTTGAATGCCACTTCTACGAACGGCGAAAAGGAAGGCTTGAAATCCCAAGTGGCGCGGCCTGCCTGCTCATACGCCGTATAATCTCGGTCCCGGTTATCGGTGATGACGCCCGCATCTTCCGTAGGCCCATACGAATAATCGCTGATGCTTCCGCGCAGCTGCAACGACAGCCGATTAAATCGCTGATTGTAGGCGGCCTCAGCACGGTCCAAGCGCACCTCGGCACGCGTTCCAACCGAGCTGGCATCAAGTGCCGAGCGATCTTCAAGAACTTGCTGGCGCGACACCAGAGCTTGAACGTTTGCACGTCGCGTGATGTCGAGCCGCCCTCGGCTTTCGAGCAGATAGTCCTCGGCATTTTCCGTGGTGAACTGATCGTAATAGCTGAACGTGCCGAGCGCTGTGAATTCGAGAGCATGCCGCGACCAGTTCGAAACCAGCCGCGCCGACGGCTGCACATCGAGAGCGATGTCCGATCTTGCCGCCGGCGCATGAAAGACGTTCGAATAATAGGAGCCACCTAGCACGAGCTCGGGGAAAAGCACGAAACTGCCGACCCGTATTCCAACCGGATCATAAGGCTCCTGCCGAAACAGCCGTCGCGTCGTGCGATTGTCGACAATCGGATTGAGATCCTCGATCTGAAACAACAGGGGATCGAAGCCGCTTTGCGGATTGTCGAGCGATGCAATGCCATCGGGATTTCGAACGGTCACGCTCGGATCGGTACCGTCGCCAATTCCGGGGTCCGCGACATTCCCGTCAAGCCCCCCGGCCGCACCCGGTGAAAAATCCGACTCGCTGCCGGGCGCAATGTCCGCCTGTTCCGTTGCCGATCCTTGCCCGAAGGGGTCCTCGTCCGGTTCCATTGACGGACCGTCGTTCGCACTTGGCGGCGGCGCGGCACTCGGCGTGGAACTATCGTCCCCGGCGTTATCCTCCGCCGACGCGGAGCTGAACAGTGTAGCCTCACCGATGGCAGCCAGACGCGATGGGGGAAGTTCCGCCTCGGCATGTGCCGGCCTGACAAGCGCCGACCACAGCACTGCGACGACAAATCCGCTCCAAACCCAGCCGAAACGCCGGTCGCCCATCGATAAGGCGTCCCCATGAAATTGGATCCACGTGAACGCACACCTGAAACGTCACCCTAAAAATGCTTGGTTAATGTGACTTTAAGCAGCGAATGGGCTTGCCTGACTGGCCACTGCCCTGGAAAATTGTTAATGGCTTGGCAGGTGAGGCCACGTGTCGGGCCATATCCTTGGGGGCAGGGAGTCGGGGGAGCTGATGCCGAAAGTCGTCCCATTCGTTCAACCCGATGGCAATGCTGCTACGGGCGCCAAGCGCCGGCTGGACTCACCCGTCGCCTCGGCCGTGCGCACGCTCAATATGGAATCGGAGGGCCTTGCCCAGCTCGCAAGGGATCTGCAGGGCCCATTGGCGGAACCATTCGAAGAGGCCGTCCGCCGGCTCTCGGCCGTCAACGGGCGCGTGATCGTCACCGGCATCGGCAAGAGCGGCCATGTCGGCCAAAAGATCGCTGCAACCCTGGCCTCGACAGGAACGCCTGCCTTCTTCGTGCATCCGAGCGAGGCCTCGCATGGTGACCTCGGCATGGTCACACGTTCGGACATCGTCCTCGCACTTTCGTGGTCCGGCGAAACCGTTGAACTGAAACCCATCATCACCTATTCGCGGCGGTTCGCGGTGCCTCTCATCGCCATGACCTCGCAAGCGCAGTCTGCCCTCGGACAACAGGCCGACGTCGTCCTGCTGCTGCCGCGCGCCAGAGAGGCTTGCCCCAATGGGCTCGCCCCGACGACGTCGACGACGATGCAGTTGGCGCTCGGAGACAGCCTCGCCATTGCCTTGCTCGAAGCGCGCGGCTTCACGGCCCATGATTTCAAGATCTTTCATCCGGGCGGCTCTCTCGGCGCCAATCTCAAATACGTTTCCGACATCATGCATAAGGGCAGCCGGCTGCCGCTGATCAGAAGCGGCGAAACGATGGCCGAGGCGCTTGTGGTGATGACAGAGAAAAGCTTCGGCTGCGTCGGCATCACCGATGGCCGTGGACGGCTTATCGGGGTGATCACCGACGGCGACCTGCGTCGTCACATGGGGGCGGATCTGCTCAAAGCCAAGGTCGATGACGTCATGACGCCCAAACCGAAGACCATTGCTCCTTCGATGCTGACCTCGGCTGCCCTCGAACTCATCAACTCATCGCGCATTACCGCCCTTTTCGTGGTTGAGAAGCAGAAACCAATTGGCCTTATCCACGTCCACGATCTTCTCAGGCTCGGGGTTGCCTGAACCTCGTCGCGTGAGGCTTCACCCGTCAATCTTCGAGACGACGAGCACTGTTCCGTCGACGCCGGTGACTTTCACGCGACTGCCCTTCGCCGCATCTTCGCCCTCGGCCGACCACACGGTATCGCTGACGCGCACCTTTCCGCGCCCGTTGACGATGGCATCCTCGACCGTCACTACGCGGCCGATATACTGAGCGCCGCGCACATTGAGATCTGGAACATCAGGATGCGACGACTCCTCGCGGCTCTTTCTGCGGACCCAAAAGACCGCTGCAAGCGCAATGAACGCAAAGGCGATGATCTGCCATTCCCAGGAGACGGGCACCAGGAGTGCGATGACGCCCACGATTGCCGCCGAAAGACCGAACCAAATGAAATGCACGCCTGGCACGATGGACTCGAGCACGAGCAGGACGACAGCGAGTGCAAACCACGCCCACGCCCCGAGCTGCACGATCATATCGAAAAGCGATTGCATGTCTGCCTCGAGGTCACCGTCATTCTTTCCAGGCACACCATCAGGCCGATGGCACTGAGCCTGAACGTTGGGCCGTCCGCGGTGTCTGTGGCTTCGGCCCACTGCCTTCCCCGCCGAATGCCTCACCCGCAATCTGCGCGATTCCACCGAGCGACCCAATGATAGAGGAAGCTTCAAGCGGCATCATGATGACTTTCTGATTGGGCGCACGGGCCAAAGCTTCAAGAGCTTTCATATAGTTGTTGGCGACGAAATAGTTGATCGCCTGCACGTTGCCCTTTGAAATGGCCTCCGAGACCATCTGCGTCGCCTTGGCCTCGGCCTCGGCGGCCCGCTCTCTCGCCTCCGCATCGCGGTAAGCGGCTTCGCGACGACCCTCGGCTTCGAGCACGACGGCCTGCTTTTCGCCTTCGGCCTTGAGGATGGCGGCTTGCCGCAAGCCTTCCGATTCAAGGATCTGCGCGCGTTTCTCGCGCTCAGCCTTCATCTGCCGTGCCATGCTGTCGACGAGGTCACGCGGCGGCGCGATGTCTTTGATTTCGATTCGCGTGACCTTTACACCCCACGCTTCCGTCGCGGCGTCGACAACCTGAAGGAGGCGATGATTGATCTGATCGCGATTCGACAGAAGTTCATCGAGGTCCATTGAGCCCATGACGGTGCGGATGTTGGTCATCGTCAGGTTGACGATCGAATGCTGGAGATTGTCTACCTCGTAGGCCGCCTTGGCTGCGTTCAAGATTTGGAAGAAGGCGACACCATCGACCCGCACCATGGCATTGTCGCGAGTGATGACATCCTGGCTCGGAATGTCCATCACCTGCTCCTTCATGTTGAGCTTATGTGTCACATGCTCGAGGACCGGGATCAGGATGTGCATCCCGGGCGCCAGGGTGCGCGTATAGCGCCCGAGATTTTCTACGGTGAAATTAAAGCCTTGCGGGACGATCTTGACCGTCGACCAGAGTCCCCAGATGGCTGCCACGAGCAAAATGAAGCCAAAGGATTCAAACCCGCCAAAACTGGGCATCGCCGTTTCTCCCTCGCGAGCGAATCGCTCCAAAAGCCAATAATTGACGGCTCCAATTAAGGCGCGGAACCAAAGAAACCGTAAATAACCCGTAATATTGCAGGATAAACCGCCAGGAATTGGAAAGAGTTAGCGAGGCAACTAGCAAAGGAAAAATGGGAACACTTTGTAAGCCCTATGTCCACCCCATCAATTCGCGGCGCGCAATTGCTTCAATGACGTCCATTCCCTCAGGACTGTCGTTGAGCGCCGGTAGATAGGCGAATTTATCCCCCCCATTGGATTCGAAAATATGGCGGTTTTCCCGATCAAGCTCTTCGAGCGTTTCGAGGCAGTCGGCGGAAAAGCCGGGCGCGACGAGAGCCAGCCGTTTTGTCCCGGTCCTTGCGAGGTATTCGACTGTCTGGTCCGTATATGGCTGCAGCCAAGGATCATTGCCGAAGCGCGATTGGAATGTCGTTAGCCAGCGGTCGGGGGTAATACCGAGTTTCTCGCGCAGGAGCCGGGATGTTTTCTGGCATTGGCAATGATAGGGATCCCCTTTCATGAAATACTTCTGCGGCATGCCATGAAACGTCGCGATGATTTTCTCGGGCTCGAAATCGAGTTTCGCGAGGTTCTTCTGCACGCTCCGCGCCAAAGCTTCGATATAGACGGGATCATCATGGTAGCTCGGCGCCGTCCGCACCGCCGGTTGCCAGCGCATTTTCATTAACGCGCGGAAGGCATGATCGCAGGCCGTCGCCGTCGTCGCAGCCGCATACTGCGGATAAAGCGGCACGAGCAGAATGCGGTCGCAACCTTGTTCCTTGAGGGCCAGGATGCGGCTCTCCGTTGTCGGGTTCGCATAGCGCATGGCCCAGTCTACGACGACATCGGGAAGATCCTTGAGCCTTTGGGCAAGCTGCTGAGCCTGGCTGCGGGTGATTGTCTTTAACGGCCCTTCATCGCGTTCATGGTTCCAGATCGTGGCATAGTCGCGGCCCTTCCGGCTTGGACGAAAGGTTAGGATGATCAGATTGAGGATCGGCCACCATTTCCACTTAGGCTCCTCGATGACGCGCGCATCGGAGAGGAATTCCCTGAGATAGCGGCGCATCGGCCAATATCCGGTGCCATCCGGCGTACCGAGATTGAGGAGCAGAACTCCGACCCGGCCAAAGGCGACAGGCGGATGATCCGCTGGCAGCTTTGTCTCACGTGCTGCAGTTCGTTGTGACGGCAAAGCTTCGCTCATCCGCTTGTCTCAACTCCTAGAACGTATGCATGACCTTATTGGATCAGGCGCGCCGTTGCGATGCGGGTTGAGCGGCCGTCGTCGCCGCAAGCTTCGGTTTTGAGGCGACGGACTTGGCGGCCGGCGGCGCAGGCTCAGCCTCCGCCGCCGCATGTCCGGCAGGCAAAACGAGATGCGGCTCAGGATGCGCAGCCGGCTGCACCTCGAACCGCACATCGATTTCGCGGCCAAACTGCCAGTAGGCCCGCATGCGTCTGATGAAGGCCTTCGGCGTCTCG
>Ga0272446_1002638_pt1 | contig 24021 bp, 23 predicted proteins | sample YNPCB0061_FD_194587 | JGI IMG/M metagenome (GOLD analysis project Ga0272446, IMG submission 194587) | Hot spring microbial mat communities from Yellowstone National Park, WY, United States - YNP-CB-006-1 | ecosystem: Environmental > Aquatic > Thermal springs > Hot (42-90C) > Sediment | place... | reverse complement strand
TCACGGTCGTGATAGATGTTCAAGAGTATTACTATAGTTGGCGCTGCCGAAGGCGTCTAACGCCAACAGGCGCGCTAGAGAACGCGCCCTACACAACGTTACGAGATTATTTTGTTAAAAACCATTAGAACCTATCCGAAAATTCCCGCAATCCCGGCTCCGCCCGGAGATAAATCTCCGGGCTACCAGTACAAAGTCCGCTTAAGCGGACTAGATAGCCGGGTTTAGCCGTCTTCAGACGGCTTTGGATGGATAGCCCGGACATTCATGTCCGGGCGGGATGGCGCAAAAACATTTTCCGGCGGCTCGGCGGACTGCATCTTGCCAGATTACGACAATAATTTGTTAAACTTCATCAGCCATCTTTGCAGAGCAAAATCAGCCTGTTGAAGTTTTGCGGTACTACTATAATCCTGCGTTACGGAGTTTGACTATGGAAACTTATCTGAATTTGTTAATCGAGAACTTCCTGATCGGCATTCCCAACCTGCTCACAGCGCTGGCAATTTTCATCGTCGGTGTGTATGCGGGGCGGGGCTTGAGCCGTGTGGTGCGCCGTGTGCTGGAGAGACGCAAAGCGCCCGAAGGGGTGACTCAGTTACTGGCAGATTTGACGCGGGTCTCGGTGATCACCATCAGCGGCATCACGGCGCTGCAAAGGTTCTTCGATGTGACCGCCTTCCTGGCAGGCTTGGGGATCATCGGCTTTACCGTCGGCTTCGCGTTGCAAGACGTGATGAAGAATTTTGCGGCAGGCGTCATTCTGCTCATTCAACAGCCCTTCGAGGTGAATGAAGTCATCGGTACGGCAGGGTTTGACGGCACGGTCTTGCAGATTAACATGCGGTCCACCGACCTCAAAGCGCTGGATGGCCGGATTGTGAGCATTCCCAATGCGGAGATTTTGGCGCATCCCATCGTAAACTACACCCGCGCCGAGCGCCGCCGCGTGGAACTCGCTGTGGGGGTGGCGTATGATACCGATACCGAAACCGCCCGTCGTCTGGTTTTGGATGCGGTGCGGCAGACGCCGGGCTTTGTGCCGGAGCCGGTGCCGATGGTTGTCTTTTCCAATTTTGGCGATTCGGCGCTGGAACTGAACGTTTATTTCTGGATTGACACTGCACGAACCAATCTGCTCACTGCAAAAGACGCCGCTTTTTCTTTGATCAAGAATACCCTGGACGAGGCAAGAATCGAAATCCCGTTTTCTCTCCGTGCTGTGTACATGCCCCCGCAGACAAAAAAAAAGACTCCGAAGCGTTGAACGCCTCGGAGTCCTGATGTGTTGCGCTCTTACGGTTCGCTGATTTTGAACCAATCCACTTCGACAATCACCGGGATAATATTGAGCGATGAAATGTTGAAGCCCACGTTTCCTTCGCGCAAGGCGTAGCGGGTTTCCGTGATGGGGCTCTGCTTGATTTCCTGCCCGTTGACGAACATGGAAATGGTCTTATCTTTGCAAATCATCGTATATTCATTGACTTCCTTGCCCTGTTTGAGGAAGGTGGTGCCGCCATTGGCAATAAGGTTGTAGCCATTGGTCACGGCATACAAATACCAATCGCCGCCGCTTCCTACACTCCACTCATACCACCCGTCTCTGCTGGCGCGGCAAACCAGGCTCACATTGTTGGTGTTCACGCCGCGGTTATCCGCCCGCAGATCAAGGCGGACGTTATCGTACGAGAACCCGGTGAACGTGTAGTAGAAGTACAAATCTTTATTGGGCAGCTCAATGCGCATGCGGCTGTTGTTGAACTCGGTCTTGACCGTATCCTTAAATCTATCGGCGCCGGGTCCAAGAATATCCACCACCCAATCTGAGCCGGGGTCCTGGTCGAACTCTTCTGTGAAAAACTGCGAGCGGACGGGTTCCGCTGTGGCGGTGGGAGCAGGCGGTTCAGTGGGTGCAGGAGGCTCAGTGGGTGCAGGAGGCTCCGTCGGCGCGGGAGCCTGGGTTGGGGGCTGTGACTGCTGTTGCTGTTGAGTTGGAGCAGGAGGATTCGTGCTGCCTCCAAACTGGCATGCCAGCCCAACCACAAGCACAAACGAGACAAACAAAATCAGTGGACGAAGACTTCTCATTGCATTCTCCTTTTTATGTGAAATTGATATAACTGATGTTACGCACCGTCCCGAAGGTTGGACTGGAAATCAAGCATAAATTACGAAAACCTTCGGGACGTTTCGCGTAAGGTGAGTGATATAAGTATACGTACAGAAGAACTTTTATACAATCCCCAAAAGCGCCCAATTTATTTATCGTAACTACTCAGCCATGTCATTGCGAATACTATGAGCCGCCGTTGGTCGAGTAGGACGAAGTCCGTATCGAGACCAGGCGGCGACTGCGAAGCGTACCCGAAGGGTAAGCAATCTCCCATTTATCAGGCTAAATTGACCGCTTGGGGATTGCTTCGTCGCGAAAGACGCTCCTCGCAATGACATGCACAATTTGTGGTACATTCACCCCTGCATGTCCTTATTTGCCCTTTTGTTGTTATTTGCATCGGCTTCCCTGCATGCGCTCTGGAACCTGCTCCTGAAGAGGTCGCAGGAAAAATATCTTGCCATGGGGTGGCAGGTCATCCTGAGCGGCGGCTTTGCGGCGTTGCTGCTTCTTTTCACAGGATTACCGCCGCGCTCGATGTGGCTCTTTGCCCTGGTCAGCATGACACTGGAGGCGGTTTATTTCATCCTGCTTTCCACCGCTTATACTGACCATGACTTTTCGCTGGTGTACCCGATTGCGCGCGGTACCGCTCCCGCTTTTCTCATGGCATGGTCAGTGCTATTCTTGCAGGAAAAACTGTCCCCCGGCGGGATCTTGGGCATCCTTCTGATCGTGTGCGGCATGGTCGTCATCGGCATTACCAGCCTGCTTCAGGCTCGCGGCGGCAGGCTGCGACTCAAAGGCATCGCCACTGCGCTGGCTGTCGCCCTGATCATTTCCCTCTACACTCTGATTGACGGCACCGCCGTAAAAAATGGACCGCCTCTCCCCTATGCCCTGACCATGTTCATGCTCGTGCCGTTTCTGACCACCGCCTACAACCTGCGCCGTTTTGGATGGAAGCATTTTGCCTCCGCCTGGAACGGTCCACGCCTGCCGTTGATTTTTGCCGCCCTCCTCGGGGTGGTTGCCTATCTTCTGGCATTGTTCGCCTACACCATCGCGCCGGTCAGTTACTCCGGCGCCATCCGCGAGATGAGCGTGGTCATCGGCGCATTCCTCGGATGGCAGTTCCTCGGTGAGAGCATGGGAGGGATGCGCGTTCTGGGGTCAGTCGTTATTTTCGCAGGGATACTGGTCATTGCGCTGTTTGGGTGACAGATTATTTCCCCAGCGCTTCTTTCACCGCCGCGTATACATCCACCACGCCATAGCCATACCCCGCATTCGGGACGCCGCCCTCAAAGCACCCCAGAGACGTGCTGCCCGTGTAGGGCGCCGCCGTCTCAATGAGAATCTGCTCTGTGCGGTCAATATCGCCGATCAGGCTCGGATTTGCCGACCAGAGAAGCGCCACCGCGCCGGCGACGTGCGGTCCCGCCATAGACGTGCCTTCCAGCGCGCCGTAGCCGCCGCCCGGCAGCGCGGACAAAATGTCCCTGCCTGGCGCGACAATATCAGGCTTGATGCGGTTCGAACCGTCCACCGTCACCGGTCCGCGGCTGGAAAACTCGGTCACGTTGCCGTTCTGGTCAATCGCGCCCACCGAAAAGACCGAGTCGTACAACGACAACGGCGCGTTCACTGTGCTGCAATTCGGACCGTCATTCCCCGCCGAAACGACAACGAAAATCCCCGCGTCGCGCAGATGGTTTGCCGCATAGAGCAATGCCTGCGGGTCGCAGCCTTCGATTTCCGGACAGCCCCACGAGTTGTTCAACACATCTGCCGCGCGGGTGGGGTCGCCGTCTGTGAACGGGTTGCCTCCCTGCGGGAACGGCGCCAGCATGAACTGCATGCAGTCGAGATACAACGCCGGGTTGCCGAGGTTACGGTTCAAATTCATGCACGCAAACCATGTGGCGCCCGGGGCAATACCGATGCCATTCTCCCCCAGTGCCGTGCCAAGCGTGTGCGTGCCATGACCGTTCACATCGTAGGGCGATTTGCCGCCATACCACGGATCGAACCAGTTGTAATCGTCGCCCGACTCCCTGCCGCGGTAACTGTCCCTCAAAGCGGGATGAGCCGCATCCACACCGCTATCTGACTGCCCAATCACAATCCCCTCGCCGCGCACGCCGAACTCCTCCCACACCCTGTCTGCGCCGATCATGCTCACATTCCACTGCACACCGTCTGGCGGAGGCGAGGAGAAGAGTCCGCTCAAGGCGGCGGTTTCAGCCTGGGGGGCAGGTCTCAGCCTCGGGCTGGGAAGGACGCGGTCCACTTCGGGGCGGGTCAGCAGGTACAGGCGGATGAGAGTCCCGCCGCGTACCTCCATCGCGTTGACCAGATAATACGGCGTGTACTTCACGCCAAATGTATCGAGCGCCTCGCGCAGCCCCGCCTGCGACTCGTCCGCAAAGCGGGTCAACTCCCGATACGCCGCCGTCCGCCGCTCGTCAATATTTTGAATTTGCCGCACATTCGACAAATCTGCCTGGTCTTTCATGATGACAAAGAGACGGTCGCCGTAAAAGCCGTGATTGCCGTTCGTGACAAACAGGATGACGACGACCAGCCACGCCGCCCCTGCGCCGACCCAACCGAGCGCCCGCTTCGCGCCTGACCCTTCGGCACGCTCAGGACGACGCCCTGAGCCTGATCCGGCAAACAGGCGGATTGCCACCCCGGCGAGACCGACCAACAACCCCAAGCCAACGGCGAACGCACCCGCCTTGAGCGCCAGCCCGCCGATGTCGCCCAGCAAGATCGTCAGTTCCGTCGGGTCGAAGAAAACGAAGCCCGCCGCCGCCAGCAGACCTGTGAGCGTCATCCCCGCCGCCCGCGAAGGCATGACTGTGGCCGCCGCAAACGCAAACGACGGCAGCAAGGCAAGCAGAATCAATTGCGCCCCGTCATACCCGATGGCGGAGCCAAGCAAAGCCAGCGCCGCGCCGATGCCGAACGCGTCGAGGAACCTGTTCCCCGTCGCCGCTTCCATCAACGCCGCCGCCAGCAAACCCAGCGAAAGCCCCGCCAGCAGGCTCAGCAGGGCATCGGCGGGCGAACCAAACGCGCCGAACACCGCAAACGGCGCGACGCCGAACGCCGCCAGCAGAAGCGCAGTCGGAACGCCTCCCGCTTTCCAGTCCAACTTCACCTTGCGAATGTTCGATACGATGACAAACGCCGCCAGACAAATCACGATTTGCGCGATTGCCCCCAACTGGTCGTTGTTCGGACCGAGAAAGCGCAGTCCGAGCGCGGGGAACGCCATCACTGCCGCCCCCAGCCACCCGGCATAGACCGGCTTGAAACGCTCTTCCTTCGTGAAATACCACAACGCCGCCACGACGCCCGTCATCACGAACGCCTGCGCCGCCAGCCCAAACACGCCCGCCCATTTGAGGTAGGCAAGGCTGCCCGATGCAATTGCCGTCTGCTCCATAGACCACAGCACAAAATGGTAGATGAACATACAAATCGGCATAGGCAGCGCCATCACCAAAAACAACACCAGCGCCCCTGTCGAGCGCTTCTTCGGTTCTGCCTGCGGCTGATTGATTAAGTTTGGCTGTAATTCCGTCATGACAACCTCTCCTGCAAAACACTAATCTGTTGCCGCCACATCCGGCGTGATTTCTACATTGTGCGGATGCACATTGAACAACTTGAACGCCCACTGCACCGACGGACCGATCAACAGCGCAAACGCCAGCGTCCCCCAGCCGGCAGGTCCGCCTAACAGCCAGCCGAGCGCCACAACAATCACCTCGATAGAGCCCCTCGCCGCCCGCACGCTGACGCCCGTCACGCGGTGAATCGCCAGCATCAAACTATCGCGCGGACCCGCCCCCGCGTCCACCCCGATATAGACCGCCGTAGCAATACCCTGAATCAACACCCCCAACAGGAACATCCCGATTTGCAATGCAAGGTTCTCCCCAGGCGCTGGCATCCATCTCAAAAACAAATTCAACCACAAACCGATGCACAGAATATTCGCCAGCGTTCCCCACCCCACCCGTTCGCGAAACACCAGCGCAAGCCCCAAAACGGCAAACCCCATCCACACCGTCATCGTGCCAATGCTGATGCCTAAAATATCAGCCAGCGCAATCTCCAACACCAGCCAGGTACTCGTCCCCAAACTGGCGCGAATCAACAACGCCAGCGCAAGTCCATATAGCAAAAAGCCAAACTGAATAACAATAAAATCCCTTGCAAACGTATTCCAGCGAATGGGTTTCAACATGGTACCTCTTTCAAACAAGCCGCTATCATATCATGATACACTCATGCCATGCCGCAAATCATCCTCAAACCCGGACGTGAAAAAAGTCTACTCCGCCGCCACCCGTGGATTTTTTCCGGCGCGATTCAAAAAGCAGACGAAAACATCGCCTCCGGCTCGACCGTGGACCTGGTCTCCGCCAATGGGCATTTTCTCGCCCGCGCCTCCTACTCCCCCGCCTCCCAAATTCGCGCGCGCGTGTGGACATTCAAAGACGAACTCGTGGACAAGGAATTCTTCCGCAAACGGATTCACTCTGCAATCGTTTCACGTTCCACGTTCCAGGCTGCAGGTCAATCGAATGCCTGCCGATTGATATATGCTGAGTCTGATGGTCTTCCCGGTTTGATCGTTGACCGCTATGGCGATATTCTCGTCCTTCAATCGTTGACTGCCGGAAGCGAATACTGGAAGGAAACCTTCGCCGACCTGCTCCTCGAAGAGACCGGTCTCACCACCCTCTACGAACGCTCCGATGCCGACGTGCGCGAACTCGAAGGGCTCCCCCAAAAAGCCGGTGTTCTGCGCGGCGAAAATCCCCACTTACCAATTACCATTTACGAACATAACCTGAAATTCCTCGTCAACCTCGTCTCCGGTCATAAAACCGGCTTCTATCTCGACCAGCGCCGCAACCGCCTGCGCGTGCGCGAACTGGCAAAAGAGCGGGATGTGCTGGATTGCTTCTGCTACACAGGCGGGTTCACCGTCAACGCACTGGCAGGCGGCGCCAGATCGGTGCTCTCGGTGGATTCCTCTGCTGAGGCGTTGGAATTGTGCAAAGAGAACATCGCCCTCAATAACCTGCCCGCCAACCGTCACACCGCGCTGGAAGGCGATGTTTTCCAACTCCTGCGCAAATTCCGCGACGAAAACCGTTCCTTCGACCTCATCATCCTCGACCCGCCCAAATTTGCGCCCACCGCTGCCCACGCCGAAAAAGCATCCCGCGCCTACAAGGACATCAACCTGCTGGCGTTCAAACTCCTGCGCCCCGGCGGGGTGCTGGTCACGTTCTCGTGTTCGGGCGGGGTGGATTCAGCGTTGTTCCAGAAAATCGTGGCGGGTTCAGCGCTCGATGCGGAGGCCGAAGCGCAGATTGTCGAGTGGTTGTCACAGGGGGTAGATCATCCCGTTTCGCTGCATTTTCCCGAAAGTGCCTATCTCAAAGGGCTGGTGTGCATAAAAAAATAGGACGCGGTGAGGCGCGTCCTATTTTTTTACAGGCATGCGAGATTTCAATCATCTCCCAAACTTGCAATCGCCCGCAGCAATCCCAATACCAGCACGCCGAGTTTGATGCTTTCCCCAGCGGTAAGAGCAGTCTCCCGTTCATTTTTCTCGGCGCGGCGGTTGAGCAGGGATGCCGCAATCAGCCCGGTCACTGCGCCGATGACGGCGCCAAATAGAAGCGTTTTGTTTCTGTTCATGGTTTACTTCCTTCCAAATAATGCCCGAATGCTTGCGCCAATCCCATCAATCAGAAAAATCGGTTTTACAACCGCATCTGCCCCGCGCTTGATGTAGATGGCGGCTTTACGAACATACCCCTGCGCCAGGCCGGTGTAAGCCGGCATGATGTGAAGCAGTTTTGCCATGAGATACACCAGCCCGATGAGCAAGGCAAGAACAATAACCAACCCGATTATGATGGGGATGACGATCCAAATGGCGGAAACCGCTGCCCAGCGTTCTGTATCTCCGCCGTCACGGAAAGCGGCAATATTGATGAAAACAATCAACACCAGGCAGAGGAGGACGGTCAACACAATGGGCAGGATGATCTGCCAAAACAATTGCCTGCGATGGATTCGGTATGATTCATGAAGCGGCGGGGGAGGTTTAGCGTTCATTATGTGTATTTTAGCATAGTCAGGCGTTTTGCTCTGTGGGATGGCGCCCGCTTCATTCCACAATTCGAGCTTAATCGCTGTCCCGACGATACTCTTCATCTTCGGGTCTGCACCCATACGGATACACAGGACGGTCCTTCTGATTGCCGCGAAAGATGCCCGAAAAAAGCGGATGCAGGCACAATTCATCCTGGGGGGAAGGGACAACCTCGTGATCAAACGTATATTGGAATTCTCCCTGAATATACGTATCGGTCTCCTTACCGGGGATCACCCTGCCTAGTGCGCCAATCTCAAACAGCATACGGCGGAAATCATGTATCTCCCCGCCAAACACGCTTTTGGCATGGCGGTTGTACATTTTATGAAGTTCACCTGCTGAAAACTTATGTCCCAGCGCAGGCAGGCATCGCCGGCAGGCTTCTTCGGCTGTAGGATGCACCAATCGGAACGCCCCGAAAATTTCCATGACGATCTTTTCCTCCACCCGGCGCACGCCCTCCACAATGCGCTCGGCATTGATAGGGAAAGGATGCAAACCCTGCGTTTTGCCTGTGTTCCTGAAAATAGAGTTCAACAGCATCAGAAAATGACGCGGCAGCAACTGCGTATGCCGCAGGATGTAGGAAATTGTATGCTCCTCAACGCCAGCCGCATTTTCGATTTTTTCAGGAAGCACCGCATGAAATAATCTCATTGCATCCGTTCGTTTGCTTACATCCAACGGTTGTAAACGCCTCAAAAAATCGGGGTAATATAAATCCAGGTACAGCATCAATCGCTGGGCGCCGACCAGAATCAACTCTGTTGCCGACCATTGCAGTTTCAAGGCACGGCGAAAGTCCTTGTTTTGATTCGAAGAAAAACCTGCCACGCGGCGATAGAGTTCTGTCGGCAGGCAAAAGCGGATATCCACCACATCGCGCGGCTTGTTCATTGAGCCGACGAATTTCAACAACCCCCGCAGCGAATGGGCGGCTGCTTCCAGTTCCAACCGAAAATCCTCCAGCGAATCCATCAAAATCACAAAGCGTTTTCCTGCATTCGTCAAACTATCCGTCACAGCAGCCTTGACGTTGTCGAACACTACACGGTCGAACCGCCGCAAAATCGCCAAAATACCTTCATTGGGATATTCCCTGCTGACATCATTGAGTACCTTAGCGAGTTTCAAAAGCACATCATCTACACTGATAGCATCGCGCACTCCCAGCTCTGCCAGATAAAGGTTGACCTGGGCCAAGCACTCTGGGGGCAAAAACGATTTTCGACACAATTCCGCAAACACACAAACCCACAGAATCATCTCCCAAAGTTCAACCAGCGATTCTACATATGCGTCTTTTGCTGTTGCCTGAATCACCTTCGTAATTTCCTCGAATACCCGCTGCGTTCGAATCTCGGCAATAAACTCATACTCCCCGTCGAAATACACCGTTCGCAAATAGGATGTCTTGCCAGAACCCCTGCGCCCCATAATAATGGACGGACGATGGCGCATGTTGCGGTAAACCCAATTGTGCCGTTCGAATAACTTCGACAATACCTCTTTGTCGTTCAGGTCAATGTCGGTCGAATCAATCGGACCGAATGGGTCATCCTTCGTAATGTAGTTTTTCAACGGGGAAGTCATGGAATTTCCTCCTCATATGAGACCACTTTAACACATGGGAGGAATTATACAACCAAACCACCGCCTCTCCTTCCCGCCTCACACGAACCATCCGATTGCTGCTTTTACCCCTTTTGGCTGTTTATTGCCAGCGCGTGACGCGCTCCGGGATGCGTTCATCTCCTAACTCTTTGCACAATTCCCGCAAATGGGAAGAGGCTCCCTGCCACTTCAGGTCATTGATTGTTTCTTTCAACGGCACATCCCGCCGCAGCGTGGCAAGTTCTCGAAATAACAAAGCATCCTTGTAATTCTGTTGTAGATTCTCAACTAAAGTTGTCGCACGCCCCAACCCAAGCGGAATCTTCTTCGGGTCTCTTGGAATCGACTCAATATGCTTGAACTTCGCCAGCACGGCGGCGGTAGAAGCCGCTCCCCAGCCTTTTATGCCGGGATACCCATCCGCCGAGTCGCCGACCAGGGCGAGATAATCGGGAATCGAGCGGGGCGGCACGCCGAACTTTTCCAGCACGCCTTGTTCATTCAGGAAAATCTCACGCCGCCGATCCCAACAGATGACTCGCTCATCATCCACCATTTGAGCCAGATCCTTATCCACCGAACAAATCACAATCTGCTCCACCGACCTGACCTTTTTGAACTTTGCCGCCGCTGTAGCGATGGCATCATCCGCCTCAAACTCGACCATAGACCAAACCGTCAGCCCGAGAGCGGCAACAGCCTCCTCTGCCAGCCCGAATTGGGCAAGCAGGTTCGGGTCCACGCCGGAAGCGGTTTTGTATCCTGGATAAAGCCTGTTACGAAAGGACTCGATGACGTGATCGAAGGCAACTGCCACGTGTGTCACTTCAGGATCGGAGAGAAGCAGAAGCATGCTCCGCAACAGCCCAAGCGTCGCACCCACCTCACGCCCATCGGGAGCCTTTTTTGGCGGCGCGCCAAAATGCGCGCGGAAGAGTTCGTAGGTTCCGTCAACAAGGTGGATTTTCATCTCAACTTACCGCTTTCTTCACGAGCGCGGCGATCTTTTTCTCCTCGGCGGGGGTCAACTTGATGAGCGCAAACGAGGCGGGCCACATGTTGCCATCGTCGAGGCGGGCGTCGGGCTGGAAGCCAAAGGTAGCATATCTCACGTTGAATTTACTCGCTGCCTGAAAGAAGCAGATGACCTTGCCATCCTTGTTCGCATACGCGGGCATTCCATACCAGGTTTTGGGTGTGAGCTCTGGCGCGGCGGCTTTGACGATCTCATGGATTCGTTTTGCCATCGAACGGTCCGGTTCCTTCATCTTGGCAATCGCCTCAAGCGCGGCTTTTTCCATCTCTTCCTTGTTTGAGGCTATTTTCCTCTCTTTGAGAGTCTCTTTCAGAGCGGCTCGCTCTTCCGCAGAGAGTCCCTGGTGGGCAGATTTTTGTGTGTCTTTCTTTGGGCTCATAGCAACCTCTTTCTGACATTGTGTGGATTACTTCCCATCATACGCTTTTTGCAGATCAGCGGCAATGACCTTCCCTTGAGCATGGCTTACTTCACGCGTCCCGATTTCTCCGGGGCGGAATTGCACATCAACTTTCGGCTGAAATTGCTCCCGCACGCTCGTAATTCACGACGATGACACCCTTCGATGTCACTGCGCTTTCCGTCACCTTGAACGCCGCCGGGATCGTGCCGTCGGCGAACAACCGTTTTCCACCGCCCAATGTTATCGGATAGATCATCAGCCAGAACACATCCACCAAATCATGATTGATCAGCGTCTGAAGGAGATCGCCGCTTCCCCAAACATGTAAATCGGGTCCTTGCTGTACCTTGAGTTTGGCGACTTTTTCTGCAACATCTCCGCTCAAAAACACGGATGGCTGCCATCCGCTGGATATCATGGTGTTCGAGGCGACGTACTTGGTCGCCGTATTGACATTGGGCCATACATCAGTATGTTGGGGCCAGTACGGCGCCCAAATTTCGAAGGTTTTACGCCCTAACAGCAGGTCGAACGGCGAGTTCATCTGCCTTCTCAGGAGCGTTCCAAGTGTCTCATCGGAATATGACGCTATCCACCCGCCATGGACGAATCCGCCGCTGGTATCTTCGTCCGGTCCGCCCGGGGCTTGTATGACACCATCAAGCGAGATATGTTCAAGCACAACGACTTTTCTCATGATGAGACCCCATCATGCGCCTTCTGCAAATCCGCAACGATGATTTTCTTCATCTGAAGCATCGCCTGCATCACACGTCCCGATTTCTCCGGGTCGGGATCGCCCATCAACTCGCCCAACTGCTTCGGGACGATCTGCCACGACAACCCATACTTGTCCTTGAGCCAGCCGCACATGGATTCCTCGCCGCCATCAGCAGTGAGGGCGTTCCAGAAGTGATCCACTTCCTCTTGATTCTCGCAATTAACGAACATCGAAATCGCCTCATTGAACTTGAACTGGGGACCTGCATTCAGACCAATGAACTCCTGCTCGTCCAATTCGAACGAGACCGAGAACGCCCTGCCATCGGGTCCGCGCGAGATGCCAAGCACCTTAGAATTCTTGAAGAGCGAGACGTAAAAATTCATCGCTTCTTCCGCCTGCGTATCGAACCATAAGAACGGGGTGATCTTTTTCATTTTGATTCTCCTTTGGCTTTCTTCACATTTGCCGCCACATGCAATTTGACGACTCTCTCGATCAACTTGACTGGAAGCGGTTCATCGAGCGGAAATTTCAACGTCCCCTTGCCGTCCGCATATTTTGCGATCTGACGTTCGAACGCTTCATTCCCCGCCGGGATCGGGTACAGCGAAATATGCTTTTTCCACCCCGCAAAATGGACCAGGTTCCTGCCGTTCAATTCATAGCCTGCAATCTTGTAACTGATCTTCTCGCGCGCATCCGGCGCCGCGGCTCGAATGACAGCCCGTATTTGTTTCAATTGTTTTTGTGTATGTTCGGGGAATCCTGCAATATAGTCGTCGACCGAATTCGTGTCCATGCTCTCTCCTTTACCGATAAAAAAACGCGCGCTTATTTTAGAACATTTTTTTCTAATTCTGCAAGACCGATTTTACCCGCGAAACCGTGGATACGAGCCTAACACCCGCAGGGTCAGTGCATATTCCCCCAAATGCTCCAGCGCTCGTTTTGAAACCTCATCCTGTGCCGAGCCAATGAAGTCAATATAAAACAAATATTCCCAGGGCTTGCCTTGCAGCGGGCGCGACTCGATCTTCGTCAGGTCAATGTCGCGGAGGGCAAAGACGCTCAACGCCTTGAACAATGCGCCCGGCTGATTTTTCAACGTAAACACGATGGAGGTCTTCGCCTCGCCCGCCGGGACGGTTGCTTCTCGCCCAACAGCCAGAAAACGCGTATAGTTTTCGGGGTTGTCTTCGATGCCTTCTTCAAGAATTTGCATGCCATACAACTCTGCCGCCCGCCGCGAAGCGATTGCCGCCGTATCATGCGCCCCCGACTCTTTGAGCAGTTTCACACTTCCCGCCGTGTCGTAAACCTGCTCCGGCTTGATGCCATGACTCCGCAAGTACGCCGCACACTGCCCCAGCGCTTGCGGATGGCTGATGGCTTTCCGGATGTCCTCCTTTTTCACGCCGGGCAGGGCAATCAGACAATGACGGACGCGAAGGAGATACTCGCCTACGATGTGCAGAGCATGCCGCAGGAGCAGGTCGTAGTTCTGGTGGATACTGCCAGCCAGCGAGTTTTCAATGGGGACGAGGGCAAAGTCGCTTTCCCCGGAAGCAACCGAATCAAAGACCGCATCGAATGATTCGCACGGTAATGTAGCCACTTCGCCAAAATACTCAAAGACCGCCTGTTCGCTGTACGCGCCGGCTTCGCCTTGAAATGCAACTCGCATGTTCACTCCTCCGTAATTGGAAATTTACGGTTCTACTGCTTTTAACGGGAAAGCGGAAATTTCAGCCACGGATTACACAGAGTTTCACCGATTTTTTCCTTTTTAATCCGTGTGAATTCGTGAAATCCGTGCCAAAGTATTGGCTTACCGATGCACTTCCCGTCAGAAACGGGAGAGCCAAATTCACCAATTACCAATTATTGATTGATGTTACGCGCCGTCCCGAAGGTTTGGGCAAAATCCAAGCCTGATTTACGTGAGCCTTCGGGACGTTTTGCGTAAGGTGAGTTATTGATTCTCCGCCCACTCTACGATCTTTCTGAACCCCGCTTCCACTTCCTCATCTGAGGCGGCAATCGTCATACGGACGAAGCCCTCGCCATGTTCGCCAAACGCGGAACCGGGGACGAGCGCCACCCCCGCTTCTTCGAGCAATCTCTCGCAGACCTCCGCCGAGGTTATTTTCAACGGACGGACATCGAGGAAGAAGTAAAACGCTCCCTGCGGCGGGGTGACAATGATTTTCTCGCTTTCCAATTCATGGGCAAGGCGCAGAACAAGGTCACGGCGGCGGGCATAGGCGGCGCGCATTTCGGCGGTGACTTGTTGAATCTCGGGGTCGGTCAGGGCAAAGGCGGCGGCTTTCTGAATGAAAGGAGCAACGCATGTGATGGAGTTTTGCCCCGCTTTCAGGGCGTTTGTGATGATGCGTGCGGGCGCGGCAAGGAAACCGACTCGCCAGCCGGTCATCGCGTAGGATTTGGAGAGGCTGTTGACGAGGAGCGTCCGTTCTTTGGCGCCGTCGAATGCTGCGGTACAGGTTGGACGCTCGCCGTAGTACAGGCTCCCGTACACCTCGTCACTGACGATCCACAGGTCGTATTCCTGGGCGAAGTTTTGTAATCGTTGCAGGTATTCACGAGAGGGATAGGCGCCCGTTGGGTTGGAGGGGTAGTTGAGGACGATGGCGCGCGTTCGAGGTGTCAACGCTTTGAGCCAGGAGTCGAATGAGGGGATGAATCCGCTGTCGGCGGGGGCAGGGACGCGGATGGCGTTCCCGCGCAGCATGGTCACCATGTTTTCGTGCGTCGCCCAGGAGGGGTCGGGAATCAAAACGTCATCCCCAGGGTTGAGGATGGACTGCATTGCCAGGTAGTAGGCGTGGATGCCGCCGTGCGTGACGATGATTTCGGAGGCGGGGTCGTAGATCACTCCTTCGTCGCGCTGGAGTTTGGCGGCGATGGCTTGGCGGAGTTCGAGCGTGCCGATGGCGGGGGCATAATGGGTATGCCCGCTTTGCATGGCGCGGAGGGCGGTCTGGATGATGGCAGGGTGTGTGCCGAAGTCAGGGTCGCCGACCTGCAAGCCGATGAGGGGGCGCCCACTGGCTTTGAGGGCGTTGATGCGGTCGGAGAGGGCGACGGTGGCAGATTGACGGACGAGGTCGAATTGTTGGTTGAGGCGCATGGCGGTTCCTGCAATAAAATTTCTGCATTATACCTTGCGGCGGGTAATGAAAACGCCCTCCAAATGAAGGGCGTTGGTATAATGCTTGTGCCGAAGGAGGGAATCGAACCCTCATTCCCGTAGGGAACACGATTTTGAGTCGTGCGCGTCTGCCTGTTCCGCCACTTCGGCTTTTCGGTTAGCGTTCGCAAGTATACCACTCTAAAATAGAAGGTCAAGATAGATGAAACTTGGAATCATCGGATTACCCCAAGCGGGAAAGACAACCATTTTCAATGCCCTCACACGGGGGAATGAGCCGACGACTGCTTCGGCAGGACGTTTCGAAGTCCATACGGCTGTGGTGGACGTGCCCGATGAGCGCGTGACCAAACTTTCGGAGATGTTCAAGCCGAAGAAGACCATTTACGCCAAGGTGACGTATGCGGATATTGCGGGACTGGAGGCTGGGGCTGCCAAAAGCGGCATTTCCGGTCAACTGTTGAATCAACTCGCCCAAATGGACGGGTTTATCCTGGTTATTCGCTGTTTCGAGAGCGATTTGGTGATGCATCCGAACGGGAGCGTGGACCCGAAGCGGGATGTCGAGTCTATGCTGGGGGAATTGCTGCTCAATGACCTGGTGGCGGTGGAGCGCAAACTCGAGCGTCTCCACGAGGAGCGCCGCAAGGGCGGCACGGATAAAGCCTTGAATGAGCGGCAGACGGTTTTGTTCAACCGTTTGCATGAGGCGCTGAACAATAATATTCCGCTGCGCAAACTGGACTATACGCCCGAAGAACAGAAGGAGCTCGCCTCCTACGGTTTGCTGACGCGCAAGCCGGTGCTGGTGGTTTTCAACCTGGGGGAGGGGCAGTCTGCTCCGCAGATGGAGCTGGATGTGCCGTCGGTGGCGCTGATGGGCAAACTGGAGATGGAGATGGCGCAACTTTCGCCTCAAGACGCCGCCATGTTCATGGAGGAATACGGCATCAAGGAACTCAGCCTGAACAGGATGATTCGCCTTTCGTATGAGCTGCTGCAGGTGCAGTCATTTTTTACGGTGGGCGAGGATGAGGTGCGCGCCTGGGAAACGCGAATCGGCGCGACGGCTCAGGAAGCGGCTGGTGAAATTCACACCGACCTGATGCGCGGCTTTGTTCGGGCGGAGGTGGTGGCTTATGACGACCTGATCAGCCTGGGGTCTATGGCGGAGGCGAAGGCAAAGGGTAAACTCCGGCTGGAAGGGAAGGAGTATATTGTCAAGGATGGGGATATTGTCCACATTCGCTCGAGTCTGTAACTGATGCAGGCTCTTCCTGCTCGCAAAACAATCAAGGAGAACTCAAATAATGGCATACGCGTTATCTCAATGGAATCTTGGAGAACTGTTCCCATCCTTTGGAAGCCCTGAGTTGCAAGCCGCCTTCGAAAATGTGGAGGAACAGGTGGCGTCGTTCGAGGGGGTGCGGAACAAACTGACGCCGGACATGGACGTGGAGACGTTCCTCGACGTGGTGCGCGCCTCGGAGGCGACAGCCCGCATTATGAACAAGATTTATGCGTTTACGGGGTTGTCGTTTTCATCCAATACACAGGATCAGACGGCGCAGACTTATATGGCGCGCGTGCAGCAGTTTGCGGCAGAAATACAGAACCGCACCCTGTTTTTCAGCCTGTGGTGGAAAGGACTGGATGACTCAAACGCCGAACGGTTGATGGCGGCTTCGGGTGATTATCGGTATTATCTCGAAACTATGCGCCATTTCAAGCCGCATACGTTGAGCGAAGCGGAGGAAAAGGTCATCAATATTAAGGATGTGACCGGCGTGGGCGCGCTGGAAACACTCTACGACGCCATCACCAACCGCTATGTGTTCAAACTGGATGTGAACGGTGAGACGAAAGAACTCACGCGCGGACAGTTGATGGCATATGTGCAGGGCAGTGACGCAGACCTGCGCGCAAAAGCGTATCAGGAGTTGTACCGCGTGTATGGGAATGATGGTCCCATTCTGGGGCAGATGTATCAAACACGCGCGCGCGACTGGTACAACGAGAACATTGGTTTGCGAAAGTTCTCCAGCCCCATCGCCGTGCGCAACCTGGCAAATGATGTCCCCGATGAGGCGGTGGATGCCCTGCTGGAGGTCACGCGCCGAAACGCGGGGATTTTCCAGCGGTATTTCAAAATCAAGGCGAAATTGCTTGGCTTGGAGAGGCTGCGTCGTTATGATATTTATGCGCCTGTCGCCAAATCGGATAAGAAGTTCGATTACAACGATGCGGCGCAGATGGTCTTTGATGCTTTTCGTTCGTTCGATCCGCAGATTGCAGAGATGGCGCAGCGTGTCTTCGACCAGCAGCATGTGGACAGCGAGGTGCGCAAAGGGAAACGCGACGGCGCATTCTGCTGGTCGGTGCTGCCTGATATGACCCCGTATGTGCTGTTGAATTATCAGGGGCGGGCGCGGGATGTGGCGACAATGGCGCACGAACTTGGACACGCCATCCATGCGATGCTGGCTTCGCACCATAATACGTTCACCTTCCACTCGTCTCTTCCTTTAGCCGAAACTGCCTCGACCTTTGGAGAGATGATGCTCACCGATAAATTGCTCGCGGAGGAGAGCGACGAAGCCGTGCGGCGCGATATTCTCTTCAAGCAAATGGACGACGCTTATGCCACCATCATCCGCCAGGTGTTTTTTGCGCTGTTCGAACGCGAAGCGCACGACATGATCCAGAAGAACGCCTCGGTGGATGATTTGAGTAAGGCTTACCTGACAAACCTCAAGGAGCAGTTCGGCGATGCGGTGGAGGTCAGCGATGAGTTCAAATGGGAGTGGGTGTCCATTCCGCATATTTATCACACGCCGTTCTATGTGTATGCGTATGCTTTCGGGCAATTGCTGGTCTTTTCGCTGTATCAGCAGTTCAAAGCAGAGGGCGATTCGTTCAAGCCGAAGTATCTCAAGATTCTTTCAGCGGGCGGCTCGGAAGCGCCGGCAAAAATTCTTGCCGAGGCCAGCGTGGATATTCGCTCAGCAAAATTCTGGCAGGGCGGGTTTGATGTGTTAAACAGGATGGTGGGGGAGTTGGAGAAGTCTTAAGAGCGCCGCCCCGAAGGTTCTCATTCAGACCTTCGGGGCGTTTTTAGTTCCCGTTTTTTTATCCAAAAACAGGCGGCTCATTTGGTCTGTAAAGCCATCTGTTGTTTTCTCGAACTCGATGACGGTGCGTTTGATGGCGGCGTGCATGGCGTAGTCGAATTTGAAGCCCTGGGCGGGGGAATCGAGGTTCATCCAGGCGTGCGAGTCTTTTGGAAGGATGCGCAGAGAGAAAGCGCGGGTTCGGCGAAAGAAGTACAACAGTTCGAAGGGATAGTACACTTTGCCGGAGCGAAGGTTTGGGCTGTTGAGCAGGCTGGGGTCTGTGGGGTCAATTTGGGGCGGAGGAGGAAGCGTCTGTTGATCGAAGCGGTCAACCCACAAGGTGACGTAATTGCTGTGGGCGTAGAAATCCTGCGCGGTGTGCAGGAGTCTTCCAAATGCCTGCCAGGCGGGGAGCGCCTGCCCCTCTTTTAGCGAAGAGACGGCAAGGGCGCGCTGTTCCTCGATATAGGCGTAGGATTTTTCGAAGGCGTTGTTGTCGAAGTGAAATTCGTCGTGACCGATCTGCCCTGCCAGGCGGTCTTGCCAGATGTTTGCCTGAATGATGACGGAGATGGCGCGCGGGCTGAAACGGTTACCGAGCGATGCGAGCATGATCTCGATGTGGTATTGGGTGAGCATTTTGCGATTATACCTGCAGGATGCACTGCGTTATAATGCCCGCATGACGTTTTATACTGCCAAAGGTGATGACGGAACAACGGGGCTGCTGGGCGAGGGGCGTGTGATGAAGTACGATGCGCGCATCGAAGCGATTGGGACGGTGGACGAATCAACCGCCGCTCTGGGGCTGGCGCGCGCTCAATGCCTTGATTCACGCTCGGGTCCCATTCTGCTCGAAGCCCAGCGCGATTTGTACAAACTGATGGCGGAGGTGGCGGCGACGCCCGAAAACGCGGAGAAGTTTCGCTTTATAGACGCTTCGCGGGTGAAGTGGGTGGAAGAAATGACCGACACGTTAGCCAAAGCGGTGGAAATGCCGAAGGAGTTCATTTTGCCCGGCGATTCTCTGGCGGGGGCGGCGCTTTCGCTGGCACGGACAATCATCCGCCGCGCTGAACGCCGTGTGGTGGAGATGTACGACACCGACGAACTCTCGAACCCCGATTTGCAAAGATATCTGAACCGCCTGTCTTCGCTGTGCTTTGTGCTGGAGTTGCTGGAGAATCAGGCAGCGGGGCGTAAGACGACGCTGGCAAAGGAATAAAACGAACCGCAGGGCGGCATCCTGCCGTCTGGGGTGGGAGAATCCGTTCTACGAGGCATCATGACAGGCACATTTCTCAACATTGTAACGGTCCTTATTGGCGGGGTTATCGGTTTGATTTTTGGCGCACGGATTCCGGAAAAATTGAAAGCGACGGTTATTGCTGGGATGGGGCTTTTCACGGCGGCAATGGGGTTGCAGATGTTTCTGAAGACGGAAAACCCGCTGATTGTGTTGGGGGCGCTGCTCCTTGGCACCCTGCTGGGCGAGTGGTGGCGCATTGAAGATGGCTTGCAGAATTTGGGGAAATTTCTCGAACAGCGCTTCTCAAAAACAGACGATGACGGATCGAATACGTTCGTGCGCGGATTTCTGACCGCGTCGCTGTTGTTCTGCGTGGGACCGATGACGATTCTGGGTTCGATTCAAGACGGGTTGACAGGCAACTATAACCTGCTGGCGGTCAAGTCTGTGCTGGATGGGTTTGCCTCAATGGCATTTGCTTCAACCCTGGGGGTTGGGGTGATGTTTTCGACGGTCATCATCTTTGTTTATCAGGGCGGCATCAGCCTGCTGGCGGCACAGTTGAACGCGATTGTCACTGCTGCGATGATGAACGAATTGACCGCGACAGGCGGCGTCATTTTGCTGGGGCTGGCAATCAGCAGTTTACTGGAGATCAAAAAAATCCGCGTGGGGAATATGCTGCCGGGGCTGTTGGTTGCGCCGGTGATTGTGTGGGCGTTGGGGTTGTTTTGAGTGTCAGTTACTCGACTTTGAAGTCGGTTTGGGATAGGGAAAAAGGCATATTGCCCGGCGCTAGCGAGCGTCTTTTACGCCAGGCGCAGCGGACGCTGCCGAAGGCGTCTTACCTCTGCCTGCTTTGCGCTGTAATAACAATGTGGCGGGGGAAGGGAAACGCTGCTTTAGTCCGCGAAGACTTCCCATTTGCTATTGATATACGGCAGGGATCGTTCGCCGAACCAGCCAGATTTGTCCCAATAGAAGCGGTTCCAAATGTTGACGCCGAAAGGTTTACACTCTGCGAGAGCAAATCCCTCGGGGAGCGTATCGGCGATGGGGCAAAGCGGCTGGTCAATGTCTATGAGTGTGGGGGGGCGCAGGGCGGTTCCGCTCAGGGAGTTGCGCAGGCCGGGGGTAGGGAAGCAGTTTTCGTTCCAGGAGTCTGCGCCGCCGTTATCGGGCAAGCGGCAAAAAGATTGATCGGGGAAGTTTACTACGGAGTAATTATAGGCATCTGCCAGTTGTCCGTTTGGCTTGAGCAGGCGCACGCCGTCGCCGCCGTCGCTGAGGAGGAGCCCGGTTTGGCTGCCGTAAAAGACGATGCGTTCGCCCGGTTTCAACGTCACAGCGGGAAGTGTGTAGGGCAGCGAGCCGATATTGGCTTCGTCATCCAGGCGGTAGCCGCTGAGGTTGACATCTACTACACCGTGATTGAGCAGCTCGATGTATTCGTCGCCCTGATTGATGACGCCGTCGTTGTTCCAGTCACTGCCGGGGCGGGGAACAAATTCGTTGATAGCGATAAGCGGCGGCGGAGGGGGAGGCGGAGGCGTGCGCGTGGGGGTGCGGATGGGAGTGGGAGTGCGGGTGCGGGTGGGAGTTCGAGTAGGGGTGCGGGTAGGAGTAGGCGGCGGGGAATATGTGACGGTATTGTCTGTGCTGGTGCTGGCAAGGTTGGTGTTGCCTACGAGGTCTGTTACGCGGTTGGCTGGGATGGTGGGGCGAAGCGTGCCGGGAGCCGTCACGGCGGTGGCAGAGACCGTGAAGGTTTTGTTGTCACCAGAATTTGTAATGGTCCAGGTAATGCCTGTGGCGGTGCCGGTTTGGGTAATGTCGGAGGGGGTGAAGATGCTGGCAATAATCGGCTCAGAAAAGACGACCGTAAAGTTGATCGGCAATGCGGTTGCCGGGTCTGCCTGCCCGGCTGCCTGGTTGATGGTCACAGTGGGCGGGGTGGTATCCAGATATGTGACGGAATTATCCACGCCGCCGCTGGCGAGGTTGCTGTTTCCTGCAGGGTCTGCAACTTTTCCGGCGTCAATGACCGGTATCAATGTGCCATTTTGACCGACGGAGGTTGCCGAAAGCAGGAAGGTCTGGCTATCGCCGGAATTTAGAATGCTCCAGGTGATAAAGTTCGCCGTGCCGGTTTGCCGAATATCGCTGACGGTGAATGTAGAGGGGGTGATCGCTTCTGAGAATGTGACCGTGAACTGTACCGGCGGCGCGCCGGTTGGGTCTGCCTGACCGGTCGCCTGTTCGATCATCACAGAAGGGGCGGTATTGTCCAGTGTATAGGTTTCGTCAACGGCAGGCTCCACAAGAGGCAGCGGGTTTCCAAGAGTATCCATGATGTCTTGAGCGGCAGACAAATCCAGCCCAACGACGCCGTTATAGGCAGGCAGAGTGCCGGCTGAAGCGGTTACATCGTACACGCTGCCGCTGACCGCCGTCACCGCTAGCGTAGTGCCGGTGGCGCCTGTCAACACAAAATCCAAAGGGTCCACACCGGTCACAGTTTCTGAGAACGTCAGGCGGAAGGTGAGGGTATCGGCATTGGTGGCTGCGGCGGTTGGATTCTGGCGGCGAATGGATGCCAGCGAAGGAGGCGCGCCGTTATCAATCACGATATTTTTGTTGGCGCTCAAAGAACCTGGCGCGCCCGGGTCAGGCAGAAACAAGATTGCGTTTCCGGCTGCGCCGACAATCGAGCCGCCGTTCAACGCCAGCGCGGAGGTCGAGACGTAATCGAGGTCGCTCGAGGCATCGCCCGCTGCGACGGTATAGCGGAATGTCAGGGTGTTGGTTCCGCTGCCGGAGAGATAGGAAGCGGTTCGATCGGTGATGCCTGTTTCCAGCAGCAGCGTGGGGGTCCCGGTAACATCCACCACTGCATTGAATGAAACGGTAATATCTATGATACTGCCGGTTGTGTACGTGCCGTCTGGGGTGGGCGAGGTGACGTTGGTTACAGAAATACATGCAACCGGCAGGCTGGCAGAATTTTGTGGATTGCTGTTTGTTTGATTCCAGGTGAAATCTGCCTGGTTGTTATCTGTGTCGTTGCAATTTCCTCCGCCGCTTGCTGTCTTTCGTTCGTAGCTCTGGTCTGCCGTGCCGCTGAGGGGGGTGAGCGGGGTCCCCTCTTTATAGGCGGAACCTGCGCTCAGCCCAACGGCGTCAATGATGGTGACGCCATCGGGCAGGGTCAGGGCAACGCCGCCGTCATCGGTGATGCCGGTGGTGTAGGTCAGGTCGGGCGTGGTGGCGCCGCTGTAGCCGCCCGTTGCGTTGTTAGCAACAAGGTAATATTGACCGGGCGCAAGAAAGGTTGAGGCAGGAATGGTTGCGCGGGTGCTGACGGAGCCGGCATTGTTGGAGCCTCGAATCAGCCAGCCGCTGATGTCAATTGTTGCGGCAGTGGGATTGTACAACTCGATAAATTCATCGTTCCCCCCTGACGGTCCAAGAAAACGAAACTCGCTGATGACCACGCTGAAGACCGCCTGTTGCTGCGGGGCTGCCTGAACCGGGAGGCGCAACGTCCCTGCCAGCGCCATCAACAAGCAGGCAATGGTGAAGAGAAAAAAGATGGAACGGGCGAGGGGGGATCGTTGCATAAAAGGTCAGAGCGTGAATCCACTCGCAGAGGGATGAAAAGACATCCCTGCGCGAGAAGCGGGGAATTACATCCATTATACGCCCCCTGCAGGCAGGATATCCCGGTACGGAAGGACTAGCGCGGCTCGACTACGATTTTAATCGCCGTGCGCACCTTGTCTTCGATGGTCACGTCCGCAAATTCGGGGATGCAAACCACATCCAAACCATCGTTTTTGAGGTAGCCGATTGCCAGCACCAGCGCTTTGACCGCCTGGTTGACGGCGCCAGCGCCAATCGCCTGCACTTCCGCCCGTTTGTGTTCACGGACGACACCCGCAATTGCCCCGGCAACGGCAGAGGTACGGGAGTTTGCAGAAACTTTGATCATCTCCATGGGAACCTCCCAACAGTGAAAAAGGGGCTGTTTAAAAGCATTGTACAGGATTTAACCGTTCTGTTCAAGCGTTGGGACTTTAAAATATGGCTGAAATGTCCGATTTTGCCAATTTGTGGAATTTTGCTCGCTACCTGACACTTTTCAAAATCGTGAGTCCTTAGAGCCTATCCGAAAAATGTTTTTGCGCCATCCCGCCCGGACATGAATGTCCGGGCTATCCATCCAAAGCCGTCTGATGAAAATTAACAAATAAGTACCGTAACCGCATAGTGCGGCTTCCAGCCGCAACCCAAAAATTCACTGCTCAAGTGCGGAGGCAAAACCAGAAAAAGAGTTATTGCCTGCTCTCACCTTGCGCGCTTCTTCATCCCCATCCCCCCTGCCCCCCTTCCCCGCAG
>Ga0272446_1002637_pt1 | contig 24025 bp, 17 predicted proteins | sample YNPCB0061_FD_194587 | JGI IMG/M metagenome (GOLD analysis project Ga0272446, IMG submission 194587) | Hot spring microbial mat communities from Yellowstone National Park, WY, United States - YNP-CB-006-1 | ecosystem: Environmental > Aquatic > Thermal springs > Hot (42-90C) > Sediment | place... | reverse complement strand
GGCTCGGCGGCTCGCCGGTGATCGTCCCCACTTGCGTGGATGTTCACTCCTATCAACCCGCCAAGGCTTCACCGGCACGCGATGGCCGAACCCTGGTTTGGATTGGTTCCTCTAGCACCCTGCAAGGTCTAGAGCGTATCGGCCCGCTGCTGGAGGAACTCGCTGCCAGCGTGCCGGGGTTACGACTGAAGGTGATTTGTGACCGCTTTCCCCATTTCCGTCGGCTACCGGTCCTGGCCGTGCCCTGGAGCGAGGCGACCCAGGCCGCCCAACTTGCCGACGCCGACATCGGTATTTCCTGGATTCCCGATGATGACTGGAGCCGTGGTAAGTGTGGCCTGAAATTGCTGCAATACATGGCCGCCGGCCTGCCCAGTATCGCTAATTCCGTCGGCGTCCATCCGCAGATCATCCAGCATGGCGACACGGGCTTCCTCGCCGAGAACGCCGAGCAGTGGCGTTATGCGGTCATTCGCCTGGTCAGCGATCCGCACATGCGCCAGGAAATGGGGGCCGACGCCCGCCGACACGTCGAACAGCATTACAGTCTCGAAGCCGCTAGCCGGCTCTGGCTAGGGGTGTTGGACCGGCTGGAAAGGAAGGCAGCGTGATTACCTGGCATGCTGCGCCCGCTTGGCCCGCCGAGGTGCCGCTGGACTGGGATGCTTGGCCTCGGGAGCCGATCAAACGCACGCCGCATCGCGAAGTCTTTCGCGTGCGTTGCTCGGGAGCCGATTTTCACGTCAAACACTATCGCCCCGACAGCCGGGAACGCCTGCGGCAATGGGTGCGGCCACCCAAGGCGCAGAGCGAGTACCAGCGAGGCCTAGAGTTGCTCGCCCGCGGCGTGCCGACCCTAGAGCCGCTCGCCTGGGGCCGGGCTGGCTTGGATAGTTACTTGGTGACGCGGACTTTGCCCGGTGCCGTGCCCCTATTGGACGACTGGCAAGGTCGGGGCGAGATTCCACGTGAGCTCCCCCAACGCCTGGGTCGCTTCCTGGCTCGCTGCCATGCGGCGGGCGTCTGCCATGCCGATCTGCATCCGGGCAATCTCTTGGTCACACCCGATGGTTGCTTGTATCTGATTGATCTACACTTGGTCCAGGTTGGCCCGCCGCTCGATGCCCGTGCCTCGCTCGCCAATCTCGTGGTGCTAGATCGCTGGTTTGCCCTGCGGGCCTCTCGCTGGCAACGCCTGCGTGCCTGGAAGGCCTATCAGGCCGCCCGGCCAGAGATTCCCCTGGATCCACGCCAACTCGCCGCAGCGACCGCAGCTTCCCTGCGACGATTCGTCCGCGAACTGGACCAACGCTGCCGTGGCAAAGGCCGACACTTTGCCCGCATCCCCGGCGGTTTACGCGTCAGCAGCCTCGCCCCCGAGGTGGTGACCGAACTGCAACAGCAAGCCGACGCCTTGCTCGATGCCCCGGATGCTGCCGTGCTGAAACGCTCCGCCTCTTCAACGGTTATCGAGATCGAACGGCCGCTCCAAGGCAAGCCAACGCCGCTGATCCTCAAACGTGTGGATGCGACCCGCTGGACGGACAGCCTGACGCGCTGGTTTCGGGCCGATGCGGCGACGCGGTCCTGGCGCATGGGACACGCCTTGACGCTGCGGGGCCTCCCCTCGCCACGCTGCTTGGCCGTCTGGCACGTCGGGGCTACTGGCTATCTTTTACAGGAAAAAGTGCCCCAGCCGCGACCTCTCAAGCGTTACCTGGCCGAGCTTCCGGCCGACGCTGTGCGACGCAAACGCGACATGCTAAGACAAGTAGGCCGACTCGTGCGACAACTGCACGAGTGGGGCATCAGGCATCGCGATCTAAAGGCGGCCAATCTGCTGGTGAGTCCGGCACGGGCCACTCTCGGACCGCGCGGCTTGGAGGCTGCTCGACTCGACGGCGGCGAGCATCTGTGGTTGGTCGATCTGGTCGGAGCCAGCATCCGCCAGCGAGTTACGCCGGAGCGTCGCCAACGCGACCTGGCGCGGTTGGCAGCCAGTTTTGTTAATGAGCCGGGCCTTAGCCGAACCGATCGCCTGCGCGTGCTTATGAGCTATCGCAACCAGGCGTTCTGCGGGCGTGGCGACTGGAAGGCCTGGTGGCGGCGCATCCAAACCCTTGTTTGGGCAAAGCAACAACGCAACCAACGCCTGGGGCGAACACTCAGCTAATGGGAAGTTTGGCCGAGACGATTTCTTCGGGAATTCACTTGCCGCTATCCGCCATCCGACTATACTGCGCATGGACAAGACTCTCGTGGGGTACCGTCCCCACACGGATGGGCACCATCCTACCCTGAGAAATCAAGGCCGGCGCGTGACCGGCCTTCTATCGTTCGTTCGCGAAAGGGTCATTTATGCAAAGTAGCATAGGGGCGGAACTGGACTTGATCGAGGAATTGCGTCTTCGTCGCTGGGCGCGGGAAAACTATGTCCCGGCCGACCGCCGCACCCCCGAATGGCACTCGGTGGTTCTGGATGAGATGAACCGCAAGGACCGCGAACTGAGCGAATCGCAGACGGTGACCTCGGCCTAGACCAAGCCAACGAACTGCCTTTTCTCTAACTTGCCGAGGGGCGAACTTCTCTGTGGTTCGTCCCTCGATAAATTTTTTTCGGTCCAGGCGTTTTTTCCGTCTCTGCTTCCAAGGTGTAGCGTGCCTGCCATGCGACTGCTTGTCTCCTCCTGGCGCTGGTGGGTCTGCACCTTGCTACTGCTAGCGACCATGGTCAACTACATGGATCGCCTGACGCTCAACTTGCTCTCCGAGCCGATCCTCCGCGAACTGCACTTCTCCGACAAGGGCTACGGCTCCATCGAATCGGGCTTTGCTCTGGCCTTTGCCTTCGGAGCCATCGGCTTTGGCTTCCTGGTCGATCGCGTTGGGGTGTACTGGGTCTATCCGGCCGCCGTGTTGGCCTGGTCGGCAGCGGGCTTTTGCTCGGGTTTGGCTACCTCGTTCGAGACGATGCTGTTGACGCGGATCGCTCTGGGTCTGGCGGAGTCGGCGAATTGGCCCTGTGCCTTGCGGGTCACGCAGCGGGTGCTGTCACGCGAGGAACGCTCGATGGGCAATAGCATCCTGCAATCGGGCACGGCGGTCGGCTCGATCGCACTGCCATTGGTGCTGAAGCTGCTCTACGTCGAGGGCGAGCCGGGAGCGTGGCGGCTGCCGTTCTTTGTCGTCGGGGCGGCGGGGGCGTTGTGGGTGGTGCTGTGGTTTGCCCTGCTACGCCGCGAGCATCTCGACGGCCCGGTGGTCACGGCGACGAGTGCGCTCACCCAGCCGCTGCCGACGCTCACACCAGGACGCTATGTGGCCCGCTTTTTGGCTTTGGTGGTGCTGGTGATCACCACGAATATGACCTGGCACTTCCTGCGGGCTTGGGGGCCGCGCTTCCTGCAGACCCAGCGGGCCTACACCCAAGATCAGGTGAACAACTTTTTCATCGGTTATTACGTCCTCTCCGATCTCGGGGCCATCGCCGCCGGGGCTCTCACTCTCGGGGTTGCCGCTCGGGGTATCGGCGTCCACACCAGCCGGATGGCCGTGTATCTAATGTTCGCCCTGATTGCCCTGCTGACGGTCGCCTTACCGTTTCTGGAGGGCTGGCTGCTGACGCTGACGTTTTTGGTGGTTGGCTTCGGCGCGTTGGGCGTCTTCCCCAACTATTACTCGTTCACCCAAGATCTCACCCAGCGGCATCAGGGTAAGCTGACCGGCTTTCTCAGTAGTTCGTGTTGGGTTGCCCTGGCCGGGTGGCAGGCATGGATCGGCAGCCACGTCGAAGCCACGCAATCGTATTTGCTGCCGATGCTGCTGGCCGGACTCGCGCCGCTGCTTGGCTTCGTAGCCATGATTCTGCTGTGGGGTCCTACGCGCTCCAGGGACGAGGGAACCTTTTAAATCGGTACCGTCCGACTTTGGGGTGGCTAGGCTCGTGGAATCGTTCACAAACCAAGCGTCCGTGGCTTCGGGCCAAGCAACCCAACAGGAGACCGTTCAAAAAGGGAACGAGCAGGGTTTGGCTCGCTTTGCAAACAACGTAGCACCCTCTTAAGAGGAAGGCGGGGGCGGCTCGCCTTGCAAGCAACGCACTACCGCCTCCATCTTCGCTCGCTCGGGGCCTTCCAGAGCCGCCAGGTTTTCATGCGCTTCGATGGCGTTGCGGCGAAAAGCGATCGGATCGACGCCTTCGAGGCTCAACGGCGTCCAGGTCGGCTCGGGCGGTAACTCGGCCTCCGTGCCGATCGGGAAGCCTTCATACGAAGCCATCTCTTGTAAATTCTTCACACAATGATTCGAGGGCGCGACCAGCAAAGGAGGCGGCAGGCCCCGCGACAGCAGCAGCCGACGGATCGACCAGAGCGTGCCGATAAAGGTGCTGTCCATGTAGGTGCAGTCGCGTAGATCCAAAACGATCCGCTGCACCCCTGCCTCGAGCATCTGTTCGGCCAGTTGACGCAGGGGCACCCCGTGGGCCATCACGCCCCGGCCCTGAACGTGAAACAGTAAACAGTCGCCAGTGCGACCATAGCGAATGGTTCCCGGGCTAACCATCATCCCAGCGTCTCCGGCAGGGCACAGTCTCCCCTACACGCTACCGCGCCGCGGCCTAAGATACAACCCAATCCCTCGTTGTTCAGGGAGGAATAGATGCACTTCAGGGGTGTGCCGTGCCCCCGCCCCTCTCTGGGAGTCTTTTTCATGACCGCTACTGCTGGCGCTTCCGAACTGCTCGTCACCTCCTCTCAGGGCGTGGTTCACCTTACGCTGAATCGGCCACAACGTCGCAATGCCCTGTCGCTGGGGTTGCTGACTCAGCTGGAGCAGACCTTGGCCCAATTGGCCGAGGACTCCTCGGCGCGAGTGGTGGTGCTGGGCGGGTCCGGTCCGGTGTTTAGCAGCGGTCACGATCTAGGCGAGATGGTCGGCCAGAGCGAGGCAGTTTATCGCGAACTCTTTGCCCTGTGCTCGCGTGTGATGCTCGGGCTGCGTCGCCTACCGATCCCTGTGATCGCCCGGGTGCAGGGGCCGGCCTTCGCCGCGGGTTGTCAACTGGTCGCTGCCTGCGATCTGGCCGTGGCCGCCGAGACGGCAACGTTTGCCACACCCGGAGTAAAGATCGGCCTGTTTTGCACTACGCCGATGGTGCCGCTGGTGCGGACAATTGCCGCCAAGCCCGCGCTGGAGATGCTGCTGACCGGTGAGCCGATTCGCGCCACCCAGGCGCTCCAGTGGGGTCTGGTCAACCGCGTGGTGCCGGCCGAGCAACTCGATGAGGCGATCGCCCAGTTGACGCAACCCATCCTCGCAGCCAGCCCGTTGACGGTGCGGATCGGCAAGCAGGCGTTTTACGCTCAGCAGGGTTTAGACGAAGCGGCAGCCTACGAGGCAGCCGTCGCCGTGATGACCGACAATGCCTGTCGGTCCGATGCCCAGGAAGGCATCGCCGCCTTTCTCCAGAAGCGGCCACCGCAGTGGAGCGGCACTTGACACCCGACCAGCAGCGGCCATAGAAATAAGAGTAACTATTAGGCGATTCTCCCTATTCATGAGAACAAAAACGATTGTGCGGATGCCGGACTCTCCCGAGGGATGTCGGTTCGGCATCTCAAGTGCCGTCCGGAGGCGGAGCATGCTTCTCTGGCCCCCCTGAGAGGATGCCCGCTTCCGGGCCTTTATTGAGGCTAGGCCGGTTGGATTGCCCTCATTTTTTGCTCAGCACTTCCAGCCGGATGTCCTTGAAGCGCACCTCCATCGCCTTGCCGCTGTGCAACTGAAACGCGAACAGCCCGCGTCGTGCTAGTTTTGGATCGTCCAGATCGACGCACAATTGGCCATTGATCCACGTTCGCACTTTCGAACCCTGGGCTTCGATCACATACTCATTCCAATCATTGGGGTGAACATGTTTTTCGCCCGACTGCTTCCACAACAGGCCGCGCCCGTGCTCCTCGTAGAGCTTGCCCCACCAGCCGGCTCCGATGTCGGCCTGCGGCCCTTTCACTTCGCCTTCGGGCAAGTTTTCGCTGCGGAACTGGATGCCGCTGTTCTCACTGTTGGGCACTAGCTTGACCTTTAGGCTTAGGCGAAAATCCTCGGCGATCATCTGACTACGCAGGAAAGCGTTGCGTTTCAGACCATCGGTCTTGCCAACGATCACGCCGTCCTGCACACGCCAGAGTTTGGCGTCGCCCTCCCAGCCGGTCAGGTCTTTACCGTTGAACAGATCGCGGGCATTGTCGGGCGTCGCGAGCAAGGGCGTCTGCACGGGGCTTTGCAGATAGGCGAATAGGGCATGAATTTCCGTCTCGGTTAACCCTTTGAGCACCTCTTCGGGCATCATCGAGACGCTGCTTAACTCGCGGTGTTCGATCTCCTTGGTTGCCAGCGTGAGCGTCTCCTCGGGCGTCACCACGGTGAGGGTACGCGGCGTCTCTTCTTTCACAATCCCCGAGAGGAGCCGACCCCGCTTGGTGCGGATGAGGCTCATGGCGTATTCCTTGGGGATGACCGCACTGGGGTCGAAGATGTTCTCCAGCAGGTAATCGAGGCTGCTGCGGTTGGCTCCGGTGATGTCCGGCCCTACCTTGCCCCCGACACCGAACAGCGTGTGGCACTGGGCGCACGCCTTTTGATAGACCGCTCGGCCCAGGGCCAAGTCCGGCGTCTGCGGCGGCCGCTTGAGCTTCGACGCCCAGGTGCGGATGAGTTCGGCTCGCTCTTTGGGGGTGACCCGCACGCTGCCCCAGACCTTGGCTATCTGGGCGTCTACCTCAGCATCGCGCAGATTGCCCAGCTGCCGAATCAGATCGCTAGAGAGGTGAGCCGCGGGTACTTTGTTGGCGGCTACGGCCCGCAGCAATACACGAGCGTAGAGGGTCCGGCTGGCCAGCGTCGCCAGGGCCTCGCGACGGGCGGCACTATCCAAGCGGTCGTAGATGCTCAGGATGGCGGCAGGGGTGTCAGGATGCTCGAAGCGTGCCAAGCCACGCAGAGCATCACGGCGTAGGGCATCCTCGGTGAGCAACTGCTGCAACAAGACCGGCGTTTGCGTGTCGCGTCCCTCGACCAAGGCATTCAGTGCGGCACGTCGGCTTTCCAGCGGTTCGCGAACATTTGCCAGCACGCCCCGCAACGTCGCATAAGCACTCTTGTCCCCAAACAATGCTGCCAGTGAAATCGCTTTGTTACGGATGTCGGCATTGGTACTCGTTAAGAGCTTAGAAGATACCGTTTTCCAGGCCTCGGGCATGGGAAACGAGCTGACCCCTTTTAAGCCTTCCCGGATGCCCACCAGATAGGCACGTCGCACCGTGTCGCTCGGAGCCTCGCCCAGAGCCTTGACCAGCAACTCAACCGCCTTGCCGCTGCCCAAGGCACTGATGCGACGAATCATAAATTCCAGCAGACGCGGCGTTTTGGCCTGAGCCGCCAGCTTCAACGCACGGTCTGGGTCTTCGCTGGCTAACGGCTCGGCGGCGTACCACAGCATTAGCGGCAAATTGTGGTCGGCAGCATCGTCAAATTGCGTCAGACGTTCCAGAATTGACCAACGCTGCCCCAGAGCGAGCCGCTGCGCCGCGCTGGCAACGTACAGACGCACCACCGGCGAGGCATCGGCGGCGAGGCGGGCGTAGTCGATGGCCGTGCCGTTCTCCGTGGCTAACTGTACTACCCAGGCCCGCACCCAGGGCGAGGGGTCTTGGGCGGCCCGAGCGACCCGCTCGGCCGTCAGGCCTCCGGTGACGTGCAGCGCCCACAGCCCGCGTAGCCGTTTGGTCTCGTCGGCCTGTTCGAAGGCGATTTTGGCCATCGCGGCGTGTTCGGTGCTGCCGCGCTCCTGAAGCAAACGGCGTGCATGGCGGACATACCAATCATTGTCATGGGTGAGCAACTCGACAAGTTGCTTGTCTGTCTCTTGAGCCAGATTGACGGATACCGGCTTGGTGTCTCGATAGAGAATTTTGTAGATGCGACCCGATTCACGATCCCAGACATTGACATCATTATGGTGGCACGCTTGTTTGTCATACCAGTCGATGAGATAAACATTACCATCCGGGCCGTATTTTAAATTGATAAAGCGTGCATAGGCATCATTGGCCAGGAGAAAGTCCGGTGCCCGCGAGGCGACATAGCCCGATCCTTTTGGCGTGAGCTTGTCGACGTTCAAGCGCCGGCCGTGAATATTCCCCATGAACATCTGATCGCGGTAGTGCTTGGGCCAGGTGCCGCCCAGATAAATCATGGTGCCGCAATGGGCATGGCCGCCGCCGGCCGAATCACTCACGTTGTTACCGGCGTGCGGGGTGGCCCCAACATAGTGGCGATGCTCGGCGATGGTTTTGATGTCGTCGTAGGTGTAGGGGTTGAAGTGGGAGCCGGCCTGACGCTGGTAGCGTGCCCCCTGGATGATGTGCCAGTTGTGCGGGATGACGCAGGCTTCGACAAACGCCTGACCGCGATCGTTGAAGTCCAACCCCCAGGGATTGGAAGTGCCATGCGCAAACACTTCAAACACATGCTTGGTCGGATGGTATCGCCACACCCCGGCATTGATCGGAATACGCTTGTCCGCCGGCGTACCGGGCTTGCCCACGCGTGAATGCGTGAAGACGCCATGACAGCCGTACAGCCAGCCGTCCGGTCCCCAGACAAAGGTGTTGAGCGTCTCGTGGGTGTCTTGATAGCCCCAGCCATCCAGCAGGATCTGCGGTTTGCCTGCGGGCTTGTCGTCCTTGAGAGGCACAAACAGGAGATAGGGAGCGGCCCCAATCCACACGCCGCCAAAGCCAACCTCGATCCCACTAACCAGATTCAAGCCTTCCATAAACACTTTGCGACTTTTGAACGTCCCGTCGCCTTCGCTATCTTCAAAGATGAGAATGCGATCCTTGGCGTCTTTATCGTCGCGTCGCTTGGGATAGCTGTAGGCCTCGGCCACCCACAGCCGACCGCGGTCGTCGAGGCAAAAGGCAATCGGTTGCCGCACGTCAGGTTCGCCGGCTACTAGTTTGACGCGGAAGCCCTCGGGCACGGTCATGGCTTTGGCCGCTTCGGCAGGCTTCAGACCGGCATATTTCAAGACGTCGGGCTGCGGCGGCTTGGGCCGCACCGTAAAGGCCGGCTTGGTCGCATGAAAGCGAAAATCGTCAAAATTGATGTGGCCCCAGTGGCCAGAATGGCGATCGACCAAACGGATAAAAATTTCCTTGCCCTGATAGGCGGACAAATCGACGAGTTCGCGGGCGAGGTTTTCGCTTTCTGTGCCGCTAGCCCGATGGATCACCTTGCCTGTCGCTTTCTCGACAATCTCCACACAAGTAGTAGGGTGCGGTCCGCCGGCCACCAAAAAACTAGCCCAAGGATGCGTCACCTTAAACGGCACACTGGTGAGAGTGCCCTGTGGCTTGTCGCCGAATCGTTCGTAGCCACCGATCCAGTACTGGCCTTGGTGATTGCTGCGCATGTCGGCCCGTCGTTGGACGACGGTATCGCCCTTGATGGGTTGGTCCTTGAAAGCTTCGCCCGTGGCCGTCCAGTCTTTGAGAGTGCCCGTTTCGAAATCCAGGTTGAGCGGCTGGCCATCAGCCCCGACAGGCCGAACGCCCGCATCCGCCGAGGAGGGCAGCGGTTGCGAGGCAGCTAGGCCGAGTAGAAACGACAAACAAGAGAACACACATGCGTTACGGAACATCGAAGAATCCTCGCTCGGGCCGTGATGTGTTGCCTATTGTAAAAATCATCACCCGAACGAGGCAACCAAGCGCGTTATTTCGCACGCAAAACCAAGCAGAACCACCGTCTCTGCTCGCGTCGACAGGAGACGGCAGTTCGTCCATTCAGCTAATCGATGGAGAAGAAAATCTCGATTATTAGAAGAGGTGGGAATAGCAACCCATTCTCAACACATCAGCAAAGCAGAGAATCGTTAAACGTTTGGCTCACTTTTTCCCACCCATCGGTTTCGCTTCTTTCTCCTTGCGTTTCTTCTCTTCGTCGGCACGGAGTTTATCTAGCAGGCCGAGCAACTTCACACGACCGGCAAAATCGGCGGCGGCCCACAGATCATTCATCGCCTGTTGTTCATACAAGTCTAGTTCGGCTACATACTCTTTCCAGCGTTTCAGGTCAGCCGGAGAAACGGTCGGACCCGGAGTTCCCGCCAAGAGAGCCGGAGGGATGGTACCACAACCCGAGTGAGGCCCCACGAAGAAGTAATGGGGCGGAGCGACACACGAAACCAACAGCAGTAAACCAAACATAAGGAGACTCCACACAAACAAGAAGAACTATTGTTACATTAACCCGTTCTTCCTGGATCAAGCAAGCCGGCTCCAACAAGATTGGAGGAAAAGGAACTGGCCAAAACAGCAGGCTCGTTACAGGTTTCCCTTGACGGTCGATTAGGCAGCAGGACAATACTCTGAGGAGTATGAAAGAACGAGAATGGACCCCGCGAATCTGGCAAGGTTGCACTCTGGGGGCATGGCTACGCCTGATCTGTCGCAACCGTTTGGCCGTCAGTCCCCGCCTCGCCTACATCCCTTTTGTGTTGACGCACGTGAGCGTGATGCATAGCGTTCTGCGTCTTGTGCAAGAGGCGATTTACGGGACACGGCCGAGCCGAACCCCGTTGGCGGCCCCGCCGCTGTTTATTGTGGGGCATTGGCGCACGGGCACCACACTGCTACATGAGTTACTCATCCTCGACCCTCGACATACGTTTCCTGATACCTATCAGTGTCTGGAACCGAATCATTTTTTGCTCACGGAAACATTTGTTAAACGTTGGATGAATTGGCTGCTCCCCTCGCGTCGGCCTATGGACAACATGAAAGCCGGCTGGGACCGACCGCAGGAGGATGAATTCGCCTTGTGCATGATGGGGCAGCCTTCGCCGTATTTGACGATTGCCTTTCCCAATCATCCGCCGCAAGATCAAAATGCGTTTGACATTCGTGATTTACCTCCTCAGGCTCAACGCGCCTGGAAGCGTGCCTTTGCCCGCTATCTGAGTGAACTGACCTTTCGCGATCCGCGGCGGCTGGTGCTCAAATCGCCCACCCATAGTTGCCGCATCCCCACCCTACTGGAGATGTTTCCCAACGCCAAATTTGTGCATATCATGCGTGATCCCTATGCCGTCTATCCCTCGACCGTGAACCTGTGGAAGCGGCTCTATGAGACGCACGGCTTACAAGTGCCGCGGCATGTCGGCATTGAGGAATACGTTTTATCGACATACTTGATGTTGTATGAAAAGCTCGAAGAAGGTAAGCGGCTGATTCCGCCCGGTCAACTTTATGAAATCAAATATGAAGAGTTGATCTCTCGGCCGCTCGAGCGTCTGCGTGAGTTGTACGAAGCGCTGGATTTAGGCGGTTACGAGCAAGCCCAGCCTCACTTCGAGAACTATCTCCGCGAAAACGCAAGCTATCAAACCAACCGCTTTCCCACTCTTAGCCCTGCCGAGATCGCGACCCTCAACGCCCGCTGGGGGGCCATCATCGACCGCTACGGCTACGCACGCCGCTAGGCGAGCGCCACGGCGAGCAGCCCTGCCACCCGCACCTCTGCCTGCTAAGCGACATCTCTTTGCATGGCTTGTGACAGCTTTTGTGGCCGATGCTGCGTGGGAGTAGCCCGCACACATAGGGCGTGACCAGCACAGTAGAGTTGGCCGGGTTGCAACCGTTCCGCAAGCCCAGAGCCAAGGCGCGAGAGTTGGCCGAAGGCTCTCCGGGAGCATCGTCGCAGGTTTTCCTCGGCCCGGGAGTTGACCCGGCTGGCAAACATGCGACAATCCAGATATGCGCTATTTAATCGACGGGTACAATCTGTTATTTGCCTTGGGCTGGCTGAATCCTCACTCAAAGAAAAGTGCGAGTGCGTGGGACAGAGCCCGCACTTGGTTGCATGAGCAAATTGCGCGACAGCATAGGCAGTATGCCAGTCGCGTCCTGGTCGTTTACGATGGCTTGCCCGGACGCAAAGGACCCGAGCCGGGAGCCCTTTTTTCCCATCCGCGTGAAGCCGACGACTTAATCGAAGAGCAAATCCATCAGGAGAGTGATCCCGCCCGCTTGACCGTGGTCTCCGACGACCACCGCTTGCGTGAGGCGGCCCGACGCAAGGGCTGTGTGGTGTTGCGGTGCCTGGATTATGCCGAGTTGCATCTTCTGCGAGCGCCGAAGCGAGCGGTGGCGGTTGAACCACCGGAGAAGCCCACCGAGATCGACCTCACTGCGGATCGCGAACTGTTTCAACATCTGGAGAATGATCCGGAGTTCAAGCGTGGGGATTGGCCCTGGTGAACGTGCAACGGCAAACTTTTCGCGCCTCGGATGGCTACGAAATGTGCGTTCATCGTTACCGGTCCGCAGCGGCGTCTCGCGGACGAGTGGTGTACATCCACGGCATCCAGAGCCATGCCGGCTGGTATGAACATTCCTGCCGAGCCTTAGCGGAAGCTGGGTTTGAGGTGGAGTTTCTCGACCGGCGAGGCTCGGGGTGCAACCGGGTGGCACGGGGCGATACGCCCTCGTGGCGGCGGCTGGTAGATGACCTTGCCGAGCTGTTGGATATAGGACCGCCCGCGGTGCTACTGTCGGTCTCCTGGGGGGGCAAGCTCGCCGTGGCTCTAGAGGCATGTTATCCGGGACGCACACGCGGCCTTGGGCTGATCACGCCGGGCATCTGCCCGCAAGTGCGCCCGCCGCTGTTGATGCGTCTACGCATAGGCGGAGCTTGGCTGTTCGCACCGTCGCGAACCTTTCCTATCCCGCTCGAAGATCCGGCTCTGTTCACGAGCCAGCCGCAGCGGCAAGCGTTTATCCGCGAGGATCCGCTTGCCTTGCGTCACGCCACTGCCCGTTTTTTTATCGAAAGTGTGCGTCTGGATGCGGCCATCGCTGGCGTTCGCGTTCGGGTGCCGGTGCTGCTGCTGCTCGCGGGGAAAGACCGTATCACCGACAACGAGCGTACCAAGGCGTATGTGGCGGGGTTGCAAGCGCCGCAATTACAGGTGATCGAATACCCCCAGGCCAGTCACACTTTGGAGTTCGAGCCTGATGCCTCGGCGTTTCTGCAAGATTTAGTAGCCTGGGTGGGCAAGCAGTTTGCATGAGAGCAACCGGAGAGCAACAGGCAAGCAAGCAGGGAAAAAGAGAGAAGCCTCGGGCAGATACAACCCGAGGCTTCGAGGAATTAGGCTGCGGTCCAACGGCAGCCCGTCGGCGCGTTTTAACGCAGCCTCACCTGGGTGCTACTACAACTCAAGGGACCACCTCCTTTACTCTAGAGCCTCCCGCATTCTGGCCGGCCCACCAGGCATTCGGACAGTAGCGGCTTGTCGCCCTTCGTGCCACGTTCGCACGATAGCGAGAGGAACACGTCTCCTTCGCCGCTAGCATCCTAGGTAGGCGAGAGGAAAGGTCAAGCCAAGCGGAGAAAAAAACCGCAGGCAGAACATGCCGAAACGGCCCGGCCCTGCCGGCCAGCACCAACAGGTCGAGGGAAAAAGTCGTACAACAACTACCAGCCGCCACGGCAGCAACGGCCAAGGATTTCGCACGAGGAGCATCGGATGATTCGCGTCCTGGTTTTGGGCAATGCCTATCGTGCTGGGGTGTTGGAAGAGGCAGCCCGACTTCTGCCGTTTATTCGGCACTATGCCGAGGTGGTTCACGAAGATCTGTATCAAAAGACCGATCTGTCGAGGATCGAGGCAGAGCTGACGCTGGTGCTGGGGGGCGATGGGGCGATCCTGCGAGCCGCTCGCCAGATGGGCTATCGGCAAATCCCCGTTTTGGGCATCAACCTGGGCCGTCTTGGTTTCCTGGCCGATCTGAGTGTCGAAGAGTTCGAGGCTCACTTTCCCGCCATCGCCGCGGGAGACTATCGGATCACGGAACATTTGATGTTCGAGGCCAGCCAGCCCGGTGGGCCGACGTGGCTAGGGTTGAACGAGATCGCGGTGCAGACCGGGCCACCTTTTCACATGCTTGATTTGGAGTTATACGTCGAAGGGGAAAACGTCGCCAGCTACTCGGGTGATGGCCTAGTGATCTCGACGCCGATCGGCTCGACGGCGCATTCGCTTTCGGCGGGGGGATCGATTCTAGGGCAGGAGCTGGAGGTGTTTGCCATCACGCCGATCTGTCCGCATGGTCTGACGAGCCGGCCCGTGGTGGATGATGCCAACAAGATGTACACCGTGGAGGTAAGCCGAGGCGGCAGTCACGCGTATTTGATTGTCGATGGGCAGGAGAGTATTTTGCTGGGCGAGCGGGGCCAGGTCCAGGTACGTCGCGCTCCGGTGCGTTTCAAGTTGGCCCGAGCGACGGGGCGTGGCTTTTATCGCACCTTGCACGACAAATTGGCTTGGGGCACTCAACCGCACTATCGCAGCGAACCACGGCGGCTGCCGGGGCGTACAGAAAGCACAGCATTGAATTCACCAGCCACGGGACTAGGGCCGAAATGAACGCGACGATCACGAGCATCCTCACTGGGACAGGGCTGATGGTGCTGCAGGTTTTATTTGCACTGCCCTGGATGTATGTGCTGTTGCTGACACACCATGACCGCCTGCAACTGCGCAGCCAACTGCTGCCTGCGTGGTTGGTGCAGCGGCTCTGGCCCACGCTGTTGCTGTGTGTCGGCCTGCCAGCGGCCTTGTTCCTGACCGTCAACGATCGCGAGACACTCGAAACCATCGGACGCTTTTACGCGGCGTTGTTGCAAATCCAGATCACGGCCGATCTGTTCGTGCTGATTTTCGCACTGCTGCTGATGGTTTGGCCCAAAGGGGGAGCGGTGGCCCTGGCAGCCTTTCGCGAGGGGACACGTCAGCCGACCTTTTGGCTGCTGTTCATTGGCTCGTTGTTTGCGATGGCGGTATGGATCATTATTCCGTATTTCACGCTGGGCGAAGATTACCTGATGGTCAAGCAGCTGGGCTACGACACCATCATGTTGGCGGCGGTGATCTTCGGCACTTTGGCAGCTAGCCTGTCGATCAGCGAGGAAATCGAAGGCCGCACTGCCATCACGGTGATGAGCAAACCGGTATCGCGGCGGCAGTTTATGTTGGGCAAATTTCTGGGCATCACCTTGGCCGGCCTGCTGATGTTTGGCTTCCTTGGGGTGTATTTTGAAGGCGTGTTGATGGTCAAGCACTGGTGGGACAAGCTCGAAACGCCCACAGAAAGTGCCACCAATCAGGCGATCATCGGCGTCATCCCGACGCCGGCCTGGGTCACCGAACTGCTCACGCGTTGGGATCTGCCGGCCGGCTCCACCGATGTCTTACGCGGGGCCTTTGGGTGGTTGGCACATGCGGCCGACACCCTGCCGGGGCTGATCTTATGCTTTTCGCAGGTGATGGTGCTAGTAGCGGTGGCAGTGACGCTGGCGACGCGATTGCCCGTGGTGGTGAACTTGGTGTGCATCCTGGCCCTGTTCCTGTTGGCCAACCTGACGCCGACCCTTTTGGCGGTAGCCCGGCAGACGGCCAACGAGCAACCCGATTCGACCGTAGCACGGCTATTGGGGTTTGTGGCGCGGGTGTTTGACACGTTTTTACCGGATCTGGGAGCGTTCAGCCTCGATCCGGCCCTGATCAGTGACGTGGCCCCGCCGGCCAACCTGTTCTTCCGCTATGTAGGTTCGGTCACGCTGTATGGCGTGATTTATACGGGAATTGTGCTTCTTTTCGGCCTGATCTTGTTCGAAGACAAGGATCTAGCCTGAGAGTCCCTTCCTTCCGCGCGGCGTGCTGCGATAAAATGGCTTGTGAAAGCGAATAAGGCAAAGAGCGTGGCAGCGACGGGAGAGACATCGTGGCACGGGACGACAAGCAACCACCTGAGTCGGCGTTTAGCAAAGCGCTGGACTATCTCAACTATGCCAGCACCTACAAATGGCTCGCCTACGTGACAGCGGTCCTGTCGGCAGTGATGATCGTGTGCCTGCTGGGCGTGCTGTGGCTGTTCGTGGATTACATGGTTAGCCGTGGCCATGTGCCTAGTTTTGTGGAGTTGAGCTACGCTCAACAGCAAACGGTACGCGATCGCTGGACGGCAGCCGATCAGGACAAACGCAAACAGTGGTTGACCGCCGCGGGCTACTCCGAAAGCGAGCAAAAAAATCTGCTGACGGCCACAGGCGAGGAATTGCGAACGGCGTCGCTCGAACGCATCTGGGAAGAAATGGTTTGGGATACGCTGGACCGGCGGTGTGGCCGCAGTGCCGCGTACGAAGTCTTTGAAGAGGACCCCAGCCGCCCCTCGCAATGGCGCATGCTTCGCGATGATCACGGCATCCTCAGCCTGGTGGTACGCAGCGAATTACGTCGCTTGCCCAGCATTGTGCCGTGGCTGGCCGCCTGGAACCCCTGGATGTGGAACCAAGGCCAGGATGAATTGACGCTCTTTCCTTCCTATCTAGCTGGCTTGACCTTGTTAACCATCATCCTCGGCCTAATCGCCGTGATGCTAGTGATCGTCAACCGAGAGGCAGCCGCTTATGCCGCGACCGAGGCCTCGAGCCGTCTACGGCGTGGGGTGTACCATCAGACGTTTCGCTTGGGAACACTAGCGGTCAAGGCGTTGGGACCGTCAGAGGCGGTGACGTTGCTCACTCGGCATGCCGAGGCGTTGCACGATGCCTTGTATCACCACCTCACCACCGCCGTTCGCGAACCGGTGCTGCTGGGTTTGTTGGTCTTGTTTGCCTTTTGGACCGATCTATTTCTTGCCTTGGCCTTCGTGCTCGTGGTCGTCATCGTTTATGCCGTCGCCGTGCAGCTGCACGCTTATTTTCGCGCCAAGAGCAAGGTAGCCAACCATATTGCTGCCGAACGACTGACGATCATCCGCGAGTCGCTCATGCTGATGCGTTTGGTCAAGTGCTACCTGATGGAAACGTTCAATCAGTCGCGCATCGAGCGGCAGCTGGCCCGCTACTCGCAGGTGCAACGCCTACGTCACCGGGCCGAGTCGATCATGGCTCCGCTGGTTGTGTTGCTGGCGGGGGCCTGCTTGCTGGCCATGATGTACGTCAGCGCTCTGATGATCCTCTACGGCGGGCTGCCCGTCGCTGCTGTCGTCACGCTCGCGGCTACCTGCTTGTGCATGTATCGGCCGCTCGATCGCTGGCTGGAGGGACGCAAAATCGTCAAGCGTGGCCGAGAATCAGCTGAACAAGTCTTCAACTTCTTGAGCCGCAAAGGCGAAGTCGGTCAGGTGGTCGGGGCCGAGTTCCTTCAACCCCTGACCAAGCAACTGGAGTTCGACCGGGTCACCCTGCGGGATAGTAGCAGCGGCCGAACCCTTCTCGAAGAGGTCACCCTGACAATCCCCAGCGGGCAGCGAATCGGCTTAGTGGGACCCGATGATTTGGAGAAGCACGCCCTAGTTTATTTGATTCCGCGTCTGCTCGACCCGACCAGTGGCGAAATTCGCATCGACTCGCGCAACCTCCGCTGGGTCACCCTCGACAGCCTGCGCACCCAGATCGGCATCGTCCTGATGCACAACCTCGTCTTCCATGATAGTGTGCGTAATAACATCGGCTGTGGCGATAGCGCCTACACGCTACCGCAGATCATCGAGGCGGCCAAGATGGCCCATGCCCATCACTTCATCCAGAAGTTGCCGCAAGGCTACGAAACGCCCCTGGGCGAACTGGGGCATGTGCTAAGCCTCAGCGAGCAGTACCGCATTGCCCTAGCCCGCGCTATCCTCCGCGACCCGGCCTTGGTGATCATCGAAGAGCCTCAAGCCGAACTCGACGAGGAAACCAAGGATCTCCTCGACGATACCATGGCTCGTTTTCTTCCGGGACGCACTGCGATCTTCTTGCCCCATCGCATCTCAACTCTCAAATCGTGCCACAAAATTTTCCTACTCAACAAAGGACGCATCGTGGCGGCCGGCACACACAAGGATTTGATCGCTGGAAACAAGCTATATCGCCATCTGCATTATCTGGAGTTTAATGAGATCGACGAGCAACTAGGCGGCTGATCGGACCACGCCGCCAGACACCGCTCAAGCCAGCCGATGCTGTGGGCTGGGCCTCGGGCTGTCCCAGCGGGGCAGGAGGGGCAACGGGAGCTGAGGCGCGGTCTGTCGCCCTGCGCTTGTCTCTACCTCGGGCACCAGCGTCGGCAACTCCACCCGGCGAAACAAGGGTACGGCCGACTCAAACCGCACCCCCAAGCCGGTTCGCGTGGCCCAGGCGGCCGCACTACTCACTACCAATTCATACACCGCACCGGGTTGCACCTCTGCCAAGCTCAGCCGACGCGGGTACGGCTGAGTCCGTTCTTGCAGCGGCAGAAATTCAAAATACATGCCGTGATCGACCAAAAGGCGGTAAATCGAGTCGTGCGCCGCCCGGATGGCCACCGTCCCCTCGGGGCAGACCAGCAGTTCGATCCCCACCGCCGGTGTGCCATCGTTCCAAGAGATGCAGGCAGCGGCATGAGGCAGCCAGGGAGCCACCCGCGACGCGGGGCCGATGGCACAGCCCACCTCACCGCTGGTGGCGGTGTGGGCCAGATGATGCAACAACCGGGGCAAACTGGCTTGGCGATGTGCCTCCTCGCCCAGCCAAACCAACGGTCGAGTCAGCAGCCGCGTTCGCCGCGGACACTGCTGCACCGCCAAGGCCAACGCTGCCCGCATTGCTTGACGATGGATCGCTAGACGTTGTGGCGTCCATGGCAGGTCACGGCTGGGTTGCAGCGGCACCAAGCGGCGGAAGTCGGCCTCATCGCGGATGCGGGCAAAATCGTGCATCAGACCAAAGGCAGTGCCCCGATGCGTGCGTATCAGCCGTCGCAACAGCAGCCGTTGTGCCCGAGCCGGTTGCAAGCGTTGCAGCCAGACCAGATACAGCCGTGCCCGCACCGCGAAGACAACATCCAACATGTGCCGCATCCAGGGCAACTCAGCCACAGCCGACACAAGCTCGCTGGGGATGCTTCGCACGACAGCGGTTAACTCCTCGATGCCCAACGCTTTTTTTTCAGCTTAGGAGTTACCGATCGCTCTAGCAAGGGCAAGCCGTTTTTGGATCTTTTGATCTTAAGAGGCTTTCAACGCGGCGCGCGAGGCCTGCTCCAGCGGTAGGCCGTCGCCCCCTTCAGATCGCGGACGATCACGTCGTCGCCGGCCACGGCTAGATGCGCCCAACTGGTTTCATCGGTCAAGTGCCGTTGATCGAGAATCTCCAGCTTGGCCGGATTGGCACGAATCAACAACAGATCGCCCCGCTGATCCAAGGCCAAGAGCCGATCCCCGCGACGCACCAGGCTCCAGTATTTGCCGAACGGCTTCTCCGAAATCCAGGCCGGCTCGCCATCCTTGAGGTTCAAAGCCGCAAAACGCTGATTACGCAAGTGCAGGTACAGTTGCTCGCCGACCACGACCGGACTGGACATGTAGCCTTCGAGCTTGCTCCGCCAGACCGGCTGGACGGTCCATTGATCCTCGGAGCGGCTGACCTCAAACAGGAACGCCCCGCCGCCATAGCTCGCCGTGAACACACGATTGCCTAGAACGGTCGGCGTCAGCACGTTGGTATTTTGAAACGCGGGCACTGGCACCCGCCACAGCGGCTTGCCCTCTTGCAGGTCCAGCCCGGCCAACTCGGTGCGCGTCTGCACCACCAGTTGCTCGACGCCGGCAATCTTGGCCAGCACCGGCGAGGAAAAGGGATTGGACTTCATGTCGCCTGAGCCGCTTAGCGCCCGCCACACCACTTTGCCGCTGTCACGCTCGACCTTGAGGACCGAGCCGGCCGACTGCACATAAACCGCCGAACCCACCACGAGTGGCGACGAGACGTTGCCGAAGGCCGGCACCTCGGTCTTGAATTCCTTGAGGAAATCGACCTGCCAACGGATTTTTCCCGTCTTCGCATCCAAATGCGTTAGCGTATCACGCATGCCGGCCACAAATAGCGAATCCCCCTCCAGAGCGGGCGTGGCCTTGATCCAATCGCCGTTGGCTTTGGCAATAAAGGTAACGCTCACCGAGCCGGGCCACTTTTGCTGCCAAAGCTGTTTGCCGGTCTGACGATCGACCGCACGCACCGACTCTTGTTTGTCCTTCAGCAGCGACTCGGCAAAGTAGACGGCCCGCTCATCGACCACCGGACCAGAATATCCCGGAGCCAACTCTACTCGCCAGAGCGGCACGAGGTGCTTGTCGTCGAGCTTGTCCGGCCAAGGCTCGCCGGGCGCAACTCCGTCGCGCTGCGGTCCACGCCATTGCGGCCAGAGGGCGGCGGCTTTTTTGCTCGCATCGGCATCGGTGGCCTTGGCCAGACGCAAGCGTGTGAGGCGTGCTAGATCACCCTTCTTCTGAGGCAGGGTCCAGATCAGCAGTTCGTCCGGCGCGGCGAGCAGGGTCACGGCGCTACCGCCCCCTTTGCCGGGCAATTCGGGGCGTTCGCAGACCCATTTGCCCGTCGCGCGGTCGAAGCGGAGCAGTTCGGCCGATTCGGTAAACGGACTGCCGGGCTGGTCGCCGCTGGGTTCGCCGAAGTGATAGCCCCCCGCCAGGAGGAGATGGCTACCCAGCGCCCCCATCTCGGCCATGGCACGCACTTTGTTGGGCGAGGGAAACGTGGACCATTTTTGCATCTTCAGATCAAACACATCCGAAGCCTGTACATAGTCGAAGCCATCATCCAAGCCGCCGCTCAGGTAAACCTGATGCCCGATGCGGGCACAGCCAAACGACCGCCGCTCGTTGGGCAGCTTGGCCACCTCCTTGACCGTCGGCGGAGTCGCCCGCAGATCCACTTTCAAAACGTTGTCCGCCACCCGCAACCCCGGCCCCTTGGCCGCCTCGGCGCGGGTCGGATCAGCCTGCCAGCCACCGAAAATCCACAAGGCCCCCTCGTACTCCACTAGGCCGAACAGGGTACGGCCAACGGGCAGCCGGACCGGCAGCTTTTCCCAATGGTCACGGGCGAAGTCGTACTTCCAGATCGTGTCGGCCAGTTGCCATTGTTTGCCGTCGTGGGTGATGCCCCCGACCGCGTAGCCGCGTGCCTCGGCCCCAGAGCCAACCACCAAGGCGTTGACCCGCATCAGAGGAAGCGGAGCCTTTTTCAGAGCAGTAGCCTTGCCGGTCTTCAGGTCGATCTTGTAGGCGTCGTCGGAAAAGCTCTCGACGCGGAAATCACGGGGATTGGTGCTTTGGGTGCCACCAAACACATACAGCGATCCGCCGTGATACCAGGCACAGGGATTGCGCTTGGCCGTGCCCGGATAGTCCAGCGTCTGCGTCGTCAGCTCCAACGGCGAGGCCAGCGGCAGAAACATGAAAAGCGTAAGCATCTTTTTCCCTTTCTGTGTCTCTTAGTTGGCGAACACTTCGCCGCCGGCGATGGTGGACATCGCCATCCACGTCTGCGGAGTGATCGCGTTGGTGACAAAGCGTACCGAACCGTCACACATGCCGACATTGACCCCGCCGGTGTGACGACTACGGGCAGCGGTCCAGCCCGCCCCGCCGACGGCATTGACGCAATCCGGCACGTTGGCATTGGGCACATAGAAGTGGTTGTACAGAGCATCAGCATAGCGGCCGGCCGTCCATCGCTCGCCGCGGTCGCCGCTCCAGGTGGTGCTGCTGTCGCAATTGGCCACCGTCAGATACGGCGGAAAAAAGGCCAACGGCACCCGCTTGACAAACTTGCGGACATCGGTGCCGCTGACCCCGATGCCACCGCCCTTGAGCGATTCGCTAAACGCCACCGTGTTGCTGGTGCCATCGGTGATCGCGGTCACGGCATAAGGCCGTTCCTGGGCGAAGAGGCCGTCGGCGTTGGCTAGCCAGCCCTGATTGATTTGCCCCGTGCCGGTGCAACCGACATAGTTGATGCCGGAGAAAGGCGACCCAGGAATGGTCGGATCGTCCGAGGGGCAATGAAACAGCGCTACCCGCGTCCGGGCAGCGGCAGCATTGGCCGAGCCATCATCGACCACAGGGATCGTCGTGGGCACCGGCGAGCGATCAAAATTGAGCAAGCGATGGATGTTATCGCCTTCGACGTAGGGCAACAGCTGGGCTTGCGGCGAGAAAGCCCGGAACCAGATCGGCAAGCCCGGCGGAAAGGTGCCGCGTGCCCCTTCGTAGTTGTGCATCGCCAAGCCCAGTTGCTTCAGGTTGTTGCTGCAACTCATGCGGGCGGCCGCCTCGCGCACCTTTTGCACGGCCGGCAACAACAGCCCGATCAGGATGGCAATGATGGCAATAACGACGAGTAACTCGATGAGCGTGAAGGCAAAACGACGCATGGCAACGGCTCCCGGAATAATACAAACTCTTCAGTTGTATTACGGATCGCCACGCTGTCGGCCAAAGAATTTTTGAAGAAGATTGGGGTCTCCTCTGGCAGCGTGCGGGTGCTGCATCCGGGCATCGCGCCGGCCACCTTCTGGGGTCTGGTCACCCCCGCTGGCGGCGAGCTACTCGGCGACGATTGGTGAGTGACCACGCCGCGAGGAAAACGATTCGATGGTCACCGTTTTGACGATTTGCTCTTGAAAAAAAACACCACGCATTAGATTTGCGATAAATCATCGATCGACACCTCGGATTCGCAAAGGTTACAGCTAGGAAGCTCCGCATCCTGACCCTAGTGCTGATGACCGCCACGACCACGCTGCTGGCCGCTCCTACTCTGGTGATCAACCCCGTAGGGAAGTCAGATTCAACGCAACAAGGGATTTTTTTCTTCGAGCTCAAAAACGCTGGTATGGGCAAGATCCCAATCAACGCAGCAGACGCGATCGTTGAATTAAAGGTTATGGGAAAGACAGTGGACAAAAACAAAGTGTTCTGGATTCCTAACATGGACAGACTTGGTGGCAAGGTAGTAATTCAAAATCCACCAATCGCAGTGCCAGTTGGCAAGCATAAAGTAGAAGCAAAATTCAAACTAACGGATGGCACTGTTGTGCTAGATACGAAGATAGTCGACTTCAAAAAGTAACAGACTTGTTCAACTAAACAGCCACTAGAAGTTACGCATCTGATGGGTTTTGTACACTATCAGCGGTTGAGTCCCTAGCGGCTGTAGCGGTTGTCTGGCCTGTTTGAGTTTATCTGAACTGCGTATATGCTCCAAATGTGTAACTCCTAAAACTCTGTTGTGGAGATCACTTCCATGCGTCGCGGTTTTACGCTCATCGAGTTGCTGGTGGTCCTGGCGATCATCGCCGTGCTGATCGGATTGCTGCTGCCCGCGATTCAAAAAGTGCGCGAGGCCGCCGGACGCATGCAGAGTCTCAACAACATTCGGCAAATTGGGCTGGGATTTCACAACCTTGCCAGCATCCATAGTGGCAGACTACCAGGTGGCGGTGATTCTGAGGATTATTTTCAGATGCCGCCATTCGTTGAATTACTTTCATTTATCGATCAGGAAAGCAAGTATAGAGCGTTGATGAGCGAAGGCAACTGGGATCTCTGGGTGCCCATCGCTGATTCATCTATTGCTGTCTACCGGAACCCGTTAGATCCTTCCTACGGTATGCTCAACCCGCGATTTCAACTTCTACCTGATCTTGCTGTTCGGGCATCCCCGCAAACGCTTCCTGTGGTTGGCTACCCCTTGAACTATTGCTTCTGGTTCGATCACCCGCATCTAAGCAAGCTTCGCGATGGCAGTTCCAACACAATCTGGTCGGCGGAGCGTTATGGCTTCAATTGCGGAGGCACCACCACGGTTTACACCGCTCATCTCATTAATCAATGGCAACCGATGCAGCCCGCCACGTTCGCTCACTCGATCAAACAGGGCCGGCCCTCGCCCGGCGATTACGTCCCTATGACCTCGGGCCATCCGCCGGTGAGTGTCGCGGCGGGCAATGTCACGTTTCAGGTGCGTCCGCGGGTGGATCAGTGCGATCCCCGCCAGCCCAACGCCAGCCTGGCGGCGGGACTGCAGGTGGGCATGGCCGATGGCAGCGTGCGGGTGCTGCATC
>Ga0272446_1002634_pt1 | contig 24043 bp, 24 predicted proteins | sample YNPCB0061_FD_194587 | JGI IMG/M metagenome (GOLD analysis project Ga0272446, IMG submission 194587) | Hot spring microbial mat communities from Yellowstone National Park, WY, United States - YNP-CB-006-1 | ecosystem: Environmental > Aquatic > Thermal springs > Hot (42-90C) > Sediment | place... | reverse complement strand
ATCGTGACGAACGGAAAGAGAAAGTTCGCCGGGAAGCTCGCGGCTACCTGGACGATCGGCTGGGCGACCCGCGACACTCGTGGGTTCATCCCGATCCACACCCCGACCGGCGTCCACACGAGCGCCGCGACGCTCACGACGCCAACCACCCGGATCAGGGTGACCAGCCCGTCCCCGAGAACAGCGACGACGTCGTCCAACGTCACCTCAGTCGCCACATAGCTCACCAGGGACCAACCCGCGCCGACCAGGACGACCCCGAGGGCGAGGTTGAACGTGGCGTCGCTCGCGAGCAGCGTTGTCAGCCGGCCATGGGACTGTGGCTCGCTCGCCGGCTCGACCCGATGGCGAGCGGGCGCAAGCCGAGCCGCCCGACCGACGATCCGGTTGAGCTGCCTGCTGGCGAGCCGGACGCCGAACCGAAGGGCGCCGGTCGCGACGGAGACGAGTTGGGAGCGCCGAACGAGATCGAGCACGGCGGACTCGACCCGCTCGCTCGCCTCGCTCTCCTCCACCTTGAACCGCTGGGACCAGGCGACCAATGGGCGCCAGAAGAGCCGGTCGACGGCGACCACGATGGCGACCATAAGCGCGATTGCGAGCCCGACCGCACCGAGGTTGCCCTCGCCGACCGCCACACCGACGTACGAGCCGATGCCGGGGAGCTGGTACTCGGCGTTGTTGACGCTGATCAGCTCCGAGGCGGTGAGGAAGAACCAGCCACCGCCCATGCTCATCATCCCGTTCCAGATCAGCCCCGTAACGGTCGCCGGCAGCTCGAGTCGGCGGAGGCGCTGCCAGCGCGAGAGCCGGTACACCCGGGCAACCTCCGTCAGATCCCGTGGCACGGTTGTCAGCGAGTGGTAGACGGCGAAGGTCATGTTCCAGGCCTGGCTGGTGAAGATCGCGAAGATCGAAGCGGCCTCCAATCCCAGCAGGCTCCCGGGGAAGAGGGCGATGAAGCCGCTCACGGTGATCGACAGAAAGCCCAGGACCGGGACCGACTGGAGGATGTCGAGGAGCGGGATGAGGACCCGCTCGGCGCGGCGGCTCTTCGCCGCGGCGCAGCCGTACGTGAGCGCGAACAGGGTCGACGCCGCCAAGGCGGCGAACATCCGCAGGAGCGAGCGACCGGCGTAGTAGGGGAGATTGACCGGATCGGTCGAAACCGACGGCGCATGGCCGGGTCCGAAGGGAGCCGTGACACCGGCGCTGAGGGCGGCCAGCACGGCCACGAGCGCCAGCACACCGATGAGGACGGTCAGATCGGGCAGCAGGCGGCGAACCCGTCGCCCTACGACGCCGGCGGGAGCTGGGAAGAGCAGCTTGAGCGTCATGCGTCAGTCTCCCGAGGGGGACGCCGAGGATGCCCCCGACATCGACGGAACGGTGGCGAATCCGGGCCGATCGTTGGTCGTGGTCGGACCGGTCGAAACCCGTCAAGCCCGACGGATCCCGCCCCGCAGCACCTCGTCAGAGGCCGTCGTGCGCGCCGGATCCGTCGGGCGAGATCCTGTGCCTAGGCATCTCGCGTCCTCCTGTCGGGCATCGACGCTCAAGTAGGCGACGCTCAGGTGGGCACAGAAAAGCCACCTCACCGATCGCCGGCGGGTGGCCATGCCGAAGTAGCGCAGTTCCTGGGCTACTCCGCCATCGCCCCCCGGCGAGCGGCGCCATCGGCCACGCACAAGACGCGACTTCGTTCGGGATCGTCGCTCACTGCTGGTGGAATTACCTCGAACGGCCCCGTACCCTAGCGAGGCCAGGCGGATCGTACCCCGCTCCGTGGAACCGGTCAATCGATCTTCCGGATAGCCCCGCCGGCGTTGACAGGCGGGCACCTGGCGAGAATAATGACCTCAACTGAACGCGCGATGAAGCTCGCGCACGATACCCCGCCCAGCGGGTGATGGCTTCTGGAGACCGCTCCAGGAGCCATTTCGTTTCCTGGGCCCCGTCTCCAATCACCGGCCTCGAGGGCGAGCGTTGGCCGTCGGGTTGCAAGATCCGACGCTCGATTGGAGTCACGCGATGAAGACATCTGGGCGATCGTGGAGCCGATATCAGTGGGCCGGGCTCGATGCGTGCCCGGAATCTGACGAAGCCACGCCCTGGACCTTGACGCAGTGGGCCGGCGACGCTGCCGGTGGCCGAACCCCAAAACCCCCGGCCCTGACCGTCGACACGTCCGGGGGCTTCTCCGGGTTTGGGGTCCCGGACTCGGGCGGCATGCGCTGGGCGCTTGGCTATCGCCGCCCGGCGCGACACGAGGGAGGCCTGCCGGCGGCCAACAGGGCCACGGCCGAGCGGGTTGCCTAACGAAGCAACCCACTCCGAACGGTGGGGCGCGGCGCGTGGAACCTCGGAGCTGGCGGCGGCCAAGTTGATCGGCGCGATGGCTGACGGGCGGACGCGGGCGCCGGCACGGGCACTGAACACAGCCTCGCCGGCCGTTGGCCGAGGCGTCCTCGTTGGCCGAGATGTACTCCGCGGCCGAGGTCTCCGCGGCGGCTGCACCGCGTCTGCCGAGGGCGCGCGAGAGTCCGAGCGCCGAGCTGCAAAATGACCACCGTGGAGTCTCCAGTCCGGGTCGCCGTGAAGTCGCGGGCGCAACGCTTCGTCGTCCTGGTCGGGCTGATGAGCCTGTTCGCCGATTTCACCTACGAAGGCATGCGCGGGATCGCCGGCCCATACCTCGCCCTCCTCGGTGCCAGCGCCACGGCGGTCGGCATCGTGAGCGGGCTCGGCGAGCTGCTCGGCTACGGCCTGCGCGTTGTCTCCGGCCGGCTGAGCGATCGGACCGGCCAGTTCTGGCCGATCACGATCGTCGGCTACGTGGTCCAGATGACCGCAGTGCCCGCGCTTGCCCTCGCTGGCAACTGGCCCGCGGCGGCGCTGCTCATCATCCTCGAGCGGGTCGGCAAGGCGATCCGCAATCCACCGCGCGATGTCATGCTGAGCCACGCCGCGAAGGAGATGGGCTACGGCTGGGCGTTCGGCGTGCACGAGGCGCTCGACCAGCTCGGGGCGCTCCTCGGGCCGCTCGTCATCGGCGCCGTCCTCGCCCTCCAGGGCGACTACCGGACGGCGCTCGCGTGGCTCGCCCTGCCGGCCGCGGCAACCCTCGCCGTCCTCGCCGTCGCCCGTGTCTTGTATCCGAGACCGGACGAGCTCGATTCCGCGCCGCTCGACGTTCGGACCGCGGGCCTGCCGCGGCGGTTCTGGCTCTATCTGGCGGGGGCGGCGCTCGTCGCCGCGGGGTTCGCCGACTTCCCGCTCATCGCCTTCCGGTTCCACGAGTCGGGGGTCGTGTCGCCGCCTGACGTGCCGCTCCTCTACGCGCTGGCGATGGGCGTGAGCGGCGCGGCGTCCCTCGTCTTCGGCCGGCTGTTCGACCGGATCGGCCTGCAGATCCTGGTGCCCTTGACCCTCGTCACCGCCGCGTTTGCGCCCCTCGTCTTCCTGGGTGGCGCCGGGCCGGTCGTGATCGGCGTGGCCCTCTGGGGCGTCGGGATGGGCGTCCATGAATCGATCATCCCAGCAGCCGTCGCCACGATGGTGCCGGTCGCCAGGCGGGCCTCGGCCTACGGCCTCTTCACGGCCGGCTACGGCATCGCCTGGTTCGCTGGGAGCGTCGCGATGGGCATCCTGTACAACGTCTCGTTCCCGGCGATGATCGGCTTGTCGATCGCCCTCGAGCTCGCGGCCATCCCGCTGCTCCTGCGGGTCGCGGCCCAGCATCCATCCGGCTAGCGCGGCGCCGACGGGCGGCCGGGCGATCCCGCGGCTTCGGTCGCCTCGGTGACCGGACGCCGGGCGAGCTGGGCCAAGGCCCACCAACCACCGCCGTGGCCTGGCCGAGCCGACGGTGAGAGGCGAGCTGCGGATGGCCTCCGAAGGACCCGGGCGGGGCCGCATCTGGTGCGTGTTCGCCGCCGACCCATCGGCAGCGGCGGGCTCGAAGAGACGAACCCGCGGGGAGCGATGCTCTAGCGAACCGTCGTCGCCAGGAGGAACTCGCCGCTCGTCGCGTCGATGAAGATCACGAGCTCGCTGTGCCTGGTCGATGAGTCCGCCGGCATCCCAAGCGGGGGCAGGCCAAGCCCGGTGATCTGGACGGCGTAGACGAGCCGATCCTCGATGAGGCGGGGCGTGTCGTCACCGCCCTGGCGGAGGTTCTCGACCGTGAGGCTACCGATGTAGACGTGCGCCTCGCCGGCGCGGGCAGAACCAACCTGCTCCTTCGCGATTCGCAGGGCGACCTCGGCGCTGACGCCGGCCATGCGGGAGGCCACCGCCGGATCCGCCGCCGGGGTGAACAGCTGCCCGTGTGGCGCGAGAGCGCTGGCGAACCCCGGCGGGGGAAACTCGATGGCGACGGCGGTCGATACCGACTGCCGGAGGCCGATGAGGATCACTCCAACAAGGACGAGTAGTCCGACGAGCCGCGCAGACGTACGCATGGCGCTCATCACCTCGCCGTCCAGATGTTCATGCTGGTGGGCTGTCGCACCCATTCGAACTTGTATGCAGCCAAGCTGCTGATCACCGTCGGGTTCTTCGGGTCTCCGTACGAGCAGCCCCGACACGTCTTCGTCTGGAGCGACGTGAAGTTGGTCTTGGCCGCGGCGGTGCCGGGGATATCGTCACCGGCGTCAAGAGTCTCGCCCGAGTAGACAGCAAACCAGCCTGGCTGCCATTCCGTGTCCACTGCGAACGGCGTAATGGCAAGGGTTGTAGCGTCCGCACCCATGGAGACCTTACCGGTGCTGAAGTTGTAGGCCACGAGGTACATGTGATTCGTGCCCGGCTCGATGTTCCCGAACAGGGTGCGTGTCCAGTTGGTCTCGCCGTCGTTGTACTCAATGAACCGGCGTGCTGACGCGTCTCCGGCGAACCGGACGTAGCCTACCTGCGCGTATTCGTATGGGCCACCACCGCCCTGTAGCATGATCCAAGCTGTCGATGCCGAAGTCGCCCCGGCAACGTTCGAACACAGAACCGGCTGTCGGTCCCGGATCGTCCCGCTCACCCCGTAGACCGGGCTACTCGTGAAGATGCCGCGATGGTAGTTCCGCGGCCACGCGTCCTGGCAGGCGATCGCGCGTTGACAGTCGGGACGGCGCCCGGTGCTATGTAGCCGACCACCAGCCCGCCGACAACGAGGATTGCCATCAGTCGCCGTGACCGCCACCGACATCGTCGCACCACGCGACCCCCAAGCCAGAAACCCTACCGGCCGTGCCCCGCCAGGTCACCTACGCCGCCAATATCAAACACCATACCCCTCTTGTCAATAATCTCCGCTGCGTCCAAATCCGTGGGTCGGCGATCGAGGCCCGGCGCAGGTCGGCAACGCGGTCGCCTTGGTCCTTCCGCGGCCGACCAGCCGGCGTTCATCGTCTGGGCGGAGACCGGCCTCGTCCTCGCCGACGACTTCCGCGACGGCAGGCTCGGTCGGTCTCGCCTTCGCCGTCGAGGCCGACGGTGGCATGCGCGAGTGGGCCGAGGTCCTTCGTGCCGGCCCGCAGCAGCGAGCACCGCGAGGGCGAGCCGTAACGCTCTCTGGCGATCCGGATCCGCCACGCCCAGGGGACGCTCTTCGGCGACGGGTCGGCCGTTGAGCAGTTCGCCGTCGTGACCAACGACTGGGCGACCGACGGCCACTCGCTGACCCTGTGGCACCGGGACGAGGCGGGCACGATCGAGCAGGTCCACCGGACGCTCACAGATGAGCTCGGCCCAGGCGTCTACCCGTCGGCCAAATTCGGGCCAAGGCCGCCTGGCCCCGCCTCCAGGTCCTCACCCCCCAACCTCCTCGAGCTGCTGAAGGAGGTCGCCCTCGCTGGGGACTTCCGAGGCGCCCACCCAAAGCGGCTCCGCTTCGCCGTCTTCACCGCTTGTGGCCGGGTCGTCCGCCCACGCCCGGTCGCGGTTCATGCGGATCGCGAGCGGCGTGCTCGACGCGATCATCGGGCCCGCCCTCCGGCGGCTCGCGCTCGCGCCCTGGCCGCCGCCGGCACCTGACCGCCCAGTCACCCCCGGACCCCCCCTCGCGGAGGAGCCATGCCCGGCGCCGGGCGGACACCCGTCGCGCGAGGGACCGCTTCTGGAGCTTCGACCCGGGCCGCGACTCGCCGGTGCGCCCCCTCAGGCCGGGGCCACCGCGAAGGCTCGCCGGAGCGCGAGCGCCGTCCCGACCGCCCCGGCCGACGCCAGTCCCGCCCCCGCCAGGAAGGCGGCCGGGATCCCACCGCCGGCCGCGACGAGCCCGAAGATCATCGGCCCGGCACCGAAGGCGAGATCGATCGAGACCGACATCGTCCCCATCGCCGCGCCCCGCTCGTGGGGGGCGGCGTGGGCGAGGGCCGCCGAGAAGAGGGCCGGGGTCGTGAAGGCGACCCCGAGGGCGAGGATGCCCGCCCCGACGAAGAGACCGGCCGCGTCCGGGACGAGGGCGACGACGGCGATCCCGGCGGCCGTGAGGGCCAGGGCGACCGCCCCCAAGCGGTACGGCGCCACTCGATCCGGGAGCTTCGCGAAGACGAGCCGGGTGGCGACGACGATGGCGCCGAACTCGAGGAGGATGAGGCTCCAGTCATTGACCCCGATCGCCTCCGCGTGGAGGGCAACGAAGGCGAAGAACCCGGCCATCGCCCCGACCCCACTGAGGAGCGCCAGACCCGGGCCGATGGAGGACCGGTGGATGAGCGGCACGATGGGCGGCTCGTCGGCGAGGGCGGCCGCCGCGCGGGTCTCGGGGATGCGGGTCGCGAGGACGGCCGCCAGGAACGCGAGCGCCGCCGCACCGAGCCAGGCGAGGGTGAAGCCGCCCAGAGCGAGGAGGGCTTGGCCGATCATCGGGCCGACGGCGATCCCGAGATAGAGCGAGAGGGAGAAGAAGCTCATCGCCTCCCCGCTCCGGCCGCGCGGGGCGAGGTCGGCCATCGCCGCCAGCCCGGCGACGAAGAAGAACGCCTCGGCGACCCCGAGGACGAGGCGCAGCCCGACCATGACGGTCAGGTCGGGGGCGACGGCATGGGCAGCCGTCGCGCCGGCGTAGAGGAGCGCCCCGCCGACGAGCGGGAGCCGGCGGCCGCGCCGGTCCGACGTCCGGCCGGCGAAGGGTCGCAGGAAGAGCGCGGTCAGGGCCAGGGCGCCGACGGCGACGCCGACGCCGGTCTCGTCCGCACCGAGCGCGCGGGCGGCGAAGAGGGGCGCCAGCGGGATCTCCATGCCACCGGCCGTGAAGTAGGCGAGGACCGCCAGGAGCAGGGCGATGAAGGCGGGGCTGAAGAGGCCCGGACCCGTCGTCTCGGGGACCGATCCCGCGCCTGGCCGTTTCATGGCCGCTCCTCTCTCTAGGTCCGGGGCCGCGCCGGTCGGGCGAGTGTGCCACAGCTGGTCCCGTGGCGCAACGCCGAAAACCTGCCACTCGGCGCCCGCGGCACGGAGCAGATGATCCGTCGTAGCTCCGGGTCGATCGATCCGTCGCGGCGACCTTCAGCCGAGCTCTTCCTCGAGGGCGCCGTCGCCTGCCTCGACGACGGCGACGATCGCCGCGCTCGGCGCGCCGGCAGCGCGGATCTCGACGTTGAAGGCGGCCCCAGGGTTATCCCCGACGGGCCCGAGGCGCACATCGAGCGGGCTCCCGACCGGCAGCGGGGCCCGGTACTCGAGAAGGTAGCGCCGCGGGAGCGTGCCGAGCACGGCCTGCCCAGCCGGCAGGTCGGCGATGGCCTCCTCGACGAGGTCGAGCGCCCGGCTGTTGTTGAGGTGCCCCATCGGGTCGGTGTCGGCCCGGCGGACGCGCCCGAGGCGATCGGACAGGGCTGCCGCGGGCGCCTCGGCGGGTTCGGCCGGTCGCCCCGACCCGTCGACGACCCGGAGCGGACTGAACCCCCCGAGCCCGTCGCCGCCGACGCGCGCGAAGCGGGCCCGGACCTCCGCCGGGAGGCGGACCGGACGCCCTCGCTCGTCGGTCAGGGCCCAGTCGGTCACCACGACGGCCACCCGCTCGCGGCCGAGGGTCACGTCGGTCCGACGACGGGCCGAGGCGGCCCGGAAGCCGATGACGGTGGTTCGAACGAGGAGCTCGCTCCCGCTCTCGATCGGGGCGCGGAGGTCGAGCCGGACGGCCCGGACGAGCCAGGCGAGGCCGCGGGCCCGGTACCAGGCCCGGTCGAACCCCAGGTCCGTCGAGTGGACCCAGGCACAGTCCTGGGCGTAGGCGAGAAGGATCCCCGGGCGAACGCGTCCGTCGGGCCCGGCCTCGTCGAAGCGGACCCGGTAGGGGACGACCCAGCTCCGCTCGTCGCCGCCAGCGACCGGGGAGCCCGGCTCGCTACCGTCGAGGCGCACCGGAGCCGGCGGCCCGTCGTCGGCCATCCGCCGACCTAGCTCGCCGCGGCAAGGAGGGCCGGCGGCCGGCGGGCGAGCTCGCCCAGGGACTCGAGGCTCACCAGCCGCGTCCCAGCGACCGGGGCCCGCAGGCCGGCCAGGCGGACCCGGCACGAGCGCTCGGCGTCGAAGACGACGATGGCGACGAGGACGGCGATCCCCTCCTCGGCCGCATGTCGTCGAGCGTCGTCGAGCTGGTGGAGGACGTCGTCGTCGATCCCACGGGCACCCCACTTGCAGTCGTAGATCTCCGGGCGGTCGGGGTCCTCCACGGTCACGTCGTAGGGGTGGATTTCGGCGGGCACGCCGTCGAAGAGGACCCGCCGCTCCCGACGGACGCGGTCGCTCCGGCGGCGGAGGAGTCGCTCGGTGAGGGCCTCGACGACGGCGCCTCGGAACTGCTGGCGCGCCTGCTCGCCGCGGTCGGCGATCCGAAGCGAGACCTCGAGGATCGCCTCCGCCCGATCCCGCGCCGCAGCATCCGCCACGTCGGCGCCGAAGAGGGTCGGAAACATCGCCCGCCAGATGCCCGGGTCCGTCCGTTCCCCGTTCATCGCCGCCCGGGCGAGGAGGAGCTCGGTCCGGGTCGCCTCGGCCAGGAGCTCGGCTGCCCGGGCGACGAGCGGGTCGGCCTGGATGCGGGCGTAGACGACGTGGCGGGCGTCGGGAACCGGATCGGCGAAGCGCATCGTCGCTTAGGGCACCTCGCCGAGGGCGGTGAGGACGACCTGGGGCAGGGTCGAACACCAGTCGATGGCCCGGTAGGGGTCCGAAATCCGGCTCGCCTCGTCGAGGGCCGTGGCGATGGCCGTCGCCGCCTCGGCCGTGAGGCGTTCGGCTCCCCGCGCCGCGGCGACCGCCTCGAGGCGGGTACGCCAGGCCGCGACGAGGTCGACGACGTACGACCAGGCGTCCTCGTCGCCTTCGCCGATCTCGCCGAGCGCCGCCAGCCCGGCCAGGGCGCGCTCGACGGCGACGGCGACCGTCGGGGGCTCGATGGCGGCGGACGGGGGCTCGTTCGGCACGGGGGTGAGGGTAGCGCGGCCGCGGCGGCGGCGCGACGGACCTCAGGCTCGTCCCGGGCGACGGGTCCCCGTCAGGAGGGCGATGAGCCGGCGCCGACCCTGCTCGTCCCAGACGCTGTAGGCGTCCGCGGCCTCGCGTCGGAGGCGCGCAGCAGCGGTCCGATCGCCGCGCCGCTCGAGTTCCGCGGCTGCGTCGAGGACGGCCCGATAGAGGCCCGGGAAGTCGTCGGGCCTGAGCTGCTCGCCGTCGAGGGGGTTCGCCTGGGGCTCCATCGTCGTCGACGAGGATGCGCCGGCGTCGTTCTCGGGGCGATAGCGACTTCGTACGCGCCCGAGCGACCGTTCGGGTCAGCGCCGCCTACGTCGGCCGGCGGTCTCGCCGCGGTTCGCACCTGAGGCTCGGCGACCGGCGCCGCCCGGTGTCAGGCGGCGCCCACCGCCAGGTGTTAGCCCGCCGTCAGTCGCCACCGTGGCCGAGCCAGCGGACCCCGAAGCCGGCGAACTCGCCGGTGGCCGGCCCGAAGCGAGCGATGACCCGCTCCACCCGGGCCGCCGGCGGCCCGATCTCGAGCCGCTCCCGGAGCGCTTCGAGGGCCCACCGCGGCCCCTCGGCGACGACCCGAACCGAACCCTCGGGTTCGTTGGCGACCCAGCCCCGGAGGTCGAGTTCGTCGGCCAGGCGGAGGACGAAGAAGCGGAAGCCGACGCCCTGGACCCGGCCGAGGACGCGCGCCTCGAGGCGCTCGATCTCGGCGTCGGGCTGGGCACGGGCGGAGCGGTTCACGCGGCCACCGCCGATCGCGGCCAGGCGAGGACGAGGACGTCGAGGACGAGCTCGGGCGAGGCGCTCGCCTCGATGGCGGCCTCCGCGGCGAGCGTCCGCTCGATGAACCGGACGAGGTCGGCCCGACCCACGCCTCCGGCCGTCGCGGCGAGCTCGTCGAGGAGGCCGACGTCGCGGACGAGCCGCGCCTGCCCCGCCCCGACGAGGAGGAGGTCCCGGGCGACGTCGCGCCAGGTCTCGAGGAGCCAGCGGGCGGCCTGGCGGCGAAGCGAGGCCGGCAGGCGCCCGCCACGGACCGGCTCGGCGTCTTCGGCGGCGGTGGGGTCGGCGGCGTCGGTCTCGAGCCCAGCGCCTTGGGGACCGGCGTCGGCTCGGCCGCCGGCGGGCGTCCCGGGTTCGTCGGGGTCGGGCGCTCGCTGGCGCCCGGGTTCGGCCCCACCCTGGCCGGCGATGGCTGCGCTCGCCTCGACGGCCGTCGCCGTCAGCCCCCGCAGGGCGGCCAGGCGTCCACCGGCGTCGACCCGGAGCAGATCGAGGAGGATCCTCGCCACTTCGCCCCGGGCCGCCAGCGCCTCGGGGGCGAGGGCGTAGGCGACGGCCAGCCCCGGGCGGCCGGCGGCGATCCGAGCGAGGCGCGCGGCGAGCGGCGGTTCGGCGAGGTCGCGTTCGACGAGGAGGGCCTCGATGGTCCGACTGCCGACGAGCCCGAGGCGGACCGTCGCACAGCGGGAGCGGATCGTCGGCAGGAGGCGATCGGGGCTGTCGGCGCAGAGGACGATGACGCTCGCCGGCGGCGGCTCCTCGAGGGTCTTGAGGAAGGCGTTCTGGGCCTCCTCGTTCATGCGATCGGCGCCTTCGAGGACGGCGACCCGGTAGCGACCCTCGAGGGGCGCCAGGGCGAGCTCGGCGATGAGGTGGCGGATCCCCCGCCGCGGGTCGTCGTCGCGACCGATGACGATCTGGCGGCCCGGCTCGGTGGGGGCCAACGAATGGAGGTCCGGATGGCTCCGCGTCCGGACCCGTCGGCAGGCCCGACAGACGCCGCACGGCCGGTCGACCGGGTCGGCGGCGCTGCAGAGGAGCCCGGCCGCCAGGTCGAGGGCGAGGGTCGTCTTGCCGACCGATGGCGGACCGGCGAGGAGGACGGCGTGGGGCGGCCGACCCCGGAGGTAGCCGGTCACGGTCTCGAGGGCCGCGGGATGGCCCCGAGTCCGGAGGTCGGCCATGGCCCCGCTCGACTGCCGGAGCTATCCCTCGATCGAGGGCGGGGTCGGGGTCGGCTCCGCGTCCTCGGCGGCCGCGGCCGTCGTCCGGCGGCGGGTCGTCCGGCGGCGGGTCGGGGCCGCCTCGGTCCCCGCCGACGCTGGGCCGGGCTCGGTGCCCGCCTCAGGCGTCGAGGCGACGGACTCGGCGGCCGCGGTTCGGCGGCGCGGGCTGCGGCGCCGGGGCGGAGCCGCCTCGGCGCCGAGCTCGGAGGACGCGGCGGTCGCGGTCGTGCCCTCGGCCGTGGTCGGCCCACTGCCCGCCGACTCGCCCTCGGCGGCCGCGGCCGTCGTCCGGCGGCGGGTCGTCCGGCGGCGGGTCGGGGCCGCCTCGGTGCCCTCCGGTGCTGGAGCAGCGGACCCTGCAGCGGCCGGCGTGGCGGACTCGGCCTCGGCGGCCGCAGTTCGGCGGCGGCCTCGGCGCTTCGGCGCCTCGGCCGCCGTGGCCGCCGGGCCGTCGGTCGACTCGGAGGTCGTCGAGATCGGCTCGCCCGGCCCGGCCTGCGCGCTCGGCGCCGGTTCGCTCCGCCTCTGCGCCGCCAGCTGGGCCCGCAGCATCGCCTCGATCTCGGGCGGGACCTCGCTCCAGGGCTCCGCACCCGGCCGCTCGCGGCGTTCGGGCCGCTCGGATCGGGCAGGGCGACCAGCGCGGCCCCCGACCGGACCATGGGTCGCCGGTCGGGCCGGCTCCGGATAGCGGCTCAGGCCGCCCGGCGAGCCCGGCCGCCCGAAGCGCTCTCGCTCGACGGCGGCCGTATAGGCCCGGCTGACCCGACCACCGCGGGCCCGGTTGCCCTGGGCGCGGCGCCGCTCGGCGAGGAGGTACTCGGGGACCTCGGGTTCCTCGAGCGCCTCGAGGTCCTCATCGGCGAGCGGGAGGTCTGCCCGCGGCGCGCTCGGCATCCCGATCTGGGAATCCCAGACCGAGCCGAAGGTCGAATGGCGGGCTGGACTCGGCGCCGGCAGCGGCTCGGGCTCGACCTCCTCGTCCGATTCGAAGTCCCCGAGCTCGCGAAGCGCGGCCCCCTCGACGGCCCCTTCGGTCCGGGCCCGACCACGCCCACGACCGCCGCGGCGCCGGCGGCGACGGCGGCGGCCCGATCCCTCGCCAGCCTCGGTGGGCGGCACCCCGCCGACCTCCCCTGAGACCTCGCCCGCCGACGCGGCCGCCTCGGCGCCCATCGCCTCGGCCGCGGGCTCGACCGCGGCCTCGGCCGCCGGCTCCCCGACGGGCTGGACCACGGCGACGGCCGCCGCCCGGCCGGACAGCTTCTCGCCGGGGAGGAGGGTCAGGACGGGGCCCGTGGCGGTGCGGCGTCGCCCACGCCCGGTCGCCGCCACCGGAGCGGCGGCCTCGGCAGCGGGGGCCTGGGCGACGGCGGCCGCAGCAGCCGGCGCCTCCTCGGCGGCCCGCGACCGGCGCCCTCGACCCCGCCCGCGGCCGGTCCCCTCGGTCTGCTTCTCGGGGACCTCGGTCATCGAGAGGTCCTCCTCGGCGGTCGCGGCGACCCGCCGCCCGCTCCGCGTCGAGCCCTTCTCGACCTTGGCGATCTGGGTGATGTCGATGAACTGGTCGGCGACCTCGATGAGGTCGCTCGAGGTGTTGCCGCGGAAGCTGATGACCTCGACCCGGACGCCCATCTCCTGGACGGCCTTGATGGCCGGGGCGAAGTCGCCGTCGCCCGAGACGAGGACGGCGATGTCGAGGTTGCGAGCCGTCTTGAGCATGTCGACGACGAGCTCGATGTCGAGGTTCGCCTTGACCTTGCCGTCGCCGTACTTCCGGATGTCCTTGCTGACGACCCGGTAGCCGTGGCGCTGGAGGAAGGCGTGGAAGTTGCGCTGGTTCTCGTTCTCGGGATCGAGGCCCGTGTAGGCATAGGCCCGGACGAAGTCCCGTCCGGCGGTGGCCGCCCGCAGCAGCGTGACGTAGTCGATGTCGACCCCGGCCGCCTTGGCCGCGTAGAAGATGTTCGCCACGTCCACGAAGACGGCGACGTTCTTGCTCACGTGTACTCCTCGTTCAGCCGAACCCGGGACCGAGGGGCCGGTTCCGGGTTCGTGGTTCATCTCGCTTGCGTCGCGGCCCGGGCCGACGCAACCGGTCGCTCGAGGCGGGGCCCGGCATCGACGAAGCCGTGGCGCTCCCAGCGGGCGCGCTCCACCGGTTCGGCGGGCCGAGTCGCCTCGACCATGGTGCAGCCCTTGTTCCGGGCCGACCGGAGGACTTCCTCGATGAGCAGATCGGTAACCCGATCCGCGTCGTGGTCCTCGTCGACGACGAGGAGGTCGACCGTGCCGACGAAGCCCCCCGCCCGGGCCGAGGGCCGAAGGGCGAGGACGGCGGCCCCGGCCAGCTCGCGCCGCGCTTCGGCGACGAGGACGCTTGCCTGAGGGAGGTAGACGAGCTGCCGCAGGAGGTCGGCCGCCGCCAACGGGGTGTCGCCGTCGCCGAGCACGCCGGAGGCGAGGGCAACGAGGCGGTCGATGTCCGTGATGCGGGCCGCTCGGACCTGGTATTCCACGCCGCGTCTGACCTCATCGAGGAGGCGACAGCCGACGCCTTCGGCGCTCCGATCCGGGCCGGAGGAGCGCGTGATCCGATCGCGGCGCGCCGCACGGGCGAAGGGGATCGCGGAAGGTCCACGCCAAGGCCCGGGTCGCTCGCGACGCGGCGAGGCGTTCGGGTCGCCGGGGCCTATCATACGCCATCCCGCCGCCGGCGCCACCCGACTCGGGTCGGCGACCTTCCCGGGCGATCCGACCGTCGGCCACTCCAGAGCGCCCGCTGCCGCCAGGACCCGCCCCGCCCGGGCCGTCGCCCGCGCCCGCGCGGCCGTCTCGCCCCTCAGGCGACGCCGAGGTAGGCGCGGCGGACCGCGTCGTTCGCCTGGAGCGCCGCCGCCGTGTCGGCGAGGACGATCCGGCCCGTCTCGACGACGTAGCCGCGGTCGGCGACGGAGAGCGCCATCCGGGCATTCTGCTCGACGAGGAGGATCGTCGTCCCCTCCTCGTGGAGGTAGCGGATCGTGGCGAAGATCCCGTCGACGAGGACCGGGGCGAGACCCATGGACGGCTCGTCCATGAGGAGGACGCGCGGCCGGGTCATGAGTGCCCGGCCGATGGCGAGCATCTGCTGCTCGCCGCCGCTCAAGGTCCCGCAGACCTGGTGCTCCCGCTCCTTGAGGCGGGGGAACATGGCGAAGACCCGCTCGATCCCGGCCTCGATCTCGCGGCGGTCGCGGACGAGGTAGGCCCCCATGAGGAGGTTCTCGCGGACGGTGAGGCGGGCGAAGATCCGCCGCCCCTCGGGGACCTGGACGACGCCCCGGGCGACGATCTCGTGGGCCGGTATCCGGGTGATGTCCTGGCCGTCGTAGTGGATCGAGCCAGCGCTCGGCCGGACGAGGCCGCTGATGGCGTTCAGGGTCGTGCTCTTCCCGGCTCCGTTGGCCCCGATGAGGGTGACGATCTCGCCCTCACCGACCTCGAGGGAGATCCCCTTGAGGGCGTGGATGTTCCCGTAGTGGACGTGGAGCTCGCGGAGCTCGAGGAGGGCCATCGTCAGTGGACCGTCGGCGGGGCTGCCCCGCCCAGGTCGTCGTCGGCCCCGACCGCCGCCCGTCTCTCGGCGCCGGCGCTCCCCCGACCGAGGTAGGCCTCGATGACCCGGGGGTCGGTCTGGATCTCGCGGGGCGTCCCCTCGGCGATCTTCACCCCGTAGTCGAGGACCGTGATCCGGTCCGAGATGTCCATGACGACCCGCATCTCGTGCTCGATGAGGAGGACGGTGATCCCGAGCTCGTCGCGGAGGCGCCGGATGAAGGCCGTCATCTCGGCCGTCTCGGCCGGGTTCATGCCGGCCGTCGGCTCGTCGAGGAGGAGGAGTCGGGGTCGATTGGCGAGGGCCCGGGCGATCTCGAGCCGCCGCTGGTCGCCGTACGGGAGCTTGCCGGCGAGGACGTCGCCGCGCCCGGCGAGACCGACGAAGCGCAGGAGGCGGCGGCTCTCTTCCAGGGCCTCCCGCTCTTCTTCTCGGACGCGTCGGGTCCGCAGGACCGAGCCGAACCAGGTCGAGTGGAGGTGGTGGTGGAGACCGACGAGGACGTTCTCGATGGCCGTCATCGTCGCGAAGAGCCGGATGTTCTGGTACGTCCGCGAGATCCCGAGATGGGCGATGTGATCGCGCCGGAGGTGGTGGATCGGCCGGCCGTCGAAGACGATCTCGCCCTCGTCGATCGGGTACCAGCCGGCGATGCAGTTGAAGAAGGTCGTCTTGCCGGCCCCATTCGGGCCGATGACGCTGACGATCGCCCCCGGGGCGATCTGGAAGTCGAGCTCCCGGACGGCGACGAGCCCGCCGAAGCGCTTCGTGACGCGGCGAGCTTCGAGGAGCGGAGCGCCCGATCCAGCCACGGCTCAGCCCGCCTCCGAGCCTCGAGCTTCGGCCGCCTCGCCGACGAGTTCGACGTCGACGGCCGGCTCGGCGACCTCCTCCGCCAGCTCCTCGACGGTGTGGAGCTCGCGCCGGGTGATCTTCGACGGCAGGAGCCCCTCCGGCCGGAAGCGCATGACGGCGATGAGGGCGACGCCGTAGAAGAGGAAGCGGTACTCCTCGAACTCCCGGAAGAGCTCCGGGACGCCGATCAGGAAGATCGCCCCCAGCACGACGCCGGGATTGCTCCCCATCCCGCCGACGATGATGAGCGCCGCGACGTTGATCGAGACGAAGACGGTCAGGCTCGAAGCGAAGATGGAGCCGACGAGGGCGGCGAAGACGGCGCCACCGAGCCCGGCGAAGGCGGCCCCGAGCATGTAGGCGAGGAGCTTGGTCTGGACGAGATTGACGCCCAGTGCTTCGGCGACGTCCTCGTCTTCCCGGATCGCCATCCAGGCTCGCCCGATCCGGGATTCCCGGAGTCGATAGGCGACGAAGGCGACGATGGCGGCGAAAACGAGGGCCATGTAGTAGATCTGGTTCGGCCCAAAGAGCGGGTGGTCAGGTGGCAGCTCGATCGGCTTCGGGATGTTCGTGATGCCCTGAGGGCCGCCGAGGATGCCCTTCAGGAGGTCGGAGCCGGCCAGGATGCGGATGATCTCACCGAAGCCGAGGGTGGCGATGGCGAGGTAGTCGCCCCGGATGCCGAGGATGGGCAGGCCCAGGAAGCCACCGAAGGCCATGGCCAGGACGACGGCGATCGGGACCGCGGCCCAGAAGGGCCAGTGGGCGATCCCGAGCGGCCCGATCGACGTCAGGAGGGCGACGGTGTAGGCCCCGACCCCGAAGAAGGCGACGAAGCCGAGGTCGAGGAGGCCGGCCAGGCCAAGGGTGATGTTCAGCCCGAATCCGAGGAGGACGTAGAGGGCGACGAGGGCGACGACGTGGGCCACGAAGGGGCCGAGGATGTGGGGAGCGAGGACGACGAGAAGAAGGCCGATGACGGCGCTCGGGAGCACGAGGGCCCGCCGGCGCGCCGGTGCCATCGCCGCGTAGCGGGCGCGGAGCTCGAGCGCTCTGGCAAGGACGACGTAGCCGGCCACGACAACGAAGGTGAGGACCGCTCCGAGCGGGGTGAGGCCGTCGGAGGCGAAGAGGCTCCGGGCCAGGGGACCGAGCCCCCCGGCGATCATCGGCGTCCGGAGGAGGCCGGCAAAGAGCCCGAGGACGAGGATCCCCACGAGGCCGTAGCCGAGGGCGAGGCGCGGCGTGGCGGGGACGATCCCGAGGACGCCACCCAGGAGCCCGACGGCGAGACCGAGGACGACCGGGAACCAGAAGCCCGCCGGCCCAAGGCCGGCCGTCAGGAGGGCGTACAGGTCCGGGCCGGCGTTGATCGTGAGGCCCCGGAGGTCGATGACCTGCCCGACGAGGACGAGGAGCGAGAGGCCGCTCCCGGCGACGGCACCGGCGAGACCGCCGTAGGCGACGGCGAGACGATCGGACTGGGCCTGCCGAGCGGCGAGGAGACCGGCCGCGGTGAGGGTCAGGAGCGCCGAGATCTGGCCGAAGGAAACGACGCCGGCGACGATCGGACGCTTGTCGAAGACCGGGACGATGCCGACGAGGGCGAGGTAGACACCGACGACCGTCCCGGCGAGGCCGATCCGAAGGATCGAGCGCCAGGCGTCCCCGGACGAGGCGGCAGACGGCATCGTGCCCCCGGGGACGGCCGCGCTCGGGGTTGACACCATGCCCTACGCTCGCTTCACCGCCAGCCGCTCGCCGAGGATCCCGGACGGGCGGAAGATGAGGATGAGGACGAGCATCGTGAAGGCGATGACGTCCTTCAGCTGATTCGGAGAGGGGACGTTCAGTCCGTCGAGGAAGAGGATCGGCCCGATGGACTCGGCGAGGCCAAGGAAGAGGCCGCCGACCATCGCCCCGGGGATGTTGCCGATGCCACCGAGGACTGCGGCGGTGAACGCCTTGATGCCGGGGATGAAGCCGGTGAAGAAGTAGACCTGGGTGAACATGAGCCCGTAGAGGACCCCGGCCGCACCCGCCATCGCGGCGCCGATGGCGAAGGTCGTGACGATGATCCGGTCGACATCGATGCCCATGAGGGACGCCGTCGCCATGTCCTCCGACACGGCGCGCATCGCCGTCCCGACCTTGGTCCGGGTTACGAAGAGATAGAGCCCGAGCATCATGAGGAGGGCCGCCCCGATGACGACGGCGTCGATGAGGCGGAACCGGATGATCCCGGGCAGGATCTGCTCCTGGAGGATCGAGATGCTGGGGTAGGCGTAGATCCCCGGGCCGAAGAAGCCTCGGAACGAGTATTCGAGGAAGAACGAGGCACCGATGGCGGTGATGAGGGGGACGAGGCGGGGCGCGTTCCGGAGCGGTCGGTAGGCGACCCGCTCCATCAGGACGGCGATGACCGTGCTGACGATCATCGCCACGACGATCATGAGGCCGATCGAGAGGAAGGTGGGGATGAGGCCGGCATTGAGGAACCCCGACCGATTGAAGTACGCGGCGACGAAGTAGCCGCCGAAGGCGCCGGCCATGAAGATGTCGCCGTGGGCGAAGTTGATCATCCGGAGGATCCCGTAGACCATCGTGTAGCCCAGGGCGATGAGGCTGTAGACGCTGCCGAGGGTGATCCCGTCGATGACGAGCCGCAGCCAGGTGTCGCCCGAATAGCGGCCGCCCTGGAGGGTCAGGAGCGAGCCGACGACGACCACGAGGATGACGACGATCCGGAAGCCCCACAGGAAGGCGGCGATCGCCGCGTCGATCGTCCGCTCGATGCGACTCGTGTACATGCGTGCCTCGACGGATACGGCGAGCCGGGCTGGAGTTCAGCCCGGCTCGCCGCTCAGGACGACGATCAGGAGCCCGGCGATGCCTCGGGTCGCCAGATCGGCTTCTCCGGCGGCCACTGGCCGCCAACCTCTCGCGCCGTGATCTGGTAGACGGCGATGACCGGAGCGCTGCAGTCACCGTACTGGCTGCAGGTCAGCGTCCCAGTGACGCCCGGGAAGTCCTTGGTCTGATAGAGGGCGTCCCGGAGCGCCTGCCGCCCGATGTAGACCGTGCCGTCGTCGGCCTTGACGGCAACCTTCTCGATGGCCGCGAAGAGGATGTTCGTCGCGTCGTAGGCGTGGGCGTGGAAGATGCTGATCGGGTCGCCGTACTTCGCCTTGTACTTGGCGAGGAAGCCGGCGTAGTCGCCGCCGAAGGCGGTGAAGTCGGGGCTGGAGAGGTACATCCCCTCGGCCGCGGCGCCGGCCGCCTTGACGAAGTCCGGCGAGAACATCCCGTCGGCGCCCATGAGCTTGACGTTCTCGAGGCCCGGAACCTCCTTCGCCTGGGCGGTGATGAAGCCACCTTCGGCGACGAAGATCGGGTAGTAGATGAACTCGGGGCCGGCCGCCGCGATCTTCGTCAGGACCGGCTTCATGTCGGTCTGGCCCTTCGACACGGCCTCCTGCGCGACGATCTGGCCGCCGAGCTGCTTGAAGGATTCGGCAAAGACGTTGGCGAGCGCCTCGGCGTAGGCGGAGCCGTCGTGGATCGTCGCTGCCTTCGTCAGCTTGAGCTGGTTGTAGACGAACTCCGCCGCGACCTTGCCCTGGACGGCGTCGCTGTGGGCGGTCCGCAGGTAGCCGGCGAACTCGGCCGGCCGATCGGCCTGCGTGAACTGCGGTCGGGTGTTGGAAGGCGAGATCGTGACGAGGCCGGCGGCGTTGAGGGTCGCCATGCCGCCTGCCGTCTCGTCGGAGCAGCTCGAGCCGATGAGGCCGACGATGGTCTTGTCGGCGGCGAGCTTCTGGGCAGCCGTGGCGCCGCCCTCGGGCGTGCACTGGGCGTCCTCGGAGGTCAGCTCGATCGTGTGACCGAGGAGCTTGCCGCCCTTGTCGTCGATGGCGATCTCGACTCCACGCTTGGAGTCCTCGCCGAGCGAAGCGTTCGCGCCGGACAGGACGCCCCAGAAGGCGATGTGGAGCGGTTCGCCGGGCGGGATCTCGACGACGCCGAGCTTGTCCGGCGGTGGAGTCGTCCCGCCACCGCCGGTGCAGGCCGCGGCGGCGAGCGCGAGGGCGATGGCGATGCCACTGAATCGTCTCATGTGTTCCTCCTCGACCTTGCTGGGCCCGACGGTCGCACCCACACAGGGTCCGTTCGGGCGGTTCGCTGCGCGGTCAGACCGGCCTCGGTCGGCCGGCAAGGGCTCGACGGCGAGCGGGTCCGGCAACCCGCCTACCGTTGTCGGGCAGGTGGCCTCGCTCGGCGGCCAGCCCACGGCCTGGGCGGGTCGAACTCTCGGCGCCGAGTCGTGCCACGTCCTCCTCCACAACCGACCGCGGCCGATCACCCGGGACCGGCGCGAGGTGCCGTCTCCGGACCGGTCGCCACCAGAAGGGGGCTCATGGACCGTCCGTGCTGACGGCAGGGTTCAGGGTGGGCCCCATGATAGTCGCCGAGGCGACGACGTCAAACCCGAATCAGTGCCCGACGCGATCGGGCGTTGGGCGTTACTCGCGCGGCGGCTCCCCGAAGGACTCGTAGACGGCCCGGGCGTAGACCGCCAGCCCCAGCCAGGCCAGCCAATAGCCCGGCGCCCGATCCGGGAGGAGGCCGGCCGGATAGGTCGCGACGAGCTCGATCGGCCAGACGGCCGCCCCGGCGGCCCCAGCCAAGAGGAGGAGCAGGTAGGCGACGGGCCGATCGAGCCCGACCGGCCGATCGGCGGCGTAGGGGAGGGCGATGAGGGCGACGGTCGCCAGGGCGGCGAGGAAGACGACGATCCCCGAGCCGTCGAAGGCGCGCAGGACGATGGGCGGCAGCCCGATCCCGTCGCCCGCCCGGTACCAGGGCAAAAGGCAGGCGACGAGGAGGATGGCCACGGCGCCGAGGGCGATGAGCCTGGCCCGGCCGAGGGGTCGGCGGTGCATCGTCAGGCGAGCTCCGCGTAGACCTCGGGCCGGAGGACCCCGACGAAGCGGAGGTTTCGGTAGAGCTCCCCGTAGTCGAGGCCGTAGCCGACGACGAACTGGTCGGGGATCGTGAAGCCGACGTAGTCGACCGGGATGTCGACGAGGCGGCGGGCCGGCTTGTCGAGGAGCGTACAGATCCGGAGCGAGCGGGGGTTCTTGCCGCGGAGGTAGCGGATGAGATAGTTCAGGGTGAGACCCGTGTCGATGATGTCCTCGACGATGAGGACGTCGCGACCCTCGATGGACGACGAGAGGTCCTTGAGGATCCGGACGAGGCCCGACGACTCGGTGGCGCTCCCGCCGTACGAGCTGACCTCCATGAGGTCGATCCGGACCGGGATCGTCAGCTGGCGCATCAGGTCGGCCATGAATGGCAGGCTGCCCTTGAGGACGCTGACGAGGGTCAGCTCGCGGCCGGCGTAGTCGGCGCTGATCCGGGCTCCCAACTCGGCCACCTTCGCCTGGATCTGCTCCTCGGTGAGGAGGATCTCGGCGATGTCGGCCTCGAGGTCGATGGAGCGGCTCACGGTTCGTTAGCGGCGACGACCGCCGCCCGACGACGGCCCTGTCGCCGGGGGACGACCGCGCTGGCCTCCGACGGCGCCCGGTCGGATGGCTCCGCGGCGGGCCCTTCGGCCGTGGGGGCCTCGGTGGCCGCTCGCTCGGGCACGACCTGACCGAGCGCCCCGGAGAGCTCGTCGGCCACGGCCAGGCGCCCGTACTTGAGCATGAGGGCCCGGAAGTCGCGAGCGTAGAAGAGCTTGATCCGGACATCCGGATAGAGCTCCCGAAGGCGGCGCAGCTTGCGGTTCTTCTTCCGAACGAGGCGCTGGCGGAGCGTCGTCAGCTCGAGGTAGAGGTCGAAGTCGGGGAGATAGAAGTCGGGGCTGAAGCTCTCGACGACCGCGCCATCGAGGTTCCAGAGGATCGGGAAGACGTGGGGCTCGTACTCCCAGCGGACGGCGTAGTAGTCGAGGATCCGGGCGAGCTCGGCTTCGCTGGCGTGGGCGAACCGGGGCCGGCCATCCCTCTTCGCGGCCTCGGGTCGGCCGCCATCGGTCGGGCCGCCGGACTCGCCGACGAGAGTACTCGTCTCGGAAGCGGGGGCGGGCGGCTCACCCGGAAGCGTCGACCGCCGGGGGTCTCGCTCGGTCACGCTCGGCCGCTTCGCTGCCGGAGACCGACGGCCTGCCGTGTCACTGGTCTCCGCTCGAGGCCGGGCGCGGCCGGGGCGGCGCCGATGGACGGGCTGACCGGCCGGGCGATTCGCCGAGGAGGCTCCGGAGGTCGCCGTGCCAGCCGGCGAGGAACTCGTGGGCATCGAGGACGTCGTCGGCGCTGATCGGGGGCTGGCCGGCGAAGCGCGCCTCGTCGGCGGCGCTGAACTCGCCGTAGCGGCGCCGCGGCGGCTCCCCGGCAAAGGTCACCATCCCGAGGGCGACGACGCCGCACCTCGGACACGGCAGCTCGACGAAGGTGAGGTCCTCCCGCTCGGCGAGGATGCGGATCCGCGCCGGGTCGATCGGGTGCCCGCAGACGGTGCAATGGCTGGCGGCGAGGATGGCCCGGAGACGATCGAACGACTCCATCGTCGAACAGTCTATCCACTCCGACCCGCCGGCGGGGCTACGCGGCCGGCCACCACGCTCGGGCCGCCGGGCCGGGCTCGGGCGCCGGGCACTCCAGTGGGCCGCGCGCGGGTCCTGCACCGGACCGTCGGGCTCAGTACGATGGCCCCACCATGACGAGCGAGGCGTCGAACCCGCGGCGGTCCGAGCGAGGGGCCGACCCCCATCCGGCCCCCCAGGGCCACGCTGCCGAGCACGGCCACTTCCGGCACTCCTACACGAAGGACAAGGCCCAGCTCGTCCGGCGCCTCAACCGGATCGAAGGCCAGGTCCGGGGCATCGCTCGGATGATCGAGCGCGAGGAGTACTGCGTCGACATCCTCCAGCAGACGGCGGCCTTGCGGGCCGCCATCGACGCCGTCGCCCTCATCATCCTCGAAGACCACATCTCGGGCTGCGTCCGGACCGCGGCCGAACAGGGCGAGGTCGACGCCTACGTCGACGAGGTCCTCGATGTCGTCCGGCGCACCCTCGGCCGGCCGGTCCGCTCGACTCGGGGGTGAGTCGCCGGGCCGCTGTCCACAACCCGACCGGCCTCAGGGCAGCTCATGGAGGGGCTTGTCCACAATCGACGGCGGCGGCCGTGGATTCGTGGATAAGTGCCTTGACAGCCGCTTCGCCGCCGCCTAGCGTCCGGCTTCCGCACCCATCCGGCCGAGGGTAACGTGGCTCGCCAGGGATCCGGGGAGACCCGATCGCGAACCGAACGGGCGGCGGAAGACCAAGGCGGCAGCGGTGCGATCCGACCGACGAGGGCGGCGGCCGTTCGGCTCGGCGCGGACAGATCGCGGGAGCGCCGAGGGACCCGAAGGCTGCCGCCCTCGCCTCGACCAGCGACCCACGCGCCGCGCCCAACCCTGCTCGGCGATCTCGCCGACCCGACCCCCGTCGAACTCGGACCGAGCGCCCGGGCCAGCCTCAAGGCCGGCCTCGCCGCCCTCAGCCTCGAGCTCGACCCCGCCGATCGGGCGGCCATCGAGCGGCACGCCGGGCTCGTCCTGGCCTGGACCCGGCTGGTGGACCTGACCGCCACGGTCGATCCGGACGCCTTCGTCCGCGACCACGTCCTCGACAGCCTGACCGCCGTCCCGGTCCTTCGCCGACGGCGGGTCGAGCGCTTCCTCGACCTCGGCTCGGGCGGCGGGCTGCCGGGCATCCCCCTCGCCGTCGCCCTGCCCGCGGAGGCGTGCCTCGTCGAGGCACGGGCGAAGCGGGCGGGCGTCCTCGAGCGGATGGTGGCCGCCCTCGGCCTCGCCGGTCGGATCCGGGTCGCCGCCGCACGGGCGGAGGATCTGGCGGCCGATCCCACCGAGCGGGCCCACTGGCCGGCCGTGACGGCCCGGGCGGTTGGGCCGCTCGCCGAGCTCGTGGAGCTCGCCCTGCCGCTCCTCGCCCCGGGGGGCGTCCTCGTCGCCTGGAAGGCCTGGCGCCTCGCCGAGGAGCTGCCCGCCGCCGAGCGCGCGGCGGTGGCCCTCGGTGGCGGCCGGCCCGAGGTCG
>Ga0272446_1002633_pt1 | contig 24052 bp, 10 predicted proteins | sample YNPCB0061_FD_194587 | JGI IMG/M metagenome (GOLD analysis project Ga0272446, IMG submission 194587) | Hot spring microbial mat communities from Yellowstone National Park, WY, United States - YNP-CB-006-1 | ecosystem: Environmental > Aquatic > Thermal springs > Hot (42-90C) > Sediment | place... | reverse complement strand
TCATGCTCAACCGGCTGATGTTCGTCTATTTCATCCAGAAGAAAGGCTTCCTGGACGGCGATACCGACTACCTGCGCAACCGCCTTGCGCAGGTGCAGGCGGTCAGAGGAAGCAACAAGTTTCACAGCTTCTACCGTTACTTCCTGCTGCGGCTCTTCCATGAAGGACTCGGCAAGTCACCGGACGAGCGCGCGCTCGACCCAACCTTTGAAAAGCTGCTCGGCAAGGTGCCGTTCCTGAACGGCGGCTTTTTTGAAGTCCACGACCTGGAAGCGCGCTGGTCAGAGATCGACATCCCCGACGCTGCCTTCGAGAAGCTCTTCGACTTCTTCGACCAGTACGCCTGGCACCTCGACGAGCGCCCGCTGCGCGCCGACAATGAGATCAACCCTGATGTGGTCGGCTACATCTTCGAGAAGTACATCAACCAGAAGCAGATGGGAGCGTATTACACGAAAGAAGATATTACCGAATACATCAGCAAAAACACCATCATTCCCTTCATCTTCGACGCCGCCAGCAAGGCATGCGCCGTGGCTTTCAAGCCCGATTCGGCCCTTTGGCGCCTGCTCCGCGACGACCCGGACCGCTACATCTATCCGGCCCTGCGGCACGGCGTGGTGCGCGCCGACGGCTCCATCGTCCCGGAATCCGACCTGCCCGATTTCGTGCAAAAGGGTATGCGCGACCCCAAAGTGCGCACGCACGACAGACGCTACAATCTCGAACAAGCACCCGGTGGCGATCTCCTTCGCCTCGCAACCGAGACCTGGCGCGAATACGTTTATCGGCGCAATCGGTGCCTGGAGATCCGCGAGAAGCTGCGCAACGGCGAGGTTCACCAGATCAACGATCTCATCACGCTCAACCTCGATATCTGGCAATTCGCCCGCGATGCCATCGTGCAGTGCGAAGGACCGGAACTCCTGCGCGCCTTCTGGTATGCCATCGAGAACATCACCGTCCTCGATCCCACCTGTGGCTCCGGCGCCTTCCTCTTCGCCGCCCTGCGCATCCTGGAGACGCTCTACAGCGACTGCCTGGAGCGGATGGAGCGGTTCGTCGAGGATCTCCAGGGAACGAAGCGCCACCCGGAACAGTTCAGCGATTTCAAGAGGGTGCTGGAACAGATCGGAAAGCACCCCAACGAGCGCTACTTCATCCTCAAGTCCATCATCATCAACAATCTCTACGGCGTGGACATCATGGAAGAGGCGGTCGAGATCTGCAAACTGCGCCTGTTCCTCAAACTCGTGGCGCAGGTCGAGGGGGTCGAACAGATCGAGCCGCTGCCCGACATTGATTTCAACATCCGCGCCGGCAACACGCTTGTCGGATACGCCACCGCCGAGGATGTGCGAAAAGCGTTCCACGAGAAGAGGGTCGGCGCGGCGGTTCAGCACAAACTCCTTCTCGGAAGCGCAGCCGAGGAGTACGAGCAGTTCCAGGAGGACCTGGAACTTGCCGATCGGGCCTTTGTCCAGTTCCGCGCCCAGCAGACGACCCACGGCGGCCGGATCACCCACCGCGACAAGCAGGAATTGCGCCGTCGCCTGGAGACGCTGACCGCCCAACTCGACCGCTTTCTGGCCGGCGAGTACGGCGTTGACCCGCAGAAGCCGCAGGCGTTCGAGGCGTGGAAGGCCAGCCACCAGCCCTTCCACTGGTTCGCCGAGTTCTACGGCATCATGCGCAACGGCGGTTTCGATGTGATTATCGGGAATCCGCCGTATGTTTCGTGCACCAAAGTACGTTCAGAGTACGAAGTAAAAGGATTCGCTACTGAGCCGTGTGCAAATTTGTACGCCTTAGTCATAGAGCGAGGGTTCAGATTAACAAGTAGAGGTGGTAGGTTTGGCATGATTGTTCCCATCGCCTCGGTCTCAACGAACAGTATGAAAGAACTGCAATCAATCTACAAAGAACAAGCCATACAACAGTGGCACTCGCACTTTGCAACACGCCCAGGCAAGCTTTTCGTGGGTGTAGACATGAATCTAACCATCACTTTAGCAGTTGTTGATCCTCTGACAACAGAACCCGATGTTTTTTCAACAACTTATTATCGCTGGAGAAGCGGCGTAGAAAGCGACAGAGATTCTTTGTTTCAAAGGATCGAATATTTGAGACTCTCGGTTCCAAAATCGCACGCCAACTCGTTTCCCAAGATAGGAAAAGATATTGAAGCCAGAATCCTGAATAAACTCTGTAGCCATAACAAGAAATTCAAAGATTTCTATACTTTCAGAGGAAAATTGATCTATTATCATTCAGGAGGACGCTATTGGCGTAAAGCTCTTTTAGAGAAACTTTCGTCACATTACAAAGGTGTTTCAGTGGATAGCCACGTCGCACCTATAGCATTCTGTCTACTGAACAGTCAATTGTTCTATTGGTATTGGATCATAAACTCGAATTGTATGGATGTAGTGTCGCGTGAGGTCGATGAGATGCCAATTTTCAATTTCTCCGTGTCGCTTCCTGAGATATTTACAAACCTTCAGTCAGAAATATTGAGAGCGTATTCTAGACATTCAGAAATACGCCAAAGACGAGGAGCTATTATCTTAACGGATGAAACAAACTTCGATGTGAAGCACTCTAAACTCATCATCGACGAAATCGACCGCGTCCTCGCCCAGCACTACGGTTTTACCGACGAGGAACTGGACTTCATTATCAACTACGACATCAAGTACCGCATGGGCAGCGACGCTACGGAGGACGAGGAGTGACCGGGCTTCCTCGAGCGGCGCGAGACGCTCTCCAGAAGGCCCGCGACGCCGCTCTGCTCGCCGTGGAGGTCTACAACAAACCCGCCGTGACCTTCAAGTCCGACGGATACATCACGCTCATGATTATCGCCTGGACCGCGCTGTTTCATGCCATCTTCTTTCGCCGCGGGGTCAAGCCCTATTACCGCAGCGACCGGCGGAAGCAGAAAAGTCGCTATCTGAAGGCAGACGGCGATTACAAACACTGGGAACTCAGTGAATGCCTGAAACAGTATTATGGCGACGATACCGGCAACCCCGCGCGCAAGAACCTCGAGTTCTTTATTCCCCTGCGCAACAAGATCGAGCACCGCTCATTGCCTGAGATCGATCCTCTGATCTTCGGCGAGTGCCAGGCCATGTTGCTAAACTTCGACGCCATGCTGGAGAAGGAGTTCGGCTCCAGGTATTGCCTCCGCCAATCTCTTTCCTTCGCTTTGCAGATGTATCCTTCCTCCTCGAACCTCGCCGAGGCGGTCAGGCGGAATCCTGCAGCCAGAGACGCCGCTGATTTCATCGAAAAGTACCGTTCTTCCATTTCCGCAGATGTTTTCCAGAGCAGCCAGTATGCCTTCAAGGCCTTCCTGATCCAGGTTGCCAATCATAAGAGCAAGGACGCCCTGGCGATTCAGTTCATTCATCATGATAAATTGTCCGACGAGGAGAAGGAACAATTTCAGGCATTCATTGCAGTGAAGTACAAACAAGTCCCTGTGGCAAACCTCGACAATTTACGCGCTAAGGATGTCGTGCGACGCGTCCAGCAAGCATTCGGCGATCCGAAGATAACACGGAATGGAAAGCAGAGGGACAAGTTCAACCTGGCATGGCATACGCGATGCTGGCAACGTTACAAGGTCCGGCCTGACAGCAAGAGTTCAAATCCAGAAATGACCGATTCAAACTACTGTATCTACGACAAGGCCCACAATGACTATGTGTACACAGAAGCCTGGGTACAGTTCCTTATAGATAAATTCAAGGACGAGAAGGAATATGAGGCTCTGTTTGCCAAATCAGCGGAGAGGCCAGCATGAATATCGAACGGCTTCACATCAGCGATACCGCTTACCCCGTCGCGTTGCGGGAGCGCCTCGGTGAGCGCGCCCCAGAGCGCGTGTTTCTCCTCGGCGACCCTGAGCTGCTCCGGCAGGATTCACCCGGCCTGTTCTGCTCGATAACATGCCCGGGGAACGTCATCCTGAAGACCTACGACCTCGCCAGGGCGCTGCGGGACGCGAGGGTTCCGGTCATCGGGGGCTTCCATACACCCATGGAGAAGGAGTGCCTTGCTGTCCTTCTGCACGGCCCGCAGCCCATCATCGTATGCCCGGCCCGCGGCCTGGAGGGAGTCCGGCCTGCCGCAGAGGTCAAAGCAGGGATTCAGGCTGGCCGGGTCCTGCTCGTATCCATGTTCGCGCCCAAACAGCGGCGCGCGACAGTAGACCTGGCCGACCAGCGCAACAGGTTCGTGGCTGCTCTGGCGAGCCGGTCCTTTGTGTCGCATGCTGCCCCCGGCGGCAAGACCGAGGCTCTCTGCCGCGAGATGATCGCCATGGGCAGGACGCTGTTTACCGTTGACGCTCCAGAGAACGCCAACCTTCTCGCCCTGGGCGCGAAGCCGCTGGTCGTTGAGGATCTTCGCGTTTTCAAGGAAGGCGTCTCAGGAGCCACGACATGGCCCATGATTTGACGGTAGCGAGGCGCAGGGTGCCCCGCCACACACAGGGGCCGCCGCCAGCCGCGGGTGGGGACGGAAGGGCGAATAACGAATAAATGGTCTTTGAGCAATGCATCCGCTCTCGCCCGCGACGGCGGGCTTTGCCCGGTATAGCCGAGGGCTGATGGTCTTTGAGCAATGCATCTGGTCTACCGGGCTGGCCGTGGGGCTGATGGTCTTTGAGCAATGCATCCGCTCTGCCGGGCTGGCCGTGGGGCTGATGGTCTTTGAGCAATGCATCCGCTCTGCCGGGCTGGCCGTGGGGCTAATACTACAGTTGTATTTCGGCAGATGACCCGCTTCCGTCGGCGTAAACGCCTCGGCTAGTGCTTGCGAAGGCCACCTCCGTGGCCTGTTTAGCCCACGAAGGTGGGCTTTGCCCCCCGTAGCCGAGGGCTTTCAGCCCGACGGGGAGCGCATCTACAACTGTAGTACTAGAGCGGATTATTTGTTCAAAGACCATCAGCCCTCGGCTATGGGATGCGAAGGCCGCCTGCGCGGGCTATACCGGATTATTTGTTCAAAGACCATCAGCCCTCGGCTATGGGATGCGAAGGCCGCCTGCGCGGCCTATACCCGTTTTAATTCTTAGGCATGTTTCAAACGCACTTGACAGTTCGCCTCGACACGGGACCCCAGGGGTGGCTGTGGAGGGGCCTGGCCCCCCCACACCTCCCCGCCAGACTGTCAAGCGCAAACCGCAGGTTTTGAAACATGCCTTAAAACTCATTACGCCCACGGCGCGGACGATCAACCAGACTGTGACGTAGCCCTGGCAGCCCCCCGCCGCGCCTGCCGCTCCGGCAGGATACGCGGTATACTATATGGTATCGCCACCTGTGCGCATAGACGTTCCCAGGGAGAATGCCATGTCCGACCCGGAGACCCGTGTGCCTCCGCAGGCCGATAGTATGCCTCCTGCGCCGCCTGCCGAGAATGCCTGGACGCCCTATCCTCCGGCTGCGCCCGATGAGGCGCCGCGGGGCCGGCGGCGCCTGCTGATCCTCCTCGCCGCGGCCCTGGGCGCCTTCGTCCTCGTCGCCAGTATCGGCCTGTTCCTCGTGGTCCTGACCAACCCGGTGCTGCGGGGCCGGCTGGCCTCGCTCACCGCCGGTCAGGTTGGCCCGCCCCCCGAAAGCCCCAATAAGTTCGTCGCCATTCCCGATGGCCCCGTGGCGATCACCGACGACTTCAGCCAACCCTCCAACCGTTGGGAACGCTCACAGACGCGCATCAGCGGCGGCGCCTACGAAATGACACTCGAATTGCCCCACTTCGACTCCTACGGTCTCTACCTGGGCGTGTCCGAGGTGCGCGACTTCGATATGGCTGTGGACGTGCTGCCGGTCAACGGCGCTCTGACCTCGGAATTCGGCATCCGCTTTCGCCAGGCCGCCCCCGATGATCACCTGCTCTTCTCGATCAGCCCCTCGGGTTACTTTCGCCTCGTCCAGGTGCGCGATGAGACCTACACGTCCCTCGTGCCCTGGACCCCCGACCCGCGCATCCGCAGGGGCCTGGGGGTGAGCAATCGCCTGCGGGTGATCGCCGAGGGCGCTTCGATCCGCGGCTTCATCAACGGCGAGCAGGTGCTGGAGTACAGCGATGAGCGCCAGCAGGCGGGCCAGCTTACCCTGGGGTTGGTGACCTTCGACCAGGGCGATCTGACGGTGCGCTTCGACAACCTCGAGGGCGCGGTGGCGCCGATCGTTGACGCGCCCCGCGACGAGTGGATCGATCTGCGCGAGGATTTCAGCGACCCGCAACGCGCCCGCTGGAGCGTTGGCGGCGCCACCGTCGTGCAGGAGAGCTACGAGGTCTTTGTGGGCGGCGAGGTGGTGTCGTGGCAGCAACCCCTGCCCATTGGCTCCTCGCGGGTGGAGGGCGACTTTGTGCTCGAAGTGGACGCCACGATGGTGGAGGCAGAGGGCGGAGGCAGCGGCTACGGCGTGATGTTTGGCGATGACGCCGCGTTCAACTTCTTCGCCCTGATTATCTTCCCCGAGGGCGGCTTCATGTTCTACCGGAACGGCGCCGACGGCGGCCTGATCATCCCTCCCGCCCCGGCGCCCGCGGTGCGCGCCGGCCTCAACGCCACCAACCGCATCAAGGTCGAGGTGCGCGAGCGACGGCTGGTGATCAGCGTCAACGACGAGGTGCTGGCCGAACTGGAGTTTACTGACGCGATCAGTCTGGACGGCCGCGCCGGTCTGGTCATTCAGGGGGCCGAGGCCTCCGGAGCGCGCGCGCGCTTCGATAATTTCCGTCTGGAGGAACTGCCCCGAGGGCCGCAGCGCGGGCATGGTCCCAATACGTTTTACCTACGCTGACCAGCCCTCCTCAGCCCTGCCCCGCCGGAGGCGGGAGCGCGGCTCCTCCCCTCAGCGGGGGGAGGTTGGGAGGGGAAACCGGGTTTCCCCTTCCCCGGGCCAGAGCCGCGGCGCCTCCCCCCAGCGGGGGGAGGTTGGGAGGGGGGCTGCGGCGCCGCATGCCCTTATTTGACGGGCCTCGTCCCCCGGAGAAGAGGCGGGTGGGGAAACCCGGTTTCCCCTTCCCCCCGCTCGAGGGCTGCGCCCTCACCCGCCCGCGGGAGGATTGCTTCGGCGCTACTCGACCACCACCCGTTCCGGCCCCAGCACCCGCCGCAACGCCTCGAGCAAGCCCGGCGATACGGCGACCCGGTGCTGTGATTCGAGGACCACCCTGCCCACGCCGTTGGGCAGGTAGAGCGTCACCTGGTCGGGACCGGCGCTCTCGCGCAGCACGCTGTACACGTCCTGCATGCGCCGCACGTCGCCATCGTGGTCGCCGGTGCGGGGCAGATAGAGCCGGAGGATGCGCCCGGCAACCGGCGGGCGGGTAGCTGTGTCGTGGTGCTGGCCATTGCCGTTCATCGTCTGCCCCCTTCCCTGATCGTGGCCGTGCGGGGTGAGCTTCACCTGTCGCCGGGCGCGCGCGGGCGCCGCCGTCGCCGCGGGCGGGGGCGCGGCGGGCGCCGCTGGCGCCAGGACGACGGGCGGCGGCGCGTCTGGCAAGCTTGCCGGTTCGCCAACGACGGGCATCGGCTCCAGCGCCTCGCTCAGACCCTCCAGGTCCATCTCATTGGGCGCGCTGATCGGCGCCGCTTCCGGGGCCGCGCTGACCATCTCGACCGTCTCGACCACCAGTTGGGTCACATCGCGGCGGTTCTCCACGCGCGCGGTGACCTTCACCGCGGCGTCATCGCGCAGCAGATCCCCATAGCGCGCCAGCGTCCTGGGGAAGGCGACCAGTTCGATCGCGCCGGTGAGATCCTCGAGATTGGCCACCAGCATCGCCTCGCCTTTCCTGGTAGTGATGCGACGGACGCCGCTCAGCACCCCGACGAAGGTCATCAGCGTATTGAGGTGCTCCTCGGCAATATCGCCCAGGTTGCTCACCCCGGCGCGATCGATCCCCTCAAGCGCCCGCGCAACCGGGTCGTCGGAGAGGGTGAGGCCCAGCAGTTCCTTCTCCCAGAGCAACTCCTCCTTGGTATCGGCGGCAGTGGCGGGGATGGAAGGCATGGGGATGCGCGGCACGCGCAGGCTGGCCGCGCCGCCGCTCTGCTCGCCGAAGACATCGAACAGGGAACTCTGGCCCATCGCGCGGGCCTTCTGGGCCTCGGCGCCAGCGTTCAGCGCCTGGTCGAGGATGGCCAGTTTCTGGCGGCGCGAGCCGGGGAGCGCGTCGAGCGCGCCGGCCTTGATCAGGCTCTCCAGCAGCCGCTTATTGAGCGCGTGGCGGTCCACCCGCGCGCAGAGATCTTCCAGCGACTGGAAGGGGCCATTGGCCTCGCGTTCGGCGATGATCGCCTCGACCGGACCCTCGCCCACGTTCTTAATCGCCGCCAGGCCGAAGCGAATGCCGCGCTGGTAGACCACCTCGGGCGGCAGGGGCCGGCCAGGGTCCAGGGGTTCGATGGTGAAGCCCTTGTGGGAGCGATTGACATCGGGGCCCAGCACGGCCACCCCGAGGCGGCGCGCCTCCAGGGCGCCCTTGGTGACATCCTCGAGCGCTCCGCCCGCGCCGGTGAGCACGGCGGCCATATACTCCACCGGGTAATTCACCTTCAGCCAGCAGGTCTGATAGCTCAGCAACCCGTACAGCGTGGCGTGGGGGCGATTGAAGGAATAACCGGCGAAGGGCAGGATCAGTTCCCACAACTGGTCGGCGATCTCCTGGCTGATACCCTGTTTCAGGCACCCCGCCTTGAAGATCGCCTCGTGCTCGGCCATCAGGGCCTTGTTCTTCTTGCTGATGGCCTTGATGACGACATACGCCTGGCCCAGGGTATAATCGGCGACCGTCTGGAGCAACTGCATAATCTGCTCCTGGTAGACGATCACCCCGTAGGTGTCTTCGAGGATCGGCTCGAGGATGGGGTGCAGGTAGCGGATCTGCTCGGGATGGTGCTTATTGTGAATATAGACCGGAATCTGCTCCAGCGGGCCGGGGCGATAGAGCGCCACCATGGCGTAGAGATCCTCGACGCGGGTCGGTTTCAACTGCATCAAATAGCGGGTCATCCCCGGCGACTCCAACTGGAAGACATTGCGGGTTTCGCCGCGGCTCAGGCTCTCGAAGACCCTGGGATCGTCGGTCGGAATGTCATCGAGCCACATGCGCCGTCCGGTGGTCTGCTCGATATACTTGAGGGCCTCGGCCACCACCGAGAGGTTGGTGAGGCCGAGGATATCCATCTTGAGCAGGCCCATTTTGGCGAGGGTGGGGCCCTCATAGGCGGCCATCAGGGCGTTTTCGTCTTTAGTGGTGCGCTGGAGGGGCACAATCTCTTCCAGGGGCGTGCGGCTCACCACCACGCCGCAGGCATGGGTGCCCACCGAGCGCATACGCCCCTCGACCCGCTGCGCGGCATCAATCAACTCGCGCAGTTCCGGCTGGGTCTCATAGATCTGCTTCAACTCCGGCACCCGCTCCATGGCCTGGGCGATGGTGATCCCCACGGGCAGGGGCGGGATCAGCCTGGCGACCCGGTCCACCTCACTGAGCGGCAGATCGAGCACGCGGCCCATGTCGCGCAGGGCCGCCTTGGCCCCCAGGGTGCCGTAGGTGATAATCTGGGCCACATTCTCGCGCCCGTACTTCTGGGTCAGATAATCGAGGACCTCCTGGCGACGCGAGTCGGCGAAGTCGGTGTCAATATCGGGCATCTCCAGGCGTTCGCGGGAGAGGAAGCGCTCGAAGAGCAGCTTGTTCTTCACCGGGTCCACATCGGTAATGCCCAGGCAGTAGAGCACCAGCGAGGCCCCCGCCGAACCGCGGGGCAGGCAGGGAATGCCCCGCGAGCGGGCGTATTTCACGTAGTCCCAGACAATCAGCATGTAGTCGGGGAAGCCGGTGGCATTGATCACGTCCAGTTCATCCTGGAGACGAGCGACGTAGTGCGCGGGCGGGTTGCCGTTGAAGCGGCGCATCAAGCCTTCCTCGCACACCAGGCGGAGGTAGGAGGCGGCGTCGTGGCCTTCGGGCAGATCGAACTGCGGCAACTGCACGCGCCCGAACTCCAGCTTCAGGTTGCACATCTCGGCGATGCGGCGCGTATTCTCCAGCGGCGCCGTCCCGTAGCGCTTGAACTTCTCCCACATCTGTTCGCCGGACATAATATGGTAGCTCTCGTCCATGGCGTAGTCTTTGGCGCAGAACTCACGGTAGGTGAGGTTCATGCCCATCGCCATGACCATCTGCTGGGTCTGGCGATCCTCCGGGCGGACAAAGTGGGTATCGTTCGTCACCACCATCGGGATGCCCAGCTCGCGACCGATGCGCACCAGTTCGTCGTTGATGCCCTCGAGTTCAGGCGTATTGTCGTGGAGTTGCAGTTCCAGGTAATAATGCTCTGGCCCCAGCAGATCGCGAAAATAGGCCGCCGTCCGGCGGGCTTCATCGGCCTGCTGGGCCTGGATCTGGCTGATCACCTCGCCGGCGATGCACGACGAGGTAACGATCAGGCCCTCGTGGTACTGCTCGAGCAAGGCGCGGTCAATGCGCGGGCGGGCGAAGACGCCCTTGCCCATGCCATCGAGATGCGCGCGGGTGGTGAGGCGGACCAGGTTGCGGTAGCCGGTCTCGTTTCTGGCCAGCAAGAGGAGGTGGTAGTAATTCTTCCCGCCACGGACCATGGGGTCGTCGCGCGATCCGGGGGCGAAATAGGCTTCCATGCCGATAATCGGCTTGACGCCGGCCTTCTTCGCCGCTTCGTAGAACTCTATCGCCCCGTACATGACCCCGTGATCGGTAAGGGCGATGCTATCCATGCCCAGCTCCGCCGCGCGGGCGGTGATCGCCGCCGTGGAGGCGTAACCGTCGAGCAGGCTGTATTCCGAGTGGACGTGCAGGTGGACGAAGTCCTTCATGGGTACTCATGCTCCCCGCCCCGCCAGGGGTCTCCTCGAAAGTGTTTACAGTTAAAAGAGGTTGAGGACTTTCTGGAGATAGGTAAAACGTGTGTTTTCCACAATGCGCTGTCAGAAGATCCGCATTGCAATCGCATGAATAAACATAATGAACGGTGCGAACATGTATTCGACGCGCGGGTTCCATTATAGCACAGCGCCGGCATGTGTAAAGAGTGTAACCATGGGTAACTGTTCACACCTGGGGTAACCCACGCGCCTGCGAGCGAGGGCGTTGCGTCCCCGTCGCTTCTCCGCGGGCAAGCTGCCCGCGCTCCCAGGAGACATGTGAACACTTACAACCATGGCGTGCCTGGGGGGAACATCGTTCGCCGCGTTCAGCCCCCCTCCCAGCCTCCCCCCGCTGGGGGGAGGAGCCGGGTTCCCGCCCCCAGCGGGGGAGGGTCAGGGAGGGGGCTGTCACCGTGCCCGCGGAGGCGCGACGCGGGTGGGAGGCCCGCGCTCCCGGGCCGTTTGCAGCGGGCGGGGTGCGCCGTGCGCATGGCGCCTATCGTGAACATACGCCCTCGGCGAGGGATGTGGGGAAACCGGGTTTCCCCACGCCCCCGCTGGCGGGAGGACCTGGCCCTCAAGCAGGGGTAGGGGGAAACCAACCCGATGGCAGGGTTTGGGAGGGCTGTGCCCTCGAGCAGGGGGATGGGGAAACCCGGTTTCCCCATCCCCCCACCTTACTCGTACCGCAGCGCCACCAGCGGATCGAGGCGCGCGGCGCGCGCGGCAGGGTAGAGGCCGGCCACGATCCCCACCAGGGCCGCGAAGGCCAGCGCGGCCAGGGCCAGCCACCAGGGGGTGACAAAGAAGGTCCCTTCGACCGGCAGCCGTTCGCGCGCGATGTACCAGTTGATCACCTGGTTGAGCAGGATGCCGATCAGCCAGCCGCCGACGATGCCGATCGCGCCGCCGATCAGGCCGATCAGCCCGGCCTCGAGCATGAAGATGCCGCGGATATCGCCGCGCGAGGCGCCGATCGCTTTCAAGGTGCCGATCTCGCGGGTGCGCTCGTAGATGGCCATGATCATGGTGTTGACGATGCCCAGGCTGGCCACGAACAGCGCCAGCCCGCCCACCGAGGCCAGCATCACGTTGATCACCGCGAAGACGCGGTTGGCCTGCTGCAGAATGAGTTCGAGCGATTGCACGCGGAAGCCCTGGCTCCGCAGGGCGCGCACTAGCTCGGCCGCCGCCGCCACGTCGCTGGCCCGGATCACCGCCTCGTCGTAGCCGTAGCGCGCCAGGTAGTCGGGGGTGTTGAACCACCAGGCTTTCATGGCCGCCATATCCGCCGTGGTCGCCTGCACTTCGTTGTCGGCCCCGTCGTTCACGCCCGCCACGGTGAGCGGAAAGCGCTCGGTCTCGCCCCGCGGGCTGCGCAGCACAATCGCCACCTCACGGCCCAGCAGGTCCTCGGGGCGCGCGCCCGGCGGCAGGGCCCCCGCGGCCAGCACCACCTGCCCGGCCTGATCGAGGGGGCCGAGCGTGCCGGCCAGGGCCACCGGCGGCGCGCGGAAGGGGTTGGCGATCAGGTCCAGCCCGCTGACCCGCACGGGCCGCGTCCCGCCGTCCGGGAACTCCAGCAGCGTCGTCACCTGGTCCAGGTTCACCCGCGCCGTCACTCCGCGCACGCCGGGCAGGCGCTCCCACCGGGCCACCACCTCCGGCGTGATCGGCTGCGCCGGCATCGGGGGGCCGAACTGGGTGAAAAAGTCCTGTTCCTGTTGCTGGCCGGGACGCACAAAGACATTCTCCAGCCCCAGGGCGGCGAACTGGTCGCGTATCTCACGCTGCACCCCCACCCCGAGCGACACCATGGTGACGATCGTCAGGATGCCCACGATCACCCCGGTCGAGGTCAGGGCGGTGCGTACCTTGCGCCGGCCCAGGTTCTCCAGGGCCGTGCGCACCATGTCTTGAAAGGTCATCGTCCGGATTACCTCCATCCTTGAGGTGAACATCGTTCGCAGGGTTCTGCCCCCCTCCCAGCCTCCCCCCGCTGGGGGGAGGAGCCGGGTGCCCGCTTCCAGCGGGGGGAGGCTGGAAGGGGGGCTGCGGCGCCGCATGCGCTAACGTGAACATAGGCTCTCGAAGAGGGGCGTGGGGAAACCGGGTTTCCCCATCCCTCAGCGGACGCGGGCCTCCGGCCCGCGCACCCAGGCCCCGGCCCCTGGGAGGGTTTGGGAGGGCTACGCCCTCCCAAGAAGAACCTATGTTCATCCTGTCGTTGTGCGGCGGAGCCGCATGGACGGCTGAGGTGAACACCATTCGCAGCGTGCTGCCCCTCCCCAGCCCGCCCCCGCTGGGGGCGGGAGTCCGGCTCCTCCCCCCAGCGGGGGGAGGCTGGGAGGGGGGCTGCGGCGCCGCATGCGCTGAGGTGAACCTGGGCCGGGAGCGCGGGCACCGTGCCCGCGGAGCCGTGGCGCGGGCGTCCCGCCCGCGCTCCCGGGCCGTGTGCATCGGGCGGGGTGCGCCATGCGCATGACCGTACTCATGTGAACATACGCCCTCGGCGAGGGGGGTGGGGAAACCAGGTTTCCCCCTCCCCCTGCGCGAGGGCTGCGCCCTCCCAGACCCCTACGGGCGTGGCGGGGGATGGGCCGCACTTCCGCCCGGTCGAGGAACACGCCGAGGTCGCGGCCATCAGGAGCGGTGAAGGTCGGGCTGCGCAGGGCGATCTCGTTGCCCGCTGCGGGGAGCAGCACCCGCACCGTGCGCCACCGCCGTTCCAGCGTCGCGAGGGCGCACCCCTCCCGGGCGCAAATCCGCAGCGGCACCGCCTTGCCATCGGGCCAGGGCGCGATGGCCCGCAGGGTCAGGATGCCCGGCCCGGACGCTCCGTCGCCCAGGCGCAGCCGCCCGTCGCCGCCGGTCCAGCGGCCAGTAGCCTGATGGGCATGTTCCGCCGGGTGGACCTGGCCCACGTAGCCGAAGTCCAGCCCGTTACCGACGTCGATCGCCGTGGCGGGGCGGGGGCGGAGGAAGCGGTAGCTCCAGTCGGTGAGCCGGCCCGGATCGAGGTAGCGCCCCTCGAAGGCCCTGCGGGCCTCGTCATCGCGCCCCTGCTCGCGCAGCAAGTCGCCGCGACGGGCGCTGGCGGCGGGATAGGGGCCGGCCAGGGCAAACGCCAGGTCGTAGGCCGCGCCGGCCCCTTCCAGGTCGCCCCGGCGCCGGCGCAGGTCGCCGAGGACCAGCCAGCCATCTGGGGTTTCGTTGGCCGCCAGGGCCGCCAGGTAGGCGCGCTCCGCGGCGTCAAGCCGGCCCGCCGCCGCCAACCCGTCGCCGGCCCAGCGGTAGAGGCTGCGCGCCGTTCCCTCCAGCGCCCACGCCCAGGGGTAGTAGCAGAGCAACGGCAGAAGCGCCAGCGCCAGGGGCGCCGCCACCGCCAGGCCGGCCAGGGGGCGCGGCCACGCCCCGCGCAGGTACGTGTTGACATTTCTCCTGGGAGCGCGGGCATCTTGCCCCCATAGACGCCACGCGGGCGGGACGCCCGCGCTCCCAGGCACGTGAGTTACCCCAGGTGTGAACACGTACCCGCGTAGCAGCGCATCGGCGCCGATGCCTGCCAGCGGCAGCAGGGCGATGAACAGAAAGTGCCGGTAACGCCCCTCGGCATGCGTCAGCAGCGTCACGGCGATGCACAGCGCCATCCACAGGGCCAGCAGGATGGCCAACCCATCGCGCCGGGCCAGCCCATGCGCCAGACCGACGCCGGCCAGGAGCAGCGCCAGCAGGTAGAGCAGGTCGTCGAGGAGCAACCCCGCCAGGAACACCGCCGGCGGCGGGTCGGCGTAGTAACTGGGCAGCAGAAAGCGGTCCTGAATGATTTTCACCGCCCAGAGGCGGCTCCACTCCACCGGGAGCTTCCGCAGGACAATCGAGGGGTCCTCGCGCAATCGCGCCAGCCCGCGCCGGGTGGCCTCGCCGGCCCGCGCCACGGGGTCGGGGATGGCTTCGAGGATGCGGTTGATCGTGCCCAGGTCCTCGCGCGGCTCGTAGAAGGCCCACAGGTTGTAGGCAAGGCCCGTCTCGACCAGCACGCAGGCCGAATACGCCCGGCAGTTGCGGAGCGTCCATGGGGCAATCACCAGCGCGGCGCAGACTGCCGGCAGCAGGGCCGCCAGCGCGCCGCGCGGCCACGGCCAACCCCTGCGCGAGGTGGCGACGCCGGCGACCCACAGCATCAGCGCCGGTAGAAACACCAGCGCCGCCGAACGGGTCAGGCTAGCCAGCCCACAGAGCGCGCCGGCCAGCGCCAGCCGCCACGCCCCCCCGCCGCGCCGCCACACCGCCAGCGCCAGCAACGCGCCGCCGAAGAGCAGGCTGAAGAGCGTCTCGCTCATGTACAGGCTGGCGAAGGTGGCGCTGGTCTGGAGCAAGGCCGCGGCCAGGGCCGCCAGGAGCGCCGCCCGTTCGCCCGCGGCAGGCGCCAGTTCGCCGGCCAGCCGGTACACCAGGTAGACCACGGCAACGCTGGCGGCGATGTTCGGCAGCGCGGCGCGCTGCAGATCGCCGCCCGCCAGCCAGAGAGAGCCGGCGAGGAACAGCGGGTAGAGCGGCGCGCGCAGCCAGCGCCATTCCGCGTAGAACGACCATCCCTGGCCGGCGAGCAAGTCGCGGGCCACACGAATGTACTCAACCTCATCGTTGGCCGGTTCGTGCAGCGGCTGCGCCCAGAGGGCCAGGCGCCAGCCCAGAGCCAGCAGCAGGATCAGCAGCAGCGGCGCCCGCCGGGCCAGGCCCCGCCTGAAGATTGGTGCTTTCACACCAGCATGATAGCGCAGAAATGCCGGGTGTTGAGGTAAAAACACCCCCCGCGGGAGGGTTTGGGAGGGCCTGGCCCTCACCCAGGGGGGATGGGGAAACCGGGTTTCCCCGTCCTCTCACCCGGTGGGAGGGTTTGGGAGGGCCTGGCCCTCACCCAGGGGGGATGGGGAAACCCGGTTTCCCCATTCCCCGGCTCCAGCAGCCGATGTTCACGTGAGACGGTCATGCGTATGGCGCACCACGCCGCAATGACCATGACCTGGGAGCGCGGACGTCCCGCCCGCATCGCGGCTCCGCGGGCATGGTGACCGCCCTTTCCCTGACCCTCCCCCGCCGGGGGCGGGCAACCGGCGCCTCCCCCCGGCGGGGGGAGGCTGGGAGGGGGGCTGAACCCGGCGAACGATGGTCACCTCAGCCATCCATGCGGCTCCGCCGCACCACGCCGCAATGAACATATGGTTGTTCCTGGGAGGGCTTCGCCCTCCCAAACCCTCCCAGGGGCCGGGGCCTGGGTGCGCGGGCCTCCGGCCCGCGTCCGCTGAGGGCTGGGGAAACCCGGTTTCCCCAGCCCCCTCCTCCGAGGGGCTATGTTCACGTTAGCCGTCCATGCGGCTCCGCCGCACCACGCCGCAATGAACATACGGTTGTTCCCGGGAGGGCACAGCCCTCCCAGACCCTCCCGCGGGTGGGGGCGTGGGGAAACCCGGTTTCCCCATACCCTTGCAGGGCGGGGGGTGGGGGAACCCCGGTTGCCCCACCCCCCCTCGCCGAGAGCCTATGTTCACGTTAGTATGGCGCACCATACAGCAAGGGCAGCGGGAAATCGTCAACTACAGCTTCCAGCGCGTAGCGATTGCGCCCACCGGAACAGACTACCATGCGCCACCAGCCGCTCTCAGGTGAAGCGATACTCTGCTGGACCCAGACGCCATCACCGGAGATGAAGCCCTCGATGCCGCCAGTGAGGCCCAGGGGATCGTAGGTATCGCCCGGAGCGTAGTAGCGTAGACGAACACCGTCAGCACCCGGTTCTTCCTCATCCAGATCGAAGTTGTTGAACACCAACTGACGCGCTCCTGGCGCAACATCCACCCACGTCGTCATACACACCGGCGCCCCCGCCGGCGGACGAACTTCGACGCCCCCCAGCAGCTTGCCGAGGCGAACAGGTTCACCGCCTGGCGACAGGGGCAGCGGGCGGGTGAGCGGCGAATTGTCGTGATCGTAGCCGACGCGCGCGGCCCAGTAGTTCTCGTCGTCGCCGTCGGTTTGCGCGCGCAGCAGGTAGCGACCACACGGCTGCGGGGCGGCGATCACCGCCAGCGGCTCCCATGCCTCCACATTGCTACTGGGATTAAAGGTTCTGTCGGCAAGCAACCCGCTCCCCGCCGGGGTGATGCTTGTCCCGTCCGACGCCACGCGAGTGCCGGCATCGTAGAGTTGGAACAGCGTCCTGTTCGGCCCATCGTTCATCACAGGATCGACAATGTCCGCGCTCCCGACAGAACCGGAATGTATCCCTGGACTCCACAGCTCAACGCTAAGCGGCCGGTCGGCGGGCCAACTGCACGGCAGGGCGATCTCCAGGAAGCTCGCTCCGCCCTCCCTGGTGGTGAGGAGGAAGGGCGCCGCCTCCAGCGGCGAAAGAACGTCATCGTCCTCAATCAATACCGTCGCTATTCCCGGAGTGCCCACCATCGTACCCTCGCCGGGACGCAGGAGCACCTGCACCGTCTCGTAGCGATCCTCCGTAGCGCCGTCATTGTCAAGAATCGGCAGCGCGATGATCTGTATCAGGTCGCCCGGAGCGAACGTCAGCACCCCCGAGATCGGCGTGTAATCCTCATCGGGGGTAGCCGTTCCGGGGAAGGTCTCGTAGCCCACGGTGACGGTATAGGTCAGCGTCTGCAAAAGACGCACGGCCAGCCGCGCCTCGCCGGCATTTTCGAGCACCACGCTCTCGGCCTGCACAAAACTGGCGGGCACCAGGTCATTATCCAGATTGGTGAGACGGATCTCCGTCACCCCCACAAGTGATGCATAGGCGGAGGCCGGGTCAGGCGCCACGGACACCGAGTAGGGTATCGGGCCATCATACAGATCATCGTCAACGCCGCTCACCGTTACCGTGATCGGGAGGTTCCAGGTCAGGGCATCGAAGAGCAGCGGCATAGGCGGGGCGTTCACCTGCGCCTCGGTCGCATCGCTCGTCACCACCCACACCGGTACCGGGGCCAGGGGCTGGCTGGTGAGCCGGACGGTGAACGTCACACTGTCGCCATCTTCACTGGTCGTCCACCCCGATGGCTCCGAGACCGCCAGGCCAGCCGTGTCGTTGTCGGTGATCTCCACCGTGACCCTGGGCTGCAACTCCGGCGCATCACGATTGTAGAACGGGTCGGCGCTGGCGGCGCGATGGTCGACCACGCTGGTATGGACGCTCTGGTTGCCGTCGCCGTCCTCGTCCACCGCGTCGTCTACCGCGCGCACCTGCACCGTCTGCGGCGTGTTCCAGGTCGCCGGGGTAAAGGTCAGGGTCACCGGGCCGGTCGTGAGGCCATTGAGCGTCACCTCCTGGTCGAAGGTGATAGCGACCGTCACCGGCGCGGTCGGCTGGCTGCGCAGGCGCACGGTGTAAGCGGCAGCCTGGGTGGCGCCGGGCGCCTCGGTCAGGCGCAGGAGTGGCGGGCTGACCAGCACCCCGGCCTCGTCATCATCGAGCACGCGCACGGTCAATGTGCCCGGCGGTAGCGTGCCGTAGACGCGATCAGCGGTCGCGATAGTGTGCGTGATGGTCGCGGTCGCATCCGGCGCGTCAATGTCATTGTCGGGCGCGGTGATGGTCACCGTTCGCTCGCGGGTGTTGCGGTCGAATACCAGGATTGTCGGCGCCACCGTCATCGGCCCGCTGAGCGTCAACGTGACCGTCACCGGGAGCACCGGCTCAGTCGCCAGGCGCACCTGGTAGGACAGGGTCCCCCCCTCGGTTACCGCCAGCGGACCGGCGGGGAGGAGCAGCGCCGCGGTGTCATTGTCGGTGATCTCCACCGTGACCGTGGGCCGCAACTCCGGCGCCTCCCGATTGTAGAACGGGTCGGCGCTGGCGGCGCGATGGCGCAGCAGGCTGGTATGGACGCTCTGGTTACCGTCGCCCTCCTCGTCAACTGCGTCGTCCACGGCGCGCACCTGCACCGTCTGCGGCGTGTTCCAGGTCGCAGGGGTAAAGGTCAGGGTCACCGGGCCGGTCGTGACGCCATTGAGCGTCACCTCCTGGTCGAAGGTGATAGCGACCGTCACCGGCGCGGTCGGCTGGCTGCGCAGGCGCACGGTGTAAGCGGCAGCCTGGGTGGCGCCGGGCGCCTCGGTCAGGCGCAGGAGTGGCGGGCTGACCAGCACCCCGGCATCATCGTTGTCGGTGATCTCCACCGTGACCGTGGGCCGCAACTCCGGCGCATCACGATCGTAGAACGGGTCGGCGCTGGCGGCGCGATGGCGCAGCAGGCTGGGATGGACGCTCCGGTTGCCGTCGCCGTCCTCGTCCACCGCGTCGTCCACGGCGCGCACCTGCACCGTCTGCGGCGTGTTCCAGGTCGCAGGGGTAAAGGTCAGGGTCACCGGGCCGGTCGTGACGCCATTGAGCGTCACCTCCTGGTCGAAGGTGATAGCGACCGTCACCGGCGCGGTCGGCTGGCTGCGCAGGCGCACGGTGTAAGCGGCAGCCTGGGTGGCGCCGGGCGCCTCGGTCAGGCGCAGGAGTGGCGGGCTGACCAGCACCCCGGCATCATCGTTGTCACGAATAGCCACCGTCACCGGCGGGACGGTCAGGCGCGCGTAGAAGCGATCATTGCTGATAACGCGGTGCGTTACCCGGCCCGGGTGGGTCTCCTGGTCATTGTCACCCTCATCAACATCATCATCCACCGCCGTCAGGCGCACTTCCTGCGGAACGCGCCAGTTGGCCGGCGTGAACACGAGCCGGTCAGGCGTGACCGCCACCTGGGAGTCGGGCGTCAGTTCAATGGTTACCGGGGCGGTCGGTTCACTCTCCAGGACCACGGTATACGCAGCCGAGGCACCTTCGGTCAGGGTAAAGGAAGTCTGGTTGAGGGTGACGCCCGCGGTGTCATCATCCACGATCGTGAACAGATACACAGAGGGGCTACCAAGCCCGGCGTTGCTCGGCGTGCCGAGGGTAACGACGAGGTACTCATCATCCTCGTCAATCTGGTCATCAACAATGGTGAATCGCAAGCGGGCGCCGGTGGCGCCAGCGGGGATGATCAGCGCCCCGGCGCGCAGGGAATGATCGGCAGGACCGGCGGTGCCGCTCACGGCGTAGGGCACCACCACATCAATGGCGGCGGGGCGGTCCAGTTCAACCGTCATGGCCGCCGAACCACTATTTTCAGGCACACTGCGCCGCTCGCCGGCGAAGCGAGCCGTAGGAGGCGCATCACTATCGGTAATCGTCAGTATCGCCACGCTCGAACCGACAATCTCGGCGTTGGTGGGGTTGGAAAGGCGGATCTCAAGCGTTTCATTGGGTTCATTCAGGTCATCGCTCAGGATCTCGATGGTAAACGAGCGCGCGATCGCGCCGGGAGTAAAGGTAAGCGTACCGCTGGCGGGGCGGTAGTCAATGCCAGGGGAGGCAGTGCCACCGCCGGTCGCATAGGCGACGGTCACGGTGGTCGAAGCGAGCCGGTTGAGGCGCACTTCCACCGTGGCCCGGCCCTGAGCCTCACTCACGACCAGCGTCGTGGTGGCAAAGCTCACTTCGAGCGGCGGTTCGGGCGTGCTGGTTGGCGCGGGCGTGCTGGTTGGCTGTGGTGTCGCAGGCGTCTGCGTTACCGGAGGCGTTGCCGGGGGCGCCGTCGGCGACGGCGACGGCGTCTGCGCCGGCACCGAAGGGCTGGGCAACGGTGTGGCCGTGGGAGGTGGGGGCGTAGCCGTGGGAGGCGGCGGCGCCGCCGGTGGTTCGTTCGGATTGGTGATTGGCGTCGGCGATGCTTGCTCCTGCGGCGTGGGCGTGGGGATCACCTGGCGCACCGGCGCGGGAGCGGAGGTCGGGGCGCGGCGTGACGAAACGACCGGCATGGGGCTGGGGACCAGTGTTGGCGAAGCGGTCGGAGTAGGTGAAGGGGACGCGGTAGGCGTCGGGGTTTCCTCAGGAACGGGCGTGCCGGTAGGCTGACCGATCACGACAATCGGCACGCTGCTCGGCGCGGGCAGATCGCCTGAAGCGCCAGCACTGGACCGCTCAAGCTCTGCCGCCGCAATTGCCTCCGGATTGATGGGAGGGATGAACGGACCCAACGGCCAGAAGCCATAATCGGCCCGATTGCGAGCGGAGAGATCGCCAGCGTAGCGCGCCACCCTGGGGGAGGTAAGATCGAAGGCAATACGAGCGATCGTCGTGACACCTACGAGCACAGCGAAGAGGGCCAGCAGGATGAGCCAGAGCAGCGGCCGTGACAGGATGCGTCGGTCAGGCAGCCGCAGCCATCGAGCGCGACGAGTTTTCAGGGCTTGTGGTTGTCGTATCATCGGCGTAGCGGAGTGTAAAGTAGAATGTGCTGCCTTGCCCTGGAACGCTGGTTACCCCGATTGTGCCTCCCTGGCGCTCAACCAACTGTTTGCAGATCGCCAGGCCGAGACCGATGCCACGTTCACTTGAGTTGATCCCCTCGCTCGTGCCATCGCCACGGATGAAGCGTTCGAAGATCTGATCCTGCATATCCGGGGGAATACCCCGTCCGGTATCTTCTACTTCAACGCGCACATGATCGCCATTGTCACGCGCGCGAACGGTGATACCGCCCTCGAAGGTGTAGCGGCGGGCATTATCGAGCAACTGATACACTATCTGGCGCACCTGGTCGTAATCGCCCAGCACGGGCCGCAGGTCGGCGGCGAGATCGATCGTCAGGGTCAGGCCCTTGGCCTTGATATGGCTCTGCAAGGGGAAGGCGGCTTCCCCGATCGGGCGGGCCAGATCCATTGGTTCGAGGTCGGTGTTGAGGGTGCCGGCATCGAGGTTGGCGATCACAATGACATTGTTCACCAGGGTGGTCATGTTATTGGCGTGCTGGCGGATCGACTCGACAAACACGCGCTGCTCTTCCTCCATTGGTCCGGCCAGGCCACGCAGCAGCAGATCAGCGTTGCCGCGAATCACCGTCAAGGGCGTGCGCAGTTCATGCGAAATCGTGCCGATGAAATTGGTCTTGGCGCGATCGACCGTCACTTCGGCGGTCATATCCTGCAAGAGGCAGACATAGCCGGAGCGCATGCCATCGCTGGCGATCACCGGGGCGACAGAAGCGCGCACGATGTAGTCGCCGAGGGTATAGAGGTCGCTGGCCCGCTGCGCGCCGAATCCGGGCACGCCCTCGACCAGGCGATGGAGCGGGATATCGCTCAATTTCGCGGGCAAGGGCGCGTCATCAGCCAGGTTCATCAAGCGACGGGTTGCGCGGTTGATCAACTTGATGTTCCCCAGATCGTCAACCACGATAATGCCATCGGTAATACTCTCAACAATCGCCGCGCGCTGGCTGGCTTCGGCCTGCACCTGACCGTAGAGACGCACCAGGTATTCGGTCATCTGGTTGAAACTGGTGGCAAGCTGACCGATTTCATTCTCGGAAACGATATAGGCGCGCCGGCTGGTATCGCCGTGGCTGATGGCCCTGGCGGTCGCGGCCAGTTCCTCGAGCGGGCGGGTGATCAAGCGGGCGATGCTCACCCCGGCGACGATGATCACCAGCGAGAGCACCACAATCAGGGTCACGATCGGGCCGAGGGTGCTGTTCCAGGTATCCATCACGTAGTCGCGCGAGAGGGCCGGCGCCAGGATACCTACAGTGCTGCCGCGAACGATTAGAGGCACATAGGCAAACTGATACTCGCGCCCACCGATCGTCTCCCGGCTGAAGAGCGCACTGGCAACCGGCGTTTCGCGCTCGGCGAACTTGCTCAACAACTCCAGACGCATCGGCGGCGCGCTCCCTGGAGCGGTGGCGTCGAAGGTGCTGCTCACCACGCGGCCAGCATCGTCGTAGAGGGTGATGCCTGCGGCCTGGGAGCGGGCGGCAAGGGTTGCCAGCAGTTTGTCGACGCGGGTTGCGGCGATCAGCCCGCCTACGACGCTATCACCCGCGCGCACCGGAGCGATGGTCGCAAAATAGAGTTGATTGGTGTCAGAAAAATGGATTAGACCGGCATATTTATCACCGTATTCGTCATGTTCACCGCTCAGAACACGACTGGTAAACCATGCGCCACTCAGATCTAATGAGAAGTGCGTAATATAGTCATCTGAAACATTATCACCGGAACGCTCATAGTCAACCAGGGTCTTTCCGGCGCGGTCGAAGACGATCAGGCGATCGAGATACACCTCGTTACGCCTGGCGCCAACGCGGAAAAACGGGTCGAGGGCCAGGGACAACCCCGCCGCGTCGCCTCTGGCCAGGGCATCAGCCACTGCCGGAGCGCCGTTTGTCTCATTGGGAAGCGCAAACGCGACCTCGCGCAAAAACTGCAGGTTTGCCTGCTCCTGGCTCACCAGCGCGTCGTTGGCCGTCCGGGTGACGGCGGCGAGGTGATTATCAAAGCGCTCCTGAAGCGACTGCCCCACCAGATAGAACACCACCATCCCTCCCGCTATGGCTACGATCAGCGTCAGCAGCAGGAAGGGAACAATGATCTGGTAGCGTAGTTGCGAGTTAAACTCTTTCCACAGCCGGTTCATTGGTATCGCCCCTGGGCACAGGTGCCCCCGGCATCGTACCTGTTCGCATGTCTCCTGGGAGGGAGAGCATTTTGCCCGCCTGAAGGCGATGAGGACGGAACACCCTCGCTCTCAGGCGCATGGCAGGTGTGAGTCGTTGTATCACATCGGTACCGTTACCTGTAGGGGGATGTTTAACCATGACTAAAGTATATGATCCCGACCTGGCACAATCAATAGAACTTCCGTTATAACTCTCTAACACTTTTGTAAAGTGAGAGGCGCAGCCTCCCCGCACCCCTCCACCGCGTACGTCCTGTCACATAATGCGGTCGCCCTCCAGGGCCCATACACTGAGGTAAACGTGGGGAAACCGGGTTTCCCCACGCCCCCGCCCGCGGGAGGGTCTGGCTCTCACGCAGGGGGATGGGGAAACCCGGTTTCCCCATCCCTCCACCCGCGGGAGGGTCTGGGAGGGCTACACCCTATAGGCGCGAACTTAAGCACCTGAACAATCGAAGATTGAACCGGCAGGTCACCTCTGCTATGGTACTGGTAGTTCTACCTTCCAGCCCCCAGGAGGAAACCATGCCGGTTCGCTCCCATCATA
>Ga0272446_1002632_pt1 | contig 24060 bp, 21 predicted proteins | sample YNPCB0061_FD_194587 | JGI IMG/M metagenome (GOLD analysis project Ga0272446, IMG submission 194587) | Hot spring microbial mat communities from Yellowstone National Park, WY, United States - YNP-CB-006-1 | ecosystem: Environmental > Aquatic > Thermal springs > Hot (42-90C) > Sediment | place... | reverse complement strand
GTTCACCGTATTCCAGGGCAGCGCGAGAATCAAATCGATGTAGTTCAAACCGATGGCATATTCGGGTGCGGAAGGGTCGGTTTTCTCCAGCCGTTCAAGCTCGGCCATGGCCGCAGCCTCGATAGGTGCCGGCAAAGCGGCCTGCTGAATTTTCCGATGAAGCGTCGATGAGGCTTCGGTCTCTTCCTGGGTCTGCTGGGCAGGCTGCTGCTGCCGCTGGGTTTTTCTGAAGAGCATGGTCGTTCTGTCCTTTCCGTTCAGTACGTTTTTGGACGAGAAGAGGTCGGTCGGGGAACCGATTCAATCTGCAACACGTTGCGTATGGCGTGTAATAATCGAAACCGGAATCTATTTCAACAAGATACCTAAGCAACCCCAGCAAGGTGTTGCAAGATGTAACAGCCTACCGTCTGAAGGATGCACTTGTAGGGGGCTATCGTTTACGGCTTCCTTCCGGCAAGGGGCTTATGCCCTGCATGGGGTCGGCCATATCCGTCACGACCAGGCGTAAAAACCTGGCACATTTCTTGTATTAATCCTTCACAGACAGCGGATGGCATAGGCAATCAGCATGCACCCATCCACCCTGAAACGACCGAATGCGCATTGCTTGCGCTTGGAAGAGGCCCTATGAAGACCATTGATCCGGCAGCATTGAAGGACCTTCCCATGGAAAAGCGAAAGATTCTCGTATTGAGCGCAGATCACCGGTTTGGGACCGAACTGGTGAGCCATGCGGTTCATCTGGCCGAGCGACTCGACTGTGAATTGCTCGCCGTCAACATCCACCGAACAGAAGTCGATCCCCCGTTTCGAGCGGCTGCACAGCTTTCGGGCATGCGCTTGAAATCCAGTGCGGAACCTTTGGGGATCGGCTGCACCCAGATATTGCGAAGCGGTTCGCCGAAGGAAGTCATTCAATCGATCCAAACGGAATTCCGACGAATCGAAATGATCGTCACAGACATCGAACGTAGTGAAGACCTTGATGGATCGGAGCTGTCGATTCCGATCGTCCATGTTCTTTCAAACCCAACCAAAGGAGAAGAAACCATGAAAACCCAAGCCTCAGCAGGTAGAACACAACACTGGAAGCCGACCGTCCTATACGGTTTGGCGACTGCAGCCGTGTATGCAGCCGTATTTTTGAACGCCGATACGGTGATGTCCTATTTCACCCGAGGAAGCTGGTATGCGGCGATGCCCATCGCAACCGTGTTCGTTGTGTCTTTCGTTCACGGTTCGTTTGCAAGTCACTTGTGGTCGCTTCTCGGCATCGAAGCCACGAAAAAGGATGCCATGCGAAAAACAGAAAAAGCGGTGGTCGAGAAAAAGCGTACTGCGACCAAGAGACCCCGAGCCTATGCCCATATCAACCCGTTTCACAATGTTTGAACCAGGGCATCGGGCAACAGTCGAACGTTGGAAGCCTGAACTCCGAGAAGGGTCGTCTGGGGATCCTGGCAGCGTGCACATTCATTGAGGCATAATACCCGGTCCGCCAACCGACCGATCCAGGAGGGAAGGTTCAACGGATCACCTCATCAAAGGTACCACAATGCTATGGCCGCGCTCATTCAGGGAGCGCGCATCGAAAGGGGATGGAAGTATGCATGACATGATACAGCAATCGGCCAATTTTATCGACTTGAACGCGTTGTCCGTCACGTTTCTGTTTTTGGTTGGATTTATCGGTGGGCTGGTCAGCGGATTCATCGGTTCCGGCGGGGCCTTTGTCCTGACACCCGGCATGATGAGTCTCGGCGTGCCCGGAACGGTGGCTGTCGCCAGCAACATGTGCCACAAATTCCCCAAGGCCATGGTGGGGGCTTTCAAGCGCTATAAATATGGTCAGGTGGACTTGAAGTTGGGTATCGTCATGGCCGCTTCGGCCGGCCTTGGCGTTCAGGCAGGCATTCAGCTGCAGCAGTGGATTCTGCGCATGTGGGGACAGGCGGGATCGAATCTATATGTCAGCCTCAGTTTCGTCGTCGTGCTGGTGATCGTCGGCGGTTATGTGTTCAAGGATGCGTTGCATGCCGATCAGACAGCCGATGGAATAGACAAACCGACGGCTCTTGCGAAAAAGCTTCAGTCCATTCACTTGCCCCCCATGATTCATTTCAAGACGGCAGACATCACCATCAGCCTGTGGTTTACCGTACCCGTCGGGTTCGCGACCGGCATGCTGGCCGCCACCATCGCTGTCGGAGGCTTCATCGGTGTACCCGGCATGATGTATGTGGTCGGCGTCGGCGGACTGATTTCGTCGGCAACAGAGCTCGTCATCGCCTTTCTGATGGGACTTGCAGGCTCGATTAACTGGGCCCTTCACGGAATGGTCGATATCCGGCTCGTATTGATCATCCTGGCCGGATCGCTTCTGGGGGTCCAACTCGGCGCAATCGGAACGACCTATGTCAAAGAAAGCATGATCAAGATCGTCATGGCCACCATCATGTTGATCGTTGCCGTCAGCCGAGCCCTGGCCGTTCCGCAATACCTCGTTCAGCTCCATCTCATGAATCTTTCCCAAAATACCATTGACATTTTGGGTAAATTCAGTTTCATCATTATGTGTTTGGCGCTGTTGACCGGAGCGTTCATCATCCTGGGGTCCATGTGGAAGGCAAAACGAGCGGAACAACTTCTCGATGAAGGTATCGAAACGGCCTGACCATCTTTGGGTCGGTATCAACGGAAAGGCATCGGGCGATCACGCGTTCAGGCAAGCCATCTCGATCGCCCGATGGCTGCATGCAGAGGTGACGGCCGTAGCCGTCGCCCCTCTGTATGAGGGGGACCTCGGCCTCACGGCGATTGGCTCGATCCAAAACGAGCTTTACAAGGACATCGAACGATCCCTCTGTCGAGCCCTCGACATTGCCCACACCGACAGCTTTCCCATTCACATTGCTGCAGCAGGCGGTGAAATCGGACGCCAACTCGATCGAAAAGCCGCCTCACATCCAAACCAGGGTTGGATCATCCTCGGTGCAAGTCCAATTCTTTCAGTAACCCGATGGCTTACCGGGTCGGTGCTTGAGGAGGTTGTCCGCCAAGCATCCCGACCCGTTTTCATCTTTCCCGAAGGAACCCTTTTGGCTGGAGATACCGTCTGGATCGATGGGGGCGACATGCATCGCGCACCATCGGAAAATCTCTTGGACGGATGGTTTGAGGAAGCTCTCGAGATTGCCTGTCTCTTCGGACCGGATCGTCTCCTCGTTGCCTATCCGGAGGATGTTGTCGATCGGCTCCTCCCCCAAGGGGTTCGCTCGATTCTACAGAACCACCGCATCGATACCACAGCCCCCGATTCCCATTCCCCTTTGTCCATCCCAGCCGAATGCTTCCGATACACCCATCCGAAAGAGCAATGGGATGCCGTTCATCAGAGGAAACCTGCCTTCGTCGTTGTTCCTCAACCGATATTTCCCAAACGGCGGCTTTCGATGGCTGCATGGCACACCGAAAGAATGATCCGAAGGCTTCCCTGTCCCCTTCTCCTTCTTCCAAGATCATCGACGAGAGGGGCAAGCAAGGATTGAACGAAGCGGCGCTTCGCCGTCTGCGGGCCAAACCGGAGAAAACGAATTCTCCTCCGCTTCTCCGGCAGCAACGAACCCTCTGGGCGCATGCCTTCACATCATGAGTTAGGCATCATGGGTTTTCCGGTACAGAACGCCCCCCAGAATGGGAAGCAACAGCACGCACTCCCACAGGACAGCGGCGAGGTTATGCACGAGCGTCGGCCATTGCCAAAGGTTTCGTCGTTCGATGTTGAGAAAGATCGAAAAGGGGAAATGATAATCATCGGACGAAAACGGCCACAGAAAAGTGGCACCGATCGGAGGAACGAAATCGGCGGTCAGCCAGTCGATCAATAGATGAGACCCATAAACGGCTGTAAGCGCCAGGATGGAAACGTGCCTGACCCATCGGCATGCCAGGAGGAGCATCAGACCCAACGTCGCCATGGCCCCAACGCTGTGGGTGATGCCGTGGTGAAACAACCTCGTATCCCCAAGCAACAGGCCCGGAACAAGATCGAGATCCGCCGCATTCGCAGCAGTAAGATACCAGAGCAACAGGCGGCTTGCCTTCGGTTGCCGAAAATCTCCGGAAGCGATCCAGCCGATCATTCCGGCAATCGAATGTCCGACGGGGCTAGCCATCGTGTGTTGCCCCCGATATCAATGCTTCCCTTCCGCAGGCATCGCATGCAGATTCGGATGGGTCGCCCTGAACCCGCTCATAGAAAACGACGCCGACCCGCCGGATGTGATCCACGACATCCGGATCCTCGATCTCCTTAAGAATGGACAGATCGAACGTATAGGGAAGCAGAAGATCATCGATGTCGTTCAGGATAGCTGTCAGGGAATCGAAGGTAAGCCCCGGTCCGCCGACAAACGTCAGATCGATATCGGATCCCGGCTTGTAATTTCCCTTGGCCCGCGACCCGTACAGGATGGCCCAATCGATTTGCGGATACTTGGCCAACACCGATCGAATCCGCTCGATCGTCTCCGCCTTCAATCCAAAGGCATCCACCATCTTTCACCCCTCAGCCTTCGGCTTCCCGTAAGGAGATCATCTGTTGTCGCAACGCCTGAAAACACTTTATATACCGCTCGGAGACAGCCGATGCGATGTGTTTGGCTGTCGCCTCGTTGTAGGTATGACTGCTCAGGGAACGACTCTTGATCATATCCATCCACATATCGCCATCCTCGATGAGCCCCCTGCGGAACCCCAGCCGAAGCGCATCCCGGCTGCCCATGATTCCCGTCTCCCCTTGCGCTTCGAAATAATCTTTGACGAGGTTCCAGGCAAGCTCGAAGGTATATTCGAAGGCCTGAATCAACCCTTGCTCTTCCAGTTCGTTCAAGGAGTCTTTTGCAAGAAAGCGCTCAAGCTGCCCAAGCGCCTTACAAAAATGAGAAAGGCGATGGATCCAACGGATATCGTCAGAAGCCATTCGGTTCACCTCCACCGTATCCCTCATCCCATCCCCACCCATTGCCGCACCCGCGCCGCCTGCTTTTCGGCCGCATCCATCACCTCGGCAAGATCGAGGGTGAGCAGGTTGCGGTTTTCCATGACAAGCCTGCCGTCGATGATGCTGTGGATCACGTCGGCCCCGCTCACGCAATATACGAGATGGGAATACGGATTGTAGATGGGTGTCAGATGCGGCCGATCGGTATCGATGACGATCACATCGGCCTTTTTGCCGACTTCGAGGGATCCGATGCTGTCCGCCATTCCCAACGCCCTTGCGCCTTCGCTCGTGGCGCAGCGCAAGACGGTGACCGCATCCATCACGGTCGGATCCATTCGGCTGACCTTGTGAATCTTGGCCAGGGTGTTCATTTCCGAGAAAAGATCGAGATCGTTGTTGGAGGCAGCACCGTCCGTTCCCAGGCCGACGACGATTCCCTGTGCGATGAGCTCCGGAATGAGTCCGTTTCCTGCAACCAGTTTCATGTTGCTTTCCGGATTCGTCACCACCCGAATGCCATAACGCCGGATACGATCCATTTCTTCCATGTCGAGATGCGCGCAATGGTCCGCAATGACATGCTCCCCACAGATTTCGAGCGCTTCCATGTGTTCGAAAGGCTTTTTCCCATACCGTTCCCGGATCGTTTCCAACTCCGGGAGGGTTTCTGCAACGTGCAGGATGAGCGGAACCCCGTTACGCAAGGCGATGGCATTGGCTTTCTTCAACAAATCGGGACTGCAGGTGTAGAGGGAATGGGGTTCGACCGCAACGGAAATGAGCGGATGGCCTTTCCAGGTATCAATGAGCCGTTGTGTGTAGAGCAACCCGTTTTCGATCGAACCGTAATTCGGAGACGGAAAATCGTAGAGCACTTCTCCGACCAAAGCCCGCATCCCGGCCCTGGCCGCAGCCCTGGCCGTTTCTTGTTCGAAGAGGTACATGTCGCAGAAGGTCGTCGTCCCGGAAAGGATCATTTCCGCACACCCCAACAAGGTGCCGGAATAGACGAACTCGGCGTCCATTTTCGCCTCGACCGGGAAAATGTACCGGTTCAGCCATTCCATGAGGGGCAGATCGTCGGCAAGCCCACGAAACAAGGTCATGGCGGCATGGGTGTGACCGTTGATCAGTCCGGGCATGGCAATGCAGCCGCGGCCATCGATCACCTTCGCCGCCGATGCCCGCTGGTTGGGAGAGGGTGTCGGATCGATGGATGCGATCCGGTCGCCCCGGATGCCGATCGAACCGTCTTCGATGATCGTCAGGTGTTCGTCCATCGTGAGGATGGTCGCATGTTCGATGAGTACATCCATGGGTTGCATCGATGGGGTTCCCAATGGTATCGTTTGCACAATGATCGGTTTTTTCGAAGTCTATCAAGACGTAAGGAGCAATGCAACGATGATCGCCGTTCTTCAACGCGTCAAAACCTGCACGGTCACCATCGATGGACAGAAAACGGCAGAGATCGGGACGGGATTGCTTGTCCTGCTCGGCATCGGTCAAGGAGACACGCCGAAAGACGTCGATTACCTGGTCGAAAAAACGGTCCATCTGCGCATCTTCGAAGATGATGCCGGAAAAATGAACCGCTCGGTTGAGGAGATCGGAGGCGCCGTCATGGTCGTCTCCCAATTCACCTTGCTGGGGAATTGCCGCAAAGGCAGAAGACCTTCGTTTATCGATGCGGCAAGACCCGATGTCGCCGTTCCCCTGTACGAGCGATTCATCGAACTGCTCCGAAAAACCGGGCTGCAGGTGGAAACCGGCCGCTTCGGCGCCATGATGGACGTCGGTCTGACGAACGACGGGCCGGTCACCCTGATCCTCGACAGCCGGCTTTCTACCCAATCATGAATCCGTTTCGTCCGGCCGCAACCATTCTCGCGATCCTGTCGGTCCTTCTTGCAGCAGCCGGCGCCGATGCCCTCGATACCGAATCCCTGAAGCCTCTCATCGGGGAAACAGACGCCCTGCTTCTCGTCAACCCGCAAAACGAACCCGTCGTCTCGATCCATGCGGACCGGCCCCTCGTTCCGGCGTCCGTTATCAAGCTGTTGACCGTTTTGGCCGCATGTGACCGGTTGGGCCCCGATTATCGCTTTCGAACCGAGTGGTTCGTCAGTCCGACCGGTGATTTGATCGTCAAGGGATACGGCGATCCCTTCCTGACTTCCGAAGCGATCCGGGAGATGGCCGAGGAAATCGCCCGCATCCGAAGACACTTCCGCCATCTGGTCGTGGACGGTTCCTTTTTCGCCGATTCGATCGCAATCGATGGGATCGAACCCGACACCGAGCCTTACAATGCACCGGTCGCCGCCCTCAGCGTCAACTTCAACACCGTGGCGTTTCAACGAACGGCCAAGGGAGAGCCGATCAGCCCGGACCCCGATCTTCCGTTGGTTCCCTTCGCCATGCAGAAGATTCGCACCTGTCGCATTGCTTCAGGAAGGATTACGGTCGCTCACGACGGCAACGAGGCCCTGCAATATGCCGGCGAAGCCCTGCGTGCCGTTTGTCGGAAGGCAGGCATCCATTTCACGGGGACCATCCTTCGGGCTGCTGCGGATCGAACACAGGACAAACTGCTGCTGAGCCACCACTCACGATGGACGTTGGAAGAGATGGCGGCAAAGCTTCTCGAGTTTTCCAGCAATTTCATCGCCAACCAGATCTTTTTGACGATGGGAGCCGAAGCCTTCGGGGCACCTGCAACCCTGGACAAGGGAAGAAGGGTGGTGGAGGAATATATCCGCGCAGCACTTCCCGGTGCGAAGATCGTCGTTGTGGAAGGCTCGGGCATCAGCCGAGGCAACCGCATCTGCGCCAACGACATGGATGCCATTCTGGTGCGGTTTCAACCCTTCAGGCGTTTAATGCGGCATCGAGAGGGGGAATGGTTCAAAACGGGGACGATGAACGGCATCCGAAACCGTGTGGGCTTTCTGGAAGACGCCGATGGCGGTCTTTGGCGATATGTGATCCTACTGAACACCCCTGGAAAAGGTGCCGAATCGCTTCTGAAGCTGATCCGACCCGAATGACGGCAGGCACGAACGGCTGCGCTGCTCTTCCCGATGGACCACGGCCCGACTTCAAATCATCCTTTTTTTCGGGCGATGTAGGCATAGGCGCTGTGGTTGTGGATCGATTCGAAATTTTCCGCTGACACCGAAAACCAGGTGATGTTGGGATCTTGATCCAGCCGCAGGGCAATGTCCCGAACGACATCCTCCACAAATTTGGGATTATCGAACCCCTTCTCTGTGACGTATTTCTCGTCCACCCGCTTCAGGATGGAATAGACTTCACAAGAAGAACAGGATTCCACCAGGCGGATCATGTCTTCGAGCCAGATGAATTTCTTGAACCGAGTGCTCAGTCGCACTTCCCCACGCTGGTTGTGAGCGCCCATTTCGCTGATTTCCTTCGAACAGGGGCACACCGAAGAAATCGGAACGATGACTTCCGAGACGATGTCGATCTTGTCGGATGCGTCGCTCGATCCCAAAATTCTACAGGTATAATCCATCAATCCGGGCGCCCCGCTGACAGGCGCATGTTTTTCGATGAAATAGGGAAACGTGACCTCGACATGGGCGGAGGCGGCGTTCAGGTGCGCCTTCATTTCGGAAAGCACGTTGGCGATGCCCTTCAGGGAAATTTCCGGCCGAAACAAATGCAGCAATTCCACAAATCGACTCATGTGCGTCCCCTTGGTGCTGTGGGGAAGATCGACATACATGTTGATCGTGGCCACTGTATGCTGCCGGCTGTTTTTTCGGTCGAGGACGGTGATCGGGTATCGGAGATTCTTGACGCCGACCTTGTCGATCGGGATATTGCGGTCATCCTGCTGGCTTTGAACGTCTTTCATGAACGTGGCGCTCGGAAGAAACTGCGGATCACGGTCGGAAGAAATGGCAGGGCAGTCGGTTTTCATCGATGGGTGTCCATGGTTGGCTGATCTTGCCCGGAATCGATGGATCCAGCAAGGCTTCGTTGAAGGGATCCGTGTCGTCGGAGATGTTCCGCAGTCAGCATGAAGTCGGCGTTCACATGGTGCAGGGCTCGAAAGATATTGCCGCGAACCTTCCGGTTGCTTTGGTAAAACCGATTCAACAGGGACTTGATTTCCGAACGTCTGCTCGAGGATGCCGACGGGCAGGCATTGACGACGACCGGAAGGCCCGCTTTCTCCGCGAAGGACCGAATATCGGCTTCATCCGAATAGGCCAACGGCCGAATCATCGTGAAGGCTCCGCCGAAGAAGGATTGGACGGGAACGATCGTGCACACTTGCCCGGAATACAAGACATTGATAAAAAACGTCTCAATGAGATCATCCTTGTGATGACCGAGCGCCAATTTGTTGCACCCTAGGGTGACGGTCTTCTCGAAAAGCATCTTTCGCCGAAGCCTTGCACAGAGGAAACAAGGATTTTCCCGGTTTTCGGCGCTATGGGCCACAATCCCGTTCCGGCTATATTCCACATGAAGCCTCAGGCCCAAGCGACTGCAGAAATCCTCGATGACCGGCGCCGGACTGGGTTCAAAGCCCGGATCGATATAGACGGGAAAAAGCTCATAGCGAACGGGAATGGTCGCCAAGCGACGATGAAGGATAGAAAGAAGCGCCAGGCTGTCTTTCCCGCCGGAAATGCCGACGGCAATGCGATCGCCGTCCGCGATCATTCCGTAGGCGCCGATCGCCCTTCCGACACTGCGGTTGAGCTTTTTATACCAGCCCGGAAAGCGCACTGTATTCGGAATCTTCCGTTTCGTCCATCCGGTTTTCGGAAGTCAGCCGCACCTTTCCTGCAGCAATTTCCCGCAACGCCATGACGATGTCTTCGTTATCGTGATCCGCAAGCAGGAAATCGGCCCCATCCCGAATCTGCCGTACTCTTTTGGCCACCATGTTGGCCAGAAGGAATCGGTTGGGAACGCGCTTCAAACAATCTTCGATCGTAACTCTTGCCAAGAGATACCTCCTTGTAAAACGGGCGATGGGCGATTGGTGTGACGGGTGACGGGTGACGGGTGACCTGTAGGGGCGAATCATGATTCGCCCCTATACGGCCCTGACATTTTCATTCCCAGGGGGCGCCCATCGCCATAAAGATTTTTGGTGAAAATACGTGACGCGTGCTCTCTTAGGATCGGCCTCCAACAACCGCTCTCACGCGTTCCGGGTCGGTCCGGATCAGAGAATTTCGATCAGTTCATAACAACGTTTTCCTCCCGGTGCGGTCAGCACCAACTCGTCGGAAGGCTTTTTGCCGATGAGCGCCTTGCCGAGGGGGGAGGTGATGGAAATGCGTCCCTGCTCGATATTCGATTCTTCCGGGCCGACCAGCTGGTATTCGACGGTCTCCCCCGTATCCGTATTTTCAAGGACAACCCTGGATCCGAATACCGCACGGTCTTTAGGCATTTTGGAAGGATCGATGATGTCTGCATGATTCAATTTGTATTCCAACTCGCTGATGCGCCCTTCGATGAACCCTTGCCTTTCCTTGGCGGCTTCATACTCGGCGTTTTCCGATAAATCACCGTGAGACCGGGCCTCCTCGATGGCCTTGATGATTTTGGGGCGATCCACCCGTTTCAGGGTTTCGAGCTCGTTGAGCAGGGCATCATATCCTTCGCGTGTCATGGGTATTCGTTCCAAAGCAATCACTCCTCAATCCAAATTCTTCTCTGATCATGACCTCCCGCTTTTTGCAAGAGGAACGTCTCGTTACGACCTTGCTTCACGTTTTCGTATGCTCCGCAAGCAGCCATCGCTTCCGATTTATAGATAGCGCCGCCCGAGCATTTCGGCGATCTGAACGGCGTTGGTGGCTGCGCCCTTGCGGATGTTGTCTGCAACCACCCACATGTTGATGCCGTTGGCAATGCTTTCGTCTTTTCGGATCCTGCCGACGAACGTCAAATCTTGCCCCGCCGCCTCGATGGCCATGGGATACCGGTTTGCCGCCGGATCATCGACGACCTTGACGCCGGGTGCCTCCTGGAGCAATTCTCGGATTTCAGCAGGGGAAACCGGATGCTCCGTTTCGATGTTGATCGATTCGGAATGGCCGTAGATCACCGGAACGCGGATCGTCGTAGCGGTCACCGCAATGGCTTCGTCTTCCATGATTTTTCGGGTTTCGTTCACCATCTTCATTTCTTCTTTGGTGTAGCCGTTTTCCAAGAACTGATCGATATGCGGCAGGCAGTTGAACGCAATCCGATGGGGATAGACCCGTTTTTCCATCGGTTTGCCCTCCAGAAAGGCCTTCGTCTGCTCGAGGAGCTCCACGATCGCCTTCTGGCCTGTCCCTGAAACGGCCTGATAGGTGGAAACGACGATCCGTTTGATGCGGTATCTACGGTGAATGGGATGTAACACAACGACCATCTGAATCGTGGAGCAGTTGGGGTTGGCGATGATGCCTTTGGTTTTGTATTGCGCGATGGCATGGGGATTGACTTCCGGAACCACCAACGGCACCTCGGGATCCATCCGCCAGGCGCTCGAATTGTCGATGACCACACAACCGCTTGCTGCCGCAGCAGGAGCGAATTGAAGGCTGGTTCCGCCTCCGGCGCTGAACAGCGCGATATCGACACCGGCAAAAGAGGTTTCCTTCAGCTCTTCCACAGGGATCGATTCCCCGCGGAACTTCAAGGTTTTTCCGACCGAACGTGCCGAAGCCAGCAGCTTGATGGATTTAACGGGGAAATTGCGTTCTTCCAGACAGGCGATCATTTGGTTGCCGACGGCTCCTGTTGCACCTGCAACGGCAACATGAAAGGATTTTTCGACCATACACCTTCTCCTTGAACGTTCGATAAGGGTTGACGTCATGATGGTCGGATCGGCTGCGCCCTTTTGGAGAATCCGACTCCATGGCTCGGGAAAAATCAACGGCTTCTCAAAAAGCCTTTTGAAAAAAGGTCTTTCAAAGAAGCCGTTTTCAGGCGGCAAACGACGGCTGTCGCTTAGGATGAGGCCTGAGGGATGATCGTAACACCACAGGTGATGGACGACAGGCGATGATTTCGAACGCGGTGCCTGAACCAAACCCCGGGGATTGTCTTGCATACCCGCTTTGCAAAGGAGGGGCGCTCAGATACGCTGTTTCACCGCCGAACGCAAGCCTTCTTGCGATGAGATATAGAATATCACAACCCTTCGAGAGATGAAACGACCAAATCGCCGACTTCGCTCGTCGAGTACCCCATTTTCCCTGCAGAAACACTTTTTAGATCATGTTTGAGCACTTTTGCAACGGCATTTTCGATGGCTTGTGCCGCCCGCATCTCTCCAAGGGTTGCCAGCATCAATTGCCCGGCCATAATGGCCGCAATCGGATTGATGACTCCCTGACCGGTATATTTCGGCGCCGAACCACCGATGGGTTCGAACATGGAGACCCCTTCCGGATTCAGATTCCCTCCGGCGGCAATCCCCATTCCCCCCTGAATCATGGCGGCCAGATCGGAGATGATATCCCCGAACATGTTGTCCGTCACAATGACGTCGAACCACTCCGGATTCTTGACCATCCACATGCAGATGGCATCGACATGGGCATAGTCCGTCGTGATATCCGGATATTCCTTGGCGACTTCCTCGAAGGTCCGCTTCCAAAGGTCGAAGGCATAGGTCAGAACATTCGTCTTGCCGCAGAGGGTCAGTTTCTTTGCCTTGTTGCGTTTTCTGCAGGTATCGAAAGCAAACCGAATGCAGCGCTCCACCCCTTTTCGGGTATTGATCGATTCCTGAACCGCCACCTCGTCGGGCGTCCCCTTCTTGAGACATCCCCCGGCTCCGGCATACAACCCTTCCGTATTCTCACGAACGATCACAAAATCGATGTCTTCAGGCCCTTTGTGCCGAATGGGGGTTTCCACCCCCTCGTAGAGCTTGATGGGTCTTAAATTGATGTATTGATCGAGCGCGAAACGCATGGTCAGCAGAATGCCCTTCTCCAAAATCCCCGGGGGAACATCCGGATGGCCGATGGCGCCCAGATAAATGGCATCCGCTTGACGAAGCGCCTCGAGGGTCTCTTCGGAAAGCAATTCTCCGGTTTTTCGGTAGTGATCTCCTCCGAGGGGATAGTGCGCAAACTTCAACGAAAAGTGATCTTTCCGGGCTGCAGCTTCCAGGACCTTGAGGCCTTCTCGGATCACCTCGGGGCCCGTACCGTCCCCCGGAACAACGGCGATGGTATAGGATCGTTCTTGCATGGATCGCAACATCTTTCTCTGGTTCGGTTTCCTGATGGGTTCAGGAAGAAACGGGGTTTCCATCGAACATCTGCCAAAACATCATCACGAGACTTGCATCTCTAAACGTCTATAAAGATGAAAATTCCCTCTTCCCATAAACAGGAAGAGGGACTCTTTGCACCCTACAAACCGCTACCCACCGCCGGCTTCGGACGTCCGACTCCTTGCTCCTTCCGCTTCCAACCTCACGGCATCCGAGCGAGCACGGTCGTTCCGGCCTGCACGCGATCTCCGACCGCAACCACCGTCGTAACGGTTGCAGGCAGATAGGTGTCGAGTCGGGATCCGAAACAGATGACCCCGAAGCGCTGCCCTTTCTCGACGGAATCGCCTTCCTGAATTCGGCAGATGATCCTTCTGGCGATGAGCCCTGCAATCTGCACCCACCCGATGGAGACCCCGGAGGGGGTGGTCAACAGGATGGCGTTTCGTTCATTGTCCGAAGAAGCCTTGTCGAGGTTGGCAGAAACGAATTTCCCGGGAAAATAATCGATGGACCGGATTCGGCCCCCGTAAGGCACCCGGTTGACATGCACATTGAAGATGGACATGAACACGCTGATGCGGATCCAGTCTCCAGGCCCGAAAGGACTTTCGGACGTCGGGCCAATGCCGATCACCTTGCCGTCCGCAGGCGAGACGACGGCCGTTTCATCCAAGGGAACGAGCCGATCGGGATCCCGAAAGAAAAAACAGACGAACAGGGTCAGAATCATGAAAACGACGGTCGGTGTGACTGCAGAAAGCAGGGCGAACACCGCCGTAATAAACGCACCGGCACCAATGAAGGCATAACCGGCAGGATCTATGGGGAATGCCGTTTGCCGTGGCGGATCGTTTGTCGGAAACCGGTACATGGCAGCCTTTCGTGTGGGATCTAAAGGAAATCCCTCTGTTTCGATCGTTTTCACAATGGATGCAGCTTCTACCATGCCCCATCGAAAAAGTCAATTTGGGACTCGCATGCAAAGCCTCATCCGGAGACCGTGTCCGCCAGCCACCGGCTTTCGAGCAGCCGTTCATACCTTCGATGTTCTTCACTGCCGAGCGACCGCCACACCAACAGTTGCTTGCGCAGCCCGTGCAGAAAGGCATGGTTGATCCGAAGCCAGGCATTCACCTCCCCCGATTTGCGGATCATGTTGATGTGAATCTGCAGATATCCCGGGTCTTCCGGTGCATGACAGAAGCGGATTTCCACATCTTGCATGATCCCGAAGTCGAAGGGCGCAAGCCACACATGGGTGTTGAGCACGATGCAGGGCGAGGTGCAGCATTGCTCTCCGATGCATCGGTGAGACCGACGAACCATACTGGCCGGTGTCGGACAAACGGCTGAAAACCCCATCTCCCCGGTGGAAAACATCCCATGGGATACATCCCGGTAGGCGTCGAAATAAGATGCGATGAACCCGACGATGCTCCGGTGCTCCTCGTATTTCATCAGAAAGGGGAGATCCACCTCGAGCCGGTTGCCGACCGCAGGCGGAAGGCTCCAAGAACGGTTCACGTCCGGGATGGCGATTTGGGAGGCGACCCGCGCCGGATAGAGCGCCGAAACCACCACGACCACCATGACGAGCATCATTGCGGCAACGCCGGCCAGCGAGGAATAGTTGACGGTGATGCCCGCCCAGAGACTCGTCTTCGATAGGATGCCTGCACTGGTCTGTGCAATCAGATAGCCGATCACACCGCTCAACACCGCAAAGGCCATGGCTTCGGCAATGAACAGAAACCCGACATGGGTGGGCGCCAAACCGACAGACGTGTACACGGCGATCTCCCGTTTGCGCTCGTACACGCTGCTGATCATCGTGTTCAGGACGATGCACACCGATATGATCATGGGAATCAAGATGTTGGGCACACCGCTGTAATTGAGGGCATCCGCGGCATGATAGAGGTGGACCCCATCCGCGCCACCGCTCAAGAGCAGCAGACCGAAACGATCGCTCAATTCCCGCATCACGGAATCATCGACGGCCGAAGCGTCCGCCCGAACGGATACGGCCTTGAGTTTTCCACCGCCGGCCATGAGGGTGCGGTAGGGGAAAATGACCGTCAAGGAAGCCGGAATGTGGGTATAGCGACTTTGGAAGCTTTGGATTTCCTCCCCCGATTCCATCGCCTCCACTTCGGCTTCGCTCATTTCTTCCGGCTGCTCCCTTGGAAAAATCACCGGCGTCCAAGGCTCCCCATCCAGATCGGTCCATCGCTCGAAAGCCGCCTCGGAGAAAACCCCCTTGACATCGAAGACCATCCCCCAGATCACGACACTGCTGCCCTGGGGCCGGTCGGGCTTCAGGCCAAGTTCCCGAGCCATGCGCTCGGAAATCAAAACGGCCTGCCGGTCCCCGGCCTCAAACCACCTGCCGCCGACGAGCACTTCCGACAGCCGCTCGGAAGGCAGGGCCTGCTCCGAAAGGCCGATGGCCGCCTGGGCTTCGAAGACACGATCCCTGCTGATGACCGGAATACGCAGCGCGCGGGTACGGTCCTGCCCTTCGAGCCAGATCCGGGGGGAGACGATCCGATCGTTTCCGCCGAAGGCGGCCTCCAAGACCGGAAGACACGTATGGGGCAAGTCCTGCCATCCCGAAACCTTGGCCATCATTCCCGAATAGGGGGAATGGTCCGCCACCAGAACCCGATGGTAGAGCCGGACCGATTTGGCGGTCGTGAAACTCATGATGGTGAAGGTCAGAATGACGAGGGTGATGCAGGTCAGCGCCGTCCGGATAGGCCGTCTTCTCAGATTGCTCACGCCCAACAGAAAGGCGGCGGCGAAGGCCTTCCAGCGGCTGAGATCGGCGTTCAGATGGGAGGAGGCCTTTTTTTGAAAGCGGGTCATCTCCGCTTCGAAGCGTACGAAGAGAATCACGGTCACCATGGCCGACATGCCGATGATAAAAAAGGCGAGAATCACGACGACCGGGCTGTAGGCCAACCGGAATGCCGGGTGAACCCAATAGACCACGCCGATCAGCGCCATCAGGATCGCAAGGAACGCCAGAATGCGGTAGTAGATGTTCACCAGTCCGAGCACCAGCCGCTCCAAGCAGAAGGCGAAGGGCACGAAAAGCGCAATATAGAAGAGCACACCGAAGAGCACGTCCTTCTGGGTCTTTTCGACATCGTCGTACACCCGGGCCGCAAGCGACCAAGCGGCCGTAGCCGCCCCGAGAAAGCGATCATACATCCTCGCCCGAAGGGCATCCTTTGCCTCTGCAAGGGCTCGTTTGCCCTCCACCCGCATCCGGTCAATCTGATCGCTGACGATACCGTGGGATCGCAGGTTGTCGATCCGAGGCTCCAACAGCGCCCACATATCCTCCGCCGTCCGAAAAGCCGTCCGGGAAATGGTGGGCCACTCATCGATCCGATATCCGACGCCTTCCGGATGATCGGCATCGGCATGGGTCAGGATGCATTTCTTTCGGATGATGGAATCCGAAAGCAGCACCTTTAACCGGGTCCCCGGTTCGAGAAACACCGACGTCAGCACGGAGGAGCGGGTATCGATCCGGCTGAACCAGTACTTGAGCGGCGAAGCCTCCCTGCGGGCATCCAGAAGTTGAATCCGGGTCATGTAGTGGAAATTGCGTGGGTCCAGAAGATTGAATAGGGTCGTCTGACGGCAGCCGAACATGACAAGATCGGTCTGCATGTTCAGCCGGTCCATCTTGATCCGATAGGCATTCTTTCCGGTCTTCTCCTTGTCGACGGCCCACAACACGCGACCGTCCAAGGGATCGAACCGATACCCTTCAAGGATCACCTTGTCGAGCACATGCCGCTTGTCCGCCACCCCATGAAGAGCAAATGCCCCCGTGGCATCCACCATGGCCAGGATTCGGGTAAGCCCCTGAAAGGCCAGGATAACGCTTCCTGGAGCCGGCTGGTCCGGAAAAAGCTCACCGTGCCGAATAAACTTCGCCTGCCCACGCACCGATGCAAACCCGTTTTGAGGCAGCTCTTCCCCGTGAAGGCTTGGGGCTTCCGAAAGCGCAAGCAGCAGACGCACGACTTCATCGGCCTGCCGTCGGGCAAATCCCCAATCGACATAGCCGGGAATGTCTTCCGGTGTCCCCCACCGGAAGCGGACGTCCGAAACGGTGACCAGGCTCATCCCCAGATACCCGGCCAAAGCACTCACTTCCCCGCCCAAAGCCGGTCGATCCGGCAGGTATCCCTGTCGGGAGACGAGCCGCTCGGGTCTCAGGGTGTCTTGATACAACGTCAACCCGAGCCGCTCCGCATCGGAGCGCATCTGTTCGTCGATCGTCTGATAGACGGCACTTCGGTTGATCTGGGATTTCAGCGGGTAATGATACCCCAGGTTGAAGGCGCCGAAGCCGTTGCCATGGCTCGAGAGATGGAGCGATAGGACGGCTGCCACCTCACGGGCATTCACGAAAGAGCGGGTATCCTGACTCGAATCGATGATCCGTTGTCGGAGCATCGCATCCGCCAGAACGGCCCGCTGACGTTGCAGCACCTGGGGGAGCAGGCTGCGGACCCCTTCCCGTTCGGCATTGTCCATGTCTGCGATGCCCTGCCGCCAACCGGTCTGACGCAATTGGAGGCGTTCTTCTGCAAGCAGACGAATCGTTTCCTCCGATCCGCCCCCTTCCAGCCGAAGCCGCATCAGCTCCCGTGAAATCGTATCGACGCGGGTTTTGATCTCTTCGGAGACGGCCTGTTGCACCAAGAGCGCCTCGGCCGGATCGTCCGGCGCCGCAAGATCCCCCTCCGATTCCATCATCCGCCGAATCGAAGAGACGGTTCTCTTCGTGTCCCGAACCAAGTCCCGGACGGCCTTCTTTTCGCTGCGCAGCGACTTGGGGGAGGCCCGGATGCTCCAAATGAATTCCCGCATTCCGGCAAGTCCCTGGCTATGCCCGCTGGAAGCCACCAGAAGGACCGATCGGGCAGGCGGCGTGCGCTTGAGCACCCTGGCCAGTTCGAGAAGCGTTGCGATGCCGCAGGCTTCGTCGGCTCCAGGGGAAAGGCCGGCTACATGGGCAGTACTGTCATAAAAAGCCTCGACGACGACAAGCTCCTCCGAAAGCCGCTCGTCCGTCCCCGGAACGAGGCAGTAGACGTTTTCCGCTGTGACCTGTTTCCAGGATTCGCTGTTGTGCAGCGTCACGGCAGGAAGGACGACCCCGTCGGGCGCCTCTTCATAGGCGCCGAAGAGAATTTTGGCCTCTGCAGTCGTCATCCAGAAGCGGGGAAAATGAAACGGAGTCAGCTCGATCTTGTCTTCGAAGACAAATCGTCCCGCCGCACCGTCAGAAATATAGATGACGGCCCTGGCCCCCAGGTCGGCAGCCTGAATCCACGCAGACCCGGAATCGAGATGCATCAAAAGGATGGCACCGTCGATGGGTTTTCCGTTCATCTGGGAAAGATCACCCCGACCGACATACACCAACGGCCCGGTAAGCCCTTCCGGCCCGATGGCCTGCGGGGTGATGACGTTTCCGTGGAAGACATGAAGGGGGTGGGATCGAGCGGTTTCAGGAAGGAACAGCCGACATTGTTCCTGGAACATGACCGGAAGCGCATACCGGTGGAGGCCGATTTCCCGGTGCCCGGCGGCCTCGAAACGGGTTTGGATGTAGGCCGAGGCCTTTTCGCATCCGGGGGTTCCCGTGCTTCGGTCCTGCAGGCCGGAAAAAAAGAGGATATCGGCCTGAAACTCGCTGATGTCCCCGGCGTTCCCGGCACTTCCGGAAAAGGCCGTGATCCAAGCCAGAAGAAACGGCAGCAAGAGCAACGTCCTGTATCTTCGCCGCTGCCGCATGATCAAGCCTTTCGCACCGTATCGATCTGACCGACCGAAATGTTCAGATCGTCCCGGTTCTCGATGCGGTCCACCAGGCCGTCCCGGATCCAGATGACCTGGTCGGACACATTGAGCATCTTGATGTCGTGGGTTGCAGAGATCACCGTAACTCCCCGCTCCTTGCTCAGGGTCTTCAGCAGGGTGATGATCTGCTCTCCTGTGGACAGATCGAGGTTACCGGTAGGCTCGTCCGCCAGAATGATCACCGGATCGTTGGCAAGCGCCCTGGCGATGGCCACCCGTTGCTGCTGCCCCCCCGAAAGCTCGAAGGGTTTGTGATTGAACCGCTCCCCAAGGCCGACCAGCTCGAGCAGCATCCTTCCCTTCTGCACGGCATCGTCTTCGTTCATGCCGGCGAAGATCATCGGCAGGGTGACGTTTTCGATGGCCGTCATCACCTGAATGATGTTGAAGGTCTGAAAGATGTAGCCGATCTTGCGACAGCGAAGCCAGGCCAGTTCATAGGCATCGAGCTGGGCGATGTCGACCTCGTCGATGAACACCCTGCCCGTGGTCGGTTTGTCGAGCCCTCCGATCATGTTGAACAAGGTGGTCTTGCCCGAGCCCGACGGCCCCATGATGGAAATGTAGTTGCCTGCGGCGATGTCGAGGTTGATCCCCTTCAAGGCCTGGACTTCGACCTTGCCGAGTGTGAAGGTTTTGGTGACTTCGGAGACCCGGACGATGTAGCGAACGGGTTCGTTCAGCTCTTCTGGCATAATGTCCTTCGCAGCATTTCGAGGGCGGTCATGGCGAACATCTGTTTGTTCGCCTCACGGTTGGCATACCGAAACTGGAAGGATCGGGCAGATGTCCCATTCTTCGAGGTCGAGACACCGATCCAGATCAGCCCGACCGGCTTTTCGGGCGTTCCACCATCCGGGCCTGCGATCCCGCTGGTGGCAAGCCCATAGTCTGCACCCGACATCCGAAGCACCCCTTCGGCCATTTCCCGAACGACGGGCTCGGAGACGGCGCCATGCCGAAGAAGGAGATCGGGGGACACGCCGAGCAGTCGGGTTTTGGCTTCATTCGCATAGGTCACCGCAGCAGACAGAAAATATCGGGAGCTTCCGGCCACATTCGTGATCCAATGGGAAATCAACCCTCCCGTACAGCTTTCGGCAACGGCAAGTGTGGCTCCCCGCTCCACCAGCAGCCGACCGATCACCTCCGGCATGGATTCCCCCCGGTCGGAAAACACCCGCCCGTCCAACCTTTCCTTCACCCAACCGGCGGCTTCCAGGCTTCGGGCTTCAAGCCTCAGACGATCCGTGCCTTCGAGATACAACTTGATCTGCACTTCCGGAAATTTGGCCCGGTACCCCAGGCGGATGTCCGGAAAGGCCGCCTCGAAGCCGGTAAGCTTTTCTGCGGTCATCGATTCGCCGTATCCGAAGCTCGACAGGGTGGTGACCATTCGAATCGGCCGCTCTCCCGAACCAAGCAGGGATTCGATCGTCGGCAGAACGCTTTCCTGAAGCATACGCTTCATTTCCAGCGGAACCCCGGGCACAAAGAAACACCGGCATTTCCCGATGAGCAGGTGGAATCCCGGCGCAGAGCCGATGGGATTGTCGATTCGGACGGCGGACTCGGGAAGCAGGGCCTGTTTGCGGTTGTTGTTCCCCATGGGCCTTCCGATCCGATCGAAAAAGGCCTCGATCCGGCGAAGGGCTTCCGGATCGAACACGAGGGGAACACCGGCAGCGCAGGCCGCGGCCTCTGCGGACAAATCGTCGGATGTCGGCCCCAGCCCGCCGGTGACGACGGCAATGTCGGCACGAGAGCCGATCTCTTGCAGAACGCCGACCAGTTCGGTGAGATCGTCACCGACCGTGAGGTGCCTGCTGACCCGCACCCCCATGCCTTCCAATGCTTGGGCGATGTAGGCCGAATTGGTATCCACCAGGGTTCCGGTTCGGATTTCATCGCCCGTCGAGAGAATCTCAGCGTTCATTTTCCTGCTTCTTCCGCGTCTTTTTGAACTCGATCCACTTGTCGAGCCGTTCCTTCACCTGCCGCTCGTATCCCCGGTTCGTCGGCGCATAAAAACGTTGTCCGATCAACGCCTCCGGAAGATACTCCTGCGGCACCCAGGCATCCGGGAAATCGTGTGCATAGCGGTAGTCTCTGCCGTATCCGAGGCCGGCCATGAGTTTGGTGACCGGATTGCGGATATGAAGCGGCACAGGCAAAGCCCCGCTTTCTCGAACGGTGTCCTTCACCCGGTTGTGGGCTTCGTAGAGTTTGTTGCTTTTCGGGGCCGTCGCCAGATACACGGCCGCCTGAACCAGAGCGAGGTCCCCTTCCGGATGTCCGAGAAACCGAAAGGCCTCCATGGCGTTCAAGGCGACATCGAGGGCGAAGGGATCGGCGATCCCGACATCCTCGGATGCAAACCGCACCATCCTCCGGGCGATGTACAGCGGGTCCTCACCGGAAGCCATCATCCGCTCCAACCAGTAGATCGCTGCATCCGGATCGCTGCCGCGCAGGCTCTTGTGAAAGGCGGAGATGAGGTTGTAGTGCTCTTCCCCGGACTTGTCGTAATGCAGAAGCTTTTTCTGAACGATCGGCTCCAGATCGGGGATATCCACCGGACGCTCCGGCGTTCCGATACCCGCCGGAAGGGTGGCAGCCACCGTTTCCAGGAGATTCAGGGCGAAACGGGCGTCTCCGTCGGCCATGGCGGCCATTGCCGAAACCGCTCCGTCCGTGAAGATGATCCCCTGGCTGCCGATTCCCCGTTCGACGTCTCCGATGGCTCTTCGCAAAATCCCCTCGATGTCGGATGCCGTCAGCCGATGCAACACCAGAAGCGTACACCGGGACATCAGGGCCGGAATCACCTCGAAGGAGGGATTTTCGGTTGTCGCACCGATCAGGACGATGGTTCCGGATTCCACATGAGGCAGAAAGGCATCCTGTTGGGCCTTGTTGAACCGGTGGATTTCATCCACGAAAAGAATGGTCCGCAGCCCTTGCCGACGGTTTTCTTCGGCCTGCTCGATGACGGCGCGAATGTCCTTGACGCCCGCCAGAACGGCGGAAAAATGAATGAAGCGGCTGCGGGTCTCCCGGGCGATAATGCGGGCCAGGGTGGTTTTCCCCACACCGGGCGGCCCCCAGAAAATCATGGAAAAGACCAGATCCTTTTCGACCGCCTTGGCGATCAGCCCGCCTCCGCCGAGAAGGTGCCGTTGCCCGACAAATTCGGCAAGCGAAGCCGGTCGCATGCGTTCGGCCAGGGGCTGCAGGATGGATTCATCCGGCTTTGTCACGTTCTTTCCTTCTACCCGATCTTTCCCGGAACATCAACCGGATCGGTGTCATATCGAGTCCGAATTCCCGGCGGATCTGGTTGATGAGAAAGCGTTCGTAGGAGAAGTGGACGCCTTCGGGACAGTTCACGAAAGCGACGAAGCTGGGTGGACGGGTGCCGACCTGCGTCATATAGAAAAATTTCAACCGCCTTCCCCGAAAAAGCGACGGTTCTCGTTTGGCCGTCGCATTCTCGAGCATCCGGTTCACCGCTGCAGTCGTAAGCCGCGTCGTATATTGTCGATACAGGATATCCACCAAGGGGAAGATCCCGCTGATCCGCTGCCCTGTTTTGGCGGAAACGGTCAGCACAGGGGCAAACTGCAGGAATTTGGCCGTATCCCGTAGCTTGTCCGTCATGCTGCGGACCGTATGGAGGCTTTTGTCTAGGAGGTCCCACTTGTTCCACAAAAAGACACACCCGCAGCCTCTTTCGGCCGCATATCCGGCAATATGAACATCCTGATCCGTCACGCCGGCCGCTGCATCCAGCACGACCAGTGCGATGTCGCAGCGTTCGAGACTCTGAAGAGACTTGATGATGGAGAGCTTTTCGATCTTTTCGTCGACCTTGGCTTTGCGGCGAATACCGGCCGTGTCCATCAGGAGATATTCGGTGTCGCCCTTCCGGAACACGATATCGATGGCATCCCGGGTTGTGCCGGGGACATCGCTGACCAAAAGGCGGTTCTGTCCGACGATGCGGTTGATCAGCGAACTCTTGCCGACATTGGGCCTGCCGACGACGGCGATCCGGATGCTCGTCGTTTCGGCCTCCTCGGGTTGTTCGCAGCTGCCCGCCTCCTCCGATGGGAACAGCCCGACCAGGTGATCGAGAAAGTCTCCGACGCCATAGCCGTGTTCCGCAGAAACGGAAAACAGCGGCTCGACCCCCAGTTCGTAAAACTCGTTCAGGTAGATTTCCTTGTGAGGATCATCGATCTTGTTGACGACGACAACCAATCGGCAGGCCTGGCCGCGCAACAGCCGAATCATCTCTCCATCGTAAGGAGAAACCCCGTATTTCCCATCGAGAATCAGCACCACCACGTCCGCCTCGGAGACGGCCTGGATGACCTGCGAGCGGATCAGCGGCGCAAATGGATCGGTATCTTCGGAGAGAAATCCCCCCGTATCGACGACGGTGAAAGAAACGTCGTTCCAGCGCGCTTCACCGAAATGCCGGTCCCGCGTGACACCCGGACGATCGTCCACGAGGGCATTGCGGGTCCGGGTCAAGCGGTTAAATAATGTCGATTTGCCCACATTGGGCCTGCCGACAAGAGCGACAACGGGTTGCATCGGTACCTCTTAGGAGGACAGAAGTCAGGAGTCAGAAGTCAGAAGTCAGAAGAAAAGCGGCTGACACCTGTTTTATCGTGAAAATGCAGCCGCCCCCGCGTGAGAACCCCCGTTGGCGGTGAGGGCGTATGGCTCCAGTGCCAGCCACCCCGGCGAGATGTTCGTCTCTGGCGGGGAAGGTGCGCCGGTTCTTTTGGCGAATGCCGGAAACGCTTGTTTGAATGTGCCGGGCCTCGTTGGGCTGGACAAATGAAGTTCCTTCGGCATGCATCGGGTA
>Ga0272446_1002631_pt1 | contig 24072 bp, 21 predicted proteins | sample YNPCB0061_FD_194587 | JGI IMG/M metagenome (GOLD analysis project Ga0272446, IMG submission 194587) | Hot spring microbial mat communities from Yellowstone National Park, WY, United States - YNP-CB-006-1 | ecosystem: Environmental > Aquatic > Thermal springs > Hot (42-90C) > Sediment | place... | reverse complement strand
ATTGTCAAGCAGGGTCAATAGATGTAAATTAATGCTAACTGTTGGCGTGCAAGTCTCGATGAGTGTTGAAAGCCGAAATCTAGTGCAGCGTCAACTCTAGAAATTAGGGTTTGTAGTCAGCGCTTCAGCGCTAAAGCGCCGACTACGAGCCAATGGGTTCACCTTAAAACTAGGGTTTGACAGAACACTAGATTAGGAGATTGATTTCAACAGTTGTGTAGGATGTGAGGATTGAATAATGACTGCAAATCGACAAAGAACATGGCTGATGGCTCCATTTCTGCTCGGAGCGGCGGCGCTGGTTTCTACAGCCCCTGCCCAGGCAGCTCCAGATTCGCTACAGGATGGGGCAACGTCTACCGCAAGTGCTCCGGCGACTTCTACCCTGGCTCAGCTTGAAACCTATGCCTTAGAAGGAACCGAAGTCGTCAGCGTTGATCAAGTGACCTCGGTTTCCCAACTGACCGATGTCCAACCCACCGATTGGGCATTCCAGGCGCTGCAATCGTTGGTGGAACGGTATGGTTGTATTGTGGGTTATCCGGATCGCACCTATCGCGGCAACCGGGCGCTCAGTCGCTATGAATTTGCCGCCGGTCTGAATGCCTGCATGGATCGGGTGAATGAATTAATTGCCAGCGCTACCGCTGACTTAGTGCGGAAGGAAGACTTGCTGGTGGTGCAAAAGCTCCAGGAAGAGTTTGCCGCTGAACTGGCCACCCTGCGCGGTCGCATCGATGCGTTGGAAGTGCGCACGACCACTCTGGAACGGCAACAGTTCTCCACCACCACCAAACTGCGGGGTGAGGTCATTTTTGGTATTGCTGACACCTGGGGCGACAGCGCTACGGTTAATGGCAATGGCGACCCCTTAAGAGGTGCCACTGAGGAGGACAACACTCAAACCGTTTTTGCCGACCGGGTTCGTTTGTCTTTTGATAGTAGCTTTACTGGCAAAGACTTGTTGCGCACCCGGATCAATGCGCGGAACGTGATACCGTTCAGCGGTAATGCCCTGACCGGCACTAACATGACCCGTCTGTCCTACGACGGCAGCGAGAATAATGCCGCTAATATTGACAAGTTGTACTATCGCTTCCCGGTGGGTGACAATCTGCGGGTGCAGATTGATGCGGTGAACGACGAGGTCTATGATGCGCTGATCAGTAGCTTAAGCCCATTTGAAAGCAGTGGCGCTGGGTCGATCTCCCGCTTTGGTCGGTTTAATCCGGTTTACCGCAACAATAACCCTGGCAACGGTTCGGCAGGTATTACCTTTGATTGGAAGATTGCCAAGGACTTCAATTTCCAGGCTGGTTACATCGGCAGTACCCGCAGTAATGATCCAACTGAGAAGAATGGTTTATTCGGAGGTCAGAATACTGCTGTAGCCCAGTTGATCTATCGTCCGGGTAACTTCACTCTGGGGGCTACCTATTTCCGTTCCTACTATCCCGGTACCGACGTCAACCTGACCGGTAGCACGGGTACTGGCTTTGCCATCCGTCCCTTTGGCAGTGTGGCTACTTCTTCCGATTCGTTCGCGGCGACTGTGCAGTATAAGTTCGACAAGACATTCCTGCTCGGTGGCTGGTATGGGGTGAACTTTGCTTACCAAAAGAGCAATTCCAATGAAGCCACGGTGCAGAACTGGGCCGTGTATCTGGCGTTCCCCGACCTGTTTAAGAAGGGCAGTCTGGGTGGTATCCTGTTTGGCATGCCGCCAACGGTGACCAGTAATGACATCGGCACGCGGGAAGATGCAGACACGCCGTTCCACCTGGAAGGCTTCTATCGCTATCAAATCAACGACAATATTTCGTTGACGCCTGGTGTGTTTGTCATCTTCAATCCAGAGGGCAATAGCAACAACGCCACGCAGGTGGTTGGGGTAATTCGCACCACCTTTACTTTCTAGAAGTCCAGTTCCTCACACCAAACCGACAATCCAGTCTTTAGGATAAGCCTCCATGAAATATGGAGGCTTATTTCTGTAACGACACAATCTGTTGGCTGCAGAGCCCTATTTGATCTGGGTGACGCGCCAACTGAGTTTCAGGTTTACCCAGAAGTTCCACAGGGTTACAACCGCGATCGCCAACAGGTTGGCAACATAGCGATTGATGCCAAACACATTAAAAAAGAGGTTCAGCAACAGAACATTCAGCACCAGCCCCGTCAGACAAATCAGATTAAATTTGAAGAATCGCTTTAACCGCTTTTGCCAGCCTGTCTGTTGCCGGGAAATGTCGCCGAAGGTCCAGGCATCGTTCCAGAGAAAGTTATTGAGGATGGCAACTTCAGCCGCGATCGCCTTGCTGCGGGTCAGCCCCCAACCAAGGGTAGACGGATCGCTGAGCAAATAGAGAATCACCATATCGACAAATACTCCGCTTAGACCCACCAGCCCAAAGCGCACAAAGCGTTGGATCGGAAAGCTAAACCGTTGCCTCAGGCGGGTGATACGCCCCCGTGAGCGCAATTTCAGTAAATGCAGGATGAAATCCAGATATTGCTTCCAGGTAACCTTGCTTTCTCCTTCCTGGCGCTCCTGAAACACATATCCGACTTCCGCAATCGGCCCAACCTGACCCCGACCCAGAACTTCCAACAGGATTTTGTAGCCTTTCGGTTGCAGGAGTTGCTCCGCGATCGCCGATCGCCGGATTAGAAAGTAACCACTCATTGGATCGGAGACCCGCCCCACCACCTGGGGCAAGATCAACAGTCCCAACAGTTGAGCGCCACGCGACAGAAATCGACGGGTAAAACTCCAGTTGCTAACGCCTCCTCCGGCCACATGACGACTAGCAACCGCTAGATCAGCCCCCTGCTCAATCTCGTTCAGCAGTTGGATGAGTGTCTCCGGTGGATGTTGCAAATCGGCATCAATCACTCCCAGAATCTTACCTCTGGCAATTTGCCATCCCCGGATGACCGCCGAGGAAAGCCCCTGTTCCCGTTGCCGCCGCATCACCCGCAACTGGGGATAGTCCGACATCAGCACCTCAGCCATCTTCCAGGTGCCATCTGGACTATCGTCATCGACGACGATTAACTCGTAATCCTGCCCCAGTTTGGCATCCAACAACCCGGTCAACCGCTGCACCATTGCGGCCAGATTATCTCGCTCGTTGTAGGTCGGCAACACCAGGGAGAAATAGATTGACTGGTTATCGATTGATTGGTTATCGAAAACGCCGCCTGACTCATTGCTGAATGGACTCCTGCCAGGAAATGCTGGGATTATCAGTGGACCGGCAGGAACCGGCAACAGCGGATTCATTGTCTGCGTCAGCACCACACTCCCCCAAAAGACACCACAGTTTCCATCCAAAGCTCTCGCTATATTACGATGTTTTCCTGGCGTTTCTGAACAGCAGGATGAATTGAAACGAAGTTTCAAACATCCTGCATCCTTTCCATCCCTGGAATCAGCAATGTCAAATTACTGACGCTCTAATGGGAAAGTCGGTTTCCGCAAAAACTGATCCGCGAAAGAGGTTTTGCGTAACCAGAGCAATAGGAGCCCCAGATTGAAGAAAAGGGAGGCGAGTGTCGCCGAAATCAAAATAGAAGACTTTTGGGGAATTGTGGCGGATGTGGGTAGGGTGGGTTCTGCCACCAGTTGCACCGGTGGGTAGGCATTAAGGATAGTGGATTTGTTGGCGTCCAAATTGGATAAGGCCGAGGAAAAGACAGCCTCAGCAATTTGCAAGTCTCGGTTTAAAACATCCAGGGTTGAATTACGCTGAGCCAGAACGGTTAATCGTCGCTCCAGTTGAAAGATTTGCTGATCCAGTTCCTGCACCCGTGCTGCCAAACCCTGCTGTTCCGCCTGGAGCGTTACGATATTTTGAAATAATGTTTCCCGCCCTGCATCCGTTCCGGCTCCGTTACTCAAGGTCAAAGGCGCGATCGCCTGAATATCCAGGGGCCGTCCCAACAAAACCTGCGCCCGGTTTTGTAACGCCTGTTCCGCAGCGGCCTGACGAGCAGTCTCCCGAACAATGACCGGATGGTTGGGACCAAACTTGGCTGACAAATTAGTCAGATTGGCGGTGGCTTCGCTATATTCCTTGCGATATTGCTGAAACAACGCATCTGACTGCAGCACTAAGGCATCCGACACAGAATGCGGGGTGGCTTTTAAGTCCGTCGCCAACTGCTGAAACCGGGTCACCGCGTCCCGTTGCTGCGCCATCAGTTCAGCCCGCGATCGCCGTAATACTTCAATATTGCTGGCCAACTGAGAAATTTGATCGCCAGCAACCAGCCCAGACCGAATTTTGTAATCAGACAGTCTAAGCTGAGCAGTTTCTAATTTCTTGCGAATCACCCCAAGGGAATTTTCAAAACTGGTTTGTTGCTCCGTGGCTTGCTGGATCCGGAGTTGATTCAACCGTTCCAGAAACGCTTCATGCAAGGCATAGGCCTTTTTCTGAGCCTCTTCCGGCGAAGAACCCGCGATCGACAAATTCAGTAATTCCGTACCGGCAACCCCTGACACATTCGGAGTACCAAACTGGTTAACCGTCATCCCCAGCTTAGACGCAGCGGCTTTTCTCACCGAATCGGTAGAGACAATTACCTGATAGGCTTGCTTCAAATCCTGCGACACCTTACTCCCCATCGCATCGGGACTCACAGTCCCATTTGCTCCAGGGGGATTGCCAACAGTCCCATTCCCCCCCAGAAACAACAGTTTCCACTCGCTCGAATAACTGCGGGGGGCTGACTGCAGGAAAAACAAGGCCGCCCCCCAAATAAATGCATTGGCCAGTACCCCTACAGTCAAATAGCGAACTGCCCGCCCACGGATCACCGCAGACGCCGAACCAGCATGGGGCGTGGAGGAAAACTCAGTCATCCTGGGTAAAGATATTTCGAATCAGGAAAAACGGTGTAAAAATGCCAGTCAACAACCGCAACACACCCGTGATGTTGGTCACAGTCGAATCGTAACAAACAACGCTGTCCTGCGGCATCAAGAAGGGATTTTCCCCATCGTTGTCAGACTGTTTCAGCAACCGTTCTACCCGGCGATCGAAAACAGTTGTCTCTCCAGTCAAGCGATTCGTTTGCACTAGTGCCACCCTTCGTCTGGCATTGGTCCAACCCGTTCCACCGGCGCAACCTGCAGCAACAACTGCCTGGGAGAAACGGGTTCCGTACTCAAAGTTGAGAATTTTGCCCCCCTTTTCATAGGTTGGCACTGTCAAATTCGAGAGGAACACTGGAATTTCGCTGGGAGTCACCTGGGACGGACGAACTAAGTCATTCTGAGCCATCTTTAAAGCCGGAATCACCACACGATCGCCTGCAACCAGCGGCACATCAGGAACCGGCTGGCCCGTAAATATGCCAGATAGGTTGAAACTACGTTCCTGCTTGCCCCGAATCACTTGAACATTCCGAATATCAGCCGTTGGCTTGACCCCACCAGCCGCCAGGATGGCAGCACTCAGATAGCGGCCAGGTGGATATTCCCCAGATAAAGCCCCAGGCTCACTGCGATTGGCGGCGCCTCCGTCAGTTTCATGGCCAGTTTGGTTGATCAGAACCCGCCCCGGACGGAACACCTCACCAGAAACCATTACCTGTATCGGAGCCCATTGAGCCACCTTGAGACTCAGTTGAAAATAGGACGGCTGGAAAAAGCCGCGGGATAGTAAGAGATCAGACAACCGTTTTTCCACCTGGCCCACTTCCAGACCCACAACAGGCACAGGCTCCAGAAACGGAATTTGCAGCGAACCATCCAGGTTGACCTCATAGAGCCCGCTGAGTCTAAACTGGCTGTCCGGCGGCAAGTCATCATCCAGAGGGGTTTGCAAGCGCACCCGATCGCCCGGAGAAAGGGGCAAGGCCCAAGCTGGCGCAAAACCGTGAAACGAAACTGCAGCCACCGTCATAAGCGCCGTGATCGCCGTCTGAAACCGTTGCCCGCCTATGCCTGATCTATCTGATATCATTGTCTGCTCTTGGATTAGCCCAACAAAGTTTCACCCGCTAGTCTCCACCCAGAACCGTGAATCACGTACACCCTGACAATACAGAATAGACCAGTGAAAAGGAGGGGCGCTCTTCGCTACTCAGATAAACAATCTATAGGCAGAAACTGATCATACAAAAATTTAACCTCTGGGGTCTGTACCGATAGAAACAGCGATCTCGGTTAAATCGAACCTGTAAAGCTCTGTAATGAGAGTAATTCTGATCCGATCACCCCATTATCAAAATCTGGCAAAATTCCAGGGGCCTTTTATGAAGGCAAGATAAACCTGGCCTTCAGGATGCCCGAATATTCTGGATTCAGCAATCTCTTCACCAAAATGTTCCTAATTGCTGAAAGAGATTGCCCCGCTGCAGTGATTCTCTCTTGAAGGGGATATTGCATTGCATGATCGATGGATAAGCAACCATCTTCATCTACCTACTAGACAATACCCCTGGCTGGAGGATGGAAAGCAGACGATATCCATCCCAAAACCTGTCTCTGAAACGGATGGCAGACTTTATCAGAATTTTATTGAGGTCAGTCAGGCATGTGGATTCCATAAACTGTCTGCCATCGCAATAGGACTTGACCAGACCGAAACAGGTAGGATCAGGCTAATGAGTTTTGGCGGAACACATGAGCCGTATTGGCGTTGTCACCATTGGAAGAAACGAAGGAGAGCGTTTGATTCGTTGTCTGCAGTCACTACAGGCTCAATTGCCTGAAGGCTGTCCCGTTGTTTATGTTGATTCCGGTTCAACGGATGGCAGTCTGGAAGCAGCTCGTACCCTTGGTGTTCATACCGTCGAACTGGATTTGACAATTCCCTTCACGATGGCTCGCGGACGGAACGCCGGCTTCGCTTATTTGCGAGAACACTTCCCAGAAATTGACTACGTCCAGTTTATTGATGGAGATTGTGAACTTTTGGCTGGCTGGCTGGATTCCGCAATCCGGGCTCTGGATGAAGACGCCCGACTCGCAATTGTCTGTGGGCGGCGGCGGGAAAGATCGCCTGAGGCTTCTGTTTACAATCGGCTGGCGGATATGGAATGGAACACGGCTGTTGGGGAAGCCAAAGAATGTGGAGGAGACGCGCTGATGCGGGTTTCTGCGATTCAGGAAGTCAACGGTTATAACCCCAGCCTGATTGCTGGTGAAGAGCCAGATCTATGTGTCCGGTTGCGCCAAAAGGGTTGGAAAATTCGTCGAATTGACGCAGACATGACTGTTCATGATGCCGCCATGCTCCATTTCAGCCAGTGGTGGAAGCGATCGCTCCGGGGGGGATGGGCCTATGCAGCAGGAGCTGCCATGCATGGTTCCCTGCCAGAAAAATTTCGGGTACGGGAAAGTCGAAGCAATTGGCTATGGGGCTTGATCATTCCATTGCTAGCGATCGCCCTGGCGTTGCCAACCACTGGCTTTAGCCTATTCCTGCTGTTGGGCTACCCGGCTTTAATGTGGCGGATCTACCGCTATCGACGTAGCCAAGGTGACAGTCCGTCCCATGCCTGGTTCTATGCCTGGTTCTGTGTTTTGGGCAAATTTCCTCAAGTTTTGGGTCAGCTGAAATATTGGCAGGACCGTTGGTTGGGTCGCCAGTCTGTCCTGATCGAATACAAAGCACCAACCATTCAAACGGCTAAACTACCAGACCCTGAACTGGCAATCGTTTCGGCAGGAGCCAAATCAGACTCCTGATGCCAGCAGGCTTTGCAATCCCCCAGGCAGAACAATCCCTGAGTCACATCTAAAAGAAGGGCGAACGAGGGGACTCGAACCCCCGAATGGCGGAACCACAATCCGCTGCCTTAACCACTTGGCTACGCTCGCCATATAGGAAATCATACCATTTCATCAAAGCATCGATCCACACCCGATTGAGATGCTGCCATGATTAAGCCCTCCAGGTCCCATGTTCTTGCCTCCATCTGCATCGGTCTAGTGCAGCGTCAACTCTAGAAATTAGGGTTTGTAGTCAGCGCTGCAGCGCTAAAGCGCCGACTACGAGCCAATGGGTTCACCTTAAAATTAGGGTTTGACAGAACACTAGGTTGATTGCAGCTATCATACTTGTTCTACCCCTAAAGGCGTAGGGGTTGGCAGAGGAGCATGGACTAGACCAGCTCTTAGGGGGTCAGGTTCAAACCAGGTTAGAATCACAGGCAATGGACAGAATCATCCTTCTACCCGCATCAGATCGCGCGTCATCTTTCCGTTACAGCTAACAAAGAAGAAGCTTGATAAGGCCGTCTGATGAAATAAGAAGTCGGAGGATAAGCAGGGTTGATGGTTAGAGCGGCGCCCCAAAAACCTGCTCTAACTGGATGAAGGCTAGCCTACAGCAGTGAGGAGTGAGAAATGGGTGATGAAACTTAAGGGGAAGGCGATCGCAGTTGCTGGCAGCAGTATTCTAGTTGGCAGTCTAGTCCTTCTGGCCGCAACCAATCCAGACCAGCGGGCTTATGAGGAATTTGCAACCCAGCAGTTAATTAACTATGGAAAGCAAAACCTTTGCCCCAAAGCGCCTTTCGGATTGAGCAGCCAGTGCGGTTCGATGCTAGAGCAAAATCGTCAGGCTATTCACAAGCTGGTCAGCGAAAATACCCAGCGGCACAACTACATTTTTTTCAGCCTCTATCTGACCGATCTCTCCATCTCATCCTGGTTGCCGTCTTACCACTTCGAGACCGTTGGAGCCCTGTATCAGTTTCACCTCTATCAGGCCAGGGAAGAGCAACCTTAACCAGAACTGCCAACGAATCAACCACCTACACCAAACACCCAGCGTCAGCCATCACTCCTGTTAAGGAATGCCGTTTCTGATGCCAGTGCCAGGCATGGGTCAGGATAGTTTCCAGATCGGCATATTGGGGATTCCAGCCCAAAATCTGACGAGCCCGATCGCTACTGCCAACTAAAGCGGGTGGATCCCCAGGACGACGGGGACATTCAATCGCTGGAATGGGCCGTTCCGTAATCCGGCGCGCCGTTTCAATTACCTCTTTGACCGAAAAACCATTGCCATTCCCCAGGTTAAAGATCGTGCTGTCGCCCCCTTTCAGCAGATATTCCAAGCCCAAAACATGCGCCTGGGCCAGGTCAGTCACATGGATATAGTCCCGAATACAGGTCCCATCCGGGGTGGGATAGTCAGTGCCAAAGATGGAAACGGAGTCTCGTTGTCCCAGGGCCGTCAACAAGACTAGAGGAATTAAGTGCGTTTCCGGCTGATGATCTTCGCCCAGGCGGCCATCTGGATCTGCCCCAGCCGCATTGAAATAGCGGAAGCAGACCGATCGCAAATCATAAGCGGCGCTAAAATCACTCAAAACTCGCTCCACCACCAACTTACTGGCCCCATAGGGATTGATCGGCGCCTGCCCATGATCTTCTGGAATCGGAACCGTCGTCGGCACCCCATAGGTAGCGCAGGTGGAAGAGAAAACCAGATGGTTGACGGAAGCGGTCAACATCGCTTCCAGTAAGGTCAGCGTCCCCACCAAGTTGTTGCGATAGTACTTGGCCGGATTAGTGACCGATTCCCCCACATAGGCATAAGCAGCAAAATGCATGACTGCAGCAATGCTGTGATCGGAAAAGAGCTGATCCAACAGGGGGCGATCGCTGATATCGCCCACCACCAATTCAACCTGCAAAATGTTTTCGACTATATCCCGGTGACCGTAAACCAGATTGTCTAGAATAACAACGCCATAGCCTGCCTGCTTCAATGCCAGCACTGCATGGGAGCCAATATATCCAGCACCGCCCGTAACCAGGATCGTGGGTTTCTTCTGTGACACGCTCAGTTCCGTCTCCGAAAGATGAAGGGTTTTCGATTGGAAGCGTTTTCGGTTTTTATTTCAAGACCGACTTGCTCAATGGGTCATTCGCCATTCCAACTGCAGCAATGCCCCGCGCAGAAATGGGTTTGACTATGGGCTCGATCCTAAACAAGATAAGCAATCGCCGCAAGCCACTGCCCGCGATTTTACTGGCTCTTCATTAACCCCCAACACAATCCAGCCTGGACTTTGCAGTGCTAATAGAAAGCCGTTGATGGCTGAGGAGCGGTCCAGATACATCGAACAACCGGCATTCAGGGCTGCTTAACCAGCGTTTCGGAAGCCTCTAAACCGGGTGCTCCATCCGGCAGAGGTGGGCGTAGCACCAGGTAAGCAACTGGCCCCAGCAAAGGAGCCAGGGAAACGGCCCAAAAGATAGGGCGATTCACCTGTTGAGAGCCTGGGTGCAGATGGCCCAGCCCCCTGCGGGACATATCATTTGCTAATAAGGCAGGAAAGAGCAAACACAGGAGACAAAAGTCCAGACCCATAACATGAATGAACCGGCTAGTCTGCCATTGTTGAACGAATTGCGGCCAGTCACCCTGGCTGAAGCCGTAAAGCAGCAACCCTGAGCTGGCGAGAAAAAGTCCGACTCCCAACCAACGGGAGTCCAACACCTTCAGGAGTCGGCTTTTAGAGCCTGTAAAGGTGGGATTGGGTTGACGCAGGGCCAGATAGGGAAGAATGGCAAAGGCACCGATCGCAAAGGAAGCCAGGGCAAAAATCCAGGCTGGCAGTTTTTGCGATCGCCCGTCTGCAAGCATCAGGCTGCTGTAAATCAGGGGCCAGAGGCCCATGAGGTTAAAAAGAGCCACAATCAATGGATTGATGCCGTCAACCTGTCCCGTTGAGAGTCGCCGGATTAAGTCCAGCGTTTCAGGCTGATCCGGTGGAGCTAACCCCACGGCATAGGCAATAAAGCCAACCCACACCAGGCCAAACGCCAGTTTTCGCACCATTTGCAATGGACCTCTGTTCCTGGTCTAATCCACCAACCTCAACTCTGACTCAGAATCTCTTCCAAGGCTAGTTTCAGGTTGGGATACTGATATTGAAATCCAGTTGCCTGGGTGCGACTCGGCAACACCTGCTGGCCTTCCAGAACCACCTGGGCCCCGTCTCCTAAAAGCAATTCCAGGGCAAATCCAGGTACGGGCAGCCAGGAGGGTCGTTTCATCAATTGGCCCAAGGTCTGAGACAGTTCCGTCATCCGCACGGGCGTCGGAGCCGTCCCATTGTAAACGCCGCTCATGGTGGGTTGACTCAGGGCTTGCAAAATCAGATTCACCAGATCATCCCGATGGATCCAGGAAAACCACTGACGACCGCTGCCAATAGGCCCCCCTGCAAACAGGCGAAATGGAGTCAGCATTTTGGCGATCGCGCCGCCGTTAGCCAGCACAATCCCAAAGCGTAGAATCACCAACCGCACGCCCAACTCGGTCACTTTCTGAGCGGCTGCCTCCCATTGCCGGCAAACCTCGGCCAAAAAGTCCTGTCCGGATGGACTAGTCTCATCAAAGGTGGCGGTTTCACTGGTGCCATAAAACCCGATCGCCGATGCATTGACCAACACCTGGGGACGGGGAGTCGCAGCCGCGATCGCTTCCACCAACTTTGCCGTCCCCTGTTGCCGACTGGTGAGGATCAGTTGTTTTTGTTCCGGAGTCCAGCGCTTTTCTGCGATCGGCTCTCCAGCCAAATTCACCACTGCATCACATCCAGCAATGACCTGCTGCCAGGCGCCTGACGCTGTTGGCGTATAGGCAACAATGTCCACGTTGGGAAAAGCCGATTGGGGAAAGAGGCGAGATGCGTGTTCTGGACGGCGAGTCAGGGCGATTACGGAGTGCCCCTCTACCTGTAGTCGCTCAACTAAGCGCGTCCCAACCAGGCCAGTAGCACCGGTAATAGCAACTTTCATTCCTTACGCCTCATGTTGTTCCTGATGTTCACCATATTCCATATTGTTCGCCGCCGCATACCGATCCAGGAACCGAGTCAACCGCTCCCAATGTTCTTCGGCAATTTCAAAGGCACATTCCAACTTTTCAAACTCGCCCCCATCCTCACCACCAAAAAAGAACTTGGTATAGGACGGTGTAACTGTAATGACCCCTTCCTCATCGATTAAGTTCATCACATTGGAGGACTGGGCTCGGAAGCTATTAAACCGTTCCAGGGCCCGCAGGTGCCGAAACTGCATCACCACGAGACGCTGACCCGTCGAGCGATTTCGCCTTAGACTAACACCATCCAGACTTTCGTTAATACCGTCAAAGAACTGAATGGAGGGGGAAGCAGCCATGATTGGTATACCTAATAACCATTATCTTTCAGTATAACGAAGCAAGTATTCTACCTGAGTTTTCAGGATCGGAATCGACTACAGTGAAAGAATAGTCGTCGTTGGAGTCAATACCGCCTTTGGATACAGTCCTGTCCTGGCTGCCTGCCACATCCACATCCAATCTCTGGGTTCAAATCGGACTGGTCGGGGCCTGGTTGGGGTTGGTAGGTCTGGTAGCCGAAGGATTCTACCGCTTCACATCCGTTGGCCCGGAGGTTGTCCGCAAAATTGTCCACATTGGGGTAGGAAATGTCATTTTGTTGGCCTGGTGGCTCCAGGTGCCGACCTGGCTGGGCATTGTCGCCTCCATCCTATTCAGCGCGATTGCCTACCTGTCCTATCACCTGCCCATCTTGCCCAGCATTAATGGTGTCGGTCGTCGCAGTTTAGGCACTTTTTTCTATGCCATCAGCATTGGGATTCTGATTGCCTGGTTTTGGCCATTGGGCATGCCCTACTATGCTGCCTTAGGGGTGTTGGTGATGACCTGGGGCGATGGCATGGCGGCTTTGATTGGCCAGCGGTTTGGCCAGCACTGTTACAAACTCTGGGACATGCAAAAAAGCTGGGAAGGATCTCTCACAATGCTACTGGTCAGTTATGCCGTCAGCACGCTGATCCTGGGGTATGTCCATGGTCATTCCTGGCAGTTGGGAGTTATCTCCCTGATCGTCGCCCTGACGGCTACAGGGCTGGAAGCGTTTTCCAAATTCGGCATCGACAATTTAACCGTGCCCCTGGGAAGCGCTGCTGTTGGCTTTGCCCTGGGGCAACTGGTCAATGCGGGGATGTAATCGATAGGATTGAGACCCTGCTGGCTGACAGGAGGTATCCCAACTTCCGCCAGACGGGAATCAGGAACTAATCTTTACGCAGATATAATTCACAGATAGGGAAAATAGTGGCACACTCTCAGTTGCAGCAAGGAGAAAACCTGGCTATACCTATCTCCAGGCATGGTAATCGGGGTAGGATAAGGAACTTTTTCCATCTGCGACCCGTCGAATACGCTAAATTTTGCTGGTCGCCCATCGAATTGCAAAATCCGTAACCAACTGCTGACGCCAGTCCAGGGTTTCTATTCTGAAGATATGTCGACAACTACAAAGCTGCCCGCACCTGTCACTCCAGATGTCATTCTTGGGTTGAATCCGGTGGATCCGGATCAGTTAGATAATATTAAATCGCAACTGGATCTAGTCCTGCTAGCCCTGGAGGCTCTAACCAAGATTACTTCTGAAGCAGTGCTACAAGCCGCCAGTGAACTTAACCTGGAGTCTGTGGTTGCCGATCGCGTAGCTCTTTGGCGCTTGCGTCAGGCCAACCCTTACCGCAAAGGTCAAGGTGGACGGAAAAAGTTGGATGTGGAAGAAGCCCGGGCCCTGGTCCTGATCTGTTGTCACCTGGCCCGCCAGCACCACGAACTGATTCGGCGGGCGGTCACCTTGCTGGAGCAAGTTACCGAACAACAGCAAGAACCCCATCGCACTGCCCTGTTAGGGGACTATGTCGATCTGTTCAGTAACACTTACCAGGAGCGCATGGAGGATGGGGAGCGAGTTTCCCCAGACAATTTAACCCATCTAGCTTTCAAGCTGTTAATTGATTTGCTGTTTTACAGTGCGCCGAGTGGGCCTCGCCGCCTTTGGCTGGCTCTGCTGGATCGGGCCAAAGATCAGGCCAATAGCATTTGATCGGAGTGTTTGTCCGTCGTTTAGGGTTTCTGTTTGCTGTCCCCTGATTCAATCATCCTGCTGAGTCGCTTTTCTGCTTCCCATGACCTATTCGGTTTTACGTCGATATACCCCCCCAACCTGCACGCTGGAAATTATGGCCCAGCGATCGCCCCTATCCCGGTGGACGAACCAGTCATTGGTCAAGGATCTCCGCTTCCGGCTACATCTGGATGATCCCAAATTGGCTAAGGATGATTGGCTCACCCTGATGGGCGATCGCACCCAGTTGGAAGCCTTAACGGAAGTCGTATCAGCCTATGTCCAGCGGTTATTAGCCACAAGACCGGATCCAGCCCCCATCCAATCCGCCAGTCTGTCTACGGCCACCGCCACTCTGGACTCGGTTACTCGGCAGAACCTACCACTGACAGTTGTTTCCAGCAGTGCTCCCCTGGCCAGCACAGAGGCAAACCAGGCGACGGGCATCAGCCTCCAACCCATTGGCAACCTGCGCCACCAACTCTGCCTGGGAACCCTGGCAACGGAGGAATCCGGCGCTGTTATCCCACTCAGTACTCTGCAATTGTTTGATCTGGCCAATGCCCTGGACGAATACGCAACCGATATCGTGACGCTGCCAGCACTGGAACAGGGAAGTTGGATCAGAAAAGCGCCTCCTTGGACTCAGGTCGCAGCGGTCGCACTAGTCGTAGTGGGTCTGTCTACCTCGATCGCCAAGGTCCTGGACGGGCCAAAACCATCAGCCCAATCGACCCTGCCTACCAATAGCCAGGGGGCTAGCAGTACGGATCAGAAACTGGCCATTCAGTTACCTCCAGCCGCAACAGAGAAGGTAAGTCCGGCCGCCACTTCACCCCAAAAGCTACCGCCGCCCCCGCCGCCTGGGTCTGTTCTGCCAACTCGACCGGGGCTGCCAACCGTCATGGTGCCGTCCACAGCGCCGCCATCGGCCCCCATCAACCAGCCCCCTAGTGCTGATATGACCACAACTGGAGTACCCGCGAACCTGCCGGATCCAGATCCCAGACCAGCCATGATTGTTCCAGATGGGCGATCGCAAATCGTCCCCCCTCTGCCCACCGCCAGTGCTCCTCAGGCATCAGCGTCTGGCCCATCGGGTAGCCGTGGTCAGGTTCTGGATAGTACCACCGCCACTGCCAAGTCTCGTTCTGCGGCAGCTGAGTCAACCGCCAGTAACACAACAGCCTTCGACACCTTGCCCCAGGTAGCAGAAGCCCGCCGTTATTTCCAGCAACGGTGGACCCCGCCCAGCGGTTTGACCCAAACTCTGGAATACAGCCTCATCATCAACCCAGACGGCACGATCCAACGAATTATTCCACTGGGGCAAGCATCTGGAGATTACGTCGATCGGAGCGGCATTCCCCTAGTTGGAGAACCCCTGGTTTCTCCAATTACTCCAGAACGCAATATTAGACTGCGGTTGGTTCTCAGTCCGGATGGCAATGTCCGAACATTTTTAGAAGGAAATAACTAAAGATTTCTCCACACGGGCGAAACATTCGGCCATCTATCTCTGGATAAAACAAGACAGCACGGCTCAAATGCTTCGCCGCCAAAGCAGATACACCTTATCGCCTCTTGCCATCTGCGCGGCCAGATCTATCGATTGGCCTGACTGGCTCTTGTCTGCAACGCGCTCTAGCAAAACCACCCCAAAAACACAAACCCCTCAAGGGAATGGCTTACACCAGTTCACCTGAGGGATTTCAACAGATTATGCAAGCCAAACAAAATAGGACTGCTCAAGTCAGATCACGCAACTGCTTTCTCTTACTGAGCCTTTGCTTGCGATGGTGAGATTGAACCAGGGCATGATCCACTGGAAAGCCGACCGTAGGAATAACCTGGAACTTCCGTTCCTCTTCCAGCTTCTTGAGTTCGGTGTAGTCAACCCAGTGAATACAATCGACCGGACAAGTATCGATCGCTTCCTGGATCAATGCTTCGCAATCTCCATCTTGGCGGACAACCCGAGAGCGACCATAGTCTGGCTCAATATAGAACGTATTACGAGCCACATGGGCGCAGTGCTTACAGCCGATACAGGTAATCTCATCGACATAAACACCCTTTTGTCTGAGCCCACCGCCTAATTCTGGCTCTAAACCAGACCGCTCTGGCGCATCTCGCAGAATCCCCCCCAACTCCGGCTCAAAACCCGTCCGACCTGGCTCAAACGATGAGCTTGAAGCCACAGCCGCCGGATCATTGTCAGAAGCAGGCAGGAAATCAGACATCAGGCACTCCAGCGTTGCAGAACCAGGCGAATCGAACCATCTGGATTTTGCTGCTGCTCCGTCAACTGAAAGCCCTTTTGGGTCGACTCATCCACCACAGTGTGATAAGCATAGCGCTGAGTCAAACGACTCAGAAACCGATCAACCGTCCATTGCTGACGCCAATATTGCAGATCAGCGACCAACTCATACTCACTACCATTCCAGGCAAAACCGATGTCGTATCCATTTTCCTGTTCAATGGCAATTTCCGCTTTTTGGGTTTGTCCGCGATAACCACGAACATCACAGGGCCCAGCCTTCCAGTCAACACCGAGGTCAGACAGTGCAGCTTGTAAGGAAGAAAGGTTTCGAATTTGAGTTTTGATTTGGCTAAAGTGTGACATGGTGATTCTTAACGAATGAAGCTGAACAATGGACAGAGAAACTTACCACTCGCTGAACGTCGTTTGGGCAGAAACAACCGATGATAGATTAACCGACTGGGCAAAAAACTCAGACGTTGGCTCCTGACTGAGTACTTGACCCAGTTGAGCCTCAATTGCTGCAGTCACTTCCTCGCAGGAAGCCCCCACAATACCTGTCACTTTCTCTTGGACCCGACCGTCGGGGTAAATGATGAACTCAAGAGTTTCCATGCGTTCAACCGATCCGCTTCAGGAAATTGATTTGCCGAAATCCTGATTGCTTAACACCAGATTCCCCCAAAAGCGATCGACCAGTTTCGTTAGACTTAGTCAATCAGAGAATCATTACTCAACAAAAGTATGGATTGAGTAGGGTAACCGCTCAGTTACTTGACAGTTTCGCTTAACTTCGGAATCCAGTCAAGCGAAACCAGAAGACTTGTAAAGCATTGTAAATCGCTGATATAGGCTGTTTTCAAGACATTCCGCTAAGGTATAGAGAAGAGTCTATAAGTAGAAAAATTATGAGTAGGGAAATAAAGTTGCGTTAGATAATGAGAGAGCGACGTGCAATGGGATGATTCAATTAGGCCATGGGCAATGAACACACACAAGGGATAATCAGCGCTATGTCAAACCCAGCATCCCCGGTACGGGTTGGCGTCCTAGGATTTGGTGGACTGGGGCAAGCCGCAGCCCGATTGCTGGCAGGGAAACAAGAAATGCGGTTGGTCGCAGCAGCAGACCACAAAGGGTATATCTATCAGCCTACCGGCTTAGATCCGGCTACCTGCATCAGCACCTATGGTCAGGCAGGCTCCTTGGGATACCTGGAGCCATCTGGGGTTCTGAGCAATAACAGCATTCAGGATCTGATCCAGCAGGCCCAGGTGGACGGCTATTTTCTGGCCTTGCCGAATTTACCCAACACCTTTATGGCATCCGTTGCCCGTCAATTTATTCAGTCAGGCTGGCAAGGCGTACTGGTCGATGCCATCAAGCGCACCAGCGCCGTCGAACAACTACTGGACATGGCTGACGATCTGCAATCTGCTGGCATCACCTATCTGACAGGCTGCGGCGCCACTCCAGGATTACTAACAGCGGCGGCGGCCCTGGCAGCCCAGAGTTACAGCGAGATCCATCAGGTCAAAATCACCTTTGGCGTCGGCATTGCCAATTGGGAAGCCTATCGAGCCACCATCCGGGAAGACATTGGTCACCTGCCTGGCTATACCGTGGAACAGGCGCAGGCTCTCACCGATGAGGAAGTCGCTGCGTTGTTAGACCAAACCAACGGGTTACTGCACCTGGAAAATATGGAACATGCCGACGACATTATGTTGGAGCGAGCCGGTATCTGTTCCCGCGATCGGGTCACGGTGGGCGGCGTGGTAGACACCCGTAACCCCAAGAAACCCCTCAGCACCAACGTTCAGGTGACTGGCCGCACCTTTGAGGGCAAGATCTCTACCCACACCTTCACCCTGGGAGATGAAACCAGCATGGCAGCGAACGTCTGCGGGCCAGCCTTTGGTTTTCTCAAAGCTGGCGTCGGCCTACACCGTCGAGGAATGTATGGAATTTTTACAGCGGCTGAGGTCATGCCCCAATTTGTCCGCTAAACTATGGTGTATTCAATCTTTTAATCCAGTTGCCATTGCCAAGTTACTGACCACAGAACTGCAGGGATAGTCTGACACGCAACACTGGTGTTGATTCCCTGCATCACTGATTTGGGAAGGGGGGTTTGCTTTACCTAATAGCTGATCCCAATTTTTCCTTCGACGCTCCTGGGGGGTTTACCCCTGAGGGGTGTTGTCCTGTGGCTGTTTTTGTGAACCTGAGTAACAATTGCGGCAGTGAGGCTTGAGCCTTTACTGTCCTTATTGTTGTGATTGTTTGAGAAACAGTTCAGGTCAAAATGATACCCTCTATCCCGGTGGGAGCAGTTCTACGGCAGCGCTATGTCATCCAGGGCATCTTAGGTCAAGGTGGCTTTGGTCGGACCTATTTGGCGTTGGATCAGGAGCGCTTTAATGACAAGTGCGTCCTGAAGGAATTCGTCGTTACTTATCAACACGGAGCGCAGGTAGACAAGGCCCAAGAACTGTTCCATCGGGAAGCCAGTATTCTCTATCAAATTCAGCATCCCCAAATTCCTCGTTTCTGGGCCGCCTTCCAGGAAAGGAATCGTCTGTTTTTGGTTCAGGACTACATTAAAGGCCAGAGCTATCGGCAGATTTTGAGCGATCGCAAGCAACAGCAGCGGGTTCTAACTGAGGCAGAGGTGTTGCATTTTCTCCATTACCTCTTGCCCGTGCTGGGCTATCTCCACGACCGGAACATCATTCATCGCGACATCACCCCCGAAAATGTGATTCTTCCGTCCCAGGATCTACCAGTCGATCCAGACTCTGCGACGGAGGTTGGCTTGCCGGTCCTGGTTGACTTTGGTGCTGTGAAAGCAGCCGTCAATTACGCCTCCCTGACAGACACACCCACCTGTGTTGGGAAGGTGGGCTATGCCCCACCCGAACAGTTACAGACCGGCACCGTCTATGCCAACAGTGATCTCTATGCCCTAGCCGCCAGCAGTGTGGTGCTGTTGACCGGCCGGGAACCCCAGACCCTACTGAACCGACGAACCTTCAGTTGGAACTGGGAACCGACGGTCATGAGTCCTGGACTGGCGCAAATTTTAGGAAAAATGCTGGCCTTTCGTCCCGGCGATCGCTATCAAACGGCTGGAGAGGTTTTGGCTGACCTGCGATCGCTAGCGCCGATGCCGACCGCCAACCAAGAAGTCGCACCGGAATCCGATCTGGTCTATATCACCACCGCTGGCCATTCTCGCCCCTTCTCTCGACATGGGAAACCTCGGTCTGCCCAGGCCAAGCTACGCACCATGCAACCCCTCCCGTCCTATCCCAACCCAGAGAGTTCCTTGTCTCTGTCATTTGAACCCCGCAGTCAGTCGCAGAAGCGGCTGCGTTTAGGCCCAACCGTCTTCCCACAATTCCAAACACTGGGGCTGAACCATCCCACCACCCTGGGTCTGACCGCGGCCTGTTTGGTGGGGTTAGGAATCGCAACACCGATTGTGTGGCGTTCCCTGGCCTCCTTTTGGAGCCAGGGTAGCGACATCTGGATTTCTGGTACTCGTCTCTCCCAGTCTGAAGCTTCTCGTATTATCGGTACGGAAAAGGGATACGCCTCCAGCGCCGCCCTCAAATTTCCCCTGGGGCCGCCGCCTGATCCCGGCAATTCAGCCGGAAGTACCGGGCAGACGCAGGTGATTCAGATTCCGCCTGGTGAAATTTCCACCATCGTGCAAGGAAATCTGGCCCATAATGGTCGCCAGTCCTATCAGTTGACTGCGACAGAAGGTCAGATCGCGACCGTGATGGTAGACGGTGTGGGTGTCACCATGACGCTGCTCCGTTCCAATCAGGCCGTTCTTGATGCATCGGCCTATCAGACCCGCAGTTGGACTGGCCAGTTGCCCGCCACGGAAACTTATCTGATTCAGGTTTCTGGTTCCGGGCCCTATTCCCTGGAAGTGGCTGTGACGCCGTCGTCCTGGCAAGAACAACCAGGAACTCAGTAATGAAGGTCATCTAGGTCTGCCGATCCTGGGCTTCCAGTTCTTCGCAGATTAATTGCACCAGTTTTTCAGCCGCACCGGCCTCTCCCCTCACCTGACGCAGGTTGGCGCGTATCTGAACCAGTTTTTCCGGATGTTCCAGTAGATCCTGAGCGATCGCCGCCACGGCCGCAGGCTGCAATGGCCCCACCAATTCCGGCACAATTTGCTTTCCAGCCCAGATATTGGGCCAGGCCAGAAGACCAAGTCGTCGCAGGGCTAACCAGTTAATCCCCTTTGCCAGCAGCGAACCTACGCCTGGCAAATTAGCCAGAATGCCAGGAATCCCATCCCAGGCCCGCATAGCATCCAGTTGTTGCGTTGGGATCAGAACCAACATGGGAATCGCCAGTGCCCCTAGCTCAGCCGTATTCGCACCCACAGTGGTCAAACAGAGCGCGCACTGGGATAGCTGGGTGTAGGCTGGAAACTGAGTCCACAGTTCCACCCTGAGCCCTGAGGCCGTCTTCAAATAGGCCCTGCCTTCTGGATCGGTGACCAGGTCGGCAGCCGCCCAACCCAGTCGCTGGATCACCGGATTCTGCTGCGGGTCGGCAAATTGGGCTAGTTGGGCCAAGGTTAGGGTGGGGGCGACTGCCATGCCAAATCGTAGAGTGGGTTGCCAACGGTGCAGGTACTCGGCGATTGCCAGTCCCAGCGGCACGCCCAAGAGCAACTTGGCTGGTTTTGACCCTGGCAGAATGCCCATCAGCGGCGCTACTGCCGCCGTGGGATCTGTCGCCGCCTCCACGGTATTGGCACCAACCTCGGTCATCAAATCGCCGACAACCGTAAACTTATGAGCCAGGGTTGGATTGACCCGGTCAGCAATTTCCGGTTTCATCACGGCAAACCGATCAATCCAGCGATGCCAGCGGGCCTCCCATTCGGCGTAGGTCACCGTGCGATAGCCCAGGCGCTTGCCAATCACGACGGTATAAAACTGGTCCCCTCCTAAAAACAGCACCAGCCCTTTGGGTCGCCAGTCCCACTGTTCCTTAGTGCGCCCGCACAACAAAAAAGGATAGAAGTCCGCTGCCGCCTGAACCCGATCCACTTCTGGATAGCGGCGGGCGATTTCGGCTTCCTGCCCACTGGCATTGGCACAGGGAGAGAGGATCACTGAAATGCGAACCCGATGGCGATCGGTCCCTAATCGCCGCCTCAAACTTTGCACCACCGGCCGCACCCAGGTTGCCAGTTCCCCAGGTCCATTGGACAGAATGACGATATCAACGGCTGTGGTTAAATGAACGGTTGTGGTCAACGATTGCCTCCTTTCTCTGCTCGTCCTCTCAGAATGACGAAAAGCCAGTCCACTGTAAACCGTAAGGTCTAGACTGCTATAATCTTGGCTTTTCAGCAGGATAGTGAGATCGATGGGGAACCGGGTCTTAATTTTGGGTGGTAGGGGCCGGATTGGCAGTCAGGTGGCGGCCGATATTGCCAGCCATACCGAGGCCCAGATTACGGTGACGGGTCGCCATCCAGATGATCTCAGCACTGACACCCTGGCGGGACGGCTGACCTATCAATGTCTGGACTTGGCTGATCAGGCCGCCCTCACAGCAGCAATTCAGGCTCTCGGCAACCAGTCCAACCCCAGCAACAATGTGGTGGTCCACTGCGCCGGTCCCTTTCACTATCGAGATACTCGGGTGCTGGATGCCTGCATTGCCGCCGGGGTGAATTATGTGGATGTGAGTGATCATCCCTCCTATACCCGTAAGGCGATCGCTTGCAAAGCACCAGCGACCGCGGCTGGAATCACCGCCATTGTCAACACGGGCATTTTCCCGGGCATTTCCAACAGCATGGTACGGCGGGATGTGGAGCAACTGGACAGGGCTGATACGATTCACCTCAGCTATGTGGTAGCCGGTTCCGGTGGCGCTGGTCTGACGGTGATGCGGACCACCTTTTTGGGATTACAGCACTCCTTTCAAGCCTGGATTGATGGGGAGTGGCAAACCATCCAGCCCTATAGTGAACGCGAACCAATTGATTTCCCGGCTCCCTATGGCCGCACCGGCGTTTACTGGTTTGACATGCCGGAGACCTTTACCCTACCTCAGACCTTTCCGGTCAAGACCGTAGTCACCAAATTTGGCACAGTACCCGATTTCTATAATGCTTTAACCCGTTGGGTAGCCCACGGCTGGCACCCCTGGCTACTACGACAGAAGCCTGTGATTGAATTTCTTTCCCATGTCAGCCATTTCATGACCGATGTCACCGATCGCTTCAGCGGCATTGGAGTAGCCATTCGCTCAGAAGTGACTGGCGAAAAGGACGGGCGTCCAACACAAGTGATTTCCACCCTGGTCCATCCCAATACGGCGATCGCCGCCGGATGCGGCACAGGCAGCATCGTGCAACTGCTGCTGTCGGGGCAACTACACCGGCCTGGAGTCTGGGTAGTTGAGCAAGTCCTGACAACCAGTGATTTTGAAACCAGCCTACAACAGCGGGGAATTCCGCTCGAACAACAGGTGCTTCCTGCAGAACAACCTGGCTAGCAACCCAGAGTAACGCTATTATCAACGGATAATCTTCGTTCATGGTGGTTCGTGCTCACGGCCACGGTGCATCTTGTGTTTTCGTTTCAACCGCTCTACGTTGTGACTACCTCTGATTTTGCTCCCATCCTGGGAGATATGCGCCTGGATCTGATTGCCCTAGCCTGCATGCTGATGCTTTCAGCCTTTTTCTCCGGCTCCGAAACTGCCATCACAGCGCTGGACAATCTCAAACTGAAGGCTCTGATCAAGGAACAGGGGGATCCCCATCGGATTTTTACCCTGGTGTTGACCCACCGACGGCGGTTCATTACCACCCTGCTGGTTGGCAATACGCTGGTGAATAACTTTGCCGCCATTCTGACCAGCAACCTCTTCGCCATCTGGTTTGGCGGCAATCAGGCGATCGGTATCGCCACCTTCGTCATTACCTTTTTGACCCTGACCTTCGGGGAAATTGTGCCCAAGTCCCTGGCAATTAACAATGTGATGCCCATCTTCACCGCTGTCGTCTATCCCATCTATTGGATGTCGCGGTTGTTGTCCCTGGTTGGCATCATCTGGTTGTTTGAAAAAATTACCCAATCGGCGATTCGCACCTTCCAGGGGCATGTGGAACACCAGGGCGAATCGCTCAAGGATTTGCAGTTGATGATTGAAATTCTGGGCGGCAAGGGGCAACTGGACCTGGATCAGCACCAGCTTCTAAACAAAGCCCTGATGCTGGATAAGCTGAGTGCGCGGGAGGTCGTCAAACCTCGAGTGGCCATGCAGACGATCGCCTGCGATGCCAGTCTGAAGGATTTGATTGATCTCTGTCTGGAAACCGGTTACTCCCGGATCCCGGTGCAGGAAGAGTCCAAGGACGAAATCATTGGTATTGTTCACTTAAAGCGAGCCCTACAACAGTTGAATCACTTACAGAGGGAGGGGTTTGCGGATGGAGCCGTCACAACCGCGATGGATCCGCCTGTCTACATTCCAGATACCAAACGAGTTGCGGATTTGTTGAAAGAAATGTTGCAACACCGTCTGCATATTGCCATTGTGGTGGACGAGTACGGTGGCACTGTGGGTCTGGTGACCCTGGAGGATCTGCTGGAGGAACTGGTGGGCGAGATTTATGATGAGAGCGATTTTCCCGCCCAGACGAAAAACCGCCGCCCATCAACCGCTGTGGGGCTGAATCGGGTCAGCGGGGGCATTCGCGGCTAGCACATTGGTGTAGTCGGTCCAGATCTCCGGCTACTTTGGTCGGTCAACCCCAATTTGGCTAGCCCCAAGACTAGCGTTCTGTCAAACCCTAATTTTAAGGTGAACCCATTGGCTCGTAGTCA
>Ga0272446_1002630_pt1 | contig 24075 bp, 22 predicted proteins | sample YNPCB0061_FD_194587 | JGI IMG/M metagenome (GOLD analysis project Ga0272446, IMG submission 194587) | Hot spring microbial mat communities from Yellowstone National Park, WY, United States - YNP-CB-006-1 | ecosystem: Environmental > Aquatic > Thermal springs > Hot (42-90C) > Sediment | place... | reverse complement strand
CCCCCCCCCCCCTGCCCTTTTTATCCAGTTTGCCCAATCCCTAGCTTAGGAGAAATGATCTGGTGTACACGTCCCAAAGGGCTATTTCCGTCGGGCTGCCCCCCGCCTAGAATCAACTACCGGAACGGCTCGCCTGGGTTCCCGGTCATGGTGCTTCCCCTGCATGGTCGCGTGAGGCTTCGTCCATGGCTCGTCGTTTGGCCACCCATACCTTTGTGGAACAGATACGGCAACAGCTATCGTTTTTGCGTGATCCAACGTATTCTTATCGAGCCTTGCAACTCTTCGTGGCTGGTGTACCCGATCCCTGGGAGTTCAAGGCCGAGGATGATTTCGAGTTTCACGAGCAAACCGGGGTGCTGGTGGTGCGGGACGGCCCCAGTGATCCCGAAGGCAACGACAATGCCGAGGTTCCCGAGTATGTCTTTCGGCTCGAAGCGGTGGTAGCGTCGCAACTCGTCTGAGGATAAGCCGTTATGCAATGGTCGCACCTGGTTACGCCTCATTCGTATCCGTCGGCGCTGGAACGCATCATCCGTTCGTTTGCGCGGCAACCCGATGAGCAAACCTGTGGAGCCTCGGCCATCCGACACGGTCTGCTCTTGGGTGGGCTGAGCCTGCCTACCTCGACGCTGGAGGCGCTTTTGGCCATTCGCCAGAACGAGGGGGCCTCGCCCGAGGCGATGCGGGCCTGCCTGGAGCAACTCGGTCTGGAGCCACGCGAAGTGCGTAAGCCCCGGCGCTGGGGGACCACTGCTTTCCTGAATCGTTTTGCCGCTGATCTGGCCCAGGGGGCGTTTCTCCTGCCCTGCATCCTGCGCGCCGAACATTGGGTGCTGCTGGGGGCCTGGAACGGCAAACATGCCAGCGTCGTCGATTCATTTTACGAGGGCAAGCCGGGTCGCGGCTGGACGCTGGCCCCTGGGCTAGGCTTCTTCCAGCTAACCGCGGACCAACTGGACCAACTCGATTGGGCCTATCATGTGTTGGTGGTGAAGCCCGGTCACTGGACGCGGGCTTACAAAGCCTGGCTGCCGGCCCGGTCTTCGTTGCTTCGTTTGAAATCGTTGCGCGGCACCGATCCCACCCTGCCGCAAATGTTACGCCTGGGCATCCATCAGTTCCTCGATGACGCCGACTACGCCTATCGCAGCGTCCAACTGCACCTGGGGCCGAGCGGCTCGACCCGTCTCCGCGCCGAAGATCCCGGCGAGCATCCCGTCGCCTTGGAAACGCACGGCGAAGGAGCCGACCAAGTGTTGGTTCTGCGTCGCCTCGGTTCGGTATTGCGGTCGCGGTCGGCTCCGCCGGAACTCGTCATCCGTCGTGCCGCGCTGCATGCCGGCCAACTCGCGGGCTGAGGGAGAAAGCAGCCGCTTTTGGGGCGGGTAAACGGAACAGCGGCGACGTCTCGTGCCCGTGAGGCATTTTCCCTCGATGGGCCAACTGCATCCTGTGGTTCTCGGGGTGCGATTCGCGGTCTGCGATAGGGATGCCTTGGAGGCTTTGGCTTCGTATTTTATCTGTTCCTTCGTTCCAAAACTTCAGGCGGAAACGCATCATCATGGCTGGGGCATCTTTTCTAGCGATCGATCTCGGGGCCGAGAGTGGCCGAGGGATTCTGGGACATTTTGACGGTCGGCGGCTGGCGTTGGAGGAGGCCAATCGTTTCCCCAATGGCGGGGTGCGGACGCTGGACAGCCTGCATTGGGATGTGCTGCATCTGTATGCCTCGATGCGTGAGTCGCTGCGAGCGGCAGCCAGCAAGGCCAACGATGTACGCGGCGTGGGGATCGACACCTGGGGCGTGGATTTCGCCCTGCTGGGACGAGATGGCAGCCTGTTGGGCAATCCGCGGCATTATCGCGACCCGCACACGCAGGCCTACCCGGACCAAGCGTTTGCCACCGTGCCACGTGAACAGATCTTCGCCCGAACGGGCATCCAGTTCATGCGCTTCAACAGTTTGTATCAACTGCTGGCCCTGCGTGAGGCCGGCTCGTCGATCCTGGAAGCAGCGCGGCATCTCCTGATGATTCCCGACCTGTTCCATTACTTTCTCACCGGCATCAAAGTCAATGAACTCACCGATGCCAGCACCACGCAAATGCTCGATCCCGCCACACGTTCTTGGGCGACGGATCTGGTGTCGGCTTTTGGTCTGAACACGCAGTTGCTCGGCTCGTTGGTTCCGCCGGGCACGGTGTTGGGGCCGTTGCGTCCAGAGGTGGCGCAGGATACGGGGATCACGCCGATTCCGGTGATCGCGACCGCCACCCACGACACCGCTGCCGCCGTTGCCGCCGTCCCTGCCACGGGCAGCGATTGGGCCTACCTCAGCAGCGGGACCTGGTCGCTGATGGGGGTCGAACTCGATTCCCCCCGCACCGGGCCGGATGCCCTGGCGGCCAACTTTACCAACGAGATCGGCTTCGGCGGCACGGTGCGATTCCTCAAGAACATCATGGGGTTATGGTTGGTGCAAGAGTGCCGTCGGGCCTTCGAGCGGGCCGGCACCGTGCGTAGCTACGAACAACTGGTCCACGAAGCCAGCCAAGCCCCGGCATTTGGCCCGATTGTCGATCCGGACGACACCTCCTTCATCCTGCCCGCCAGCATGCCGCAAGCCTTGGCTGACTTCTGCCGCAACTCGGGCCAGACTCCGCCTGACGGCATCGGGGCCACCGTGCGTTGCGCCCTGGAAAGCCTTGCCTTGCGCTACCGCTGGGTGCTGGAACGTCTCGAGCAGCTCACCGGCCGCACCTTGCGCACCATCCACGTCGTGGGCGGAGGCTCGCAAAACGAACTCTTGAACCAACTCACGGCCGATTGTTGTGGTCGGCCAGTGCTCGCCGGGCCGGTCGAAGCGACGGCAGCGGGCAACATTTTGGTTCAGGCCGTGGGCGTGGGCCTGCTCGGCTCGTTGCAGCAAGGGCGTGAAGTGATCCGACATTCGTTTGAAGTGAAACTCTATGAACCACGAGCCGATCAAAAAGATGCCTGGGATGCTCATTACGCTCGGTTTCTACAACTTCTCAAATAAATGTGGAGCATGAGCATGCAACCGCTTGTTGGACTGATTATGGGTTCCACTTCGGATTGGCAAACCATGACCCATGCCGCCGAAACGCTCAGTTCCTTGGGGATTGCCCACGAGGTGCGCGTCGTTTCGGCCCATCGCACACCGCAATTGCTGATGGATTACGCCGCCAGTGCCGCCGAGCGTGGCTTGCGGGTGATCATCGCCGGCGCGGGGGGGGCGGCCCACTTACCCGGGATGGCGGCCAGCCGAACGCATTTGCCGGTGTTGGGCGTACCGATGCCCTCCCAAGCCCTGCAAGGGCTGGATTCGCTGCTTTCCATCGTGCAGATGCCCGCGGGCGTCCCAGTCGGCACGCTGGCCATCGGCCGCGCCGGAGCGATCAATGCGGCGTTACTGGCGGCAGCGATCTTGGCCTTGAACGATGACACCATACGCGAGGCACTGCTGCGATTTCGCGAGAGACAGACGCAACGCGTGCTGGAGCAGCCCGACCCGCGCGTCCAACCGACTCTTGGGGAATCCTCATGAAACTCGGTGTGCTAGGCGGTGGACAACTGGGCCGTATGCTCGCCTTGGCGGGGTATCCGCTGGGTCTGCGTTTTCGTTTTCTGGATCCCGCGCCAGAATCCCCCGTGCAAGAGTTGGCCGATCTCATCGTCGGACGTTTTGATGATTTAGACGTGTTAGAGCGTTTTCCCGTTGGGCTTGAGGTGATCACCTACGAATTTGAAAATGTCCCAATCGAGCCGGCTCGTCATCTGGCGCGACAGGTGCCAGTCTTCCCTCCTATTGCTGCCCTGGAGGTCAGCCAAGATCGCCTGAACGAAAAACAACTCTTTCAATCGTTAGGCATGGCCACGGCCCCATATGCGGCTGTCGATACCCGCGACGAACTGAGCCGAGCAGTCGATCAAGTAGGGTTGCCGGCGATTCTCAAGACGCGGCGACTGGGCTACGATGGCAAGGGGCAGTTTTGGCTGCGTGAGCCACACGATCTGGAGCGGGCCTGGCAGGCGCTGGGGGGCGTGCCGCTCCTGTTGGAAGGGGTGGTCCGCTTCGAACGCGAGTTGTCGCAAATCGCGGTACGCGGCCGAGATGGGTCGATGGTGTATTATCCGTTGGTGGAGAATCATCACCACGAGGGGATCTTGCGTGTGTCGTATGCACCAGCTCCGAATACGGCAGAATCTCTCACCCAGGAGGCGCAAGCATTTTTGCATCGCTTGATGGAGCATCTCGATTATGTCGGCGTGCTGACAGTCGAATTCTTCCAGCAGGACGGGCGGTTGTTGGCCAACGAGATGGCCCCGCGGGTGCATAATTCGGGGCACTGGACCATCGAAGGGGCACGGACCAGCCAGTTCGAGAACCACCTCCGGGCCGTCTTGGGCTGGCCTTTGGGACCAGCCCAGGCCGTGGGGTGTTCGGCGATGGTGAACTGGATCGGCCACGTTCCGCCCCCGGCCAAGGTATTACAGATTCCCAGCGCCCATCTGCACTTATACGGCAAAACGGCGCGGCCCGGGCGCAAGCTCGGGCATGTCACGTTGTGGGGCGAGGAGGAAACGGCCCTGCGTCAGGCGCTAGAGCAGTTGCGTCCCCTGCTGGCCGAGGGCTAAAGGCACCCTAGAAGACAACCTCAAGACGAGGGAGCCGATTCCTTGATCTCTTCCTTGACGGGTTGGACGAAAAAGGTCTGCTTTTTGTCGGTTTTGAGTTGCTCGGCCTTCGCTTCGGCTTCTTTGCGTTGCAGGTAAGGGAAGCGAGCAACTTCTTTGTGGGAGTTGTCGTAGACCACCCACACGATCCGTTTGCGGGTGACCGCCTTGGCCTTGGCCTTCCGCGGTTTAACCTCGACACTCGCCTTTTTGGCGGCTTTCTTCTTTTTGGGCTTGGCCTCGTCGCTGTCATTGGCTTCTTCTGCGCTAACGACCTCACTCAGTTCGGCTTCGAGTTTTTCGGCCTGTTCGCGTTTTTCGGCAGCTTCGTATTGTTCGCGCAACTCCAGGCGGTTGCGGGGACGTTTGGCCATGATCCAATCTCTCCTATGGCAGTGAGTAATGAGAAAATTGTAGCGAATCTGGCAGGGATCAGCAAGTACAGCCCTTGGAGGTGACCTCCTTAGACATTCGCGCTTGACATCCTTCTTGGTTGTTATTATGTGCGAGGTTCGGAACGAAGCTGAGAAAAGCATGCTTGATTTAGTTTCATGCGGTAGACATGGTCGAGTGTTATTCCTTGCGCTGGGGGTGTTGGGCACGTTAGCAAGTGTGGCAGCGGCCCAGTTCCCCCTCCGAGCTTTCCATCTCCATGATTTGGCGGGCGGCGTGTTGGCTGTTCCTCACCAAGCCGTTCGCTTTACTGGGTTTGAGTTGTCAGCTTCTTCGGAAAGAGGCGATCCTCTGCATCGCTGGTTGAATGGTTCTTCTGAGAATGGCTCCTCTGAAGAGCAAGCCCGGCCACGCCCCGGTCCCAACGTGCCCGAGCCGATGGTTTTCGATTTGATTCGCCCTCTGGGGGTGCGACGCGGCGGAGTAGAAGTGAACGTGTTGGGCTTCGTGCCGTTACGACGCACTCGCTCCCGAACGCCGCAATTCTCCTTCATCACGGGGGCGGATGCAAGCACCAAGAAACGCGCTGCCTACGAACTCGCTCCGGAGATCGAGTTTGGCCTGTTCGACAACTTAGCTCTCGAGTTCGAACTTCCGATGGCCGAAACCACCGTCGAAGCCTACAAGGGAGCTGCCCAGTACACCTTCGGCACGGCCTTCAACGACCAGTTCATCCACGGTCTACAGGGTATTTTGTTCATTGACCGCAGTAATGGGGCTGTCTCTCCTACCTTGCTGTACTTGGCAGCTTTGCGTTTCGACAGCACCTACAGCATGCTGGGGATGATCGGCTTCAGTCACGAGTTTGGCGGCGATAATCCCCGCAGCCCCACGCAGATTCTTTTCAACGCCACCTTGTTCGCCGAGCTAAGTGACCAATGGACGTTGGGCCTGGAGGCCAACTACGCCGCCGAGTTGGATGGAGCCGCCGCGCTGCTGTTTATGCCACAAGTTCACTGGAACCCGGATGAACATACCTCGTTGCAGTTCGGCATCGGTACGCGCGCCAGCGAAGGAAATTTCATCGGTGAAATCGCTTTTCGCCTAGTGCGGTCGTTTTAAAGCATAGCTATGCAGACGTTGCATACAACACTTCTTAAGAATCGTAGCAACCCAGCTTGGTTGACCGAACGGCAGGAACAGCCTCGGGCTAGTTAGCTCAGCCCCTGAAGCGGCCCGGTGCTGTCGCCGAAACGCTTGGCGGGAACGCCCATGACATTAAGGATCGAGACGTACAGGTTGCACAGCGGGGTATTGCGGCTGCTGGCGAGGTGTTGACCAGTCGAAAACGCCCCGCCGGCCTTGCCCGCGACCACGATGGGCAGGTTGTTGGGGTCATGGGCGTTGCCGTCGCTCATGCTCGAACCCAGCAGCAGCAGGCAGTTATCCAGAAGCGTGCCACTGCCTTCCTTGATCGCTTTGAGCTTGCGACACAAATAGGCAAACTGCTCGACGTGCCAACGGTTGATGCGGCTGTATTGTTCGATTTTGTCCTTCTGGTTGCTGTGGTGCGAAAGGTCGTGATGGCCACCGTGGACCCCCTCGACGAAGCTGAAATTTTTGCCCGAGACATCGTTGGCAAACATAAAGGTGATGACACGCGTCGAGTCGGACCAAAAGGCCAACGCCATCAGATCGAGCATGAGCTTGACATGCTCGCGATGGTCGTGGGGGATGCCCGGCTTGGGAGCGGTCGGCACGGCGAGGTCCTTGGCGGGGCGATGATCCGGGTCGGGCTTGGCGGCAAAGAGGATGCGTTTTTCCACCGCCCGCATGGCATCGAGATATTCATCGAGCTTGAATTGATCATCGCGGCTGAGCTTGCTCCGCAATGCCTTGGCATCCTCCAAGGTTAGATCGAGCAAACTCCGGTCGTCGTCGTCCGGTCGCGCCGTCGCCGCAAATAGCCGTTCGTACACCATCCGCGGGTTGATCTCTCGGGCCATCGGTACACTGGCCGAACGCCAGGAGATGTACGAGCCATACAACCGCGTGTAGCCGACGTTGGAGTCGATGCCGCTGATGACGGGATCGATCCCCAACTCCAGCGACGGCAACGGCGTGCGATGGCCGAGCTTGCTGGCGAGGATTTGATCGACCGAGGCGTTGCCTACGTTGATATTTTTGCCCGTGGTCTTAGCCACCCGCAAGCCGGTGAGAAAGTTGGCTGTTTTGGCATAATGGCCGTCACCGCCCCGGCTGTAGGCTTTGTCCAGATTGGAAAAGACGTTGAGGTCGGCTTTGAGGTCGGCCAGCGGTTGCAACGAAAAGGGCAACTCGTAGTCGCGGCCGCTCTTGGTCGGAATCCAGTTCGGTTTCCACACGCCATTGGGGAAGAACAGAACGCCAAACCGCACGGGGGGCTTGTGGGTGTCGGCAACAGGCCCAGCGGCCGCGGCGTGCAGACGCGGAGCCAGCGATTCCAGCCAGGGCAGGGCCAGCAGAACGCCCGCGCCGCGCAGTACCTCTCGTCGAGTCGTTAATGGATTCATAGTCGTCCTCACTTCTTGGCAAAACGGTGGCGGAACGGGTAACTCAGAACGATGCGTTCGATCAGTTCGTGGGAGCGATCTTCGCGGGCTGCTAACCCCTTCAGGGCATCCTCGATCACACATTCATCGAAGCGATATAATTGCCGACCCAGAGCATAGCCGAGCATCTTTCGTGTCAGGTTACGCAGAAATTCTTGCCTGCGCTTGAGCAACAGCGTGCGCAACTCTGCTGCGCCTTGGAAACTCTCTCCCGACGGCAGCTTGCCCTGCGTGTCGATCGGCTTGCCCTCGTCGTCCTTGGAGCGAAATCGACCGATGGCGTCAAACGCCTCCAGGCCAAAGCCCAAGGGGTCCATGCGGTTGTGGCACGAGGCGCAGTCGGGCCGGGTGCGATGCAACTCCAGTTGCTGGCGCAGGGTCAAGCCCTTGGGGTCTTTGCCATCGGGCGGCAGTTCGCCGGCATTGGGCGGAGCAGGCGGCACCTTGCTACCTAGTATCTCTTCGAGAATCCACTTGCCGCGTAGCACTGGGCTGGTGCGCAGCGGCAACGAGGTCGCGGTGAGGACAGCCGCGGTTCCCAACAGCCCCGCGCGATCACCGTTGCCCTCGGGCAGTTTCACCAGACGAAATTCATCCCCCTCGACCCCCGTGATCCCATAATGCTTGGCCAAACGCCCGTTGAGGTACGTCTCGCGCGAGGTGAGCAACTCGGTGAGCGGCCGATCCTCCCGAAAGACCCGTTCGACCAGGAGAATTGCCTCCTCTTTCATGTCGGCCGCCAAGGCGTCGTCGAAGGAAGGAAATTTGCTGGCATCGGGCCGATGGGTGGTGCCCAGCCCCTCCAGGCCGAGCCATTGCGTAGCGAAGTTGGCAGCGAAACCGCGGGCGCGGGGATCTTGAAGCATGCGTTTGACCTGGGCACGCAGCACTTCGTCTTGGACGAGTTGACCTTTGCGAGCCAGCTCTAGCAATGTCGCATCGGGCAGGGTAGCCCAGAGGAAATAGCTCAGCCGAGCCGCCAACGGATAGTCCGGCAGCGGATAAATCCCCTCTTTTTCCGGCTCCGGCTCGACTAGAAACAAGAAATGCGGCGAGATCAGCACGGCCTTGAGTGGCAAGCGGAGCGCCTTTTCCCGTGTTTCGCCGCGAGCGATTGCTTTGTGGTAGACCGTCAGGAGCCGATCCACCTCGGCGGGAACGAGCGGTCGGCGGTAGGCGCGTTCGGCGAAGCGGCGGACGATGGTCCAGGGTTCGGCGTCGAGGCCCAGGGCGTCGCGGGCGGCTTTACGCTGAGCCGGTGTCAGCGAGAACGACGATTTTTCTCCGGTGTCGAGAACGGCACGCAGCACGTCCTCGGCAATGTGCAGGTATTTTTCGACGTGGATGGCTGAGGTAAACAAGGCGTCGCCGGTGGTGTCGAATCCGCCTCCCCCCGCGCCATCGGCCGGCAAACGATCGGCGACGGCAAAGGGGACACCGCCCAACAGATCACGCAGGCTGTTGGCGTACTCGGCACGGGTCAGGCGTCGGCTCATGACATGGCCGGGATAGAAGTTTTGCGTCTGATCGCTGGCCAGTTCCTTGCATTGCTGGTTGCCTTGTTTGGACAGGGCAGTGGTCCAGGCGAGGAAGGCCTTGCGTTGTTGGATGCTGGGTTGCCGGGCTCCCGGTGGGGGCATCTCATGGGTGCGGACGCGAGCAGCGACGCCTTCCCAGAGGGGCTTTTCTTTGCTGGCCTGTTCGGCCTGAGCAAAGCGTTCCAGATCCAGGCCGCCTTTCTTCGTGCTGCTGCCATGGCAGCGGTTGCAAAACTGCTGCAGGAACGGCTTGACATCCTTTTCGAAGGTCTTGTCTTGCGCGGGCAGTGTCACGAGCAGGAGCAAGGCGGAGGGAGCAAGCATGGCAGGTGTCCTCGGCGGGTGTCGCACTTCCTTATTTTAAGGAAATATTCGTCGCCTGTACAACCCTACCTACTCTTTCCAGGCCTGTTTTTGTTTCAGAGCTGGGTCGAAATCTCTCGGTGACGCCGGAATTCTATCATTCGTCGCTCATTCTGTGATGGGGCTGAGGTGGCAGGCTTCTGCCGGCTGCAACGCGGTGTCCCCCCCACGCGAGGGGGGATGCCTGAAACGCACGCACACAATTGCGTGGCAAACCCGGCCGAGGGGGCAAACCGTCCGAGGGAGAGGCTTGTCGCGACGGCCAGCCCCGTCTTGCCCTTGATCGTGCTGAGCGAGCGATGGTATAGTTCTAAAGCCGCTCGGCGAAAGGCGCAGTGGCTCTGCGCCCAGGTTCCAGGGACGGAACGCAAACAGGAGACCGTCATGTTCACTTCGGGGTCGGGCAAGCAGATCGCTCTGGGTGGCTTGCTGGCAATGCTATTGGCCTCTTTTCTGGGCGCGCAGACGTTGGCTCCTAACGAACGATATATCAAGCCGGGCGTGAATGTCGATGACAAGGACACGCAGCGAACCGTCGGTCTGTGGACGCTCGATTTCAAGTTCAAAGATGTACGCACTCTCACTGTGAACATCCCTGGCAAGGGGAATCGCATCTGTTGGTATTTATGGTATCAAGTCATCAATCGTACCGGCGAGCCACGCACCTTCATCCCGCAATTTGAACTGGTCACTCATGATACCCGCATGAACTACCAAGATCAGATTCTTCCCAGTGCGTTCGAGGCGATTCGCAAAATCGAAGACCCCACCAACTTCTTCAAACTCAAAAACTCCGTGACCATCTCCGCTGAGCCGATCCCCGTCAGCTTGCCCCAAGATAAGGCCGATCCTCGGCCCGTGACCGGTGTGGCTATTTGGATCGATCCGAATGAGATCGATCCCGGCGACGATGCGGAAACCCGCAAACGCAAGCAAGCCTTGCGGGCCAGCAACAAAATGCTAGCCGATAGCGGCAACTTCAGCATTTTCGTAGCGGGGTTGTCCAACGGCTTCACCAAAGTCGATGGCGACGCGAGCGATCCGCGGCCGGTCATTCTGCGGAAGTCGTTGCAACTGGTGTTTCGCCGTCCCGGCGACAAGACGCTGGTCAAGAGTGATGCGATCCGTTTTCACAACTACGAGTGGACCTATCGGGCTTCGCGGATCAAACTCGAAAGTGCCGCACCGCCCCAACCGATGCCCCCCGAAAATCCCAAAAATGATCCCAAGGACGACTAGGCAAATAGGCCCCGCGCTCTTATACTACTACATCTCGCGTTTTGACTTTGGGAAAGGTAGTTGGATCATGGCACACAAGAAGGGCCAAGGTTCGTCCAAGAACGGCCGAGAATCGCACAGCAAGCGACTGGGAGTCAAGGTGTACGGCGGCGGCAGCGTCAAGGTGGGCAGCATCATCGTCCGTCAACGTGGCACCCGCTATGTGCCGGGCAAGAACGTGGGCATCGGCGGGGATGATACCTTATTCGCCCTTGCCGAAGGTACGGTTCGCTTTGAACAAGGGGGCAAGCGAGTCAGTGTGGTGCCGCACGCTTCCTGAGCGCGACCTGCTTCCGGCACGCTTCCTGAGCGCGACCTGCTTCCGGCACGCTTCCTGAACGCGACCTGCTGCCGGCACGCTTCCTGAGCGCGACCTGCTGCCCGAATCGGCCACGTCTTGTCTGGCCACGATGGTCTAGTCTAGCCAAGGAGTCGAGTCGAATCGGCTCCTGTTGTCTTGGCTTGTGTTTGCTGCGGGGTGGCTGCCATTATTCTTCGATCTGCCATTGCAACGTAAGCCATGCCGCCTCGCGCGCTACCTTCAAGCCTGGCTGGAGGCGTTGGTGGACTTGCCGTTCCCAGGCTTGGGCCTGGTTCTCGTCGCTAGCCTGCAATTGCGCGACCAGTCGTAGCGGCGCTTCACGCGAAAGTGATAGCACGGCCGTGCGTAGTTGTTCCCAGGGGGGCGAAAAGCCCAACGGCTTGTTCCAGGGCAAGGCGGTCAACAGCGGCGAGTCTTTCCAGCGGCTGGCGCTGACCACCAGCCAGACCACTTGTCCGCTGGCCAGCCGCTCTTCCAAGGCTTGACGCGTGGCGGCGACGAGACGGGCGTTGTCTGTAGCGGGTCGCCCCGGCACGCTGGATAAATCGGTAAACAAGCCGACGACAGCAGTATTGGGATCGGGCAGCCAAAGGGTGAGCGGCAGATCGCGAAATTGGCCTCGGGCGATGGCGCGGGTTTGGCCATCCGGGGTGGCGACTTGGCGGGCAGCGCCGGCTTGCAACGCCTCGCGGAAGCGGCTGACGCCCAACGGTTCGCGGGTGCGGATGACCAGCACCGTGGGCGGCGTCAACGACACGCTGCCGTTTTCCTCCAGCACGCTGCCGAGCACCACATGATCGATATTCCCTGCGGGGATGCCGACCCAGCCTTCCAGAGCCTCCAGGGAGAAATCGATGGCACCTAGGCGAAGGCGTTGCTTTTTGAAAGGCTCGGCTACCGGACTGCGTAGCAACTCCTGGAGGTGAACGCCGGCTACCAGGGTGCAGCCGGGCGGCAAGTAGCCCAAGGCCGGCAAGCGGGCCGGTGCAACCACTTGCTCAGGTGTCGGCGACGTGAGCGGGGGCAAGATCGGCTGCCGTGTCGAGCGTGGCACTTGGTTGTCCTGCAGGCGGCGCGTGGACACCGTGGCCAGGGCAAACACCAGTGCTAGCCCGGCAAGGCCGGCCATACCCGCGACCAGGCCCCAGGCCAGCCGGCGATTGGCAGTGGCATCGGGGGTGTGGGGCAAGGGCTGGGCCTGGCTTGGAGTAGCTGTTGCCATCGTGTCCGTGCGGACGCCGAGAGGATGGGCCAAGCGTTCGCCACAGCGTGGGCACTCGACCGGGAGCAACCCCACGCTGGAAGGCAACAGCGCGTTGCAGTAGGGGCAGCGGTTCTCGCTCATGGCTTTTTTTCTCCCTGGGCCAGTCTCCGCCAGACAAACAGAACGAAGCGAATTTCGCCAACGCGAGACGACCCGTCGGCCAAGACCAACGGGTCGCAACCAGACCAGACGAGGCCGACCGCGGCGCGTCAGCCCTGGGGAGCAGCGGGGCTGGGGGTTACGACCGGTCGTTCGTCGGTTTTGACGCCCGGAATCTGGCCTTCGCCCAGGAGCAACAGCAACGGCGAGGCGACGTAGATGGAACTGTACGTTCCGACTATCACGCCAATGATCATGATGAACGAGAACAGCTTGACCCCCTCGCCGCCGAACGCATACAACACGCCGACCACCAGCATGACCGTGGCCGAGGCCAACAGCGTGCGGGTGAGAGTTTGGTTGATGCTGTCGTTGATCATCTTGACTGTCAGGGCCGGATTCTTGCCACGCACCTCGCGAATGCGGTCAAATACGACGATGGTATCGTTCACCGAGAAGCCCACCAATGTCAGCAGCGAGGCGATGGCCGGCAGGTCGATCTTGAAGTCACCGATGCCCAGTGCGTTGCCCAACCAGGTGCCGTGGATGTAGTGGCAGGCTGCCACCACACCCAAGGTGAAGAACAGGTCGTGCATCAAGCACAAGACCGCGGCCAGACCGAAAGTCCAGTTGCCAAAGCGGAACCACAGGTAGAGCAACATCGCAATCCAGCTGGCCAGGATGGCGTACAGGGCGCGTTCCTGGGTGCTGGCAGCCAGTTGCTTGTCGAAGTTTTCCAGCCGTTCGGGGATCGGACTCTTGGTGAGCTGCTCCTGCGTTTCGCGGAGAATCTCCTTCAGCGTGGGGATGGCAACCGGCTCGTTGAGCCGTAGCACCAGTTCGCTGAAGCGTTCTTCGCGTTCCTTGCTGCGTTCGCTGGGACGATCCAGGGAGAAGCTGGCTCGGGCCAAACCGCGACGGTTGAAGCTGTCGTTGAGCAGCGAAGCGATGGTGGCCGGCGAGACGAAGTCAGGCTGGCCCTCTTGGTCGGTGAACTGCAAGGGGACCTGGAGAGCTTTTTCGTCGATGGAGTCGGGGAAGCTCAGGCGCACCTTCTGAAGGGCATCGCCCAAGAGCCTGACGACGCGGTCTTGCACGTTCTCCATCTCGCGGACACTGGTTCGCAGCGTGAAATAACGACTGACCGCCTCGCCCCGTTCGTTGGTTAGGTTGGCCTCCGACGAAACAAACAGTTGCTCCAGCGACTGGTCCGGCAGGGGATCTTGCGAGAGCTTCTCCTGTAGCTCACGCAGCGACATCGGTTTGGTCAAACGGCCCGTGAACGCCGTCCCGCCCGTGAAGTCGATGTTTAGCACGGTGGCCTTGCCCGACTTGGGGTCGCTATCGGCCCGATACAAAAACAATGCACCGCCTAGGAGCGTCAGGATCGCCGTAGCCGTGAAAAGGTAGTGGCGAATGGCCATGAAGTTGATGTAATGAGCATGAATAAAGTCTGCTAAGTATGGGAAAAACTGCAAATCTTTAATCCAGCCCTTGCTGATGCTCAAGTCGAAGATGGTTCGCGTCATGAACAGAGCCGTGAACAGGCTGATGATCAGCCCGGCCGTCAGCGAGATGCCGAACCCTTTGAGCTGGTCGTTGCCGACGACATACAGCACGATGGCCGTGAAAATACTGGACAAGTGGGTGTCCAGAATGGTCGGAAAGGCGCGCTCGTAGCCGTTGCGAATCGCCTGGGCGAGGCTAACGCCGGCGTTGCGCTCTTCGCGGATGCGCTCGTAGATGAGTACGTTGGCATCCACGGCCATACCCAGCATCAGCACCAGCCCAGCCAAGCCCGGCAAGGTGAACGCCGCCTGCACCGCCACCATGAACGCCACGGTGATGAGCAGGTTAGCCAGCAGGGCGATGCAGGCCACCCCACCGGCAAAGCGGTAATACAAGACCATAAAGACCATGATGGCGACAAAGGCCCAGACGATCGACCAAAAGCCGCGCTGGATGGTGTCCTCGCCGAGGGTAGAACTCATGCTGTTCTGGCTGACGGGGTTTTTCTTGAGCGTCGCGGGCAAGGCCCCGGCACGCAGGATGCGCACCATATCGTTGATTTCTTGCGTGGTGAATTCGCCCGTGATTTGTCCCGAGCTGCGGATGACGGCGTTCAATCGCGGAGCGCTGATGAGTTGCCCGTCGAAGATAATGCCCAACGAGCGCCGGAAGGCTCCCTCGCTGCTACCCTCGGGCTTGTTGCGACTGGTCAGTTCGTAAAACCGCTCGCCGCCGTCGGGGCTGAAGGTGAAGTCGATGGTGCGCCCGCCGCCCTGCTGACCGATGCTCTGGCCTTCGCGAGCGCTGGTCAGGTCGTCGCCGCGTACCTCGATGGCCGGGGTCGATTCTCGAACGAGGACGAAGTATTCATACATCCGGCCTTGTTTGCGGTCGGCCTGAGAGCGGCGGCCCCAGTCGGTGATGGTCCGGGCGTAGAGCAACGACTCGCGGAGGTTGCTGGAGGCGAGCTTGCTGCCGATCAGTTCGCTGCCCAGGAAAGCCACGCCACGGTTGCGGAAATCCTCCAACTGCTTGCGGATGGTTTCGTTGCCCGGGGCGTTGATGGCATCGTTGTTCAGGCCCACGCTGTAGAGTTCGCTTTTGCCCACCTCCACCCAGCGGTAGGCGTAGCGGTCTTCCACGCCATTAGAATGGCGCAGAGTAAACTCCGTCCCGCCATCGGCACGGCGGGGCGGCGGGGGAGGCTCGGCCCGCACCTCCAAACGCTTCAATTCATCCTGATTTTTAGGGTCGGCAAACCATTTCCGCGCCGCTTCGATCGCTTCGCTGTCATCGACCGTGTTGGCTAAGATGCGAAACTCCAGGCGTCCTTGCCGTTCGATCAGATTTTTGATGTTGTCGATGTCGGCCTCGGTGAGGGTTTTGCGGCCGGCACTGCTGCTGCCCCCCAGTTGGCGTTCGACCCAGGCGGCGACTTTGGAACGATCTTCGTTGGGGTTGAGTTCCAGGATTTTATCGACCAAATCGGCGGTTTGGCCGCGACGCACCTCTTCATAGGCGGAGCGATCACCCTTGTATTGTTTAGTCAGCGCATCGAGCAGGTTGTCCCAAGCACGCTGGGCGGCAGCCATCTGATAGCGTCCGCCGGTGGGCAGGATGATCTCGACGCGTGGAGGGGTGCCGGCCACGGGGCGGATGGTGATGTTGTACAGGTCGGCGGGGTCGATGCGGCGTTTGAGGGCGGCGGCCAGATCTTCGGCCTGGAAGTTATCGGGCATGCGGGTTTCGTCAACTTCGTAGACGAGAATCGTACCGCCGACTAGGTCGACGCCCATGCGGAAGCCGCCTTTGCCCTGGACAAACTGGTTAACTGCCCAGGCGACAATCCCGATCGACACCAGGGTCGGGAGCAAACAAATCAGTATCCGAGTCGTGAACCGTTTCATGATCGGCCGTCATGCCCTTTCTTGGGAAGTTATCCTCCGAGGGTCCGCTAGGACTTGGGAGTGTCTTTTGCTTTTTTCAGACGTTCTTCGTGACTGAGGTTGCGGTGGATGGCGTTGCGAGTCATTTTGACGCGGGTATGGTCATCGATTTTGACAACGATCTCATCTTTGTCTTTGGGGTCGCTGATCGAGACTACCGAGCCATAAATCCCCCCGATGGTCAATACTTCGTCACCCTTTTGCAGGTTGTTGAGTTTCTCGGCCTGTTCGCGTTCCTGGCGTTTTTGAGCCGGACGCAGCACAATCAGCCAAAACAACAACATGAAAAGCGGCAGCAAGAGCAGGATGCCCAGCCCTCCATCTCCTCCCGGAGCGGGGCCTTTGGGTGGCGAGGACTCTTGTGCCCACAGCAGCAGTCGCACGAGCATCAGCGGCCTTTCACATCGCATCGTGGCGATCAAAGCGATTATCATAGGCGTCACCGCCCAGCCGGGCAAGATATTCTGCCCGAAAGCTTGCCCAGCGCTGCTCTTCGATCGCCTGCCGACAGCGAGCCAGCAGATTCAGGTAATAATGGACGTTGTGCAGCGACAGCAGCGTCGGGCCTAACATCTCGTCGGCGGCGAACAGATGATGCAGATAGGCCCGGCTGAAATGTCTGCAGGTGTAACATTCGCAACCAGACATCAACGGGGCCGGATCTCGCCGGTGCCGGGCGTTGCGCATTCGCACCACGCCGTCATCCGTGAAGGCCAGGGCATTACGGCCGCTGCGCGTGGGCATGACGCAATCAAACATATCGATGCCACAGTGGATGGCTTCGACGAGGTCTTGCGGCCGACCGACGCCCATGAGATAGCGGGGCTTGTGGCTGGGCAGAAAAGAGGCGGACGGCCCCAGAGCAGCGACCATCTGCGCGGGGGTCTCGCCGACGCTAAAGCCGCCCAACGCGTAGCCGGGAAAATCCATCGCTACCAACTCGCGGGCGCAGGCTTCGCGTAACTCCAAGAAAGTGCCCCCCTGCACGATACCAAAGAGTTCCTGATCGGGGCGGCGGGCGGCTTGCTTGCACCGCTCGGCCCAGCGCAGGGTGCGCTGGACTGCCTGAACCATCTGCTCGTGGGACGAAGCGGCCGGCGGGCACTCATCCAGGCACATGGCAATATCTGAGCCGAGGTTTTCCTGGATGGCGATGGCCTTTTCGGGAGTCAGTTCCAGTAAGGCCCCATCGATATGGGAACGAAAGATAACCCCGTGATCGGTGATTTTGCGTGACGTAGCCAGCGAAAAAACCTGATAGCCGCCCGAATCGGTCAGAATGGGCCGATCCCAAGCCATGAAACGGTGCAGCCCCCCCAGCTCGCGGATCAGCTCGTCGCCCGGCCGAAGCGTCAGATGATAGGTGTTGCCCAGAAGAATTTGCGTGCCGGCCTGCTGGAGTTGCTCAACTGTTAAGCCTTTCACGGTCGCTTGCGTGCCCACTGGCATGAAGATCGGCGTCTGTACCACCCCGTGAGCCAGCGTCAAACGACCCCGTCGTGCGTTGCCGTCCGTCGTCAGCAATTCAAAAGGCATGCTGCTCCCTTATCCCAAGTAGCCAAGCGACGGCGCAGGGATCACTTTGCCGCTGGCCTCCCCAAAGCCGATCCGCTGGCCGTCGGGCAGGGTCGCGTTGCCTGTCAGCGTCACCTCGTCACCATCTTGCAAATAGCCACGCTGACTGCCATCGGCTAAAGTCAGAGGCTGCGTGCCGCGTCGAGTGCGTTCGAGCAAACAGCCCTGGCTCTCGGGCGTCGGGCCGCTGATGGTGCCCGAGGCCAGCAGATCGCCCGGACGCAGATTACAGCCGCCTATGGTGTGGTGGGCAATCTGCTGCCGCAGACTCCAATACAAATAGCGAAAATTGGTCTGCGTCGTTCGCGTGCCATTGACGTAGGCTTCCAGGGGCAGATCAAACGTCGTCGCCCCGCTTTGCCGCAGATACGGCAAGACCGGCTCTTGCGGCGGGCCCGGACAACGCAGCGGCTCCAGAGCGGCCAGAGGCACCACCCAGGGCGAGATGGTCGAAGCAAAGTTTTTACCCAGAAACGGGCCGAGCGGCTGATATTCCCAGGCTTGAATGTCCCGAGCGCTCCAGTCGTTGAACAGGATCAAGCCGAAGAGGTGCTCTTCGGCCCGCTCGATGGGGATCGGCTCGCCCAAAGCGTTGCCGGGTCCGATCACCGCGGCTAGCTCCAGTTCGTAATCCAACGCCTGCGTGGGACCAAACTGGGGCGGACCTTCGTTCCCGGGACGCATCTGTCCCAGCGGCCGACGAATCGGCGTACCGCTCAGCACAATCGACGACGCACGGCCATGATAGGCGACCGGCAGATGCAGCCAGTTGGGCAGCAGCGGGTTCTCGGGACGAAACATCGCGCCGACGTTGCTGGCATGTTCCCGCGAAGAGTAGAAGTCGGTGTAATCGCCCACCTGGACCGGCAAGCAGACCTGAACCTGTTGCAAGGGCAACACTACGCGTTGTCGCAGGGCGGCATCCTCTCGCAAGCGCGGTTGCGGCTCGGCCAGCAGCTCCAGCAGCGTCTGCCGGGTAGCCTCCCAGGCGGGCTTGCCCAGGGCAGCAAAGGCATTGAGCGGACCAAGAAACGGGTTGGCCCGTGTTCCCGGCAGCCGCAGCAGCCCTGCCTCGCAAAGCTGCCACAGATCCACGACCTGATCGCCCACCCGAACAACAGCGTGTTGCTCGCCCTGGGGCGTGACCACGCTGCCGTAGGGCAAATTGGCCAGAGAAAACGGCGAGTCACTCGGAATCGCAAGCCAACTAAAGAGAGTCATAACCGCTGGCATCCTCGGTCCAAGCCAACCGCAACTTACAACCAACCCAGGGCACGCAGATCGTCGCGCGGCTCCTCGAAGCTGCACGACCCAAACGACCGCACAAACGAACGCCGTGCCTGCTGGATCTGCCCCAGGCTGACCGACCGGCCGCGCCACGCTATCGTGTCGTCTTGCAGGCTGAAGTTTTCCGGCGACATCTCTTCCAATAGCTCGATGGTCTCCGGGGGGGTGATTTGGCCGGCCGCGATGAACACCCCCGCCAGAAAGACGTTCACAAAGCCATGCATGCGCACTTGGAGTTGGCCATCATAACGTGGCAAGGGATGATGCAACCCAGCGGTCGCTTTGAACTCCAGCCCCTCGGCCGAGCAACTCCACAAGGTGGTGGCGATCTGTTCGCAAGAAGGAAAGGCGGCCGCTTCCAGCCCCCCGGTACGCAGCTTGACACCGGGCGTGTCGGGGCCGGTGCCGATGCCCCCCAGGGCTTCGAAAACCGGCTCGGCGTCGCTAGCGGGCACTTCCAGAAACAATTTCACCCCCGCGCGCTCGTACATCTCGCACACCGGCGTCAAAAACGGCCGAATCGCCTCGGGGCTTAAAACAAACTCGCTGGGCAGTTTGGTTTCCAACACCTCGATGACTAGGCGGCCTTCGCTGCTGTGGCGGGCCTCCTCAATGAGAGCCAGATCGGCGTGCAGGCCCTCGACGAATTCGCGTGCGGGGCCACCCCGACCCAACGCCGAGACGCTGATCTCCGTGGAGGCCAATTCCCTTAAGCGGGTCACGGGCAGGACAAAACGTCCGAGCATCCAGGACTCGTCGCCGCGACGGTAAGTGAGATGGTTGACCACGGCCTCGCCCAAAGGCAACTGTGCAGGCGGGAAGAGGCCGGCATAGTCAATCAGACCGCTCAACAACGTCCGCAACGCTTGTTTCATCCGTTCGTCTCCCAAAGACCTCGCTGTCTTTTTTCTTAGCAAAAGCTGCGGGGTTCGGCTCTGGCGGTCGGTGTGGTTTGCGCGTACACTAAAAGAGGTCTTCAGCGTACACCAAAGATAGCAGGAGCGAAATCCCCTTCTCCGAGGTAACCCTCCGATGTCTGCCTTTCTCAAATTTGTCACGCAGGATTGGTGGATCGCCCTTCCCATGTTCGCCATGTCTTTGACAGGGTTCATGCTGGTGCTGTGGCGGTTGCTGCTGAATCTCAATGCGGGTACCAAGATGAGCGAGTTTCTGCCCCAATTCCAGCAACGCCTGGACAAAGAAGGGGTCGAAGGGGCCTTGAAATTCTGCCGCTCTCGCAGTGACATCATCCCGCGACGGCTATTTGTGGCCGGGTTAGAAGTTTCCAAACAAGGCTTGGCCGCCTCGCGCCGTGCCATGAACAACACCATCGAATGGGAGATTCTGCCGGAATTCAATACCTTGCTGCCCAGCATCCTGGCGATCGCCAAAATCGCCACCATGGTGGGCCTGTTGGGCACGGTGATCTCGATGATCGGCACGTTCTCGGCCATCGAAAAAGCAGCCAAAGAAGGGCTAGGAGCGGCCAGTCAATCGGGGTCGATCGGATTGGCGTTGTTTGCGACGGCGCTGGGGTTGGTGACGGCGATACCGTTGGTGTTTGCCCATGTGCTATTCAAGGCATGGTTGGCGAAATTTGAGACCAAGATGCGTTCCGCGGCCCAGAAACTGCTCGTTTTGTTGCAGACCGCCAAGCAGAAGCCTGCCAAGAGCAGCCCGGCGGTGACCGAGCCGGCTACCGCAGCACCACGCAAATGAAAAGCAAATAAGAAGCGGAGGCCCAGCCCATGGGCGTAGAGAAGCGGCGTTTTCTGGATGTGTGGATCGTTGAGAGCAATACCATCTACCAAGAAGTGCCTTACGATGTCGTGGTCGATTGGCTCGGTCAGGGGCGATTGCTCGACGAGGATTACACGCGGCCCTCGGGCACCAAGGATTGGCAGCGGATTGGCGAAACGCCCGAGTTGCGGCCATTTTCCTTGTCTAAACGCCCAGGCGACGATCCAAGCGCGCCCGCGCCGGTGCCCGAAGACCAAGCCGAGCTGCTGGAGCCGACCGAGGTCGATTTCGTTGCCCCGCTGCGACGCAGTCAAGAAATCGAAGATGAAGATGTCGACATGATTCCCCTGATCGATGTCTCTTTAGTGTTGCTCATCTTTTTTATGATGACTGCTACCACCGTCGGAGCCGCCGCCTTTGTTCCCACCCCACGCTCGGATTATGGCCAAACCGTCGACGACCCCAGCGGCATCCGCATCGACATCGAGATCGACCCCAGCACCGGCAACCCGCTGTACTCCGTGGCCGAAGGTAACAAGCCCGCCGCCGCCGATGACAAAGACCTCGATAGTCTGCCGGCCTTGCTGACACGACTGAAGGCCTTGCTAGACAACCGCACGACGCCAGCCAATCTCACCATCAACGCCCATAAAGATCTTAAAGCCAAGTATGCTCGCGATTTGATCCTGGGGCTGCGCGCCGAGCCGTACCGCAGCAAACTCGCCGACAATTTTCTGGGGGTCAGCCAGGAGTAACCATGAACTGGAAAGTCCGACACGAAGGCTCCCCTGAGTTTGTCGAACGCCCCCTGGAAACCCTCGTCGACGAGTTGGCCGACGGCATCTGGCAAACCACTGATGAGATTCAAGAACCCGGCAGCAACGAGTGGGTCGCGTTTGAGAATCACCCGGCCTTTGCGGAGATGTGCGAGGAATTAGAAGTACCGCCCAAACCGCCCGCCGAGGGCGAAACCCACCTGGACTTCAACGCCCTCATTGACGTGACGATGGTGTTGTTGATTTTCTTTATCCTCACCACCACCGTCGCCGCTCTGCAAAAACGCATCGAAGCTCCCACGGCCGACAAAGGCAAAAAAGGCATCACCGTCCTGACCAAAGAAAAAGCCGAGGCCACCACCGTGATGGTCAAGGTCCATGTCGAAAACGGCGAGCCCATGGTGCAGCTTGATGGTCGCAAGACCAGCCTGGAGGGTCTAGCCGGCCAAATCCGCGCTGCTGTGACCCCACAGAAGACAACGCTGCTGCTGGAGCATGATGATTTTGTCTCGCAAGAGGTCGTGGTTCAGATCATCAGCGCCGCCAAGGCCGCCGGCCTGGATCGCGTCCAATTGGTCGTACCGTAGAAGAATCGAATCTCTGCAGTCTGCTAAACAGCCTCCTGGCTTGCTTCTTAGAACGCTCTTGATTGCTGCCCCAATTCAACGCTACACTCTGCCCATCGGAGGGAGCCATGGGCCACGTCGTTCGTGATTACTTTGCCGAAGTCTGGAGCTACCGGCATTTTTTGACCCAATTGGTGCGTAATGATCTGCAAAAACGCTACCGCCGTTCCCTGCTGGGAGTCGGCTGGTCGCTGCTGCAACCCCTGGCCATGACCTGCGTGTTGGCAATGGTTTACTCACGGGTCCTGCAGGTGGAGTTTCTCCACTTCGCGCCGATGCTCTTGAGCGGGTTGGCGTTTTGGGCCTGGATTCACGCTTCGTGTGTCCAGGGGTGTGGCTGCTTCCTGCTGGCCGAGGCATTCATCCGGCAACAACCGATTCCAACGATTATCTTCCCCCTGCGCGTGGTGCTGACCTCAGGGTTTCATTTTCTCATTGCTTTTAGTATTGCTATTCTTTTCGTCCTGATCACACAAGGATATTTTTCTCCTGCTTTGCTGTCCTTGGTGCCGACACTACTTCTGTTGTTTCTCTTTGCTTGGTCCCTGGCGATTTTGTGTGCCTTTAGTCATGTCTATTTTCCAGATACGCAACATTTAATGGAAGTAGGCTTGCAGGTACTCTTCTATCTCACGCCGATTATTTATCCACGCACGTTGTTGGAACAAAATGGCTTGTGGTTCGTGCTGGAGTTCAACCCGTTGGCGTTGTTTCTGCATCTGTTGCGTGAGCCTCTGCTCGAAGGCACGGTGCCGACGCTGCTGGCGTATGCCAAGGTGCTGCTGTTCGTCGTCCCGGTCGGTGCCTTGGCTATAAGTGTGGTGGCTCGTTTTGAACGACGGCTCATCTTTGCCATGTAAATCCTCTTGCCGCATTTGCACAAGGAAATTCGTCATCATGGCTGAAATCACCCTGAAGGATGTGCATCTGACGTTCACGCTTCGCAAGCGGGGCAGCACCTCGATCAAAGACGCCATCCTACGCAGCCTGACTGGCCGTGCGAGTCCTCCTGCTCCCACCGTCCATGCCCTACGCGGCTTGAACCTCGAACTGCGTGACGGCGACCGTCTGGGCATCGTCGGTCATAATGGCGCGGGCAAAAGTACGCTGCTGCGGGTACTGGCCGGCGTCTATCGACCCACCGCGGGCACCTTGCGGGTTCGGGGCCGCATCTCCTCGCTGTTTGAGCTGAATCTCGGCTTCGATGAAGATGCCAACGGCTGGGAAAACATCCGTTACCGCGGCTATCTGCTACGCGAATCGCCGCGGCAACTGGAGCAAAAAATCGCCTCGATTGCGGAATTCTCCGAGCTGGGAGAAGCGCTGGATCGCCCGATCCGTTACTATTCGGCGGGGATGCTGGTACGGCTAGCGTTTGCGATTTCGACGGCGATCGAGCCGGAGATTCTGCTGGTGGACGAGATCTTGGCGGCGGGCGACCTGGCGTTTGTCGAAAAGGCCCGACAACGCATGAACGAACTAATGCAACAATCGTCCATCCTAGTGCTGGTAAGCCACGCGCTGAAGTCTATTGAGCAAATGTGTAATAAAGCAATCTGGATGGAACAGGGCCAAATCCGCCAAAGTGGCTCCCCCGAGGAAATCGTCGCTGCCTACCGGGAATACATGTTGGCCAAGGCGGCCAAGAATAGCTCCGTAGCGGCCCAACCCCAGGCTGCCTGAATGTCGTCTGCTCAGCTGGTGCCACGCTCCAAGGCCGCGACAATGGCCTCCACATCATAAACGCACCCGCCCCAGGTGCCCCCCGATACTCGCGTCAGGGCGGCCCAAAGCCGCGTGTCGGCCGGTAGCCCCGCATCGGCGGCCAGATCCGGACGCGGGGCACGGTTGGCCAAGATTTGCGTACCGGCCTCGACGCCCAAGACTTGGCCGTTTTCCCCCACGAGATCGACGCTACCCTCCAAGCGGTGCGTGTCGATGATGATCTGAATCAGGTCGCCCTCGCGCACTTTGCCGATGGGCCCGCCGGCCAACGCCTCGGGGCCGACATGGCCGATGCACGCACCGGTCGAGACGCCCGAGAAGCGGGCATCGGTGAGCACCGCG
>Ga0272446_1002629_pt1 | contig 24099 bp, 21 predicted proteins | sample YNPCB0061_FD_194587 | JGI IMG/M metagenome (GOLD analysis project Ga0272446, IMG submission 194587) | Hot spring microbial mat communities from Yellowstone National Park, WY, United States - YNP-CB-006-1 | ecosystem: Environmental > Aquatic > Thermal springs > Hot (42-90C) > Sediment | place... | reverse complement strand
CCATGTCTGGATTTTCCGAGGCATGCTTCATGCCCTGGCCGAGGCGACAGGGAAGCCGGTTCTGGAAAAGCCGAAGGTGGAATAGGGGGGAGGAGTCGGGAGTCGGGAGACAGAAGACAGAAGACAGGAGTTAGAAGACAGAAGTCAGGAGTCAAAAGAATAGAGGGTGATGGCTCTTGGATCGTGAAAATCGTCTGCAGTGGGCGGTTGGCAGTGTTTTTCGGCCGATTTTCATTCCTGGCGGCGGTGTTCCACACCATCAGCCTATGATTGAGCCGGAGGCATGGCACGATCGAAAAATTTGTTGTTGACAACCCGAAGAAAAATGTGGTTTGTAGGAACCATCGAACAGGCGCCCCCTGAAGGGGGCCGACAAGAGGGAACCCCGTGAGAATCGGGGACGGGCCCGCCGCTGTATTCGAGGACGAAAGCAGCCATTGAGCCACTGATCGCCGTCAGGCATCGGGAAGGCGCTGCCGGTAGGATGATTCGAAAGTCAGAAGACCTGCCTGAATTCGATGGATAGGCATTCCTGTCTCGTGGACCAGAACAGGAAAAGGATTCCGTGCGATAACAGGGCATCCCGGATCGATGTTTTATCGGTCCGGGATTTTTTTTTGCACCGATGCCTCTTTTGGCGGGAAGTTGTCGAACGAAGGGACATTCGAGCCGATTCCGGACCCCAAACGACAGGGAAAGGAGCATGCATGAAGAAGGGAATGATTTTGTATCTCAAGTCGGATGGCCGGTATGCAGAGGAATTGGAGGACATCGATCTTGTCGGGCTTCGTCGAAAGCTCGATGTCCAAGCCCTGCGGGTTTCCGCCGACGAGGATGATGTAGCGGATGCCTGCTGGCGTATGCTGACTGCAGGCATCCAGCAAATTTCCTGCATCGGTGCGACGGTCTCGGCGGACCGATCGAAGCTGGAACTGCGGGGGCATCCGATTCGGATCTTCGGTTGATGGTGCAAGAAGAGGCGGCTTGTCTATCGTCACCTATTGCGAAACCCTTATCGTGAAAATAGTCGGCAGTCGGCAGTAGGGGCACGGCATGCCGTGCCCCTACATGGGATGACTTTTCATTTCCGGGGGCGGCGGCTACCGCCATACACATTTCATTTGGACAAGGAGCATATCATGGTTCGTTCAAAGCGTTTCGTGTGGATCGGGTGTTACCTCCTTCTGACGGTGATGGCTGCAGCCAATGCCCTGGCTGCACATGGTGAACCCAAGGCAATGAAACAGGCCATTTTGCTGACGGCGTTTGGAACCAGTGTCCCGGAAGCCATGAAGGCCTTCGACAACATCGAAGCCAAGGCACGGTCGACGTTTCCGGATGTCGAAATCCGCTGGGCTTTTACCTCGAAAATCATTCGGGCCAAGCTCGCCAAACAGGGAAAGCATCTCGATTCTCCGGAAGCGGCGCTGGCCAAATTGATGTCCGAGGGCTTCACCCATGTGGCCGTGCTCTCGCTTCAGACGATTCCCGGAGAGGAATTCCACGAACTGGTTCAGAATGCCCGGCTGTTCGGGCAAATGAGCGGAGGCTTCGAAAAGATCCTCGTGGCTCGTCCGCTCCTCTCCTCCGCCCAGGACATGGAAACCGTTGCAGATGTCTTGCTGAACAGCATTCCTGGAAGAAAACCGACGGATGCCATCGTTCTGATGGGGCACGGCACCGAGCACCATCCTTCCGATGCCCTCTATCTGGCGATGAACGCAGTCTTTCAGCAGAAAGATCCTCGAACCTTCGTTGCAACGGTCGAAGGGAAAATGACCATCGAAGAGGTGATTCCGAAACTCAAGGAGCTGAAAGTCAAGAAGGTGTATCTGGTGCCGCTCATGCTTGTGGCTGGTGATCATGCCAGAAACGATATGGCCGGCGACGAACCGGACAGCTGGAAATCCATTCTCACGAAAAATGGCTTTGCGTGTGAGCCGGTGTTGAAGGGAACGGCGGAATATCCCCAGGTCGTCGACGTGTGGATCGATCACCTGAAGGCGATCGTGGCACATTTTTAGGAGATAGCGGACAAAGCCATATCGAAGCTTCTTTGCAGATCGATCCGAAGGGGCGCATTCGTCGGAGGCTAGCCGCGTCTTTTCAGCCCGGCCGGATCTTCAGGATCGCTTCATCACATTTCGTTCTTGACAGCAGCCGGATCGATGCCCTACAAACGATTCAATGGTCGGCTGAAGCCGACCGTTGAATGGTGATGATCCGATGGTTCGATCACCGGCAACGCGTCGTTGCCATCATTCATCCAGCCACGAAGGTGCTCTTTGGGTTCTATCGGGAGAGCTTTCGTGGCTTTTTGTTTGGGACGTATGGGGAAAACGGTTTCCGCCATGAGCATGGATACAAGCAGGCGCCAGCCGCTTTTCTTCTGACTTCTGACTTCCGACTTCTGACTTCCGACTCCTGAATTCTGACTCCTGAATTCTGAATTCTGACTTCTGTTTTCAAGATAGAAACGGATGAAAACCACCATTGCCCCACATTCGCCCTCTTCCTGGGGGATGAACAACGGATCCTGGTTGTTGATCGCCGTTCTGGTTCATGGCCTCCTTTTCTGTGTTCCGGTCAGTCCGAAAACGGCCCGAGATCTCGCTTCCGAAACCATTCAGTGGGTTCTTGCGGATCCGCCTCCACCTCCCCCCGAAGTCATCCTGGAGACTCCTTCGGCGCCGGTGCAACGGATCGAAACGCCGCCCCCCAAACCGGTTCCGATCGTTCGCAAGCCTGCACCCCGGCCGATCCAACCGGTTCAACAGCCACGTCCGGAGTCTCGGCCGGTCGTTCAAGAGGCACCACGGAGCGAAGCGGTCGCGGCAAACGATGAGCAAAGAGCGGATTGCCCAGCGGATCCGATTTCGGGATCCGGTGAAAACAAGGGAACGACCACCGCCGCTTCGTCTCCGTCCTACGTATCTGAAGGGCCTTCTTCCGGAGCTGTCGAATCCCGTGTCGGAGCCGTGGGGGGGCCGCAATTCATCCAGCGGGCCCTTCCGCAGTATCCAAGACTGGCCAGGCGCCTGGGCGTGGAGGGAACGGTCTTGTTGCGGCTGTCGATTGACGCATCCGGCAAGCTGACCCAGGCGGAGGTGGTGCAATCCGCCGGGCACGGGTTCGATGAGGAAGCGCTTCGGGCGGTACGGCAATCGGTGTTTTCACCGGCCGTGAGAGAAGGCAGGCCGGTGGCCTGCGTGGCGCTGTTGCACATTCGGTTTCAATTAAACAACTGAACCTGCGGAAGAAGGGATGACGCGATCATGATCGACTTGTTCGTCAAGGGAGGGCCGCTCATGTGGCCCATTCTGCTTTGCTCCATTCTGGCGATGGCCATCGCCTTGAAGAAAGCCTGGGAATTCCGGCGCATCTGGAAGGCCGTTTCAGACGATGTCGAAACGGTATGGTCCAAACGGCTGCCGTACTTAGAGCCGATCCGCCTGGCCATCGAATCCGGCAGAAACGAGAAAGAAATCGGAATCGTAGGCACCCGGCAGATTCGGGAGATGGAAAAGGGGCTGGGGGTGCTGTCCCTCATTGCGGTGATTTCTCCGCTGTTGGGGTTGACGGGGACCGTTACCGGAATGATCGAGGCCTTTCAGGTCATTGCCGTCAGCCAAACCCAGGTCAATCCGGGCATGCTCGCAGGAGGCATCTGGGAAGCGCTCATCACGACTGCTGCAGGACTCTTCGTTGCGATTCCGACCCACATTGCCGGACATTTCTTGGAAGAACGTCTCGATCAGATCACCCTCATCGTTCGGGAAGCGGCCTCCTCCGCCTATTACGGGAGACAGCATGGAATTTGAACGACGTAAACGACGTCACAGCCACATCGACATTGCGCCGCTGGTGGATGTGGTGTTTCTTCTGTTGCTCTTCTTCATGCTGACCTTCAACATGGCCCTGGATCAGAGCATCTCCATCCGGCTGCCCCAAAGCACCAGCGCCGAAGATCTGTCCGCATCCCGCATCGTCCTCTTGATCACCCGGGAAGGCGAGGTCTCGGTTCAAGGGCGGACCGTTCCCCTTCAGGCGCTATCTGAAGCCCTTCGAGAGCAACCTTCCTGGCGTCCCGAGATTCCTATACACATCCGGTCGGATCGAGAGGTTTCCGTCGGGCTTCTCGTCTCGGTCATCGATGCCGTGCGGCATTCCGGCTCGCGTAATTTCCAGATCGTGACAGAACGTCCCTCGATGTAGCGCCGCCTTCCATCCGTCAAAAGGCGAACGCCTGTTGCAGGATGGCTTCCTGTTCGGCCCGGTAGATCTTGGGATACCCGGTGGCCGGCGAAGGGGAAGGCCCTCTGCCGATGTAGGCAAGGCGTTTTCCGATGACGTCCTCCAGAAGCGGGGCGATGAACCGATAGCCTCCCATGTTCTCGGGCTCCTCTTGCACCCAGAACCACGGAACTTCCGTTGGGAGGTAAGCGACGGCGGTCTTGAAACCGGTAGGATCGAAGGGGTAGAAGCGTTCTATGCGCACGATGGCGGCCGGTTTTCCAGTCGCCTTTCTGCGTTCCACCAGTTCGTAGGCGATTTTTCCGCTGCACACCAAGATCCGTCCGGGCTTTTCCGCCGTATCGTCGATCAAGACATCTTCAAAGCCGCTTGACGTGAACGCCTTTCGCTTCGATACGGCCTGAGGCGCCCGAAGCAGGCTTTTGGGGGTGAGCACGAAGAGCGGTGTTCGATGGGGTTGTGACATTTGCAGCCGAAGCAAATGGAAGAATTGGGCCGGCGTGGTCGGCTGACAGACCTGGATGTTGTCGTGTGCACATAGCTGGAGCAATCGCTCGAATCGTGCACTCGAGTGCTCCGGCCCGAGTCCTTCCAGGCCATGCGGCAACAGGACGACCAGACCGCTTTGCTGGTGCCATTTCGTCTCTCCGCTTGCAAGGAAGAGATCGATGATGGACTGCGCATTGTTGACAAAATCGCCGAACTGGGCCTCCCAGATGGTGAGGCAATCCGGCCGTAGCAGGGAATACCCGTATTCGAATCCCAGGACGCCGGCCTCGGCAAGCAGGCTGTCGAATGCCTCGAAAACGGCCGGCGGTTTGGCGATTTGTCGAAGCGGAAAGACCCGCTCTTCGCGATGAATGTCCGTGATCATGCAGTGGCGCTGGCTGAACGTGCCCCGTCGCACGTCCTGTCCGCTCAGACGAACCGATATGCCTGCATCCAGAAGAGAGGCGAAGGCCAGCGTTTCGGCAAAGGCCCAATCGATTCCGGTGTCGGTTTGCATGGCCTGAAGCCGCTTGGCAAGCATGGCCGAAAGCTTCGGGGGCGGGGTAAGCCCCTCGGGTACGGTGCAGAGGACCTGAGCCCATCGATTCAGCAGCTCATCGGTCACCGGGGCTGTGGCAAGTGCGGAAGGTCGTTCGGCTTCTTCATAGAACCGGATTTTCGGGAAACTGCAGACGGTGTCGTGTACCGATTTGTAGGCCGTCTCGAGACGCTCCTCGATCTTTGCAGAGATCGCCGTCACGGTGGTGTCGTCAATCTCCCCGGCGTTCTTCAGAACAGCTGCATACAAGGCGGCGACCGTCGGGCGGTTTCGGATTCGTTCGACCATTCGGGGCTGGGTGAAATAGGGGTCGTCGCCCTCGTTGTGGCCGTGCCGTCTGTAGCAGACAAGATCGATTACCACATCCTTGTGAAAACGGTTGCGGTAATCGAGGGCAAGGGCGGCCACATGACAGGCGGCTTCGGGATCTTCGCCGTGAACGTGAAAAATGGGAGCGGAAATGCCCTTGGCCACATCCGTGGCGTATCGGCTCGATCGGGCATCGGTCGGAAGTGTTGTGTACCCGATTTGGTTGTTGACGACCACGTGAATGGTGCCTCCGGTCCGATACCCTTCGAGGCGGCTCATGTTGAGCACTTCGGCGACGATGCCCTGCCCGGCGAAGGCCGCATCGCCGTGGATCAAGAGCGGGAGCACCCGATCCGCCCCCCCAGTGGCTTGCTGTCTGGCACGGGCAACACCTTCCACCACTGGATCGACGGCTTCCAAATGGCTTGGGTTGGGGACCATGCAGATGCGAAGCGATCCCTTCCCATATGCGACGTCGTTCAGATAGCCGTTGTGGTACTTGACGTCTCCATAACCGCTCACGTGCCCTGGGTCGTAACAATGCTCGAATTCCACCAGAATGTCTTCGTAAGGTTTGGCGAAAATGTGAGCGAGAACGTTGAGCCTGCCTCGGTGGGCCATCCCGAGAACCACTTCCCGAAATCCGCTGCTTGCGGCTCTGTCGAACATTCGGTCAAGCAGGGGAACGAGGGTGTCTGCGCCTTCGATCGAGAACCGGGTCACACCGACATAGGTCCTGTTCAGAAAACGTTCGAAAACATCGGCCTCGATCAGTTTGTTCAGGATGCGGATACGGGCGTGCCGATCGAGGTCGGGGCGGTTGCGAATGGGTTCCATGTGTGCCTGAAGCCATTGGCGCTCTTCCGGGTCCTGTAGGTGCATGTACTCGACGCCGATGGTTCGGCAATAGGTATCCCGAAGGGCCTCGATCAGATCCCGAACCGTGGTGGTGCCGGAAAACGAAGCGACGGCAAAGCGCACCGGTTGGTCGATGTCGGTTTCCGAGAGGCCGAGTGCCGAGGGCTCGAGCAAGGGGTGGGATAGGGGACAGGAGGAGAGCGGATCCATGCAGGCCAGCAAATGGCCCATGTCTCGGTATCGGTGAACCAAGGCTTCGACCCTGGCCTGACGGCTCAGGGCTTGTTCGTCGCATGCGGAGGTCTGCTCCTTTTCGAGTCCGAATGCGAATCCCTCGAAGAAAAACCGCCAGCTCTCCGGCAAATGTTCGGGGTGGGTCTTCCAGATGCGATACTGTTCTTCGAAATATTCCCGATTCAGCGCTTCATTCATGGCTGTTCTCCATCATGGCCCAGAGATTCAGGGCAGTGCAACCGGTTTGGAAAATACATAATCGGTGTCCTTGACGGGAAGATGACAGGAGAAACATTCGCGCTCGAAACCGGCGTCCTTTCCGTACGGCGTTTGTTCCTTTCCCAGCCATCGGGCAAACCCCCAGCCGCCGGTTGCGGCGTATTGAGCGGCATCTTTCACCATGAACTCCGCATGCACGAACGTGTCCGGAACAATGGCCGAAGGCCATTCCGCATGGGGGGTTTCCTTCCAAACCAGCTTGGCCAAAACGGCCCCGTCCGGCCAGGCGGGATGAATCCGGTTTTCCCGGACTGCACGGACCGCCACATCGTTTCCCAGGATGACCCGAAGCGTATGGTTGTCTGTTCGGTGGGAAACGGCAAGTACTGCCCAGTCACGATAGTTCGGCGGGAGTGCAATTCCGTTGGGGGCCTTCTGAACCGGGGCCTCTGCGGCAAGGTCCAGGGTGTTCATGACCGAGAGGACGATCAGGGCGATACAACAGATTTCGGCGATTCGACGCATGGTTCATCTTCCTCCTTCTTCGGGGGATGTCCAGTGGACCACCGTTCGCTCCACCACTTTTCCATTGTCCAGCGTGTAGGAGCGCCGCTCGAGTTTCAGCCTCCCCTCGGCATAGGCCTGAATGCATTCGGGGTAGAGAAGCCACTCCTGCTCGAGGCCTTTTTTCTTGATCGTTTCCAGGGTATCCGACGGCAGAATCGGAAAGCATCGCTGTCCGATGATGGGACCCGAGTCTTCCCCGTAATCGATGAAATGCACCGTGCATCCGCCGACCTTACACCCGTGCCGGTAGGTGTCTCCATATCCGTCTGTTCCGGGAAAGGCCGGCAAAATCGCCGGGTGGATGTTCATGATCCGGGGGGATTGGGGATCGGTGTTGATCCGATCGATGAAATAGGGCGTCAGGTTGCGCATGAAGCCTGCCAACACCAGCAAGTCGAAGGGGAACCGGGCCATGCGGGAGAGCAACTCGGCCTCGGCCGCCGCCCGGGAGACGAGAAACCCGACGATGCGATGGGGTGGGGTGTCCTTTGGGAAAATGTGCTGCTTTTGCAGACAGTCTTGCAGGTCGAAATCCTTCGGCCAGGGGAGGGTCTTTTCCCGGATCTGCTGAAGAATCGATCGATAGGGAACGACGAAGGTCGGAATGCCGTGCTTTTCTGCTCGGCTCAACCCGAAGGCGTCCGGGTTGTCCGATCCGACGAAAACGATGTTTCCGGAGATTCGGCCGGCTTCACAGGCATCGATGATGGCCTGAAGGTTGGTTCCACCTCCGGAAATGAGGGCGCCGATACGAAGGGTGTTGTTCATGGCTTCTCCTGTGAGGATTCCTGATGGGGCCGAAGGAGCGGGCGGCTGTCGCCTGCCTTGGGTGTTTTCCAAATGATGTCTGCAATATCCGGTTCGATCCGATCCTCATCCGTGGTCAGGTAGACCGTAGCGAACGGAAGCCCCGTTCTCGTGAAGGCTCGGTCCGGAACGCCGAATTGGTGAACGATATGGCCGTTTCCGACCAAGACGATCATGGTATGATGTTGCCCGAGATGCCGGGAAATGGATTCCGCCATGGTATCTTCCCAGGCGCACTGGGCCATGTAGAAGAATTCGAAATTGTCCCGATTGGGGGCGGCCTTGCTGTGGTGCTTTTCGTAGATGTCTCGGATATAGGCCTTGTGGCGCTCGTTCTTCAGATCGATGACCGGCGGTAGAAAGGCGGCGTCTGACGCCGGGAGACTGTCGATTCCGCCGATGGCGATTTTGGCCGGAATGTGAAACGGGAGGTTCAAGCCATAGGTGGGAATCTGCCGCTCTCGAGCGAAGAGAAAAATGTCGGCATAGAGATCGAAGGGAAAGCGCCAGTTGGCGTACCAATGGGTTTTCTCGAGGAACCACCGGCTGTCTCGATCTCCCGGTTGAATCCATGCTTCGAGAACGGGCTGGTAGCTCGTGTCGATCATTTCCACGCCAAGACACAGATTCGGCAACCGATCGCCGAGGGCTTTGAGAAGGCGCAATTGAATCCGATGGTCCTCCATCCGGGTATGGGTTTCGCCGATGTATACGATGCGAACGGCGGAAAGTTTCTCGATCAGTTCATCGAAAGAAAGTTTCTGAAGGCTTTTCCCATCGAGAATGGTGCCCTCGCTCGTTTCCGAAGCGCTGGTGTCCGATGAAACCGTTTTGCCCATGCCGGCACATCCGGCAAGCAGGAAGAGAAGGATGCAGCACACGAATCCGAAGGATCTCCGGAGCCGATCGAATGCTTGAAATGTGGTTCGTTTTTGCATACATTGGCCCCATTTGGCAAGGTGATTGAGGAGCCCCTATCCGGTGAACGACCTGCCTGGGGCCGATGCTTCGACAGAGGAGGCGATCCCCCTTGGGGGAGAAGTCATGAAACTCGAAGACAACCCGGTGTTTCGAAAACGGATCGTACCGTGGTACGACTCTCCGGCCGTGACGTGGATCCGGATGGTGATCCTCTTGTGCCTGATGGGATTCTCCATCGCCGGTATTCAGGTGGTGCGTGAAGAGCCCGCATGGAGGGCCTATTTGTGGATACCGGCGTTGCTGGGCGGCCTGAGCGCAACGACATGGATCATCTGTGGTTTTCGGATCCTCGAGTTCTGGATGGAGAAGCGCAAAAACCGGGAAAACGCCTGAATCCGGACGCCGCCATCACGGCCCAAGGCAATGGCGAATGCCGTGCAGCATTTCCAGCATGTGGTGAAGGATGCGTGCCGTCACCCCCCACACGGTGACATCTCCTACCGGATAAAGAAGGCGGTGCACATCCGGAATCCATCCGTGAAACCCTTGCTCGATGTGGGTTTTCATCAATTCCGGAACCGGAAGATGCAGCACCCGGGAAATCTCCTTTTTCTTGTGAGAGATGGGCCGCTCCTGTTTCCAGAATCCAGTGAACACCTCCAAATCCCGATCGTTGATCGTCTGAAAATGGCCCATCGAACCGGTGAACACCACTTCCTCGGCACCGATTCCCAGTTCCTCCTGAAGTTCCCGAAAACACGCCGACAGAGCATCCGGGTCGTCCGGATCGATGTGCCCTCCAGGCAGGGCCACCTGGTTTCGCCAGGGATATCCTTCCGTATCCGTCTTTTGGATGGCCAGCACATGCATGCAGCCTTTTCGAAGAAACAGGAGCAGAAAGACACAGGCCAGACGATACCGACCTGTATCGGGAGGGCCGGGGTGAACGGTTTCGGCGATCAATCGCTTCAAGAAGGAAGGGTCGGCCAGAGGGCTGCTCATGGAATCAATTCTTTTTCAGGAATTCCTTGAAGGAAAGGGTCTTGTAGCTGTCCGTCGATACGTATTTCATCATGTTCAGCAGATGGTCCGCCGGAATGAACCCCGGCTGGTTCGCGATCTGCTCTCCCTTGTCGGTTAAGAACCAAGTGGTGGGCAAGCCCTGCACCCGGTAGCGTTGAGCGAGCTGAGGTTCTTTGTCCGAGTCGACCTTGATGGGGATGAAGTGCTCGTTCATATAGGCGATCAGGGCCGGGTTCGTAAAGGTTTCTTTGTTCATCTTCGTGCAGTACCCACACCATTCGGCATGGAAATTCAGGAAAATCTTCTTGTGATCGCTGTTGGCCCGGGCAAGACCCTCTTCGTATTTCATCCATCGGATTTCGGCGGCATCGGCTGCCTGAAACCCAAAGACGAACAGCCATCCCAGCATCCATCCATTCCTCAACAACCGTCGTACCATATCCTTCAATCCTTTCCCATATACAGGGTATCAACCGAGTCTTCCGGCCATCAGGGCGATGCCGATCAAGATCAGCAAACCTCCTGCGACCTTGTTCACGTATTGTAAGACTTTCTTGGCCCGGTTCAAGAAGATCAGCAGCAAATGAATGAACACCGACATCGCCATGAACGGGATGGCCAGGCCGGCGGAATACACGGCAAGAAGGCCCATTCCTTCGCCGATGGTATCCCGATTGCCGGCAAGCACCAGGATCGATCCCAACAGAGGACCGATGCAGGGGCTCCACCCGGCGCCGAACGCCATGCCGACCAGAACGGTTCCGAAAGCATGCAGGGGTTTTTGATTCAAGTGGGCGCGTTTTTCGACATCCAGAAAGGGAATGCGAATCCATCCGGTGAGATGGGCGCCGAAAACGACGATCAACGCCCCCCCGATGATGCGGATGGCCCGGCTGTGCGAAGCGATGAGGGCGCCTGCAGCCGATGCCGATGCACCGAGTGCGATAAACACGATCGAAAAGCCGGCAATGAAGGCCAACGTGGAAACGACGACGCGCGTTCGCACGCGGGCGGAGGCCCCGGTCAGTTCATCGAGAGAGAACCCCGTGATAAAGGTGAAATACGCCGGAATGAGTGGCAGGATACAGGGCGAAAAAAAGGACAACAGCCCGGCCACAAAGGCCGCAGGCCAGGTGACGGCTTCTGAGAACATGACATTTCCTTATGTATTCCCGAGTTCCCGGCCGCGGGCGGCTGCTGCCTCGATTGCTGCAATCCAGCCTTGTTTGACCGCTCTTTCTTCGAGAACGCGAAGGGCTGCTTCCGTCGTTCCACCGGGGGAGGTGACTTTCCGACGAAGCGCCTCCGGGGTTTCACCGCTGTGTCGAACCAGTTCGACGGCACCCCGCAAGGTCTCCCGAACGAGGACAGCGGCTTTTTCGGGTTCCAGACCCAAGCGTTCGGCCGCAGCCATCATGGCTTCCATCAAATAGAACACATAGGCAGGTCCCGATCCGGATACGGCGGTCACCGCATCCAGTTGTTCCTCTTGAAACTCGAGCACCGTCCCCATGGATTCAAGAATCGTTCGTGCCTGTCGAATATCCGGTTCGGTGGCGAACCGGTTCGGGCTCATTCCGGAAACACCGGCAAGAACCAAGGCGGGGGTGTTGGGCATTACCCGGATGATCGGATGCAGCATCCGGATGGATTCCGGGTGATCTGCATACAACAACTGCTCCATTTTTCCGATTCGGATTCCTGCTGCAATGGAAACGATCAGCTTTCGGGCGTTACATGGATAAAGAGGATGTTTCGTGATGGAGGTTACAGCCGGCACGAAAAATTGCGGTTTGACGGCCAGCACCAGGATATCGCTTGCCTGATAGACGGAGGCATTGTCCGCAGCGGGGTGGATGCCATAGCGGGTGCGCAGAGCGGCCGGTTTGTCGGCATCGATATCATAGACGACGATCTTTTCCGGTGAACAGATACGGGCATGCAGCAGGGCGCCGATCATGGCTTCGGCCATGTTGCCCGCTCCAATAAATCCGACGGTTCCTTCGATGCCATTCATGAGGATGCATCCTTTTGTTCGATGCGGTTCATAAAAGCGTGAGCGGTTAGAAGTCAGAAGTCACAGGAGTCAGAAGTCAGAAGACAAACTGTTGTCGTCGCTTTCGAGGAAGGTTGACGGCTTCGATAGACGTTGTCACCCCTCGCGCCGGAGGCTGGGACGAATGGAAGGGGCTTGAGAGATTCTGTCGATTGTGGGATAAACCCATCTCGAATAGCGCCCATTGAAATCCATCACCCTATGGTACGAAGCGACGTCATGAAACCTACTTCACCTGCTACATCCCTCACCTCATGGGTTCAGTTCATCGAGCTGGCGGAACCCTCTTTGAAAGACAATACGGCGGATGCCGATCGCCTCCTGCATGCCCTTGGCTCCTCCCTCGGTTTGGACATGGGGCGACCGATTGCCGATTGGCGTCTGTTGCGCTCGCTCCCTGGAACCCTTCGAGAAACGGCCTACAGGGTTCGTGTCGTTCTTTTTCACGATACCCGAAATGCCTTTCTGGTCGACGTCCTGCACCCGGAGGATCCGGAACCCGTCTGGGGGGTGGCCGTCGATCTGGGAACGACCCGAATCGTGGTCCGGTTGATCGATCTGGCATCGAACACCGTCTGCGGCGAAACCTCCTTCGACAACCCCCAGATGACGATCGGCCCGGACATTCTGAGTCGGGTCCACCATGCATGCAGTGTCGATGGGGGGCTCGAATACCTGCAGCGGGTTGTCATCGAGGGACTCCAAAGGGCCATCGAAGAACTTTGTCGGGCAAAAGGCTCGGATCCTGCGCGGGTATTTCTGGTGAGTGTATCCGGGAACACGACGATGTCCCATTTGTTCTTGGGGCTGTCTCCCTATTCCCTGATTCGGGAACCGTATATTCCTGTCATGAACCGATTTCCGATCGTTCCTGCAACAGACATCGGTCTGAAGCTGCGGTCGACAGCCCTGGTGTATGTGTTTCCGAATATCGGAAGCTATTTCGGCGGCGATCTCGTCTCAGGCATTCTGTATGCCGGTTTGCATCGCCGGGAGCAGACGGTGTTGATGGTCGATGTCGGCACCAACGCAGAAGTCGTGTTGGGCAATGCCTCTTGGATGATGGCATGCGCAGGAGCTGCCGGGCCTGCACTCGAAGGCGGGGTCAGCAAAATGGGCATGATGGCCGGCCCTGGCGCCATCGACCGGGTCCGGATCGACTCGAACACCGGCGAGATGCGGTATCATACGATCGGGGATCAACCGCCGAAAGGCATTTGCGGCTCCGGGATCATCGATTTGGCAGCCTGCCTATTTCGAAAAGGCTTCATCGACATTCGGGGCAAATTCGTTGCCTCGGCCTGCGGCGATCGGCTCCGGGAACTGGACGGCATGGCTGCATACTGCATCGTGGAGGCGGCGGAATCCGCCACAGGCGAGCCGCTCTATCTCACCCAGGCCGATCTCGACAGCCTGATTCGATCGAAGGCCGCCATGTACACCATTCTCGAAACGTTGACCGCAGCCGTGGGCATGAGGCCCGAGGAACTCGAATCGGTATGGATCGCCGGGACATTCGGCATGTTCATCGATCCGGTTTCGGCCATCACCATCGGGATGATTCCCGATCTGCCGTTGGAGCGCTATCGGGCGATCGGCAATTCGAGTTTGGAAGGTGCAACGCTCGTGCTGGTTCAGCCCGAAGCCATGTCCGAAATCCCACGCATACAAGAAAATATCACGTATATGGAACTCAATGTCAACGTCGATTTCATGAACCGCTTCAGCGCAGCCAAATTCGTTCCACACACCGATCTGTCCCGCTTTCCATCAGTCAGTATCCATAAACGTTTTCTTTCGATTTGAATGCCGTTTTCTCGATAATCGAATCTTCCTTTCAGACACGAATACGTTTTCGCTTCGTTTCAGCAGCCAAAACGGAAGCTCTATCGATAGGATATTTGGATAACATATCGGTCAGCCATGCCCTGCCGTTCAAAGTAACGCCGCAGAGTTCCCCCCTTCGTCAAGCTTCTGAGCGGCATGCACAATTCGATAGGGTTGGATCAAGCCTGTTTGACCTGATGGAAATTCAGCAGATCCATGGAGTCATCGTTCATGGCCATGGCGTAAATTCCGGCATCGCTCAAGGCCCGAACCATCTCTTCGGAAAGGTAGAGCGAAGAGAACACAGGAATGAAGGTTTTGCCGCGGTACTCCGGGAAAAAATCGAAAAAGGCCTCCGAGGCTAAAAACGCTGCGAATTCGGCAATATATTCCATCCGGACCGTCGCCTTGGTCTCGTTCAATAGGACGGAATCGTCCCATACAGCGATGACATCGAATTCCCGGCGCTGAGACTTGTTTTTGGGATTTCGCTTTCGATACCGAACCATCAGGCTGTCCAATTCGGTGCATCCGAAATAGCGCTGGGCGATTCCTTCGATATTCGGGGCGACGATATCTTCGACAATGGTCCCCAGCCGATTGGCAAGATCCCCCCATTGCTTGTTCATCCGCTTGCGATCGTTGACCATTTCCTCTTTGAAAGCGCGCATTTCATCTTTGAAAAGACGCATCTCATAAGAGAGCAGGTTCAATTCTCGCTTGGTTTCCCGTTGTGCTTGAGCCAATTCGGCGTGACTGATCTCCATTTTCCGGATGAACTCGTTCAAGGTTTCCCGCAAATCGATCACTTGATCTTCAAGGGCAGGGAGAGCCATGATCCGCTCCTTTCACTTGCCAATTCCGTTTTCGTTCCTTACCAGACGTTTTAAAAGAGGAGTTGCCCAGAACCTGGATGGAGAATGGAAAGGCATCGAAAAAACCCTCTGTCTTGCTTTCGTCACGGAAAATGGATTCCACAAAATAGCATCCTGTCGAAATCAAGACAACCCGCTTTTTCTTCTCGGGCGGGAGGGGAAATCCATCCAAACAAGAATGAAATTTCCGGCATATCCGGATGCCTTCACATCCCGATCGGATAGGGACACCCAATCCTGCCCGACTTTAGTGCCTACCTCTTCTATTCTGCCTCCAGTCTCCCGATTTCTGTCTGCTGTCCTGACCTCGAACTTTCTTGACTATTGCGGGGGGATGCATTAAAAATACTCGGATTTGAAAACGGCATTCGCCTTTGGACATTCGGGGCCGAAGGGGCTCCGGAAGCGGGCCGTTTTCAGGAAACCCCCTTTTTGGGCAGGCAGCGATGAAAAAGTCTACGGGCTATATTTTGATTGCGGTGATTTTGGTGAACTTCGCGTTGTGGGTGGGGTTCAATCGGAAAGTACCGGATGCGCCGGCATGGTCCGGCAGAATTTTGGGCGTATCTTTCAGCCCCTATCAGGAGGGGCAGGACGCCATGAAGAAGGTGTATCCTTCTGCAGACGAAATCGATCAGGATTTGCGTTTGTTGAAGGGGGTGGTGCGCAATGTTCGTACCTATTCTTCGATGGACGGTTTCGAAAACATTCCGGGTATGGCGGCCCGCTATGGTTTTGGGGTGACGGCAGGTGCCTGGTTGGATCAGGACCTCGAAAAGAACGAGCGGGAAATCGCCAACCTGATCCGCAACGCCAACATTTATACATCCACGATCAAACGGGTGATCGTCGGAAACGAAGCCGTGCTGCGGGGTGATTTGACGCCGGAGCAACTGATCGATTACATCCGCAGGGTGCGTGCGAAGGTCAAATGCCCCGTCAGCAGCGCCGAGCCCTGGCATGTTTGGATCAATTATCCGGAACTCGGAAAGAATGTCGATTATATCGCCATTCACGTTCTTCCCTATTGGGAACGTGTTCCGGTGGACAAAGCCGTCGATTGGGTTCTGGAGCGCTACAACCAGGTTCGACAGGCCTTTCCGGACAAGCACGTCCTGCTCGCCGAAGTCGGGTGGCCGAGTCTTGGTGAACGGCGGGGGGCTGCAAAGCCCAGCCGTATCAACGAAACCCTGTTTCTGCGGAATTTCCTGAACATCGCAGAAACCCGGGGGATGGACTACTTCATCATGGAAGCCTTCGATCAGTCCTGGAAGGTGCCGCTTGAAGGCGTTGTCGGTGCGCATTGGGGCATTTTCGATGTCGACCGCCGTTTCAAGCTGGCCATGGAAGGGCCGGTTGCGCCTCACCGAACGGTTCCCATCGAATTTTATGTGTCTCTGTTGTTGGCGCTGGGCCCCCTGATGTGGTACCTGAAACGGAGAACGGATCAACCCGTCAATGCCAGAGTGCTGTTTTCGTTGATCCTGCAGGGAGTTATCTGTGCCGCCGTTTGGATTCTGTTCATTCCGACCCATACGGAACTGCTGACCCTCGAGCGGGTGGTCTGGGCCGTGCTGATGCCGCTTCAGGCCGGGCTTCTTGCGATTGTCATGATCAATGCCTTCGAGATGAGCGAAATGCTTTTCCCGAAGGGACTCAAGCGGTTTTTCAGACCGTTGACGCCGGATGCCGAGCGAAACCACTGGCCCAAAGTGTCGCTGCATGTGGCCATCTGCAACGAGCCTCCGGAGATGGTGTTTCAGACGCTCGACAGCCTGAATCGGCTCGACTATCCGAATTACGAGGTTCTGGTCATCGACAACAACACCATCGATCCGGCGATCTGGGAACCGGTGCGGGATTACTGTGCCCGGTTGGGTGAAAAATTTCGGTTTTTCCATTTGGGCAAATGGCCGGGATACAAGGCCGGTGCCCTGAATTTCGCTCTGCGGAACACGGCTTCCGATGCGGAAATCGTCGGTGTGGTCGACAGCGACTATATCGTCCGACCGGACTGGCTCAAATCCCTCGTTCCCTATTTCGATAAATCCACCGTCGGCTTCGTCCAGGCCCCGCAGGACCATCGCGAATGGGAAGGCAGCCTTTTTAAGGAGATGCTGAACTGGGAATACTTCGGATTTTTCCAGATCGGCATGGTGCATCGTAACGAACGCGATGCCATCATCCAACACGGAACGATGACCTTGATCCGGAAGGCGGCGCTGGAACGCGTCGGCCGGTGGGGCGAATGGTGTATCTGTGAGGATTCGGAGTTGGGCGTTCGGCTGATGAACGCCGGGTACGAATCGGTGTATGTCAACGAAAGCTTCGGCAAGGGGCTCACGCCGGATTCGTTTGCCGGCTACAAACGTCAGCGCTTTCGCTGGGCTTTCGGTGCCGTGCAGATCATTCGTAAACATTGGCGGCTTTTCCTGCCGTGGAATCGGGAATCCGGGCTGAGTGCCGGTCAGAAATTCCATTTTGCAACCGGATGGCTTCCCTGGTTTGGGGACGCTCTCAACGTGATCATCACCTGGATGGGGTTGCTGTGGGTTCTTGGAATGCTGACGATGCCCTGGATTTTCGGGCAGCCGCTCTATCTCCTGCTCTTTCCGCCCATCGGCGTCTTCATCTTCCGACTGGTGCATTTTCTGTGGCTGTATCAGGAGCGTGTCGGGTGTACGTTCAAACAGCGCATCGGTGCAGCCATTGCGGGAATGGCCCTCAGCCACACGATCGGAAGGGCCATCTTAGCAGGCTTTGTGCGGAAGGATCAGCCGTTTCTGCGGACACCCAAGTGTGAAAACCGTCAGGCCGTCATTCGAGGTCTGCTGATGGCGTGGGAAGAAGCCCTGATGCTGGTGGCGACCCTCCTTGCCGCCGTCGGTATCGTACTGAAGTTCGGCACCGACAACCCGGAAATGATGGTTTGGGTGGGTGCACTGGCAATTCAGGCGTTGCCCTATCTGGCGGCCCTGTATACGTCCATGGTGAACGTCGTTCCGACGGTGATGCCGCAGATTCGCTGGCTGCCGCTTTCGATGGGATTTCGCAAGCGGGGCGTCGGGCTGCAGGTTGCCGGACAGTAACCGATTTTCAACTTGACTTATGAAGATCGAATGGCTATAAAGCCCCGATTCTGCTTGTTCAACGAAAGGGAGAAAGATCGTGAAAAAATATACCTATAGCCCGAAATCATCGGATAATCCGAATCGCTGGTATCTTGTGGATGCAAACGGCGCCGTTCTCGGCAGACTTGCCTCTCAAATTGCGGCAAGGCTTCGCGGCAAAATGAGCCCCCTGTATTCACCCCATGAAGACATGGGGGATTCCGTCATCGTGATCAATGCATCCAAAATCCGGCTCACCGGGAAGAAGCTTCAACACAAGATGTACTACCATCACAGCGGATATCCCGGAGGACTGAAAAGCATCAATGCCCAGAAACTGATGATGAAACGGCCGGAAGACGTGTTGCGATTTGCCGTCAAAGGGATGCTTCCCAAGAATTCCCTTGGAAGGAAAATGCTCGGCAAACTCAAGATCTATGCCGGTTCCGAGCATCCTCATGAAGCACAACAGCCTGCCGTTTTGGCTTGATGAAGATCGATTGAGAAAGGAAGATCATGGATAAGGAAACCGTTTACTATGCAACCGGAAGACGGAAATCTTCCATTGCCAGAACGTGGCTCAAACCGGGCAAAGGGACCATTACGGTCAATGAAAAACCGATCGATCAATATTTCGATGTTCCCTCTGCCCGATTCATCATCAATCAGCCACTGCTCCTCGCCAATGCGGCGGAAAGCTGGGATATTCAGGTGCGGGTGCTCGGCGGCGGGATCATGGGGCAGGCGGGGGCCGTACGTCACGGCATTACCCGGGCGCTGTTGCAGGCAGACCCTTCCCTGAGGCCTCTGCTGAAAAAGGCCGGGTTCGTCAAACGTGATCCCAGAACCAAAGAGCGGAAGAAATACGGTCAGCGTGCTGCAAGGGCACGGTTCCAGTTCTCCAAGCGGTAACATCCCAGAGGATTCATGGTGACGTTGTGTTCCGGAGGATGAACATCCTCATCGAAACAGCGTCGTGCTTCAAACGAAACCCGAAATTTTCCGGATGAAAATTTCGGGTTTTTCGTTTTTCGTGCGGCTTCATCTGGTTTGTTCAGACATTGCATCGGTTGATCACGAAAGGAGTGCATGGTGATGACATCATCTGACGTGTACGATCTCATTGTCGTGGGCGGCGGCCCGGGCGGGCTGACTGCAGGCATCTACGCCATGCGGGCGGCTCTCAAAACGGTGCTCATCGAACGAGGCGCCTATGGCGGGCAGATGACCCTATCGGGTGAAGTTGAAAATTATCCCGGTTTTGAAACCATCTCCGGATTCGATCTTTCCGAGAAATTTCGCCGGCATGCCGCATCTTACGGCATCGATATGATTCAGCAGGAAGTGGTTGCCATCGATCCGGGGCTCGATATGCATTCGGTCCGACTCGAGGATGGAAGGACGCTTCAAAGCCATGCGGTGATCCTCGCTGCAGGCGGAACCCCTCGGAAATTGGGCATTCCCGGTGAAGATACGTATTACGGAAAAGGGGTGAGCTATTGTGCGGTGTGTGACGGGTTCTTCTTTCGCAACAAGACGGTTGCCGTCATCGGCGGCGGGGACAGTGCCTGCGAAGAAGGGCTGTATCTCGCCAAGCTTGCCAAGAAGGTCTATCTCGTTCATCGCAGAGATGCGCTTCGGGCCAGCCGCATTTTGCAGCAGCGGGTTCAGAACGACTGCAACATGGAAATCCTCTGGAACAAGGTTCCGGTGGAGGTCATCGGCGGCGAGGTCGGCCTGAAGGCCATTCGGCTCAAAGACACCCGAAACGGCGAGTTGTCTGAACTGGCCGTTGACGGGATGTTCGTTTTCGTCGGATTTTCTCCCAACAACGCCCTCGTTCCGGCAGGTGTGCGCATGACGCCGGAAGGATACGTTCTGACGGACGACAAATGCGAAACGGCCATACCGGGACTCTTTGTGGTCGGCGATTTGAAACAGAAATACGCCCGCCAGATCGTGATTGCAGCAGGTGAGGGATGCACGGCGGCCCTGGCTGCTGCGCATTTCGTCGAAAACAAGAAGGCGAGACTTGCAGACAGCTGCGAGCTGCCGCAATAGGATGCCCATGCGATACACACCTCCACCGGCGGAGCTCTTCATCCGGAACCGAAACCGGCTTACCTCGAGGCTGAAATCCGGATCGATCGCAGTCGTGAACGCTAACGACACCATGCCCACGAATGCGGACGGCGTTCGAAGCTTCGTTCAGAACGCCGACCTCTTTTATCTCACAGGCATCGATCAGGAAGAAACCATCCTGCTGCTCTTTCCGGATGCTCCGGAGCCGAAGTTCCGGGAAATCCTATTCATTCGAGAAACCAACGACCGGCTCGTTACCTGGCAGGGGCCGCAGCTCAGTCAAGAAGAGGCATCCCGCCTTTCAGGCATCTTCTCCATCCGCTGGACCCATGAATTCGAATCGGTGTTCCGGCAGCTTGTGGTCGAGGCCGAGCACATCTACCTCAACACGAACGAGCATGTCCGGGCCGAGCCTGTGGTTGAAACCCGCGACATGCGCTTTGTCCGATGGTGCATGCAGCACTATCCCCTGCATCGCTACGAGCGGCTGGCGCCGATCCTGCAGGATCTGCGTGTCGTCAAATCCGAGCCCGAGATGGTTCTAATCCGAGAAGCCTGTCGTCTGGGTGCGGAGGCTTTTCGACGCATGGTTCATGGGATTCGGCCGGGCGTCTGGGAATATGAAATCGAGGCGGAACTGCATTACGCCCTCGTTCGGAACCGCTCGAAAGGGCCATCCTTTCTGCCGATCATCGCCTCCGGCCCGAACACCTGCATCCTCCACTACGAAAAGAACGATCGACAATGTCGGTCAGGCGAGCTGATTTTGATGGATTTCGGGGCGGAGTATGCCAATTACGCCAGCGATATCACCCGAACCGTCCCTGTAGACGGTCGGTTCACACCGAGACAGCGGGCGGTGTACGAGGCCGTGCTGCGGATTCACGACGAGGCGATGCGCCGGATGGTGCCCGGCAACACGATGCCTCGTTTGATGGAGGAAGTGGGCGCGCTCGTAGAAGCGGAGCTCATCGCACTCGGTCTTCTGGATGAAGAAGCCGTTCGAAACCAGAAACCGGATGCCCCGCTCTACAAACGGTATTTCATGCATGGCATTTCCCACCATCTGGGCATTGCCGTGCACGATGTCGGAAGCCGCTATCAGCCGTTCGTTCCCGGCATGGTGCTTACCTGCGAGCCGGGAATCTACATTCGGGAGGAAGACATCGGTATCCGATTGGAAAACGATGTGCTGATCACGGAAAACGGTCCCGTGAACCTCACGGCGGATATTCCCATTCAACCGGATGCCATCGAGGCGATGATGCAGCGAGGCGTGGATTGCTAAAACGGCCTCGGGCCTCGGTCATTCCGGCACCGTCGCCCTGGCCAGCACGGCCAGCTGAACGGCCTGGATTTTGCGGTAGACTTCATCGAAGGAGCGGCGCCTTCCGTCGACGTGCAGGAGATCCCGCTCGATATCGATACCGAAGAGGCGACGGTTTTCTTCGAGATATGGCAGAATGAGCCGCCAGTCGGCCTCCGTCATTTCGGCGAACTCCCCTCCATTCAACTGTTCCTGTACCAGCTTCCGGTGGGGATCCCTGGCGTAGATCGCACCGCCGGAAGCCAACGAGAAGAGGTTCGAACCCGGATAGGGCGTATCCAACGGCACGACCCTTCCACATTCATCGAATCCTACGCCGTTCAACACCACGAAACCGCCGCCTCTGTGCGGGTCGCCCGCCATGAAGGATTCGGCCAGAAAATCGAGACACGTGCCGTTGATGACCACCCGGGGTTTTCCGACGGCGTTGATGAGCGGGCGACCGGCGGCATTCCCCATCACGTATATTTCACCTCCCTTTGCGCCGTACATGAAGGTCTGGCCGACATCTCCGAAAATGACGAGCTTGCCCCGTTTGAGGATCTGGCCCAGCTGATCCTGAGCGTTGCCATGGATGCGGATTTCCATGCCGTCGATGCCGCTTGCCGCATAATCTCCCGAAGAACCATAGAGATCCATCCGCACATCGTCCGTATCCGGCCCAAACCCGCAGCCGTGAAATCGCTGGCCCTTGAGGCCATAGACGATGAAGCGCCGCCACCCCAGTTCATGTGCGCGAACCGTAAGCCGTGCATCACACTCCTCCCCCTCGGGGGGAAAATCCCGTGCGAAGATCACAAGAACCGATTCCTGCGCTTCCGGGGGGCGGAGCGCATGCCGTGAGCCGAAATCGATCCGTGCGAAGCGGCTTCCGGTTCTTGCAGCGATGGGCGCAGTGCCGTCCAATAGACGGTCGATTCCTTTCTGGACAATCTCGACAACGGCGCTTCTGCGCAAGGTGCCGCAAGAAAAGCGCCGGTCGATCAAAAGACTCAGGACCTCGATGACTGTGGCGCATCGGTCGTCGCTGTGGGCGGCATGCAACAGCAGCCGATCCACCAGCCAGAGGACATGGGGAAGCCGCCAATGGGGAAAGCGGACGACGAGTTCTTGAAAAAGACCGGGGGCATCCTGCGCATCGAGAAAGCGTATCGCAACGGCTTCCACTTCGGATGCATCCATCGGCGCTTCTTCGCCGCTCGGTATATGGTATTCACCCGATGGGGAGCGAATGGCCCGCCCGAATTTGTCGGAGCAACGGAGCTCGCATCCGTCCGGGCGTTTTTCCACCGTGAAGCAGAAGGCCCCTCCATCGGTGTGGCTTCCTCCCCGGGCGTTCCAGTAGCGATCTGCCACGAGTCGAAATCGATCGTCCGCATCGTTGAGGGAGCGAAGGGTCGCATCGATGGCCTGTTTTTCCGAGGCCACCAGTCCGATGGACACATCCCCTTCTTGCAGGGCGAAGACCTGAGGACGCAGCATGGCGGTATCGGTGATGCCGAGTAGACGATACGTTCCCTCATCGGGGTTGCCGGCGGCAATGATGAAAAACCAGGGACCGTCCGGAGATCCGTGTACATGCAATCGCTGAATGGCCCGGTAGACCGATTGTTTTGCCATCGGCAGCTGGTCGAAATCGAGTTCCGTCGTCGGTGCGATGGCTTCGATGACATATTCGAGCGGATATCGGTAGACGCGGATGAGCAGATCGAAGAGCAGGGCGGACACCTCGGTATCGGTCAGAAACTGCGGAACGATGTTGTGCTGACGAAGGTATTCGCTGACGCTGTAGTAGTTGGCAAAATCTCCGTTGTGGACGAGGGCTTCGTTCATGCCGATGAAGGGATGGGCGCCTCCGGGATGCCAGACCCGGCCCTTCGTAGGATAGCGTTGGTGTGCAATCCAGATCTGAGCTCGAAAATCCTCGAGCCCGTAATACTGCACCACCTGCTCGGCATAGCCGACCACCTTGAAAATGAGAAGGTCCCTGGCGTGGGATAGGACAAAGGCCCGCTGCTCGCCGAGGGATGCATAGCAGTGCCGGTTCAGTCGGAAACTATTCTGATAGATGAACTCATCTTCGATGTCCCGGTCGCTCAAGGACACCATTCCGTTGGTTTTTCGAAATGCCGAAAGTGCTGCGGCTTTGGCTCGCACGACGTACTGTACGATATCGGGCGGTTTGACTTCGAGGCCGACATCCCGGAAATCGGCTTTGGGCTGAAGGACGTTGCGGTGCACGACATCGAGATGGGGCATGATCCATTGGGCCTCGACATCGTCGATCGCCTGAGAATCGATGTAGGCGATCTGCAGCAGATAATGGCTTTTCAGGGTGGCTTCGTCGATACCCATCTGGGCTGGATCGAGGCAGGCGGCTGCAATCCCGCCTCCTTTTCCGTTGCCCCGGTTGTGCATCTGAACGGAGGGCTCGAAAATATGACGTCCGCTGACCGGGACCGATGTGGCAAAGCCGACCACGCCACAGCCGCCTTCTTCTGCCGCCTTTTCCCGAGGCACATCCGAAAGTCCCAATTCGTTCAACAAGGCTTTTCTGCAGGCGACGATTTCCTGTATTCTGG
>Ga0272446_1002628_pt1 | contig 24101 bp, 25 predicted proteins | sample YNPCB0061_FD_194587 | JGI IMG/M metagenome (GOLD analysis project Ga0272446, IMG submission 194587) | Hot spring microbial mat communities from Yellowstone National Park, WY, United States - YNP-CB-006-1 | ecosystem: Environmental > Aquatic > Thermal springs > Hot (42-90C) > Sediment | place... | reverse complement strand
CCGATCGCCCTCGTAGCTGGCATTGTTACCAGTCTTTCCCCTTGTACTTTGTCCATGCTTCCCATCACTATTGCCTATATCGGCGGTAGCCGAGACAATCGCCATTTGCCCCTGCAATCCTTCTTTTTTGCCTTGGGGCTGGCAATTACTCTTACCATTTTGGGTATTTCTGCCAGTTTGCTGGGGGGAATATACGGGCAGTGGGGTAGAGAGTGGCTAAATTTGCTAGTCGGTGCGATCGCCATTGCGATGGGTCTGCAATTACTGGAAGTGTGGTCAATGCCCATGCTTGGCACTAACAGCGATTGGGTAGATCGTTTGCCTGTGGCGTGGCGGTCTGTGGGAGTGGGGATCACCTTCGGCTTAGCGGCTTCTCCCTGTAGCACTCCTGTGCTGCTGACCTTATTGGCATGGGTGTCGGCAACTGGCAAACTGGCGATCGGGGCAATCACCCTATTTGCCTATGCTTTCGGCTCAGCGATTCCTCTCCTGCTGGTGGGTATTTTTACGGGACTGCTCAAGCAATTTCTGTCCTTGCGGCGCTGGTCGCAGTGGCTGACATGGATCAGTGGGGCGCTACTGGTAGGTTTTGGTGTAGTGGCGATCTTGGGTCAGGTGCTGGATCAGCTTGCCAGCTAGATGAGGGGTAGGGTAGCCACTTCATCTGCTAACTCATGCCGCTTGGCAGTATGATGATAGGCAAGGGAAGAAATCAGTGGTACAGTGTCATCCCACCCTGCGCTAAAGGGATCGTTGACCAGAGGACAGGCTGACCAATTAGCTTGCACTGGTGCGTGCAGTTTGAGACAAAGTCCCCCTCGGCGACCTTCAGGCACATAGTGCTGGCAAAAGCGGCAAGAATTGATATTTGTCATATACAACTGGCAAAAGTTTCTCAGCCCAAAAGTAATTTGTTATGCCCTAATTATCCACCATGCTTTTTGGGGGATCATGACAGCAAGCGCTTTACAGGACTGCTTCCTAGCGATCCCAAATAAAACATTAACTTAAGAATATCTTCAGAAAAGCCGCGATCCTTAATCAAGCCTAAGTGGCAAGAAAGGGGATCACGCTTTTGTTCTTCAGGGACAAAGTCTGCAATGGAGACAGAAAATGGATGTATTAAGTGTGGACAGGCTTTTTGCTCCCTAATCTATAGAATCAGGTTTCCCGCTATGCTGGTCAATTTCACTAGCAGAACGCAGGGAGTAATCTCCTGTTTTCCTCAGATTGGCAATACTCGGTACTATTGATGCAGAACAGTTAATCTAATCCAGATGCCGCAAACTATTGCTGAAATCAATGCCAAAATTCGCGCGGGCAAGGTGCAAGTGCTCACCGCCACTGAACTGAAACAACGGATAGTTGAGGTGGGGATCAAAAAACTTGCCAAGGAGGTGGATGTGATTACCACAGGCACTTTTGAGGTGGTGGAATCGGCAGGAGCCATAATCAATTTGGGGCATACTGATCCCCCTCTGCGCTTGCGCTCTTGTTGGCTAGATGGGGTGATGGCTTACGCGGGTTTTGGGGCGGTGGACTTGTATCTGGGCGCAACCCAAGAGTCAGAACAGGGGGAAGAGCGCGGCGGCGGTCATGTAATTGCCGATTTGATTGCGGGCAAGGCGGTTAGTTTTAAGGCGATCGCCCAACCCAATGACTGTTATCCCCGCAGTAACTACGAGACCACTATCACCAAGGACAGCATCAATCAGTTTTATCTGTTTAATCCGCGCAGTCTCTACCAGAATTTCATCGTTGGGGTAAATAGCGGGGAAGATATTCTCTACACCTATCTGGGACCTCTGCAACCGCGTTTGGGGAATGCGGTCTATGCTAATCCTGGGGCGATCGCCCCACTGTGGAATGATCCCGAATTGAGGGTGCTGGGTATTGGCTCGCGGGTTTGGCTAGGGGGCGGGATTGGCTACATTGCATGGGAGGGAACGCAACACTTCCCTCTGCAAAAGCGGTTGGCAAATGGCACGCCCATTGGACCTGGGGCAACTGTGGCTTTGATCGGAGATGCTAAAACAATGGATAGCCGCTGGGTGCGGGGTTGTTACTTGCGGAATTATGGTTCTGCCTTGATGTTGGGGGTAGGCGTACCCATTCCCGTCCTCGATGAAACCGTACTCGTCAAGGCGGCAGTGCAAGATCAGGATATTGTGGCTCCTGTGGTCGATTTTTCTATTCCGCGACGGGTGCGCCCTACCTTTGGCACGGTTAGCTATGCCCAACTCAAATCGGGCAAAATTACCATCGATGGCAAAGTGATCCGCACTGCCCCCCTTGCCAGCATTTATTTGGCACAGCAAATTGCTAAGTTATTGCGCGATAGCATTCTAGCAGGAAATTTTTTGCTGACGGAGGCGGTAGCTCCTCTGCCCAGCGATCGCACCTTTATCGCTCAAGATAGCGCAAAATAATCCTTGTTTCTATGTGAATTTGGCATGAGCTTAATCGTCCAAAAATTTGGTGGCTCCTCTGTGGCTACACCTGATCGCATCCTCGCCGTGCGCGATCGCATTTTGGCTACCCGCACTCAAGGGCATCAGGTGGTTGTAGTAGTTTCGGCAATGGGCAAAACTACGGATGCTCTACTGCAACTCGCCCATGATGTTACTACACAGCAGATTCATGCTGCTTCACCCCGTGAGTTGGATTTACTGCTTGCTTCTGGCGAACAGGTAACTATTGCTCTGTTGGCGATCGCCCTACAAGTGGCAGGACAACCAGCGATCGCGCTGACAGGAGGACAGGCAAGGATTTATACCGAAGCCCACCACCAGCGAGCCAGAATTTTGCACATCGACACCAGCGTCATGCAAACACATTTAGCAGAGGGACAGGTGGTAGTAATTGCAGGCTTTCAGGGAGTAATTGCCGATCAGCCCAGCGAAATCACCACCATTGGACGGGGTGGCTCTGATACCTCTGCCGTAGCGATCGCCGCTGCCCTCAAAGCCGATCTCTGTGAAATTTATACCGATGTAGCGGGAATTTTTAGCACCGATCCCCATCTTGTGCCTTCAGCGCAGATGATCCCCGCGATCGCCTGTGATGAGATGCTAGAACTGGCGAGCATGGGAGCTAAGGTACTGCATCCCCGCGCCGTAGAAATTGCCCGCAATTTTGGCATTAAGTTAGCGGTACGCTCCAGTTGGACAGATCAAGCAGGTACGCTAGTGCTGTCTCCTACTTACAGTCAGGGAGCCTTAGACAGCATTGAGATCAATCGTTTTGTAGAGGGCATCACCCTAGACACCGACTGCGCCCAAATTGCCTTACTGCAAGTTCCCGACTCTCCTGGCATTGCGGCTCAACTGTTTGAAGCCCTAGCGGGGGCGGGGATCGATGTCAATTTGATTGTCCAAGCGGTGCAGGAGCCTGCGGGAGTGAATGATATTGCCTTTACTACCGCCCTAGCGGATGCGGAATTGGCGCAGACCATCACCGCTAACCTTAATCTAGGGGCGGTGGTCGCCGATCTGGATATTGCCATTGTCAGTATTGTGGGGGCTGGGATCATGGGCAGACCGAGCGTTGCCGCCCAGATGTTCACCGCTCTGGCACAGGCGGGGATCAATATCCTGATGATCTCCACTTCGGAAATTAAGGTGAGTTGTACTATCAAGTCCAGCCTCAAGGATCAGGCGATCGCCGCATTGCAAGCCAGTTTTGCTGTCCCCCTCCTGCCCGCTGATCCACCAAGCAATCAAGAATTATGCTCACCTGTGCGGGGGGTTGCCCTAGATCAAAATCGCGCCCGTATTGCCGTCAGCCAGATTCCAGATCGCCCCGGCGTTGCCGCCCTGTTACTGCATGAGTTGGCTGAGCAGGGGATCGGGGTTGATGCCATTGTCCAATCCTATGCCCAAAAGCAGGAGAATCAGATTGCCTTGACCGTACAAAGCAGCGATCGCTATCGAGCACAGCAAATCCTTGAGCAGGTAGTAGACAAACTAGGGTGTGGCGTGGTTTCCAGCGATGACGGCATTGCCAGAGTAAGTATTGTGGGTATGGGCATGGTGCATCACCCCGGCGTGGCGGCAAAGATGTTTCGGGCGATCGCCCAAGCGGGGATCAATATCGAAATGATTTCCACCTCAGAAATTAAAGTGAGTTGCATTATTAAGCAAGAACGAGCAGTTGAAGCTCTGCAAGTAGTCCACCAAACATTTATCTGATGTATTAAAACTAGGCTAATTTCCTAATCAGCCAGATGCCGCTGTTAGGTTAGATGCAAAATCCATGAGACACAACAATTGGCACTAAAGTATCTTGCGAAAGCTATGTTTAATGAACTGCCACACCATACTAGGAGTCCACTGCACAAAGCGGTCATCGAGGGAAGTCTGCACATAAAATAGGCAACCATCTGGGGCTAAGGGAGCATGAATCGAGTTAGGCAGAGATACTAAACAATCTCCCTTGCCATACACCTGATCATCGACCAAGATATGCCCGTCCAAAATTAAGAGCAATTCTGTGCCGTGATGCTGGTGGGCAGGATACTGCACATTGGGTTGGCACTGCACTAAATAGGCGGCTTGCCTTTGGGATGGATCAAGATGCAATAGTGCCAATTCAATACCTTGAACCACTGGGTGGGGTTCCCATTCTAAATCTTGATAACGCTTCGCTTGCAAATTAGTGGATTCAGCGGCTATCTTTTGCCAAATTTTTGCCTTCAAGTTGGGCGATGGGGCGATCGCTGGTGCTGTGTAAGCTAGTGAATTGATCGTATCCAGTAATTCTTTTTGCTCAGCTGGGTCTATATATCTCTGGACAATTTCTTGCTCTGATTCCGACAATTCGCCCAAAGCAAATAGGATTTTTAATTCTGCCAGTAGTTCTTCATTCATAGTGCTTGATCTTGGGGCGAAAGTATCTGTTTTAGTTTGATAATACCCAACCTAATTCGGGTTTTGATGGTGCCAAGTGGCACATTTATTTTTAGTGCAATCTCGAGATGGGTCAAACCATCGAAGTATGCCATTTCTAGCACTTGTCTCTGCTCGGGTGGGAGCTGGGCAAGTGCCTGTTTGACTCGATCAATGCGGTCTTGGATCAATAATTCATGTTCCAGAGATGGGGTAGCGGTTGGCATTGCTTGAGCTATTTTCTGTTCTTTTTTTCCTTTTGACTGGCGGCGCAGACGGTCAAGGGCACGGCTACGGGTAAGCATGAACAACCAAGTGTCCACTTTGGCTTTTTTCGGGTCGTAAGTCTGAGCCGTGCGCCACACTTGTACAAATACGTCAGCTACTACCTCTTCGGTTTCTTCTCGAGAAAGCAAAATTCTATAGGCAAATGAAAAGAGAATTTTATGATAGCGATCATACAGTGCGGACAGAGCTGACTGGTCTTTTTGCCCGATGCGCTGTAACAGCTCGACCTCCGAGTACTGCATTAGTATGCGAATTCTTAAAACTTGACGGATTGATCTTACTGCTAAAAAAGATAGTTTGCTAACTGTCTCTAAATTTCCGCAACTTCAAAGCGCAGGGAAAACATCAGTTTTTATCTATATCATCAGCTATGGGGAGGCTCATGCAGTGGACAGCCGATTGTTCTATACTCTAATTGAAAGGGGCAAAAGTCATGAAGCAAAAAATAGTCGCCTTGGTGCTGTGCTTGTTCTTTGGCTGGTTGGGTGCCCATAAGTTCTACTTGGGGCAGACTGGATTCGGCATTCTATATGTACTATTTAGTTGGACTTTGATCCCCTGGTTGGTGGCTTTTGTGGAATTTTGGATTTTGCTGTTTATGTCTGAAGAGGCGTTTAACCGCCAATTTAATCCGCATATGAGCCGTAGGGATATTTTGTCTGGAACTTCGGCAGTTGATGTTACCCAAGCTCTGAAAGAATTGAAAAATCTCTATGATGCGGGTATCATTACTCCTGAAGAATACGAAGAAAAGCGGCGTAATCTGTTACGACAGCTATGAATGAGTATGATTCTGATCGCTGGTTTTCGCAAACGCCCCAATGGGTGTACTTTTGCTGTGTGCCTGTTATTGGCGGGTTAGGTTTGACCGCTGGGGGTGTGCGCATAAATAACCCTTGGTGGATGGTAGGGGGAGTGGCACTGGTAGGGGCTAATTTTTTGGATAATGCCTGGTTTGTGGTCTATATTGTGCAGGTGGCGATCGCTTTTTTCTTGAAGTCAGAGTATTTAGTAAGAACTTTTCCGTCCACCGCTCCTCTACCTAGAGACCCCAAGCTGGCACAGCGGGTGCTGGCATTGCGCCCCAAAATTGACATCAATACTTGTTCCAAAGATGATTTGGTGCGGGGTTTGGGTCTGCCCATTGTCTATGTGAATGATATTTTTGCTTTGCGAGCCAGCGGACATATTTTTACCCACCTTGAGGAACTGACGGAGATTGTGGGTGTGCCGCAGGAAACTGTGCAACGCATTGGCTCTGCAATTACTTTTAGTTACAATCCCAAGCAAGAGAGTTATGTGTCTTGGCGCAGGGCAAATAGCTTTTCGGTGGAAGAACTAATGGCTGTGGGATTAACGGAACAGGTGGCGCGGGCGATCGCTGAAGGTAGGGCTAAATCTGGTCAGTATCGTTCTATTGCTGACATCTCACAGCGCACAGGGTTACCCATTGAGGCATTCAGGGCGTTGATCTAGAGATGCGCGATCGCCTGTTTACCGATTTTGATGGACCGTTGATGGATGTGTCGGAGCGTTATTATCAGGTCTACCTCTATTGCCTAGACAAAATCAAACGCAGTTATCAAACCGTAGTTCCCCTAAATAAGGCTGAGTTTTGGGCGTTGAAGCGTGCCTATGTCTCGGAGCGAGACATTGCCTTTCGCACTGGCTTAACTGAAAGAGGACAGCCTGAGGCATTTGCAGAGTTGCGCTCTAAGGTGATCCACACCCAGCCGTTCTTCCCGTTTGATCGTCTGCACGATTGGGCTATTCCTGCTCTAACAAGAGCGAGAGCGGCAGGGATCGAGCTGGGGATTATGACCATGCGTCGCCAGAGCGAGTTGATCCCTGTGTTAGAGAAGTATGCTTTACGGCGGTTTTTCCCTGAACACCTCTGTTTTTGTCTGCGGGATGACTATGTGAAGACCTACGACACGCAGGACAAGCCAAAACTGATGCTACAGGCGATCGCCCGTTTGCCCATGCCAGAGCGACAGTGGATTGTGGGCGATACTGAGGCGGATATTATTGCGGGTAAAAGATTTAATCTGACCACTATTGCCGTGCTGTCTGGCATTCGTGATCGCACTCGTTTGGCTCTACATCAACCCGACCTGATCTTGCCAGACTTGATGAGCGCTGTGGAGCATATCCTCAGCAGTTAGCAAGGCAATCCACATTGCGTAGTTTCAGGTTGGGGGCGGTGCGCTTTAATAAGCCAGTGAGTACCTTGCCTGGTCCTACTTCCCACACCTCCTCAAAGCCAGCATTTTGCAAATACAGCCCGATCTCCCGCCAGCGCACAGGAGCAGTGATCTGGGTGAGCATACGGTCTTTGATCGCTTGCGCTGTAGTTAAGGGAGTGCTGGGATCGCTATTGAGCAGAACAGGAACTTGGGGATCGTGAAACTGGGTCGTAGAGATTACCTCTGCTAGTTTTGCCTGCGCCTCAGCCATCATGGGAGAATGAAACGCACCACTGACGGGCAGGGGGACGGCTCGCTTTGCTCCCAAATTTGCTACTACATAGTCCACAGCGATCGCCGTGCCAGAAATTACCACCTGTTCAGGGCTGTTGTCATTGGCAATCACCACTTCGGGCTGAGCCGCTACCAGATCGTGGAGTTTTTGACGATCAAAGCCGATGAGGGCGATCATCTTGCCCCCTGTGCTTTGCGCCATCAACAGCGACCGCTCCTTGACCAATCGCAAGCCATCGGCAAAGGTGAGTACTCCCACCGCATAGAGGGCTGAGTATTCCCCCAGACTGTGCCCCGCTACCAGATCGGGTTGCTGGTTTTGCAAGTGGAGCATATCGGTCAAAATGGCAGAGATGGTGTAGAGGCAAGGCTGAGTGTATTGGGTTTGTGCCAAGGTGGCGGGATCGGCTTGGCACATCTGCCAGACAGACCATCCCAAGATATTTTCCGCTTCCGCGAATTTAGCAGAACCCACCTCCTGCAAGTCTAGCCCCATGCCCGAACTCTGAGAACCCTGCCCCGGAAACACCCATGCGATCGCCATAGTCCTAGTATCCTCTGCTGGGTGGAACAGGAATTAGGCGCGGCGCTGGTACAGCAGGCGGTATGCTGGTCGTTGCACTTGGCTCAATGGTTATATACCAAGTTCGCTCCCTGCTCTCCCGCAACAAGCCTGGTACATAGCGGGTGAGATTTTGCACCAAGTCATTCTCAAAAGTTTCGATGGCGGCTGAGAGGTTGCGCTCCTGTCTCTTGAGGATTTGCAGTTTTTGGTATTGCTGATTCCATTGGGTTTGGGTATGCACTGACCAACTGTAGCTGATGAGGGCGGCGGTGGTCAGCAGAGCGGCAGTGCCTAAGGAGATTTTTTGCAAAACAGTTAAGCCCTTGAGCCACATCGGCTCGGGCAGTTCTCGAGGAAGCGAGACCGCTTTTGCAGGTGATGTTGCTTGCAGTTCACTGACCGCCATTGCCAAATTGCCATACCTTAGAAGTGCAATTTATTGTATCAGCTTGCGGTTAATTTATTTCCTGATCTAAGTGCGATCGCTCTGAATACAGCTAATAAAGAACAGACTAGGGAAGCTCCCTCTAATCTAAACTTCGGTAAATTTGAGAGTTGCCACTGAGAAATGACCGCCTGTTCGCATAAACACTAGAAACTCCATCTCCAAAAGAGTTTAGCAACATTCTTTGTCGTTATTAGTAAAGTGAAACTATGGAAAATTCCATTTTGAGGGTTCAGCAACTTTCCATCTGATTGCTATAGGGGGCGATCGCTAGCTCTAAATTGCGAATGCAAATTAGAGTTCCAAGACAACCTCACCCCCGATTACATTTATCTTTGGACTAGCTAACTGGCAGTCACCAAAGGGTTTTGCACCTGAGCCAGAGATTTCTCGAGAATTTCTCCTTCAATTACTTCATTTTCCAGCAGTTGATTGGCGATCGCCTCTAGCAAGTCCCGATTTGCCTCCAAAATCTTCCTTGCCTGTTGGTGCGCCGATTCCACTATCTGGCTAATCTCTCGGTCGATCATCTCCGCCGTATGCGGGCTGACATTACGCCCCATGCCCATACCATTGCCGAGGAAGTCATTGCGCCGTTGCTGATAGGCAAGAGGACCAAGGGTTTGGCTCATGCCATAGCTAGTAACCATTTGCTCTGCCAGCTCAGTAGCGCGTTGCAGGTCATTGGCGGCTCCTGTCGTAATACTGCCAAACACAATTTCCTCCGCCGATCTGCCCCCCAACAGGGTAGCAATCTGGGCTTGCAATTCTTCCTTGCTGGAGAGGAACTTATCCTCTGTGGGCATTTGCAGAGTGTAGCCCAGCGCCGCCATGCCCCGAGGCACGATGGAAATTTTCTCTACTTTGCTACTGCCTGGCATCAACGAACCCACGATCGCATGCCCCACCTCATGGTAAGCCACAATTTTCTTTTCCTTATCGCTGAGGACACGGCTCTTCTTCTCTAGACCAGCCACTACCCGCTCGATCGCCTCGTTGAGATCAGCCATAGTTACCGCATCCCGTCCCGCCCGTGCGGCAAGGAGGGCGGCTTCATTCACCAAGTTAGCCAAGTCAGCCCCTGCAAAACCAGAGGTGCGCCCTGCAATCACCTTGAGGTCGACGCTGGGATCGAGCACCACTTTGCGGGCATGGATTTTGAGAATGGCTTCCCGCCCAATTTTGTCAGGGCGATCCACCAATACTTGACGGTCAAAGCGCCCAGGGCGCAGCAGAGCAGGGTCGAGGGTCTCAGGACGGTTGGTAGCGGCAAGCACAATTACCGTCGTGCCATCGGCACTAAAGCCATCCATCTCTGTCAGCAATTGGTTCAGGGTTTGCTCCCGCTCATCATTACCGCCGTAGAAACCTCCTGAAGTACGGGACTTACCGATGGCATCCAACTCGTCAATGAAAATAATGCAGGGGGACTGTTTCTTTGCCTGTTCAAACAAATCACGCACCCGCGCCGAACCGACACCTACAAACAGCTCAATGAATTCACTGCCCGAGATGCTAAAAAATGGCACGCCCGCTTCCCCTGCCACCGCCTTGGCGAGTAGAGTTTTCCCTGTACCAGGAGGACCCACCAACAGCACGCCTTTGGGGATTTTAGCGCCTAGCTTGGTATATTTTTCGGGGGTTTTGAGGAATTCCACAATTTCTTGCAGTTCCTGCTTCGCTTCATCTACCCCAGCCACATCGGCAAATAGGATTTTGGGGGCAGAACCTTCTACATAAACCTTGGCTTTGCTCTTGCCAATTTGCAGCCCCCCAGCACCGCCAGAATTACGGGCAAACAGTTGAAAAATGCCAACAAAAATCAGGGGGGGCAACACCCAGCCCAAGAGTGTGCCAAACCAGTTATTTTTAGGGACGGGAGCGGCGGCAAACTCCACATGGTTTTGCTCCAAGCGCTGGGGCAGACTGAGGTCAAAAATCGGTGTGGTAGCCAACACTTCTCCGGGCTGATCGGTAGTAGGGGACTTTAACTGATAGGTGATTTGATCTTGGGCAATATACACTCTCGCCACCTTGCCCGCCTCTACTTGATTGACAAAGAAACTGTATGGTACACGGGCAATGGGTGGGGCAAACAAATTGGGGAAGAAGAGGTTAATCATCAGCAAGCCCGCGCCAACCAGCAACAGAATGTTGCCAATCAGGCGCGCTCTACTTCTGCGGGGGTCTTCATTTTTAACAGCCATGTTCTTAAATCTTCCTGTTTAAGGGTTATATGGCAATTATAGATTTCGCCCATGAAGCGGTTAAGTGCTGTTTACCGCCTCTACCAAGAGAATTATGCACTAATTGCCATTCTCCGAAAACTCTCGGATTTTTCTAGTAATTCTGCATAAGTGCCGCTGTGAATGACTCGCCCTTGACTGAATTCAAAGATGCGATCGCACTTTTCCACCGTAGTCAAACGGTGGGCAATGAGAATGATGGTCAGGTCTTGGCTGAGGCTGTTGATGGCAGACATCAACTCCCGTTCTGTGGTGTTATCTAGGGCACTGGTGGCTTCATCAAAAATGATTACCTTTGCCTCTCGGTACAAAGCCCTAGCAATGCCAATCCGCTGTCTTTGTCCCCCCGACAGGCGAATGCCCCTCTCGCCTACGGTGGTGTGGTAACCTTGGGGCAAGCTCTCAATGAAATCGGCGATCTGTGCCAACTGTGCCGCCTTCGTGAGTTGTTCCCAGTCAATCTCGGATTCAGGCACACCAAAAGCAATGTTGCCTGCCACAGTGGTATCGGCAATAAAAATACTCTGTGGCACATGGGCTACCCCCAACTGCCACGCCCTTAATCTCTCCCCCACGAGGGGCAGATCATCCACCAATATTTCTCCTTTTTCTGGTTGTAGTAAACCCAAAATTAGGTCAGCGGTGGTACTTTTGCCGCTTCCTGTGGTGCCCACAAAACCCACGCGCGACCTAGCGGGAATAGTCAGACATAGGTCTTGGAGTACCCAACTACTTTCTTCCCTGTAGCGAAACCAGACATGATCAATAGTTAGCGAGTGGTGTAGTGGTAGAACCTGACTAGGCACAAACTCCTGAAGCGGATCATAGGAGCGCTCTAGGGCTTGGAGAACGGTGCGAGTCTGTTCCCGATAGCCTTGGATCGTGGCAATACTGGCAAAGGATTGCTGGAGGGCGGGAAGCAGACGGTTGGCTGAAAGGGCAAGACTGCCAAGGATAGGTACTGAACGGCTGAAGTCTCCGCCACGCCCAATAGATAAAGCCAAAAGAGCAATGCAGGTCATGGCTAGCATTTCAATCAGGTAGCGGGGGGTTAGGAAAATAGTGTTATTGTCTGCATTACCTCTGTTAAAAACCCAGAAAGACTGTTGATAGGAGTGGGTGAAAAAGTTGGCTTTGGCACTTAAAATTACATCTTTGATATTGCCTAAACTTTCATAGGTAACCTTGCTGAGATTAGTTTGGCTTTGAGAAATTAAAATGCTATTTTGTGCTAGTCTATGTTTGCGCCAGTTGTAAATTAGGACATAGGCAACTACCAGTATGGCGCTCATGGCAATGGCTACTTTGCCATCAATAAAAAGGATGCCCAAAAATAGAGCGATCGCCACAAAAGAGTTAGTAATAATTTGCAGTCCAGGCATAAACATATTACTGGACATAGCATTAGCAAAACCCATTATCGAACCTAGCTCGCTAGAGTGATGTTGGGTGTAAAAAATATAAGGTTGCAGTAGCAGTTGATGGTAGAGCTTGCTACTTAGATCAAAGGATAGGCGGGCGGCTAACTGATTTTGTATATGAATGCTAAAAATCCGCAGAACATTGGTGGTAATGGTGATGCCAATAAATCCAGCTACTATGGCAATTAGCAATTCTTGAGGTGTGGTGATGTTGAGATGGCTGAGCAGGGGCTTAATGAGTTCATTGTTTAAGAGGCGACTAGAGTTTTCTAAAACCGCTAGGAAGGGAATAATTGAAGCTACGCCCAATACTTCACTACAGGAAACTAAAATCATTAGTATCAGTAATAAAATTAGTTGCCCTTTGCGTTTACCGCTCAAATGCTTGCTGATCGCTCTAAGTTCTTGCAGTAAGGTAGTAGAGGTCATAATTTTCCCAATTACAAAACCTTGTGGGTGTGAGAGTGTTGTTTGATGTTGTCTTCGTCTCTGATTACCCGTTTGGCGTTGAGGATGCGCTTCTTGTCTAGAGAGAAATTAAACTTATCAAAGATAGTGCCTAAAGGAATGTATTCCTGTGCCTGAGGGTGAGCTTTGTAGGTGCGGGCTGAGGCGATCGCCCTCTCCTTGAATTCACTGCACAATTGGGCTTGATAGGCAGGCAGACTAGGGGGAATGATGCTTTCGTCGCCCTCTGGCAAAACATCCCCCAGCCTGAATGCCCCCGCCACCTCATAGGAAGTGGGAATGCCTTTGAGCAAAGTTTCCAAGGCGGCGGAAGGAATTGGCTCAATTAGTTTGATGGGGAGCACCTCTCCTTCTGCTTTGTAGAAGCAATGGGCAATGCCGAGTACAAGGTAGCTATCGGGGGTGAGATCGTTAGGAATGCTCATTGCAGGATTTGTTTTAGGGCAGAACGAATGTCGGGGTAGGTGAACTGGAAGCCATTGGTTTGCGCCTTGAGGGGCAGTACCCTTTGCCCTTCCAGAATAATGCTAGCGGCTTCGCCAAACAACAGTTGTAGGGCGATCGCTGGTACGGGGAGAAAAGCAGGACAGGAGAGCACCTCCGCCAACGCCTTAGTAAACTCGGCATTGGTAACTGGCTCGGGGGCTGTGCCATTGACCGCGCCTTGCAATTCTGGTTTGGCGATCGCAAATAGAATCAAATTCACTAGATCGTCCCGATGCACCCACGAAAACCACTGCTTCCCTGAGCCGATGACCCCCCCAGCCCCCGCCCGAAAGATGGGGAGAATTCTCGCCAGTGCCCCGCCATAGCCCAGCACTACGCCAATCCGCAGTTTCACTAGCCTGATCCCCAAATTGGCGATCGCCTCCGCTTCCTTTTCCCACGCTTCGCACACCTCCGCCAAAAAGCCACTGCCAGCAAAGCTATATTCATCAAAGGTTTTCTGCAAGTCAGTGCCATAGTAGCCGATCGCCGAGGCATTGACCACCACAGCGGGGCGAGGGGAGGTGTGGTTGAGTGCTTCCGCCAACTTCCTTGTGGTCAGCACGCGACTGTCACGGATGTCCTGCTTTACCTGCGCTGTCCACCTACGCCCTGCAATGCTTGATCCCGCTAGGTTCACCACCGCCCTACAATCCGCCAGCATTTCACTCCAGTTGTCATAGCCAGCGATTTGCACCTGTGGGAAAAACACCTTAGGAAATTTACGACAGGCGCTGTCGGGATGGCGGGAGATTAGGAGCACCTGTTCCCCTTGTGCCGCCAACTGCTCCACTAGCCGTGTGCCAATAAATCCAGTGCCGCCAATTACTGCGATCGCCATGTCCTAGCCCCTAACTCATCGCCTTGTGGCAAGCGGGGCGCTCCCCTAGTTTTTGCACATAGCCTGATACATGGGCATAGGGAGCTAAATCAGTCTTGACCATCTGCACCGCAAAACTGAGCACTGATCCCACCGCTACGTCAGCAACGCTAAACTCTGCCCCCATGAGGTAATCCCGATCCCCCAGCACCTGTTCTAAGCCCGCCAATAATCTCGGGGTTTCCCGCTCACGGCTTGCCTCCAAAAACAGCCCATTGCTGAAGGTGGAGTTGGCAAACAGCACCCATTGGGTTAATTTAGCTTTTTCTGCAAGATTATTGGGCAAACTACCCGTTTTCTCCGCCAGATAGAGCAAAATCGCCCCTGACTCCCACAGCACAAAGTCGCCGTCCACAATGGCAGGCACTTTACCCATGGGATTAATTTTCAGAAAATCTGCTTGCAGGTGTGCTCCACTCTGCATATCCAAGAGGACAAATTCATAGGGCAGATTGATCTCCTCCAAGTACCAGCGCACAATGTTTGCCCGACTGCGTTTGCCACCGTATAGTTTCAGCATAGAGGTTATTCCAAAAGGTATTTTAAGTGGGCATTGGGAGCCAAAGTGATGCGATCGCCATGGGAGAGTTCCCAAGAAGACACCTTCTCCTTGTCATTGATAATCAACCCATTGACACTGGCTTTACCTGAAAGATCGCCGTCGATGATGCGATAGGTGTGTCCCCCCGATTCCGTAGGCACGCGCAACATCACTGCATGGTGACGCGACACATAGCGCGAAAAAATTTGAATATCATTGTGTTCATCGCGCCCCAAGGTGTATTTCAGTCCATCGAGAACGATGCGACGCACCCCTTTGGTGTCATCGACAACTAGAATGTGGTTAGCCGTCTTGTCGCTCATTGAGTTATGATACAACTTCCATAGGCGGTGTATAGCAACACCCTTTATATCCTATTACTGTATCGTTTTTTTGGTTAAATTCTTCTACAGGTATGGACATCACCGACATCAAGCGCCACCTCTGGCAAATCCACGATCGCCTGAGCAAAGCTCAGGACTATCTTTGACCTGCCCAGTCTCCATGCCAAAATCCATGACCTAGAGCAGACCTCAGCCCAACCCGACCTGTGGCAAGACAGCCAGCAAGCGCAAAAAATTCTCCAAGAACTAGATGCCAGCAAATCCCTAGTGGCTAACTTCCAGAACTGGCAAAAGACATGGGAAAACCTGCAAGCGATCGCCGAATTGCTGGAATTGGCAGCTGACCCTGCCCTGCAAGCAGAAGCAGTTACCTACATCAACCAGCTCACCCAAGCCTTAGACCGCTGGGAACTAGAGCAATTGCTGGGGGGTGAATACGATCAGAAGTCCGCCATCCTCACCATAAATGCAGGGGCGGGCGGCACTGATGCCCAAGATTGGGCGGAGATGCTGCTGCGCATGTACACCCGCTTCTGTGAATCCAAGGGCTATCGGGTGGAATTAGCGGACATCTCCGAAGGGGAAGAAGCAGGCATCAAGTCTGCATCGTTGGTGGTACACGGTCGCTATGCCTACGGCTATCTGATTGCCGAAAAAGGCACTCATCGTTTGGTACGCATTTCCCCGTTCAACGCCAACGACAAACGACAGACCAGTTTTGCGGGGGTAGATGTCATGCCCCTGCTCGAGGAGGACATCCAACTGGAACTTGACCCCAAAGATTTAGAAATCATCACCAGTCGGGCGGGGGGTAAAGGTGGACAAAATGTGAATAAAGTGGAAACAGCGGTGCGGATTACCCATTTGCCCACAGGAATTAGTGTGCGCTGTTCGCAGGAGCGATCGCAACTGCAAAATAAAGAAAAAGCCATGCAAATCCTCAAAGCCAAGCTACTGGTGATCGCCGAAGAGCAACACGCCCAAAAAATCTCGGATATTCGTGGCGATATTGTGGAGGCGGCATGGGGCAACCAGATCAGGAACTATGTATTTCACCCATACCAACTGGTCAAAGACCTGCGCACTGGCACGGAGACCACCAACATTCAGGATGTGATGAACGGCAAGCTCGACCCGTTTATTGAGTCCTATTTACGGCAACAAAACCCAATCAACTAGCGTCATTTAAGCACCATTAAATAATGTAGATACAGCGATCGCTCCATGAACAGTCTGCTACTATTACTCCTTGCCCTGACCACCACTCCTGAGCCTTCAGCGCCAGTCCCAGCAGTGATCAGCCAAGCCAATACATCCATAGGTTCTAGTTTTACTGAAGAACAACTGGATCGCTATGTTGCCGCCGTCAGTGCGATCGAGAAACGCAGAGGAGATATTTTGCGCCGGGCAAAGAATACCGATTATTGGACGGCTACTGTGCAATTAGCCAATAGTAGCAACCGTGACATCTGTAGCTTGCCCAGCCATCAACAGCCAGATGAGATTCGCAACCTCTGCCGTGAACTCTTGGAATTTTCGGAACAGGAAATCCGCCGCCATGGTTTCACTAATCGGGAGTTCAATCAAATTACCCTTGCCCAGCAACAGGATCGGAAACTGCAAGCCCGCATCCAACAGCGCTTAATACGGCGCATGATTCCCTGACTATTCCGAAAATACTACGCTTACCTTTTCTAAGAATTGAGTGATGCCAAAAAAACTGCCTCCATAGGTGAGTAAGGGTTGCTCATAGCCAGTTACATTCAAGAAATACTGCTTGAAGGGCAAAAGTACGCCCGCATAGGGAGTTAGCTTGTGAGCTTTTTCACCCAGAGCAATATCCAGACCCATCTCCCGAATAGCTGTTTCTAGGGCAAAGGTTTTGCTAATCCCATCGCCAATTACTTGAAACAGCGGATAGACTCGCTCTGTTTGCTCCTCTGACTGATCTACATAGGCATAGCCCGTATTGATTGCTCCCCCAAGGCATAGAGAAAAAGGTAGTTGATGGTCGCTATTTAGAGATTCACTCATTTCTTTCAGGGCTTGTAGGGTCTGAAAAGCGGCTAGAATCTCAGTAATTGCCACCTGTTGAATTTCCGCATCGGCTTCATGAATCCACAGACAGAGCAGAGACTCACCCACATACTGATCCACTAAACTACCGTGAGCGGTCATAATCTCAGTGGCTTGACGAAACCACTTGCTGACCAACTCGGACAGTTTTTTTTCCTCCATTTGCTGACTGATGAGGCTGTAATTGCGGATACCCACCACCAAAGAAGTGATCAGGCGGCGTTTTTGCAGACGCAGTTCGGTGCTTTCGTCTTGAAATCGAGGATTGGGGGTGTCAGCGGCATGAAACTCGAGGATGGTCTCGCCGATGCTGATGTAATCTCCACTTTTGAGCAGACAGGGCAAGGTGATGCGCTTGCCATTGACATAGGTGCCATTGCGACTGCCGAGGTCGAGGATGTAGTATTTCCAGCCAGCAATTCGCTGGATCATGGCATGGTTGCGCGAGGTACAGTGATCAGGCAGGGGAATGGTGTTCTCTCTGCCCCTACCGATCGCCCAGCTATCACAATCTACTAGAGGGAAGCGACTGCTTCCACGAGGACTTTGTAATACTAGATAGGCTGGAGCGGTATTGGTCATTCGCGATTTCCCGCTAGTGTTAGGAAAATAAATTACTGCTGACGGTTACAGATTTATATTTATACTTTAGCTGGATCGAGGCGTTTCTGCTATAGCTAGTTGCCAATCGCTCGCACAGATGTGAAGTAGAACAATAAATCCACTAGAATCGTTCCCACGATTGCCCCAGCCAACGCCCAACGGGCAGGGTCGACTCTTGTCATAGATTTTAGGGCGATCGCCACTAAGATGCCAGCCAAACAAACAGCAGTAAATCCACCCCAACTGGTGCCAACTAGCTCCAGTGCCGTTTGCAACAGCGGGCGCACCAACTCAGGATCAGCTTCATTGCGCATCAATTCCCGCCAGTGCGGAATCAGACCGTTTACATAAAAGTAGCCATCTGTCAATGCCGTGCCAGTCAGGGAACCAATGTAGAAGTAAGCACCCACTCTATATCTGGATTTTGCCCAGCCCCACAGCGCCCAAGGGAGAGCCATCGCCTCCAGCGGCAGATGCCACGCAGGCTCAAAACGACACCAACCCCAGTAAATCGCGCCACAGAGCCATGTCAAGGCAAAACCCCAAAGATAACCGCTATCATAGTGTCGGCTCAAACCTAGCAAACCTACAGTTATGAGCAGGCACAAGCTGGGAGCAAACCTCACCAATGGAGCCTCGATGAATACGGGAACACTGACCAGAAAAACAGCCCATAATAGAGAATACCAACACTGCCGTTGGCAATGCCCTAGCGGATCAGGTATAGAATGGGTAGGGAAAAATGACGGCGCTAGCAAAGTTTGTTAAAAGAAGTTATTAATACTTAATCATGTTAGCTTATGAGTGCGGAAATTTGGGAATTGGATTTTTACTCCCGTCCTGTGCTGGATGAGAATGGCAAGAAGAAGTGGGAACTATTAGTTTGCGATCGCCACCGCACCAAAGAATTCAGTAAATTCTGCCCGCCGCAGATGGTGAATTCAGAATGGATCGCCAAGCAACTGCAAGAGTTGGTAGCCAGTTGGGGGACAGTACCACAAAAGATCAGGTTTTATCGTCCTGCCATGCACAATATGCTGAATCGGGGTTGTAAGCTGGCAGACCTCACGCCATTGCCATCCCGCCGCCTGTATGCCCTGCCGCAGTGGTTGGCAGAGCGCATGACTTGTGTTTATGCCCAGATGGATAACTTTCAATCCCCTGACCCTGACCCTTTACCGCTTGGTTTAGCGCCTGCGATTAGTGAAGCTGTCAAGCCCTTACCCGATGCTTTGCGGGGTGATCGCTGGACTTTTGCCATGCTCCCCGTATCTGAGTTACAACAAGCGGAGTCGTGGGAGATGGATTTTGGCGAGCTATTTCCCCTGCCCCAACTAGATCAGGGGTTGAGCATTCCAGGGTTAATTATTTTTTCTAGTCGTGCTAACCCTCTGGCTGGCTGGATGTCTGGCGTTGATCCTGTCAGTATTGCTTGTGTTAAGGATCAGTTAGTTCTCTCAGCCAATGCAGAAGCTCAGTGGTCTTTGTCCAAAATTAAGGACATGGCAAGTGCCCAGCAATTTGAACAAGCCAAACAAGCAGTTTTGGGGATTCACTTCCTCGCGATTCAGAGCCACCCTGAAGTGGAGAATTTTGCAGGTTTTTGGCTTCTTAAACATCGGTAATCAGAAACCGCTCCCCTGTGATGGTTTACACCTGTTTTCTTGAATAATAATTACGGTTGTACAGCCTATTTAGCGGTTAGCAACTGAAGCCCCTACAGGCAGTCAAGTCTGCCGACTTTGATATGCACCCCTTGATGATTAAACAAGCTGTAACTATAGCAGTGGCTGGACTTTTGGAGGCAAAGTAAAACCTCGCCCAGTGAAAGTCCAGATTTTTTCAATCAAGCCAATAACTTATAGCCAAGTGTCCCGGGGCGGGAACTTTGACTGCACAGATCAGGTTGCCAGAGAAGGCTATAAACTTTTATGGAGTTGTGCCATTTTTAATTTGTGGCATCTAAAATAGGGGGAACATTTACCTCAGAAAACTACAGTTTATGCCCCACAAAGCCCCCCCCTACGAAGATCATGCCTATCAACTGGCACTGACGGCGGCGCATTCTGCTGACGATCGCCAAGGTGCTGATATTGTCATTTTGTCTTTGGGGGAGGTGACGGTGCTGGCGGATTATTTTGTGATTGTTACAGGTTTTTCTAAGGCTCAGGTCAGGGCGATCGCCAAGCACATCGAGGAAAAAGTTCTGGAAAAGTTTGACCGTCAGCCCCTACGCACCTCTGGAGAGCTAGAGGCTAGCTGGCTGGTTCAGGACTTTGGCGAGGTTATCGTACACATTATGCAGGCGAAAGAACGAGAATTTTATGCCCTAGAGTCTTTCTGGGGGCACGCACCAAAGTTTATGCTTACTAAGTCCGCATAAATTTTTGACTCACTCAAGTATGAAAGTTGGCGATCGCATTAAGGTAATTGCAGAAATTACGGTATATCATCATCCTGCCCAAAAGGGGCAACCATTTAGCATTCAGGGTATGGAAGGACAAATAGTAGAGGTGATATCGGACTGGCACGGCAGACCGATCAGTCCTAACTTTCCCTGCAAGGTGGACTTTGGCAATCGTTTTTTTGCTCACTTAGCTGAACATGAAATGGAAGTAATCTGAGCTAATGCAAAAATTAGGTGAAAGTGGTAAGTAATTCATCACTTTAGCAGGAAAATTTGCTCTTAGAAAATGGCAGTAATGCGACTGGGTTTAGAAAAAAGGGTGCTCCCAAGTTTGTGCCATCTAACTTTCTGGGTTTTACTCTGATTTAAGCTTGCTATAGCTAATGGGAATAAGATACGGTCTATTTGTTGATTAAAGGATGCAATAAACCTTGACTATCCTATTGGCTCAACATGATTAGCTAAGGTCAAGTGGGATGAACTGTATCCCATAACCACTCAACAGACTGTATTCAAGTTCCTGTGCAACTTGGTTATTGGCTAAAGCAACAGGGGAGCCACATCCACCAGCTAAATTTGTGCGTAGCATAATTAAACACACACTCATAGGATCATGGCAAAGTTCAAGTCATATCTGTATGTTTTTCTATTAACAGTGATCATTCTGGGTATCGCCTTTCGTTTCTTTCACCTAGACTACAAGCTCTATTGGCATGATGAAGTTTATACTACCTTGCGCTCGGCGGGTTATTTAAGTTTAGCAGTAGGCAAGGAAATTTTTAGCAATCGCCTATTTTCGGCTCAGGAATTACTGCAATATCAAACTATCAAACCCCAAAGTAGCGCATGGGATACGATTATTTCCGTCGCTACAGAAGACCCGCAACATCCACCGCTATATTTCTTAGTTAATCGCCTCTGGATGCAGATATTTGGCAGTAGCATTTGGGCAATGCGTTTATTACCTGCATTGATTAGCTTAGTTGGCTTGCCGTTGATGTATTTATTGGCGCAAAGTTTGTTTAATTGCTCACTCTGTGCATGGCTGGCTACAGCATTTTTAGCAATTTCGCCGTTTGATATTCTCTTTTCGCAAATTGCCAGACAGTATAGCTTATTAACTGTTTGTACCATAGCTAGTTGTCTATTTGTAATTAGGGCAATGTCCCAAAGGGGGTATGGCTGGTGGTTAGTTTATGCCTTATCTCTAGCAATTGGTTTATATACCCATCCCTTCTTTGCTTTTACCATAATTGCCCATGGGATATATTTACTGATTTTGTGCTTTGGGGATCATGCAAAACGCTATTTCTTCTACTATCTGGGAGCAAACTTAATCGCCATTGTTTTATATGCCCCTTGGCTGTGGGTGCTGATCAATAATTTGGGTCGTGCTTTGGCTACTACTAATTGGACAGCTGGGGTGAGTGATTGGCTGTTTGTACCGCGCCTGTGGGTGCTGAGTTTTACCTCCTTATTTTTAGATTTAGATGTGGGTTTTGATAACCCTCTAACTTATGTATTGCGCTTACCTTTTTTAATCGCCCTGTGGTGGGGACTGCGTTCTTTGTGCCGTAATACTGAGCAAAAAACATGGCTATTTGTGGTTACTAATTTTGCTGTGCCATTCCTGATGCTGGTAATTCCTGACATTCTTTTGGGTGGGCGGCGCAGTTCTGTTACCCGCTATTTGCTCTCCTGTTTCCCCGCTATTCAATTAGCTGTTGCCTATCTATTTAGCCAAGTATTGCGCAATTACCAAATTTGGTCAAAGGTGGCACTGGTAATGTTTTTTAGTGCTAGTATTGCCTCCTGTACCGTCAGCGCATTTTCTAATACTTGGTGGAGCAATGTGCCTAGCTATTTTAATGCTGAGGTAGCAAGTATTATCAAGGCTGTTCCTAATTCTATGCTGATTAGTGATGCAGGGAATGACGGCACTAATTTGGGTGATTTACTATCCCTAGCGCACCTACTGCCTGCTAATTATTCTATCTATCTCAGTGGCACTTCTCCTGAAATAAATAATTATCAAATTATCAACCAACCTGCGATCGCTAGTAGTGCTAGTAAGTTTGTCTTTCGCCCCTCGGGACAATTGCGCAGATATTTCCAAATGCTAAATCGAGAATTGGTCTATGTGGCTGGGGGTGGGGATTTGTGGCAAGTGCCAAACTAGAATTGCTGATCTAATACCTGCCATACTGCCTGTAATAAATTATCCAAACCTTGCCTAGCTGTAGCAGAAATTAAGTATGGCTGAACAGGGAATTGGTCAACTAAGGGGGCGATCGCTCCCTCTGGCAGGGCATCAATTTTATTTAATGCGACAATCTGCGGTTTTTCGGGTAGTCCATGACCATACTCCCTCAATTCCGTTTGAATGATGTGATAATTGCCTACGGGATCATCCGCGATCGCATCGATGAGATGAATTAAAACCCTTGTGCGTTCAATGTGGCGCAAAAAGTCATGCCCCAGCCCCACCCCTTGGGAAGCGCCCGCAATCAACCCAGGGATGTCCGCAAATACCACGCCATCGCCACTGGGTTTGGCAACTACCCCCAGATTGGGAACGAGGGTGGTAAACGGATAGTCAGCAATTTTGGGACGGGCTGAGGACAGAACAGAGATGAGCGTGGATTTCCCCGCATTGGGCAAGCCAATGATCCCCACCTCGGCAATCAGTTTCAATTCCAACCGCAAATTCACTGTTTCCCCAAGCAGACCGGGTAGGGCAAAATCAGGGGCGCGTTTGCTATTGCTGAGAAAGTGTTTGTTCCCCAAACCGCCTTTGCCACCCTTTGCCACCACTAGGCGATCGCCGTGTTCAGTCAAGTCCCCCAAGACCACCTCCCGATCCGCATCAATGACCACTGTGCCGCAGGGTACTTTGATAATGCGATCGCTCCCCCGTGCCCCCGTCATATTTTTAGGACCACCCCGCTGACCATCCCCCGCCTTAAAAATCCGCTCATACTGAAAGTCCAGCAGGGTTTGCAAATCGGTGGTGGCTTCCAGAATTACACAACCTCCATCCCCGCCATTGCCGCCAGAGGGTCCTCCCGCTGGTACATACTTCTCCCGCCGAAAGGCGACGATGCCATCGCCTCCCTTGCCTCCCTGCACCTGAACTTTGGCAATGTCAATAAATTGCATATTTCCCCCATTAGTCAAGGCTTTGACAGTCGCCACTCCAGCGAAAAGCTACTAAATCCCGCTCTATTAAGTTGAGCAAAGCATCTACATCATTGACTAGACTGCATTCCTTAGGAAAGTCCACATGGGGATAGCCAATTTGGACTTGAGAAAGCGCAAACTGGTAGCACTCAGGCAAGACCTCGCCGAGAAACCGTTTGAGACTGGGGGACTGCTGGAGTAACATCTTAATCTGGCGTAGTTGTTCTTGGAGCGTTAGCTCCCACCCGCGAAAATCGTAGCGACTATCTACATATTTACGCTTGAGTGGGTGTTCCAGCAATACCCCTAGACGGCTCTGCAGATCCCGTCGCTCTCTACCTGCCAAAGCCGCAATCTCCTCAATTAAATTTTCAACATCTATCTGCGCAAAATCTCGCTCCTTTAGCCTTCTGATGGTCTCTGCGCACCACAGATGGAAATCGGTTTTATACAGGGAAATGGTCATAGGCTAATTTTAATCCCTCTCCTGAGTTTTCTCGTCTAGCAAATTAAAAACTCCCCTCGCCCATTTGGGGAGAGGGCAACTCTCCACTGATTTAGGAAGAAGTCCAGTGGTAAGGGGAATTCAGATGACTGGATAGTCAAGTCAAGTTCATTACCCCTTTGCGGAAAGGGCAACTATTCTTTCTGTTTCAGCACCTACAAGTCAAGCTAAATATATTAACCTGAGTTCGGCATAAGGAATTGGTCAAAAAAAGGAGAAACCCAGAAATGTTGAAAGTCGACATAAAACTTTACACATCAATACACCAGAGCCTCTGGCA
>Ga0272446_1002627_pt1 | contig 24105 bp, 11 predicted proteins | sample YNPCB0061_FD_194587 | JGI IMG/M metagenome (GOLD analysis project Ga0272446, IMG submission 194587) | Hot spring microbial mat communities from Yellowstone National Park, WY, United States - YNP-CB-006-1 | ecosystem: Environmental > Aquatic > Thermal springs > Hot (42-90C) > Sediment | place... | reverse complement strand
GGTGTGACGGCCTGCCCCACTACGGTTTTGAAGGCTTCAGGTGGCGGACTGGGTGGTATGGCGGCCGGACTTTCAACCGTTCTTGCCAGGTCTGGTGGTGGCAGGGCCGTGCCAACAACCGTCGGCGCCGATGCGAGTGGGTCAGGGAGCTTTTCGCCACAGTTGCGGCAAAACTTCATCCCCGGCGCCGCTTCGGTTTGACATTCGGGACAAACAATTTTCATGGCTCAATTCAGGGCTCGACTCATGGCTCGACTGGGACGGGTGTCCGTCCAGGACGAGGCACAGAAGATGGTGACTCCCATGCTAGTTCCCTTGGCGATGAGGGTAAATCGGAATTCCGTCCGGCGGGCATATCCCCGGTTGGGTGCTCCGCGGGCGTCAGGCAGATACCTCCGGTGAGGGACGGCGGCCACGCCACATCTTTTTGCATACCGGCGCGGGTTAGCCTATAATCCTGCCCACGCACAACAAACGCAGGCTATCGTTCGGCTTACTCCTTTTTCATACGTTGCAACGCCTTTTTGGGTCAGAGCGGGTTTCGGTCTGACGGCTCGGCTTTAGGTTTCCAGCAACCCGGTGATGGTGCAAACGGGCTGCCCCCCAGTTCCCGTGCTTGCGCGGATTCGGTTGTGTCTCATCTGCTCATTCAGGGAGGTTGGTTCTCATGGGAAGCTTGCTCCGCGCTACCCGTTTATGGCGGCCGATGGCTTTTGAAAGCCTGGTACGGTGGACAACCGTCCTGTGCCTGACGTTTTGCGTTACGCACTGGGGGACGGTGACGTGGGCTGCACCTTCAGCCCTGGGGGGGGATGAGGCTTCCGAGGCGCGTCGCCAGGCGGCCAACCTCGTGAAGCAGGGGCGCAAATTGGCGCGGAACGGGGACTTCGAGGCGGCTGAGGCCGTGTACCGCCAGGCGCTGGCCCTCGATACGGAACTGGCCCCGGCACGCTGCGGCCTGGCCTGGCTGCTTATCAAGACCCGGCACCATGCGGAAGCCTACGATGTGGTGCGTCCATTGCTTGCACCGCTGTCAAAGCACGATGAAGCCCTCGCCATTTCAGGCGTGGCGCTCCTGCGTTCCGGTTACTTTCGGGATGGTTTCGAGGCCCTCAAGCAGGCGCTCGCGCTTAAGCGCAACAATGCCATCGCCATGGCCGGGATTGCCGAGCTGGCCTGTTATGAGAATCAGCTTCCCATGGCGGCGCAACTCATCATGGCCGCCATCAGTGAAAGCCCCGAAGAGCCGGACTATCACCTGCTGGCGGCGCGGATTGCCTCCCGGCTGGAGAATTTTCACTTTGCGGCCGACTCCCTGCGCAACTTCCTGCGGCTTGCCCCACGCACGGACAGCGAGCGGCGTGAGCGGATCGAAGGGGTGATTCGTTTCTACACCTACCTTGGAACCTCACGCATCAACGTCGTTCAGGAACGCGCCGATGCCCTCATTCCCTTTGAACTCCACGGGCGGCGGCCGCACATCAGTGTGCGCATCAACGGCAAGGGGCCGTTCAACTTCGTTCTCGACACCGGGGCCAGTTCCTGTGTGCTTTCCAACGAGGCTGCCGCCAAACTCGGTATCCGTCCGGTGGCCGCCGGAGGACAGGCCCGGGCCGTGGGCGGGAGCGGGACATTTCCTATCGTCTATGGCGTCCTGAAGTCGCTTGAACTGGGCCCGATCAAGATTGAAACCGTGCCGGTCTATCTCCGTGACATTCAGAGCCTGAACAGCCACGGCGCCAAGGTGGATGGCTTTCTGGGACTGTCAACGCTCGCCGATTTTGTTCTGACCCTTGACTATTCACAGCGAACGCTGGGCTTGTGTTACGCTCCACGCGATGCCGCGCCCAAGTCCCAGCCGGCTCCGGCAGGTGATGGTGCGACCCGTCTGCCTTTCCGCCTGACGGAAAGCGGACTCATCAGTGTTGAGACACAGCTCGATGACGGCCACATCCTTAACTTCATCCTGGATTCGGGTGCCAGTGCCTCGGTTGTGGATCAATCGGTCGTCGAGCGGCACAACTGGCAGTCCAAGATTCTTCCCGATCAGTGTGTGCGGATCGTCGGCGCGGCCGGGTCATCCGAAAAAGTGCCGGTTCTGGCGATTGGTGCCATGCGGATTTATGACCTTGTGCGCCCTGATCTCCGTTTGCCGGTCATTGACATGCGCCGCCTCAATGAGTCATCGGGTTTTGAACAGAGCGGTATCCTGGGGGGCGATTTCCTGAGCCACTGCCGTATCGAGATTGATTTCCGGCAGCAGCAGATTGTCTTCACACCGGCTCCGAACGGTATTGTCAGACGCCAGATCGAGGTGCAGCCGACAGCCAGTGGCACAGAACCCACCCGCTGAACCGGTGCGTTCTTCCTGGCGACTCAAGCCTACGTTTCCAGACCAAGGCGGTGCGCAGCCGGCGCACCGCCTTTCTTTTGCCTGTCTCTGGTGATTTCAGTAACAATGCCGTACAAGTCCTGTGGTTCACTTCTCACGGCCCGGTAATAAAGACACACGGCACCAAGTTCACTCCGACAGGGGATTCGCGTATGGATGGCTCGCGCTCCACCCAGCCCGTCAGGCAGCGGTTTTTTCTCTTTCTGTTCGTCATTCTTGCGGCGGGGCTGGTGGTGATGCCCGTTGCGTGGTGGATGGTTGGGGCCCAGAACCGGCCGCGTCCGAAATCCCCGGCCGGGACGCCGACCGCAAAGCCATCCCAACCGTCGGCGCCGCCGGCGACGGATGCCACGCGGGCGACGCCAGCCGAACTGCGGGATGCCCTCTATGCAACGGAAACCTTCCTGGGCGTTCCCACGCTCGTCCCCCGGCCGTTTGCCGAAGCCGAAGCCGCGATCACCGCTTTGCAGTCCAGGTATCCGGCCGATGTCCGGCTGTTGCGCTACGGGGCTTTTCTCAATGAGCGATTGGGCAACATCCCCAGGGCGCTGCAACTCATGACGCGCTATGCCAACCTGCGGCCGGAAAGCACGGATGGCGTACGGCGGTTGGCGGCCTTTTACCACGGGCGTGGGCTTTACAGTGAAGAAGTCCGTACGCTCCAACGGCTGGCTTTGCTGACGCCTTCGGCGGCTGAGCGCCAGGCCGTTGCCGACCGCGTCTCCGGGCTGGTTCAGAAACGCGCCCTGACCGGTGTGGATGTGGCCGACTGGTATCGGCAGCTCATCGAGCAGCGCCCCGAAGACATCACCTTCCTGAAGCGTTATCTCGAACGGCTGGTGGCGGATGACAAAGCGGATGAAGCCCTGCGCGCGTTGGACATGTGGCAGCCGAAGTATCCTGACGAGATGCGCTTCTTTCTTGAGCTGCGGGCGCGCCTGTATGACCGGCGCGGTCAGCGGGATGTGGTCGTGGCCGTCTATGACCAGGCATTCGATCCGCTCTGGCCGCGGGCCATCGTCCGTGACTGGTATGAGCGGCTGCGCCAGTACGGGCGCTATCGCACCTACCGCCGCCAGCTCCAGGAGCGTTTTCGCCAGGGGGCGTCCGATTTTGGGACGGCGGCGCGGCTGTTCAATGTGCTGGCCTACGAAGGCAACCTGTCCGCAGCCGCGCAGACCCTGACCACGCTCGAAAAACGCCGCGAGAAGACCGGCTGGCCGCGTGAGGAACTCGACCGCGCGGCGGCTATGTGTCTCAACATCGGGCAGTATGATCTGGCGGCGCGGTTTCTCTACTCCCTGTACGCCATGGGCGGCGCCAGTCCCGGCTCGCCGGAGCGCGAGGCGACGCTGGCCAAACTCACGGCGGCCCTGCTCGACGCCAACGAAGTCGGGACGACCCTGAGCGCCGGGGATTTGTCCCTGTACGCCGACATTGCCCAGGTTGACCAGGGAGCCGGGTTTCTCAATGGCGTCCTGTCACTCATTCTGGCCGGCAACAACATTCCCCGCGAGTATGCCCGCGCGAACCGTTCGGCAACGGCCTACTTCAACCGGGCGCTGGCCTATCGGTTCTTCACGGCGCTTCAGTCCGAGTATCCCCGTTCCGGGCGGCTGCTGCCACTTCACACCAAACTGCTTGAAGCCTTTGCCGCCATGGGTGAACACGAGACCGTCGTGCGGCTGGGCGAGGATTTCCTGCGTGCCTTTCCAGACGCGCCGACCTTTCCCGATGTGACGTTGCGGGTCGCCGAGGCTGAAGCGCGCCTTGGACGGCGCAATGCCGAACGGAAACGCCTGATCGCGCTGCTCGACTGGCTTGCGGCACGAAAACCGGAGCGGGCGCCGCTGATGCCGGTTTCCACGCGCCGGTGGGTGTTTGTCCCAACGGACACACCGGGACAGGGAGATGTGGCTTCGTCGTCGGCCTATCGCATCCACGACCTGACCGACACCGACGATTCGGATGAGTCCCAGGATTTTCAGGACTATGACTACCAGACCGACTACCTGGGGCGGTCAGTCGAGCCGAAAGAAACCGTCACTTATGCTTCGGTGCTGGAGCGGGTCATTGCCAGCTTTGCGACCGAGGCGCAGAACCCTGCTGACGAGTCATCGCCGGGTAAGCCGCCACGCCTCAACCCGACCCTGACCTTTCTGTACGGTGAAATCAAAAAACATCCGCGTGAAGAAGGGCTGTACGAACGGTTGTTGCGCTGGCTGGGGCAGCAAAGTCTGGTGGATGAGCAGCTTCGCGCTTACCAGGAGGCCGTCCGACGTTTTGGCGACAACACCTGGCGGCATCGTCTGGCGCGGTGGTTCATCCGCAATGACCGTCAGGCGGCCTTTGCCCAGTACTCGAAGCAGCTTTCAGCAGCACTCGACGACGAAGACCTGGCCGCTTATTTGCAGGCGTTTTTCGAGGATGTTCAGCTCGAAGAGGGCAACAATGACGCCCGGCTGTACCTGCAACTCTTCCGCATGGCGCACGACCGCTTTCCCACGAACCTGTTTTTTGTGCGCGGACTGCTGAACTACTACCGGGCAACGAACCGCCTGGCCGAGTGGGAACGCCTTGCCGCACAGTATTATTTTGCCGACCCGACGCTGCGCAGTGCCTATCTGGCTTATCTTTCCGAGAAAAACCGCCTGGCGACCAGCTATGCCAAAGCCAGGGCACAGAATGACGCCAGTCACCGGCAGTTTGCCGCCGATGCCGCGCTCTGGCTTTCGCGTCATGAGGAAGCGGTTGACGCCTACCGTGAACTCGTGACGCGCTATCCGGGGGAGACTTACTACGCCGAGCGACTGGCCACGCTGCTGCGCTCGCTGGCTGCGACGCGCCCTGGCGCGCGGGACGAAGCCGCTCAGCAATGGGCGGCACTCGCCAGGGTCTATCCGGCTGAAAACCGCTTTCTGACGCTGGCCGGGGAAGTGCGGGCCGAGGCCGGAGACTGGGAAGGGGCCGCCGCACACTGGGAAAACATTGTCCGACGCGCGCCGGGTGATCCCGAAGCCTACCTGGAGTTGGCGACGCTCTACTGGGACTATTACCGCTACGACGACGCCATCCGAACACTGCAAACCCTGCGCCAGCGGGTCGGCGATGACACCCTCTATGCCTACCAGCTTGGTGCGCTCTATGAGGAGCGGCAGCAGCGCGAGCGGGCACTGGCCGAATACATGGCTGCGGTTGGCGGCGGCGCCGAACGGGAACCGGCCATCGAGCGTCTGGTTGTGCTTTCCCGCCGCAAGGATGGGGCGGCCGCCATCGAAGCTGCCTTTCAGGCGCGTCTGGCGAAACAGAACACGCCGGAACTCATTCTCGGCTATGCCGACTATCTCAAGCGGGCCGAACGGCGGGATGCCGCACTTGATCTGCTGGCGCGTGAGGCCGCGCGACGGCCGGAAATTCCGTTTCTGGAGGCCGTCCGGGATGAGTTTCGCGCTGCCGGGCGCGCGGCCGATGAGCGGAAAGTGCTGGAACGTCTCGTCGCCCTGGCGCGGGACGAGCGTGAAAACATCAAGTACCGGTTGCAACTGGCAACCTTTTTTGAAGCCCACAACCAGCGTGGGGAGGCGCTCCAGACGCTGGACGGTCTGGCGCGCGACTACCGCAACAATCTGGGTGTCGTGCAGGAAGTGGGACGCTTTTACGGGCGGCTGGGGGCTGTGGACAAGGCGGTGACACTGGCCCAGGCATCGCGCCAGATCGCCACCGGCGACTACCGGCGAAGTCTGACGCTCCAGTTGGCGCGACGGCAGCGCGAAAGCGGGCAGGTGGCGGCGGCCGAGACGACGCTGCGCGAATGGTATGCCGCCAATCCCACGGATACGGAAGCCTTCACCGAACTGGCCCGGCTTCTGGCAGACGCCAAACGCGATGCCGATCTGGCCGCGTTGTACCAGCAGGGGCTGGCCAACCTGGCCGCCGGGGCCGATGAGTTCGAGCTGCGGAAAGGCTACATCGAAGTGTTGACGCGCCTTGGCCGGCATCAGGAAGCCGTTGACCAGCACATCGAACTCATCAACCGCGAGCCGGAAGACTCGTCCCGGTTGCAGGTGGCCCTGCGGTATGCCGAGCAGCAGAACCTGCTGGAGCGGATGACGCGCTACTACACCGAACTGGCTGCCAAGGCGGACCGCAACTACCGCTGGAATGTCGTTCTGGCGGAAATCTACCGGTTTCAGGGCAATCTGGGCGGCGCGGCGGAACAGTATGCCAGGGCCATTGTCAACGAGCCGCAGCGGGGTGATTTCAGGAGTACCCTGGCGGCGCTTTATCGCCAGGCGGGGCGTTACGACGAAGCTCTGGCCACGCTCAAACGGGCGGCCGAGCTGGAGCCGCAAAACCCGCGCTGGGCAGCCGCGACGGCCGAGGTGTATCTCGAACAGGGCCAGACCGAACGCGCCATCGCGGCGCTGCGGGAGTACTTTGCCAGGCGGAAACAGTTGTCGGCGCAGGTCTATTTTGCCGCCGGAAAGACCCTGCTGACGGCCGGTGCCGTTGCCGAGGGCGGCAGCTTTTATGACGAGGGCTTTGCGCGCGTCATGAAGTCGCCGCCGACGGAAACGTTCGATGAGGATGCCGTGGTCGCGTGGTTGCAGACCATTCTGTACCGTGAATCGGCCGTGGCAGCGCTCGGCCGGCTCGAAGCCCTTGAGGCTGCTCTGGCCAAGGCCCCGCAGAATGCAGTTGTCCAGCGTGGACGCGGCCTGCTCGATTACACAGTGCGGCCGTCACGTTTCCCCCAGGTCATCCGCGGCTATGCCACGGCGGCCCAGCTTGCCCAACTGGATGAGGCGCTGACGCAACGCCTGACGCGGGCTGTTGTCGGGTCGGCCGAGTTTGAGCGTCTGGCCAGCATCACCGCCAATCTGGGCTTGTACCGGGCGACGGAGCAGGCGCTGCTGCGCCGCAAGGATGACGCTTATGCAAAGCAGACGTCGGCAGAAGATGCCAACTATGTGAATGCCCTGCGGGCGCTGCTGTCCTTCTATGAATCCCGTCTGGACACCAAGGCGGCGCTTGCGCTGCTGACGGCTGAGGAAGCCCGTGCCCGCTTTCCCGGGGCCTTCGACTTCACGGCCGCCAAGGCTGACTTCTGCCGCAACGTTGGGGATGTGGCGGCCGAGCGGACGGTACTGGAGCAGTATTACCAGCAACGTACCGGCGCGCTTGTCACGGAAGAAAATCCGCTTGTGATGCGGCTTCTGGAGCTGCTCCACCAGCAGGGGGATCGGCAAACCATGCGGAAACTGGCTGCCAGCTATTCGCCCTATCAGCTTCAGCTCATCAACTTTCTGGTCTATGTGCGCGAGAAGGAACTGGCGCGGCTGGCTATTGAGAATGCCGGACAGCCGGTTGCCTGGCAGCAGGCGCGGCTGGCGCAGCTCGAACTCTACTTCCGCAACCGGTCGCCGGAGGTTGAAACCCTGTACCGGCAGGTGCTGGGTATCCGGCCGATAGGCGAGCAGGCCAACCGCAAGCCGGACCCGGCACGCGAACTCACCGGGGAAGACTGGTTTCGCACGGCGCGCAACTATGGCGTCTGGCTGACTCTGGATGACTCGCGGGCGGCGGATGCCCTGCGCTTCCTGGTGGCCGAAACAGAAGCTTCTCCCCGTTCGGCATCAGCACAGACGGCACTGGCCTATTTTCTGTGTGCGCGCAAACGCCACCCCGAAGCCCTGGAGCATGCGCGGCTGGCGCGTGAACTGGCCCCGGAAGACCCGGAAGCCATGGCGGCCGAAGGCGCCGCCCTCTATGAAATGGGCAACCGGACAGCCGCCCTGGGGACGTGGCGGCGGATGCTCGACGGACGACGCAACCAGCTTGCCGCCCACCTGACGTTTCTCTCAGTGCTGGCCCGGTACGACCTGCTCAACGAAGCCCTACCGCCGGTGGAAGCCTATCTTGTCGCCCGGCTGCGGGAGCGCGCCGATGAGGACACCTATGAACCGCTGGTGACGCTGCTTTGCACGCTGGCCCGCAGTCAGTCCGGTCGGGAGTTGCTGATCGTGCCGGCGCTGGTACAGGTTCTGGCGGCAACCCCGGATGACATCCGCCTTGGCCTGCAGTTGACCCTGACCGAGGCCCTGCCGGAGCGGACGCGGCTGCCGCTGTACCGTCTGACCAGCGAGCGCCTGGCCAACCAGATCATCACGGCCTATGCCCGTGGCGACTATGACCTGTACAGCGACGATGTCCCTGGCAGCGACACCCTTGCCGGTGCGCTATCCAAGGTGCAGCGGGCCTGGGCAACGGCGCTGGTGGCTTCCAAAGCCTACGCCGAGGCCGAACGCGAACTGCGCGACATGGTGACGCTGCGCCAGACGCTGTTCGGGCGAATGCGCGAGGAGGCGCCCCCTGACCTGTACATTTCCGAGCCGGAGACGGTGGCGGTCGAACCCGAGTGGCTCTTCATGGCGCAGGCGGTGGTGGCTATACGCAGTGGGCGCACGGCGGCGGCCGTCGAACGCCTCAAGGCGTTTGTCGCCGCTCCGGCTGCGGCCACGCCGGATGCGCCGAACGACACGGGAGCCATTCAGCGGGCACAACATGCCTGCTACCTGCTGCTGAACGAAGGCAAAGCGGAGGAAGCCACGGCGTTTCTGGAAACCTGCTACCAGTTGCAGATGGCCCAGGATGACAGCCTGGGGGTTGCCCTGGGCTACATCGAAGCCCAGTTGATGCGGCGGCAGACCGAGGTGGCGCTGCGGCAGCTCAGCCGGCTGGTTGAGCGCCGCCCCGAACCGCAGGTGCTGGCCGAGGCGGCGGCGCTGGCAGCCAGGTATGGAGCTTATGCGCCGGCCCTGAAGTGGCGTGAGCGTCTTTACCGGCTGCTTCCGGGAGATGCCGAAAACCGGATTGAGATGGCGCGGCTGCTGGCGCGTACGGGCGATCTGGGAGCAGCCGCGACGCAACTCTATGAACTCGCTCAGGACCGCCGGTTGAAGGCGGAGGAACGGCAGCGCGGACTTCAGCAACTGGCCGCCATGGTGCTTCAGCAGCCAGCAGTCGGTGAGGCGCTGTTGGGTAAAGCCCGCGCGTCCTCTGATGCGGAAAGTCTGACCTGCCTGGCTGTGTTGCAGGACGCGCTGGGGCGTACGACCGAGGCCCAGAAAACCTTTGAGCAGGCGGCGCAAATGCCATACGCCACGGGCACGCGGGAAGCCTACGGGCAATTTCTGGAACGGACGAACCGGCCAGGGCAGGCCATCCCGGCCTACGTGCAGGCCCTGCGCGAAGGGGCCTCATCTGATCGGGAGCAGGTCATTCGGGCAGCACTGGCGGCCAACCAGACCGGAATGGCGCTGGCGCTGGCGCGCAATGTGCAGTTTGTCCCGCAAACGCCTTCCGCCGGACTGCCGTCCGCCGGTGTGGTCTATGAGCAGCCGGTGGTTTCCTGGCCGGCGGCAGCGTACACATCGGCCAGCCGGGAGGCTGCTGACCAGCGGCTTGCTGCACAGCGGCAGTTGTTGTCCCGTCTGGCGGCGGCAGCACTGGCGCAGCAGGATGAGGAACTGGCGATGACGTTTGCCCAGGCTTTGCTCGCGCTGTCCGCCAGTTCACCGGCCGCCACAGATGAAGCCAGACAGCTTTTGGCCGAAGTGCGCCGGCGTCTTGAGCAGCAACCGGCGCGGAAGAACCTGTTTGGCTTGACGCCAACCAGTGAGTTGAACTTTACCGATGTGGTCGGTGAAGGTTTGTAGCCAGCAGGCTTTGCTCCTGAACCGGCCTGCTCGAAACCGGTCGTCTTGACCGTAGAACCTTTGGGGAGATGATGCACGATGTCACGCGCGCCTTCGGCTCCGCCCGTTGAACGCCGGATGTCCTTCGAGGAATACCTGCGTTTTGACGATGGCACGGACACCCGCTACGAACTGGTGCGCGGGGTGCTGGTTCCTATGCCCACGGCCACTGCCGCGCACGAACTGCTCATCAGCTTTCTGGCCGCGATGATGATGCGCTTCATTGCCGCGCATGACCTTCCCTTTGTCGTGCGGGTCAATGCCGGCGTCCAGACCGCGGAAGACACGTCGCGCCTGCCGGACATTGCCGTGTATGACCGCCACGACTGGGAACGTCTGCTGAAGCAGGGTGGCCCGGCTGTCCTGCGACTTGGCGAGCCGATGCGTCTGGTGGTCGAAGTCACAAGCGAGAACTGGAAAGACGATTACTACGACAAGCGCGCCGAGTATGAGCAGCGGCGGATTCCAGAGTACTGGATTGGGGACGGCCGCCGGAAACAGGTTGTGGCGCTGTATCTGGCGGAGGATGCCACAACCTATCAGGAGCAGGTGCTCAAGCCGGGGGATGTGCTCGCATCGCAGGTGCTGGCCGGGCTGACCCTGCCAGTTGAGACCATTCTGGCGCCGCCCATGCCCGAAGACCTCCTGCGGGAAGAACTCCAGCGGCTGTCGCAAGCTGCCCAGGAAGCGGCCCTGGCGCAGCAACGGATCGAAGCCGAACGGCAGCGGGCGGAAGCCGAACGGCAACGGGCGGAAGCTGAGCGACAACGGGCGGAGGCAGCGTGGCAGCAGGCTGAGGCGGAACGCCAGCGGGCAGAAGCTGAACAGCAGCGGGCCGAAGCGGAACGTCATCGGGCGGAAGCCGCTGAAGCACGTTTGCAACGTCTGGCGGCCAGGCTGCGCGAACTGGGACTCGACGCCAACGGCACATAAACCACGGTCGGGAAAGGAAACCCTATGGGGCCATCTGTGCAGGAAGTCGCCGACTTCATCCGGCGGCAACTGCGTCTTGTCATCGTTGGGCAAAACGCCATCATTGACCAGATTCTCACCGGACTTCTGGCCGAAGGTCACGTTCTGCTTGAAGGGCCGCCGGGCACGGCCAAGACGCTGCTCGTCAAAACCCTGGCGCGTGTCATCGGGGCCGGGTTCAACCGCATCCAGTTCACCCCTGACCTGATGCCGGCCGATGTGACCGGAACGAACGTCTATAACACGGCAACCGGGGTGTTCACCTTTCGCCGGGGGCCGATTTTCACCGACCTGCTGCTGGCGGATGAAATCAACCGCACGCCGCCCAAAACCCAGTCGGCGCTGCTCGAAGCCATGGAGGAGCGGCAGGTGACGGTGGATGGCGAAACCCATCGCATGTCGCCGCTGTTTATGGTGCTGGCCACGCAGAATCCGATTGAGTACGAGGGCACGTACCCCCTGCCCGAAGCCCAGCTTGACCGTTTCCTGCTGAAAATTCTCGTGGATTACCCTTCGCTCGAAGAGGAAGTCCAGGTGGTTTCCAACTGGAGCAGCGGCTTCAATGCCCGGCGGCTCGACGTGCTCCCGCTGGAGTGCCTGCCGGATTCAAGCGTCATCCTTCAGTGCCGGGCGGCGGTTCGGGATGTCGTCGTCGAGGAAGGCATCCGCCGCTACATGGTCAATCTCGTTCGTGCCACACGTCCGCCGGCCGCACCCAACCTGACGTGGGGGGCCAGTCCCCGTGCGGCCGTGGCGTTGCTGCTCACGGCGAAAGTCCAGGCGGCGCTCGATGGGCGGACGTTCGTCACGCCGGATGATGTCAAGGCCGTGGCTCTGCCGGTGCTACGGCACCGGATCGTGCTGCGCTCCGAAGCCGAGATTGATGGCATCACGCCCGATGAAATCATCACGGACATCATCCGGCGCTTGGCTGTCCCACGCTAGTTTGGGCCGTCCCGTCAGTGGGGCGGAATGTTGCCGGTCGTGTTTGCCTGGGCCAGCCGCTGCCGGATGGCCGGCAGCATTTCGTTCTGGGGTGCGAGTCGTTCCAGCTTTTCCACGATGGGCCTGGCTTCTGCGGGACGATTGGCATCCAGCAGGGCAATGGCGTAGTTCTGAAGCGTCAGGGTGTGGTTTGGGTCAATGCTGAGCGACTGCCGGAAGTACGCCATGGCCTTGTCCAACTGCTGTGGCCGGCGGAAGTAGTACGTCAGTCCCAGGTCGGTGATGATGTTGACATCCTTGGGCGTCAGGGTGAGCGCCTTTTCGTACCACTTCTGGGCGTCTTCGTAGCGTTTGGCGTCAAAGAGCGCGTTGGCCAGCCCAACCACAATCTGCCCATTGTTGGGTTGCAGCTTGTAGGCCGCCTCGAACCGGGCGATGGCTTCCGGGTATTTCGATTCGGCGGCGAGCAACCGTCCCAGAATGGCCAGCGCCTGCCAGTCGTCCGGGCGGAGTTTGACGGCGGCCTCGAAGCATTCCCGCGCTTCGGGAATGCGGCCGTTTTCGGCCAGAAAAATGCCCAGCCGGGTTTGGGCGTCGAAGTCATCCCGTTTGCTGGCGGCTTCAGCCAGCGCCGTCTCCACGTTCGGGTTGCGGTGCAGGTCATCATCGGGTGCTGCGCCGCCGGCCGTCCGGTTGCTGGCGGCAAAGGCTTCGGCGCGGGCTTTCTCAGCCTGCTCGCGGATGAACTCCCGGTTGCGGCTGTTGGTGTAGGCAAATCCGATGAAAAAGCCGATGACGAGGCACGTCACGGCAACCGCCAGAGTGGATGGTTTCATGCTTTGTCTTGTGGGCCAGGGCGCATGGGCTGGGGCGGCAGGCCCGATCCTGGTCAAACATCCATTGGGGCTGCCCCCGGTCAGGTCGGGGGCAGGCCGTACTGTGCATAGTAATAAAGCACCGGCGCATTGAAGAGCAAACTGTCGAGTCGGTCGAGCAGCCCGCCGTGGCCGGGCAGCACGGCAGCGGCATCCTTGGTGCCAGCGCCGCGTTTGAGAAGCGATTCGTACAGGTCGCCGAGTTGTCCGATAATGTTCATTACGACGGCCAGAACCAAGGCGTGGGCGAGGGGGAGTGCCGGAAACAACCCGTAATGAACCGCCACGGCCGCCGCCAGGCTGCCACCGACATTGCCCACCGCCCCTTCAATCGTTTTTCCGGGACTGACCAGCGGCGCCAGCTTATGCCGCCCGAAGGCGCGTCCGACGAAATACGCCGCAACGTCCCCGGCCATGATGACTACAAAGAAAAAGGTGAGAAACCGGCTGCCCAGTTCGGGCGGTTCAAGCCGCTTGAGGCCGATGAGAAAACCACACAGCACCCCTACATAGACGACGCCGTGCAGCGTGGCCGCATGGGAAGGAAGTGACTTTTTGAAATCGCGTTCGGTGAGCACGCCCTGCACCATCGTGGCGCCGAGCAGCAGGCCCAGCAGCGCCGGCAAAAATTCAATGGCGCGCGCGTAGAACAGTCCATGGACGCCGAGCAGTCCGCAGATGCCAATGCTTACAAAGGGAATGAAGCCCAGTTTTTCGGCGAGGTGAAAGTACTCGACCAGCCCGAACAGCGTGGCGAGAATGACGAATCCGACAAAGAGAAAGGGCGTCGGGAGCCAGATACTCCAGAACAACAGCGGCAGTGCGATGAGCGCCGTGATGACGCGCCAGGCAAGGTTGGACATTGGGCAGGGCGCTGCGCCGTCGGAGCGAGCGCCTCAGAAGGTGTCGTCTTCACCCCCCTGTTTGGGTTCAGGAATCTGACGGGCCATTTCCGGGTCGAGCGCCGCCAGGCGCTGGTAAGCCTGCTGCCCAAGCAGTGCCATGCTGCGTGACTTGGCTGCAATGGCGTACTCTTTGACGGCCGCTGCCGGGTCCTGTTTGGCTTCGTAGAGCTTTCCAAGTGCGAAGGCAATGACCTCCGGCGAAACCACGGCATTGTTGCCAGCCTGCGCGCACTTCTCACGGAGTTGCTGATACTGCGCAATGGCTTCATCCACCTTGCCTTCGGCGGCCAGGGCATCCGCCAGCGCGAGGGTGGCGAGCTGACCGACGGCACCAGGAGTTACGGAGAGGTCCCGCAGGGCCTGAATGCCCTGGGCCGGGTCGAGTTTGAGCCGGCACAAAGCCGCATAGTAGCGGCTCATGAAACTCTGCGAAGCGTAGCCGGCGGCTTTGTCAAAGGCGGCGGCGGCTTCGGTGTACTTGGTTTTTTCGTCCGGGTAGGTCTTTTTGCCGGGAATGGGCGGATCATCTTCCTTGGCTGCCTCACCTTCCTTCGGTGCTTCCCTGACTTCGGCGTTGTACATCGCCAGCGCCTCGGCAAATGCCTGCTCGCCCTTGGCCTGGTTGTAGCTGTAAAACCAGTAGGCTCCGCCGGAAACCACAACCACCATGAGCAGCGCCAGCCCGATTTTGCCTAACGGGAGTTCGGTTTCTTCAACCGCCTGGCGGATGCGTTGGAGAAAAAGGTCAAACGCTGGCGGCCGGAGCAGTTCTTCGCGTTCCGGCGTCATCGGCGGCGCGGCCGTTGCGGCCTGCGCTGCTTTCGCTTTGGCTTTTTCCTGGTTGCGCGTGGTCGTGAGCTTGACACCAATCGCCATGAAACAATCCTTGCCTCAGATAAAAGTCAAGTGACCGAACATAGATGCCCGGTCATAGCATGTCAAGCAACGGGCTTTTCCTGGGACTGCGACGGGGCTTAGCCGACACGGGGTTTTCCCGCCAGCCTGTACGTCATGAGCCCTCCGCAGCCCGCGCCGTGTCGGCCGGACCTAAAACGTACGCTGGTAATCCGCGAGGTCGAGCTTCCACACGCGGACGCCGCAAAACCGCTCGCCCTCCGGGCAAATCGGACGCACTCCGGCTGCGGCGCGCTGACCACAGGGCGGAAGCAGCCAGCGCCCAATCCGGGGGTTGATCTCCCGAATCTGCCGGGCTTCTTCGACCGATGCCCGCCAGATCTCTTCCTGCGCCAGGTAACACAACCGCATGCGGTGCTTGTGGTGCAGATTGAGCAGGTCGGACGACTCCGTGAAGCGGATCGAGACAGCATTGGGGAGCAGATAGGCCGCATCGCTGGCCGCCACGCCCAGCGCCTTCAGCCGTCCGATGGCTTCCCACGTCCGCGCCATGGTTTCGCGGTAAAACCGTCCCAGTTGTTCGTCGAGACGAATGAGCGCCGGGGTTTCGTAATCCGGCTCGGCGTCGAGATGTCCGACCAGCAGGGGGCGCGAGCCGGGCGTCAGCCGGTGGCGTTGGTCCTGTGAATCCGCCGTGTGGCTCAGTTTCTTGCGGAAGGTGTAGTGCGGATGCGCCAGCGCCCGCGTCAGCTTCGCGTGCGTTGTCAGGTTGAGTTTTTCACCCAGCAGCCGGTTGCGCGCCGGATCAAGCACGAGCGCCACGGCGTCATCGTCGGACAGCGCCGCCGCCGGCAGTCCCAGAACTTCCCGGACAGTCGCCGCCAGCAGGGTTTCATTCTGCGGCTTCCAATCCACAAGGCGCGAAATCCGCCCGCCCAGGCTCGCATCGAATTCCTGCCGGAAGACCTGCCGCTGCCCGTCAGAGGTTCCCCACCCGGCAAAGTCGAACTCCAGCGTGGCTTCCAGCGGCAGGGGTTCTTCCAGCACCGTCTGGTAGAGCGGATCGTGCGCCAGCAGCGCCGCCACCATCGCACCTACCACGGCGCGCGTTTCTTCAGGTGCGTCGTACTGCTCGCACAGCCGCCAGTAGCGCAGCAGCGTGATGCCCGAAACCGTGTGGTACAGGTAGGCAAAGGTGGCCACGGGCAGGACGTACCGCGCGACCTCCATGGCGCGCTTCTCGATTTTGCGGCGTACTTTGGGGTGCTGCGGGTCATGTTTGGAAAACAGCTTGCGGTATTCGGCTGCGACGACCAACTGCAAGCGCTCGGTCAGCGTCCGGTAGGCGTCGAACTGGCGCGCAATGGCCGCTTCGTACACGGCCAGCGCCTCGCCAGACAGCGCGGGAATGAAGTACGTCCCCGGTTTGACCGGCACGTAACGCTGGCTGACCTGCTCGGAGTTGTAAAACGGGTGGGCGTGCAGAAAGCTCCAGATGAACTGCCGCGACACGTTCGCCAGGGCAAACTGGAAGTGGGCGTGCTGGTAGGTCGTGTGGTGTCCGGCTTCGTAGATGCTCTGCGCCAGTGGCTCAAATCCGGTCTGGATGTCTTCGTCGCGGACGATGCCGCGCGCCGAATAGCACGTTCGCGCCGTGGCAATGACGTTTTTGAAAGGCGTCGGAAAGGCTTTGGTCAGGCTGACCAGCGGCGGCGCGGAACGAAACGAAGGCGACGGAAGGGCAACGGACATGACCAGACCTTTCGTGGCAGATGGTGGTCAGGACGCATAGACATCGAGCAGCGCCGAAGCCGGTTCGGGCATGGGATTGGCTTCGGCAAAAGCTACGTCGTCATCGAGTTGCCGGGAAATCCGCTGCGTGATGGCTTCCAGTTCGTCCGGCGTCGCCAGTCCGGTTTCGAGCAGATACCGCTCATAGCGTTGCAGAGGGTCTTTGGCGGCCCACGCCGCCAGCAGTTCTTTTGGCACGTAGCGTTGGTCGTCGTGCTCGGCGTGGCCTTTCATCCGAAAAGTGACGGCCTCGATGAGCGTGACACCGCCGCTGGCACGGGCGTGCTCGACGGCGCGCCGTGTGACATCGTACACCGCGAGAACATCGTTCCCGTCAACCCGCTCGCCCCGGACGCCAAAGCCCACGGCTTTGTCCACGATGCGCTCGACGGCCATCTGGCGGCTGGTTGGCGTTGAGTAAGCGTAGCCGTTGTTTTCGACGATGACGACCACGGGAAGCCGCTGCACAGCGGCGAAGTTCATGCCTTCGGCAAACGCGCCGGTCGAGGAAGCGCCATCGCCCATATAGACCAGACAGACGCGCGATTCGCGCCGCAGACGGGAGCCCAACGCAATGCCGCACATCACCGGCAGCATGTCGCCCAGGTGTGAAATGGGACCGATGAAGCCCCGCTGCAAATCGGCATAGTGAATCTGCAGGTCGCGCCCACGGGTGGGGCTGTCGCGCTTGGCCATGTACTGCAGGAGCAGTTCCCGTGGCGTCGCGCCCATGACGAGCATCGCCCCAAGGTCACGAATGAGCGGGGCAATCATGTCGTTGTGCGCCTTGTCCATTGCGTAGGCGCTCCCGACGGCCGTGGCTTCCTGACCCAGCGAACGATACAGCCCGCCAACAACTTTCGTCTGGCGGTACAGGTTGACGAGCCGCTCTTCGAGCAACCGGGTGAGCTTGAGGTAGTGGTAAATTTCGTGCTGTTGTTCCCGTGAAAGGGACGGGTGCGGTACGGTGGCCGGCAGTGATTCCACAACTTCAGGTGACATAGCAGGGGAGTAGGACGGAGTATGAAATGAAACGCCGGACTATAGCCTAATCCTTTCGGCCCGGCGAACGGTTGTTTTCGGCGCGTCGCCCCGGCAGGTTGGTTCTTCAGGTGAAAGCGATGGTTGTCACACTCAATCCCACGACAGGCTTGACGGATGACCAGCAGGCGGCCATCGAGGTCCTTGACCGCCCGCTGGTCGTCACGGCCGGACCGGGCGCCGGCAAGACGCGCGTGCTGACCGAGCGTTTCCTGCACCTGCTCGAACAGCCGGGTGTCGGCGTCGAAAACATCGTAGCCATTACCTTTACGAACAAGGCCGCGAACGAAATGCGCGAGCGCATCCGGCAGCGCATCGAGGCGCAGATTGTGAAGCACCAGGGGACAGGCGCCGAGCTTCAGTGGCGGCAACGCAAGCGCCAGCTCGAAGCCGCCGCCATCGGCACGATTCACAGCTTTTGTTCGCGGCTGCTGCACGAATTTCCGCTTGCCGCCGGAGTTGATCCGACCTTTACCACGCTCGATGAGTACACGGCCGCTGTCATGCTCGATCAGGCGGCACAGCAGGCCGTCACCGGCGCGATTGACCAAGGCGATGACCTGGTGGCGGAACTGGTGGCCGCTTACGGCCGGGCAACACTCGTCACCGAACTCAAGCAGGTATTCAACCAGCTCCGCAGCCTGGGCATTCCGCTGGAGGAAGCCGAGCGCATCACCACGCAGAACACCCTGACGCTGGCTGATTACACAACTGCCTTGGAGTCCACGAGGCAGCAAGTGGCGGCGCTGAAAACGGCCATTGACGAGGAAAAGCGCGCCAAAAAGACCGGCAAAACCCTGGAAGCAGCCGAGGTGTTTCTGGCGGTCTGGAACCGGGAAGCCGATGGGTTGCAGGCGGCGGCTCCGTCAGTGAACGGGTTGCCGGCGTTTCTGGCGGCGCTGGCGCGGTTGCGCGAAGCCCTGCCGGCTGCGCGCGGCAATGTGGGCAAGGCGGTCAAACCGCTGCAGGAGTCGCTCGGAACCCGCAGCCAGGGCGGGGGACAGCTCGAAGCCATCTATTTCGATGTCTGCGCACAGGCGTATCAGAAGGTTGTCTTCGAGGTGTTGCGGGGCATGGAGTTTCTCTACACCAAGGCCAAAAGCGAATCGGCGGCGCTCGATTTCGAGGACCTGCAACTGCGGGCGCGTAAGCTGCTGGAGTCTGCCGACATCCGACGGCGCGTCCAGGAACGCTACCGGCACTTTCTGGTGGATGAGTTTCAGGACACGAATCACCTCCAGCGGAGCATCATTGATGCTCTTGGTCTCGATACCCTTGCCAACACCTGCACCCGGGGCAACCGGACGTTTTTCTTCGTCGGCGACCGCAAGCAATCCATCTATGCCTTTCGCGGGGCAGAAGTCGAGGTCTTCGATGAAACCATTGATTCGGTGACGGCAAAAGGGGGGCAGCATCTCCGGCTGGAGGTCAACTTTCGCAGCGACCCGCGCCTGGTGGATTTTTTCAACGCTGTGTTCAGCCGCATCATGGCCGCGCCGGAAGGAAGCCAGCCGGCCGAACTGCGGCAGAGCGGATTCGTGGCGCACGAGCCGGGCGTGGCCTTTCGCGCGGCGCTCAACACAGGGCAGCCAGCGGTAGTCTTTCTCTACACGGAAATGCCCAAGGGCGATGAGAATCCGTCGCCTTACGACGAATCGCTGCGCGACGTTGAGGCCGAACGGCTGGCCAGGTACGTATGGGAGCTGGTGGAGCAGAAAATCCCGCTGGTCAATGACACGCAGGGGAAGCCCCGGCCGCCGACCTACCGCGACATTGCCTTCCTGTTTGGGGCGCTGACGGATGTCAAGACCTACGAACGCGCGCTGCGGCGGGCCGGTGTGCCGTGCTATGTCGTCGCCGGGCACGGCTTCTACGGACGCCCGGAGGTCTCTGACCTGCTGAACCTGCTGGCGTTTCTCGACAATCGTGCCGATGACATTGCCCTGGCCGGCATCCTGCGCTCGCCGCTGTTCGGGCTGTCGGATGAAACCCTGCTGTGGCTGCGGTGGACGGCTGCCAATGCGTCCGACCAGTGGGTTTCGCTGTACAGCCAACTGCGCCGCGAAGCCGAACAGAAACAGGCCGCACTTGCCAGTGAGCAGCGCGCGCTGCTGGAAGAGGCTGTCGAAATTCTGGAAGAGCTGCTGGCCGTACGGAACCGCCTGCCGCTGCCTGACCTCATCGAGCAGGCCATTCGCCGGACAGGCTATGACATCGTGTGCGCCGGAGCCGAAGACGGCCCACAGCGGTTGTCCAATCTCGACAAGCTGGTGGCGCTGGCCCGGGGCTTTGCCAGCCGCGAGACGCATCTGCTGCGGGATTTCGTTGCCTACATCCGCGAGTTTCGCCGCCTCGATGCCCGCGAAGCCGAAGCCCAGCTTGAACTTGGTCTCGACGCCGTGGCGCTGCTGACGATTCACAAGTCCAAGGGGCTGGAGTTTCCGGTTGTCGTCCTGCCGGATTTGCAACGTCGCTGGCGGCAAAGCGCCGGGAAGTTCGTTTTCGAGCGGAACAGCGGCCTGGGCTTCGATGTGCCCGACATGCTGGGCCGGCGGCGGCCCACGGCGCTGAAAAGCATGGCGCTGGAAAGGATTGAGCGCCGGGAGCAGTTCGAGCGGATGCGCCAGCTTTACGTCGCCATGACGCGCGCCCAGGACGCCCTCATTCTCTCGGCCGCGGCGCGACCCAAAACCGGAAACGCGGAAGGCAGTTCCGTCCAGAGTTTTCTGGACTGGCTGAGTCCGTGGCTGCTGCCCAAAGAGGATGCCGGAAGTGCTGCGCCGGAAGCCGGTTCCGCCAGAACGGAAGTGCAACTCGACGCGGCCCGGATTCTCGTCCTGCGGGACGGCGCGCCGGTCGTGGCCGGGAATGCAGACCCAACCCCGCTCCCGGAACCATCCAGCCGGGAGGCGTTTGTCGTGCAGGCGGCAGCCGACGCCGGGCAGCGCGAATGGGCGCGCCGGGAACTCATCCGGCAACTCGAAGACCAACTGGAAACGGTTGAGCCTGACCCAGAAGCCATGGTGGGGCGGTACCACTACTCGGTGGCCCAGTTGAACAGCTTTGCCCACTGCCCCCGCCAATACTACTTTGCGCGCTTTCTCGACCCGCTGGAAGACGAGGCCGGGCCGGAGCGCCGGCCCGTCGAAGATACCGAACGCCCGGAGGGGCAGGCGCGGCTTTCGCCGGCCATACGTGGTCTCATCGTTCACAGGCTGTGCGAGGATCTGCAACCCGAAGATACCGATAACCGGGCGCTGCGGGCGGCCCTGCAACGCGCCGTGGCGTCGCTGCGGGCGGAGGGACGGCTGGAAGGTGTGATGCTTGATGACGAGGCCATCCTAGACGACGTGTGGTGGCTGGCAAAGCGATATGCCGAAAGCGACTTTCGGAAGGAAATTGATGCGGTACAGCGTCAGGCGCGGGAGCCGTCCAGCGGCTGCGAAGTCTGGAGTGAGCGCGTCTTCACCATCCGGTGCGGTGCAGCATTGGTCACGGGAGCCATGGACAAGGTGCTGATTATGCCCCATTCCGGCGGGCAGGGGGTGACGGCGCACATAGTGGACTTCAAAACCAATGCCTTTGCGACCCGGCCCGGAGAGCCGGGCTTCGAGGCGGAAAAGGCCGAAAAGGTCGCCTGGTACCGCTTGCAGTTGCAAATCTACGCCCTGGCGCTGCGGGAACTGACGCCCAAGGTGAAGGAAGTACGCGCCACGCTGCACTTTCTGGCCCCGGATGAGAAGTTTGAGCTGCCAGCCAATCAGGCCGGAAAGGAAGCCGCTGCCCACGCCGTCAACAAGGTCATCAACGAGCTGGTGGCGATTCGGACGTTTGCCGAAACCGACTTCGAGGCCAAACCCGGTGCGCGGTGTCAGCTTTGCCGCTATGCCAATGTCTGTGCCGATGCCATCCGCTAAGCCGTACGCGCCGTGTCAGCCGGTGTGAAGCCCCGCCGCCGGGGGCAGGTTACGTTGCACGCGCCAGGTGAAGCACCTCGTCCGCACAGCCCCAGGCGAGGGTGAAGCCGGCGCCGCCGTGGCCGTAGTTGTGAATGACGACGCCCACGCCACGGTGTTCCCGTTCCAGGCGGACGGCCGTCCGCCCCGGACGCAGCCCGACCCGCACTTCAAGCACCTGTGCTGAGGCCAGCGCCGGCTCAAGCTCGCGGCAGTGGCACAAGATTCTTTCGGTTGTCGCTGCATCGGGAGTGGTATCCCAGACGTGGGGCAGCGCCGTGCCGCCCAGGATGACATCCGTCTGGCGTGGGATCGTGTAGCTGATGCGGCGTGGGCCTTCGTCATCGGTCAGGGCACGCCGTACGCCGGGATTGGAAACCCGTACGACCTGCCCGCGGATGGGAAACACTTCGGGGTCATTGGCGAGCGTCCGTGCCCCCAGACCGGAGCAGTTGATGACCAGCGGGTACGCAGCGCAGGCCTCATCCAGACTGGTGAGTTCGCCGATCTGGAGTGTACCGCCTGCCGCTGAGAACTGTTCCACGAGGTAGGGGAGATACAGCGGTGTTTCCACGACCGGTACGGTGGCGGCAAAGCCGACGGCATAACCGGGCGGCAGGTCGTTTCCGGTGAGACGGGTGACGCCGCCGGTGGCTTCAGCCCACCAGGGTGTGGGGCGGTCATGGTCAAAAAGCTCGATGAACGTCGTCGGGGTGACGCCCGGAACGCCGTCCCGGTGCTGGCGCAGGAGTTCTTCAAAGGTGGCCTTCGACCATGGCAGGGCTTTTTCGCGGGGAGCGCACCGGTAGGGATACCAGAGCGCCGCGGCGACGTTGGAAGTCGTGGATTTTGGCTGTTCGCGGGTGATGATGGTGACGTGGTAGCCGGCGGCTTGCAGTCGCCGGGCGCAGGCCAGCCCGGAGATGCCACAGCCGATGACCAGTGCCGAACGGGAAGTAACCATAGTGGGGTGAGCGGTTGAAAAATGTCAGTGACCGATGATGTCCGGCAGGACGGCGCGAGTCAAAGTCACGCAAACTGGCCGGGGAAATCGCGCTGCCGTGGCGGTGTGGCGCTTGCCAGCCGTGGCCCGTGGCCTTTACAACCGGGGGCGCAGACTTCCCTGATGGAAAGCGTCCAATGAACCCGACGGACTTTACCTATTACTGGTGGATTGTGGTTGGTGTGCTGACGGCCGCGCTGACTATGCTGTTCATCAGGAAAACCGCCCCGGCGGAAGTACGGGAGGCGCTCCGTTTTCCAGCGTGGTGTGTGGCCGTGGCGGTGGCGGCGGCGCTGGCGGATGCCTTCCTGTCCAGCTTTGCCCCGCCGGCGCTCTTTCGTCACCTCTCGGCTATCGGTCTGGCTCTGGCGCTGGGACGGTTGTCGGTTCTGGCCTTTTTTGATGCCGGGATTGCCCGGCGGTTGGGGCTGACGGCGGAACGGATTTTCCGGGACATCATTCAGGGGATTGTCTATGCCGCTGTGGCCTTGCTGGCGCTGAGTTGGTCTGGCGTGCAGGTGACATCCCTGCTCGTCACATCGGCACTGTTTACGGCCATCATCGGTCTGTCCCTGCAGGATACGCTGGGCAACATCGTGGCCGGACTGACCTTGCAGGTGCAGCAGCCCTTTGAAGTCGGCGACTGGATTCAGCTCGATGACGGGCAGCGGGCCGGCGAAGTCGTGGAAATCAACTGGCGCGCCGTCAGGATTTTCACACTCGATCAGGAGCAAGTGACCATTCCCAACGGGTTGCTGGCCAAAAGCCAGATTGTGACCTATACGAAGCCGTCGTCCCTGGCTCGGCAGACGGTTTTTGTGCAGGCACCCTACCACATTCCGCCGGAGCGGGTACGGGCGGTCATTCTGGCGGCAATACGGGACATCCCGGAGATTTGCGCCGACCCGCCGCCGGTCGTGGCCACCTTCGCTTTTCTCGAAAATGCGACTATCCGCTACGCCATCCGCTACTTCATTACGAACTTCGGGCGGCGGGAAGCCATTGCCAGTCTGGTGCGCGACCGGGCGTGGTATGCCCTGGACCGGGCGGCGGTTGAGTTGCCGCTGCCCATGACGGGAATCGAGCTGCGGCGGCCGGCGTCGCCGGAGGTGAAGCAGCAGCAGCTTGTGGGCGCCTCGGAACAGTTGCTTGGGGCCGTGCCGTTGCTGGCCTGCCTGTCCAAGTCCGAACGCCTGGTCGCAGCCGAAGGGATGCGGTTGTTGCGCTATGCGCCGGGCGAAGCCTTGGTGCGGCAGGGTGAGCCGGGAGACGCCCTGTTCATTCTGGAAGCCGGGACGGTATGCGTTGAAGTGGATGGGCTGGAAGTCGGACAGATGCACGCTCCCGATTGCTTTGGCGAAATGGCGCTGATGACCGGCGAGCCGCGTTCGGCCACGATTCGCGCGGTTGGGGAAGTGACCGTCCGCACCATTCACCGGGATGTGTTCTGCCACCTGCTGCGAACCAACCCCCGGCTGGCGGAGACCTTCAGCCGGGTGCTGGCGGAACGTCTGGAAGCGCGTCGCCTGAGCCTTGAGGCAGCGCGTTCGGCGGCTGTGCCGGATATGGCCATGGACCGGAAATCAATGCAGTTGCTGGCGCAAATCAAGCGG